>Ga0105248_10007845_pt1 | contig 11722 bp, 8 predicted proteins | sample KBSS34metaG_FD_81524 | JGI IMG/M metagenome (GOLD analysis project Ga0105248, IMG submission 81524) | Switchgrass rhizosphere microbial communities from Kellogg Biological Station, Michigan, USA - KBS S3-4 metaG | ecosystem: Host-associated > Plants > Roots > Rhizosphere > Soil | place...
CATCGAGAGTATTGCAGAGATGGCAATCGCGGTACCTGCCGACTGGCTTGGTAGCCGTCCGCGGGCGATCTGCACGATAACAAAGACCAATCCAACGGCATAAAAGTCGATCAAATGATTGAAATCGACGCCCGGAGTTCCGTAGATAAGCCCCATCGCGAGCAGCGTGAAAACTCCGGCCCATGTCGTCAGGTCACGCCATCCTGAAGGTGGTAGTGTCACCAGGCCAGCCGAGAACATGACGAAGAGCGTGATGCTGAGCGGATCTTGACGAACCGCTGCATACAAGAACCGCCACGGTCCGCTCACCAGACCACGAATTCCACCGCCGGCTGTCGCGTCCGCGACAAGCGACTCGAGCATGCGGCCGTCGCTCGCTGCATTCGCTGCCGCCAGGAGTACGACGACCCCGGCAACGGTTAATACGAGCAATCGCCATGCGCCAAGCCGATGTCGGCTGCCTTTCAGAAAGAGTGTCGTGCAGGTAGCGGCTAGTCCAAACAGCGTTGTCGGCTTGGCGAGAAACGCGAGACCAAAACATGAGGCGCAAGCTATTTCTGCTCGCAGCGTGCGAGGGTCGCGCAAGAGCCGCGCAGCGAATACGAGTCCCCACACATTCAGAGCTGCGGGCGCAATGTCGCCGCGGATGGTCCCAAGCGCAAATATCGCAGAGTACGAACAGAGGACGAGGCTGGCTGACACGAGCGCGAGCCTCCGTTCAACGTCGAGATCACGGAGCAAACGATAGATGCCGACGACGAGCGCAGTTCCCGAGGCGAGCGCAATGACGTGACCTGCAGCGATCGGAGCCACGCCGATACGAATGACCGCCGCGATTAGAAGGAAGTTCAGAGGGAAATAGCGCGTGCCGCCGATGCCGACCGTCGAGATGAGCGGCCGGTAAAAAATCCCCGACACCGTATCAGTCGCGAGTGTTAACCACACGCCTGAACCGTAGTTGACCATCGTCCCGTAGCGGAGACTCAGCCCGATAGTCGTTGCGGCGAACAAACCAAATATCACGCTGGCGACCCCCAAGGCGCGCTCTCCAGTGGTCGCTTTCGACAAGTCGATGGCCATGTTCAAGGAATTCGCGCTCGCCGCACATCACAGCGGGAAGCACGTGTCAGGATGGCTAAATGGGCGACCGGGTGCACGCAGGCGAATACCGGCGTTCATCATTGGTTAACGTCAGCGCCATATAGCGCGACAGCGTACCAGTACTGCTTTAGTCCGAACAAGCCACTCGCTGTCGCCGTATTTCGTGTTCCGTCCCAAGCCTTGACGATCGGCGGTGGAGTTCCGCAACGTTGGTGGACCGCGTGACAAGCCCGCGCCACCTGGGAAATGGCGACGCGCTGGCGGGTATTAGGTCTGTGCTATCCTCGGTGAAAGATGCGTTCCTCGATCGGTCGACAGCGATGAGCCTCCAGTCACGAGTCATCAGGATCGTTGAGGAGGGATTGTGTGCCGGAGAGCCGTTCTCCCTCGAATTAACCGATTCGTTTCTTGAGAGCGGCCTCGCCAACTCTCTGAAACTCATGGCGCTGCTCGAAGCCCTCGAACGCGAATTTCAGATCGCCGTCGAGCCCGGTGAGTTCAGCCCTGAGAACCTGGATTCCGTCGCCGGCATCACCAGGTATCTCGTCGGCAAGGGCGTTTCCGATTGAACCGGGAATCTCGCGGATTTCCCCCTACCGTCCCAGACCTGCTTGCCAGCGCCGCGCGCCGATTCCCAACCCACACCGCACTCGAGTTCGGCGCACAGTCGATGGCGTACGCCGAGCTCGATCGCCGGCGAATCGCCTTTGCGCATGCCCTTCGTAAACACGGCGTGCACCCTGGTGCCGCTGTCCTTCTGGTTTCAGACAATTCGATCGAGTACGTCGTGGCCCTGTTCGGGACGCTTACCGCGGCGGCCACCGTAGTGCCCCTGCCGGGCGACACTCCCGTGGAGAAACTGCGGACCATCGCCGGGATCGTCTCCGCTCGGGTCATCCTCGTTGGCCGCGCGGCGAGACTTGACGAGATTCAGCGGGAAGCGCCCTGTCCGGTGTTCACCCTCGCCGCTGGCTTTCCGATCGAACCGCGCACATCGTTGGCGCTGCCAACGGTCGGCGCGAGCGAGTTGGCACTGCTGCTCTTCACTTCGGGAACCACCGGCGTTCCCAAGGGCGTAATGCTGACGCACGCCAATCTCGTCGCGAACGCGATGGCGATCGTGAAGTGCCTGAGCCTCACGCACGACGACTCGGTCGTGAATATCCTGCCGTTCTTCTATTCATACGGGAACTCGGTGCTGCTGACACATTTGCTCGTGGGCGGCACCGTTGTGATCGAGAACCGTTTTTCGTTTCCGGAAATCGTGGTTGAATCACTGCTGGAGCGACAGCCCACCGGTTTTTACGGTGTCCCGACAACCTTTTACATGCTCCTCAGCCGGACGTCGTTCCCGCAACGCGACTGGACCTTCCTTAGATATGTGGCGCAGGCCGGCGGCGGAATGCGTGTCGATACGATCCGCCGCTTGCGCGATCTCCTCCCGAAGACCGACGTCTATATCATGTACGGGCAAACGGAAGCCGCGGCCCGGTTAACCGTTCTTCCTCCCGCCCAACTTGACTCGAAACTTGGAGCCATCGGTTGGCCTTTACCTGACGTCGCGATTCGCGTGGTCGACGAGGCCGGCGAAGAGCTGCCAGCGGGTGAGACCGGAGAGCTCGTCGCCCAAGGCCCCAATATCATGGCCGGGTACTACGGCGATCCGGCGAGCACTCGGGAAGCGTTACGCGATGGCTGGCTGCACACCGGGGACATCGCCCGTCGCGACGAGGACGGATGTCTATACGTCGTCGGGCGGAAGAGCGATTTCATCAAGAGCGCCGCGGTTCGCGTGGCACCGGCAGAAATCGAGGAAGTGATCGCGGCGTGTGACGGGGTCGAAGACGTCGCCGCCTTCGGCCTCGAGGATCGGCTTCTCGGCGAAGCGGTCGCGGTCTGCGTGACGACGAGCTCGGGCGACGTGGACCCTGCAGAGATCCTCAGGATCTGTTCCAGGCGGCTCCCGCCGCACATGGTCCCGAAGTACATCTTTTTCGATAACGAGATCCCAAAGACTGCGAGCGGGAAGAAGCAGTATTTCCGGCTGCGTGAAAAATATCGGCGGTCAGTGGATGTTGATGGTCTTCCGCATCCGGGCTAATGACGGCAAGCCCGGGCGGATCGGTCGTGGACCGATTCCCGAAACCGGGCGTAGCTCCGCCGCGGAAATCGGCGCGTCTGGCCGTGCGATCAACTGGCTCATGAGCGTCTCGAGATCACGAGCCATCAGCGAGATACGCTCGACGCTGAACAAGTCGGTGTTGTAGTCGAGAAAACCGTCGGCCGATTCCGAGAGTTGCGCCGCCAGCTCGAACTTGGAACCGGAGCTGCCGACAGGTAGCCAGGTCCCGTCCAGGCCCGCCAGCGTGAAGACGTCCGGCGCGGCGACGCGAAAGTTGACCTGGACCAGCGGCACCCGCGACGAATTGCGGGCCGGTTTCGCGATATCAACAACCAGGTGAAAGGGCAGCCGCCGATGAGCGAGCGCACCCCAGACCGTCCGGCCGGCCCGTCCCAGCATTTCTCGAAAAGACGGCGATCCCGACAGATCGAGCCGGAAGACCATCGTGTTTGCAAAACATCCGATGAGTGGTTCGAGCTCAGGCAGTTCGCGACATGCCACGGGTCCGCTGATGAGGATGTCTTCTTGTCCGGTGTAGTGCATGAGCAGGACGCCGAATGCGGTCAGCCAGGTCGTGAAACGCGTGCTCTTCTCACTTCGGACCAGCGTATCCAACGCGGCGAGCGGCACGTTGTCCATCGCAAAATAATGCCGGCCACCGTCGGTACCGAGAACCTGTTGTCGCGGCAGATCGGCCGGCAAATCGAGCGCATGCGGTGCACCAGCCAGTTGTTTGCGCCAGTACTCGGTCAGGCGTTCCAGGTAGGAACCCGTCAGCAGATTTCTCTCCCAGATCGCATAGTCCGCGTACTGCACGGCCAGCGCCGGCAATGACGCTGCCTTACCGCTGACGCCGGCTTCGTACAATGCCGACAGCTCGTTGAGAACAATCGTCATCGAATCGGTGGCGATGTGATGCACGGTGATAACGAAGACGTGCTCGTCTGGAGCCAGTTGCAGCAGCAGCGTGCGAATCGGCCAGTCAATCGCCAGGTCGAACGGCCGCCTGATGTCGTGATCGACGATGCGCAGCAGTTCGCGCTCGTCCTGCGCAGCGGGTTCGCCGGACAAATCCTGAACCGGCGTGTGCACGCTGTCCGCCGGCGCGATCTGCTGCATCGGGATGCCGTTCACCGCGTGATACGTGGTTCGAAGGATCTCGTGGCGTGACACGATTTCAGTGAGCGCGCCATCAAGCGCCGCTCTGTTCAGCCGCCCGCGCAAGCGCATTGCCCGGCCGACGTTATAAGCCCGGTGCCCCTGACTCAACTGATCGATGAACCAGAGGCGATGCTGGGCAAACGACAGCGGGTAGCAATCCGCCGGTTCGCGACGCTGAATTTTCATCTGTCCCAACCTATCAGACTATTGAGGTGATTTCCGTCAGGCTCGCCGCCAAGGACCGACGGATTGGCTCCGGCTTGCTCGAACCGGCATGTGATGACACCGTGCGCCCTGTGCTGGTCGCACCTCGGCGCCACGGAGTCACCTGGTTCAACGAGGAAGCGCGGACCGCACGCCTTCACACAGCCCTTGCTGCGGTAAAATCGTGACATGCCATTTGCCTCTGAAGACGTCTCCATTCGCCTACCGAGAACCTATGATGTCGCCAGGCTTCAGCGTGATCTTGAAGCGGTGAAGCACGTCGATCAAGCGCCCCAGCCTGGACCGTATCATGGCGGTGAGTGGAAAGGCGTTGCGCTGTATTCCATGGGCGGCCAACAGTCGGTGTTTCCGAGCGCCCCCGGCATGGACCGGTACCAGGAAACGGACGCCATGAAGCATACGCCGTACTTCAAGGAGATCCTCGACGAGCTGCGGTGCCCAAAGGAAGTCGTCCGAATCCTGACGCTGCCGCCCGGCGGCCACATCAAGGATCACTACGACTTCCATACCAACTTCTCGTATGGCCTGATTCGCTTACACGTTCCCATCGTCACGCATCCCGACGTCGCGTTCGTCATCGACAACCAGCGCGTGAGATGGAACGAAGGTGAGCTCTGGTTCGGAGATTTCTCGAAGGTGCATTCGGTCAAGAATGACAGCCCGATCACGCGTGTGCACATGGTGATTGACGTGCAAATCAACGACTTCGTCCTGAGCCTCTTCCCGGACGATTACGTCGAGAGGCGCCGGGCGGAAGGGATCTCGATGACGCGCGAGCCGATCGCGGCGTCGGAAGCCGAACTGCGCCGCTTCACCTGCGATTTCCGGATCCCTGGAGAACTCCTGCCGATGTTCACGATCGGCAAGAGCCTGTTCAGCCTGGCCAAGGGCGCGCGCGCGGGCGTTCGGCTGATCGACGGCAAGCTCGTCGTGCTGCTCGACAACGAACCACAGTTCCGACTCGAACGCATTGCCGATGACACATTCTCGATCGCCGGTCTGCCGTCCGGGATCACGCTGCAATTCCGAGAGGGAAACGGCCGCGTTGAGGAAGTGATCCTGCACATGAAAGGCTTGCCCGCCGATCTCTATTTCGCCAGGCTCGGGCGACTGCGCGGAGACGCCATCCCCGATCGCAGCGTCTCACTGCCCTTAGTTGAAAATGTAGAAGCGTAAGTGCGGGTTTCCAGCAACGTCGTTTTGCCCGCGCGGCGTCGCCCTTGTCAACGTCAGGGCGATTTTCGATCGGCCAGCAGCTTCGAATAGACCGGCACGTAGCGGGAGGCGCTTGCCTTCCAGGTCCGCTGTGTCTCCACCATCGCCAGCGCCGCCGCGATCGTCCGCTCGTGCGACGACGGATCCTGGATGACGGCGATCAGCCGGCGCGCCAGCGCCTGCGGGTCATCCGGCGGAAACAGGAAACCGGTCTTCCCGTCCTCGATCAACTCGCGGTGTCCGCCCACGTTGGACGCGAACACCATGCGGCGCTGCGCCATGGCTTCGAGCGGCTTCAACGGCGTGACGAGTTCGGTGAGGCGAATGCTGCGCCGCGGGTAGACGAAAAAATCGACCAGATCGTAGTAGCTCTGCACCTGCTCGTGCGGCACCCGTCCGGTAAAACGCACCACGTCGTCGAGGGCGAGCTTGGTACTGAGCGCGCGCAGCGATTCAGCTTCCGGTCCGCCGCCGACCAGCAGCAGGACGACGTTGGGAACGCTGCGCCGAATCTCGGCGAGCGCCTGCAGCAGGAGGTCCAGCCCCTCGTAGCGATAAAACGAACCGATGAAGCCGAGCACCACGCGGCCGTCGAGCCCGAGCTCGCTCGCCAACTGCGCGTTTCGTTCGCGCGTCCCGGAAAACAGCGACAGATCCACGGCGTTGGGAACCACGGCGATCTTGCCGCCGTCCACACCGCGCGATGCCAGTTCCGCGCGCATCGCCTCGCACAGCGTGATGACCGCGTCGGCCCGGTGCAGCAGCCAGGTTTCCAGCGCTCGCGTGCCGCGGTAGCGGAATCCGGTCGCGGTGGCGTGGCCGAGATCGACTGCGGCATCCTCCCAGAGTGCGCGGACCTCGTAGACCAGCGGCAGTTTCGCCCGTCGCGCGGCGAACAGCGCCGGGATCCCGGTCAGCACGGGGGAATGGGCGTGGAGGATGTCAGGCCGCTGTACGGGAATGGCTTCATTCAGGCGGCTGTACACCGCCTTCATCTCGAGCAGCTCGCGGGCGCCGGCGCGGGTCGCCAGCGGCCCAGCGGGTTTCTCCGTGCGAAGAAACGTCCAGCCGTCAACGGTCTCGGACGAAGGAGGGGCCGAATTGTAGCGAGGCGTCGTGAGCTGAATCGTCTCCCAGCCGAGCCCCCGCTGCGCGCCGAGGATGCCGAGCGTCCGGAATACGTAGCCGCTCTGCAGCGGCAGTGAATGATCGAGGACGTGAAGAATGCGCACGCGCTCGGTCCGCCCGTCTACCACGCGCCGCGCGTATCGACCACGATCTTGTCCTTGAGGACGGAGCGATCGACGTCGAGAAAACTCATGTGATCGACCAGCAGCACGACGAGGTTGGCGCGCTCCATCGCGTGATCGAAGTCGTACAGCTTCAGGCCGAGGGCTTCGAGTTCTTTCGGCAGCTCTGAAATGTGCGGCTCGACGACCATGATCTCGCCGACTTTCGCGGTGGCCAGGCTGTGGACGATCTCGACCGCCGGGCTCTCGCGCAGATCGTCGACGTCTTTCTTGAACGACAATCCCAGGCACGCGATCACCGGCTGCTTGAGCGTCGCCGCGCGCTCGCGGATCTTGTCGACGACGAAATGCGGCTTGCCGGCGTTGATCTCACGCGCCGTCTTGATCAACTTCGCGTTCACCGGATCGGCGGCGACGATGAACCAGGGATCGACCGCGATGCAGTGTCCGCCGACCCCCGGCCCGGGACTGAGAATGTTGACGCGCGGATGGAGGTTCGCCATCGCGATCAGGTCCCACACGTTGATCTTCAGCTTGTCGCAGATCAGCGAGAGCTCGTTGGCGAACGCAATGTTCACGTCGCGGTAGGCGTTCTCGGTCAGCTTGGCGAGCTCCGCGGTTCGCGCGTTGGTGACGCGGCAATCGCCGCGCACGATCACCTTGTACAGGTTCAGCGCACGCTGCGCGCACTTGCGGGTCATGCCGCCGATCACGCGCGCGTTGTTCACCACTTCTTCGAGAATTTTTCCCGGCAGCACGCGCTCCGGACAGTGCGCGACCTGCACCATCGCCAGGTCGCCCTGCTGATGGGGGAACGTGAGATCGGGCCGCAGTTCTGCCATCAGCGCCGAGATGCGCTCGGTCGTGCCGACCGGCGAAGTCGATTCGAGGATGACCAGGTTGCCGGGGGTCAGAACCGGCGCGATCGAGCGGGCGGCGCTTTCGACGTACGAGATGTCCGGCTTGTGGTCCTCCCGGATTGGCGTCGGCACGGCGATAATGAACGCCTCGGCGGCCTCCATGGTCCGGGTCGCGCGCAGCCTGCCCGCCTCGACGACCCGCCTGACCAGCGCGTCGAGATTGGGTTCGCCGAAATGGGGACGGCCGGCGTTAATCGTCTCGACGACGTGCGCGTCGGTGTCGATGCCGACGACGGTCAAGCCGTTATCCGCGAAAACGGCTGCCGTCGGCAGCCCGATGTACCCCAATCCAACGACGGCAATCCGATCGAAGTTAGCCATGAACGAGTGCCTCCACGATCCTGACGGCGGCTTTTCCATCGCCATAGGGATTATGGGCGAGGCTCATTGCCTTGTATGCGTCCGCGTCGTCAAGCAGTCTGTTTGCGCGAGTGATAAGAGTTTCTGTGCTGGTGCCGACCAGTTCGACCGTGCCGGCTTCGACCGCTTCGGGCCGTTCGGTCGTGTCACGCGTGACGAGCACCGGCTTCCCGAGCGACGGCGCTTCCTCCTGCACCCCGCCTGAATCGGTGACGAGGAGATAGGCGCGGCGCATCAGGTTCACGAAGGGCAGGTAGTCGAGCGGCGCAATCAGATGGATCGCAGGATGGTTCGCGAGGACCGTCTGCGCCACTTTCTGAACATGCGGATTGAGGTGGACCGGATACACGACTTCGACGTCGCCCCGCTCGGCCAGCGCCAACAAGCCGCGGGCGACGCGCTCCAGGCCGCCGTCAAAGCTCTCGCGCCGGTGGCCGGTCGTGAGAATGAGGCGCTTGCCGGGATCGAACTGCGGCAGCAGGCGATCGAGGGCGGCGGCGCGTTCCGGTTCGGTGTCGAGGATCGCGACCGTGTCGAGCAGGGCGTCGATCACCGTATTGCCGGTCACGACCAGCCGCGACGCGTCGATGCCTTCGCGCAGCAGGTTCTCGCGCGCGGAAGCGGTCGGCGGAAAATGCAGATCCGCGATCGCGCTGATCAACCGGCGGTTCATTTCCTCCGGCCACGGCGAATGCATGTTGCCGGTCCTGAGGCCGGCTTCAACGTGGGCGACCGGGATCTTTTCGTAGAACGCGGCCAGCGCGGCGGCAAACGCCGTGGTGGTATCACCCTGAACCAGGACGCGGTCTGGACGGATCTTGCGATAGACCTCGCCGAGGCGTTCGAGAATCGCGGTCGTGATGTAGGTCAGGCCCTGGCCGTCGCGCATCAGGTCGAGGTCTTCGTCCGGTACGATCCCGAAGAGCTCGAGCACCTGGTCGAGCATCTGGCGGTGCTGCGCAGTGACACAGGTCAGCGACTGCACGCCGTCGGTGGCCGCCAGGCGGCGGATGACCGGCGCCATCTTGATTGCTTCGGGCCGGGTTCCGAACACGCTCAGAATGCGCATCGTCACGAACGGACCGCCAGCGACGGGCGATAGCGCTCGATCCAGCGCGCGAGCACGAGCAGCGACCAGAGCGTGGGGCCTTGCCGCGACGAGCCGGCGACATGGTGCGTGTAGATTCGCCGGGCGGTCGCCTGATCGATGACCTCGGCGGCGGGCGATCCGGGCGCCAGCACGACCGACTCGAACATCTCGCGCAGCGGTCCGCGCAGCCACCGGTCGATCGGGATCTCGAATCCCTGCTTCTTGCGCGTCGTCACGCGGCTCGGCACATCGGCGCGATAGGCTTCCTTGAAAATCCACTTGGTCGCGCCGTTGGCGACCTTCAAGTCGGACGGAATCGACGCCGTGAGCTCGAGCAGCTCGTGATCGAGGAGCGGCGGGCGGACTTCCAGGCCGTGCGCCATACTGGCGCGATCCACCTTGACGAGATAGTCGTCCGGCAAGCGCACGGTGACGTCGGCGGCGATCATCGCCGCGATAGCGTCGTCGGGATCCGCAGTCCGGTAGGCGTCCTGAATCGGCGCGCCGGGCTCGTATCCGTTGAGACTGCGGGCGAGCGGCTTCAGCAGCTCGCGCCGCAGCGGCGGGCGGCAGATCGCCAGCGAGTTGGCATACGCGGCCGCCGGATCCAGCGACAGATTGGTGAGGAGCGTCTTCGCGCGCAGGGGCCGCGGCAGGCGATCCGCCTTCGGCCATGCGGCGGACAGCGATGGCAGGACGCGATGCCGGATCCACGCGGGGATCCGCTGCCGCAATTTTGCTTCCCAGGCGTCGTGTGCGTATCGCGTGTAGCCGCCGAATGCCTCGTCGCCCCCGTCCCCTGACAGCACCACCTTGACGTACTGCTTCGCCAGGCTCGATACGAGAAAGGTCGGAATCGCCGACGTGTCGGCAAACGGCTCGTCGTAGTACTTGACGATGTCGTCAACAAGCTGGAGAGCGTCGGGCGTCACGATCGCGTCGCGATGGATTGTGTGGAAGCGCTCGGCGACTTCGCGCGCGTACGGCAGCTCGCTGAACGCTTCTTCCTGAAACCCCATCGAGAAAGTTTGAATCGGCTCGGCGGCCTGCCCGGCGGCACGCGCCACCACTACGCTCGAGTCCACGCCGCCGCTGAGGAACGCGCCGACCGGCACGTCGGCGATGAGATGAATACGCACGCACTCGTCGACCTTCGCGCGAACGGCCTCGAGCCATTCATCGGTGGTGCGCGCGGCAGAGATCGACGGTTTCAGCGACCAGTACATGCGGGAGGGCGCCCGCAGCGAGTCGTGCGAGATGTCCAGCAGGTGTCCGGGTGGCAGCTTCTCGATCCGGCGGAAGATCGACGACGGGCCAGCCACCATGCCGAAGCCGATGTAGTCTTCGAGCGATTCGAGATTCAGATCGCGATCCACGCCAGGGTGCGCGAGCAGCGCCTTGATCTCCGAGCCGAAGATCAATTTCTCGTCGTCGCGATAGAGATACAGCGGCTTGATGCCGACCCGGTCGCGCGCCAGCAGCAGGCGGCGGCGGCGCGAGTCCCAGAGCGCGAAGGCGAACATGCCGCGGATCGCGCTGACGAGATCAGCGCCGTGATCTTCGTACAGGTGCACGAGCGTTTCGGTGTCGCCGCGCGTCTTCAGCTGATGGCCCGCGGCGAGCAGGCGCTCGCGGAGGGACGGATAGTTATAGAGCTCGCCGTTGAAGACGACCTGAAGTGAGCCATCCTCGTTGCCGATTGGCTGATCGCTGCCCGCGACATCGATGATGGACAGGCGGCGGTGTGCCAAACCGACACCCGGACCGATCCAGTAGCCGTCTGCGTCCGGGCCACGATGGGCAATCGCGTCCGCCATGGCGCGCAACACGGCGCGGTCCACTGGCCGCGACGGGTCGCGATAAACCACGCCAGCTATGCCGCACATATTGATGGACGCTCGTGACCGGAAATGCGCATGAGTGCAAGGGATATCATCGACGTGCCGTGCGAACCGAGCAGGAGCCGACCTTGTATAATAGCTGCAATTGCTCTCCCACAGTATTATCGGAGCTGCCGCAGCTTCTTCCAGCCTGAAGACGTCAGGTACAGGCCTTTTTGAATGGTGAACAGTCTGACACGCGACGTGCAGGAAATCGTCGCTGAGCAGATCGAATATCGGGCACTGCTCTATCGACTCGCCCAGCGCGACCTGCTGCTCCGCTATAAACAAGCGGTCATGGGGTTCGCGTGGGCGGTGTTCATGCCGCTGCTCAATACGTTGATCTTCACAATCATCTTCACGCGCGTCGCGCGCGTGCAGACGTCCGTGCCGTACCC
>Ga0105248_10007847_pt1 | contig 11722 bp, 15 predicted proteins | sample KBSS34metaG_FD_81524 | JGI IMG/M metagenome (GOLD analysis project Ga0105248, IMG submission 81524) | Switchgrass rhizosphere microbial communities from Kellogg Biological Station, Michigan, USA - KBS S3-4 metaG | ecosystem: Host-associated > Plants > Roots > Rhizosphere > Soil | place...
CCTCGACGGTGATGCCGTGGAGGCCGAGCTCACCCATTTGCGGCCAGAGGTGGCGCGGGAACTCGTCCTTCTCGTCGATCTCGGCGGCGATCGGCGCGATCTTCTCACGCGCGAAACGCTCGGTGGTTTCGCGGATCGTGTCGGCCATCTCGCCGAGCTGGAAATCGAGCGGAGCGGGTTCGGACATGTGCAGGATACCTCTCGGCTCGCGCCGCTAGCAGAGAGGAAACTGCCGGACTAGCCGCGTTCGGTCTTCGCCGGCGGTGAGGCGGGAGCAGCGGCGGGCGTCGGCGGAGGCGGAATCTCGGTCGCTGGCTTCTCCGACCCGCGGTGGCAGGTGTAGCAGTTGATCTTTGCGCTCGGGTCGCCTGTGATGGTCGGCAACTCGGTATTTAGGCGATGGGCCATCCGCAGCATGTCGCGGGCGATCAGCTTGTGCTGCTTGGCATCCGAGGCGAAGTCGAGGGTGGACAGCGGCGCCCCTTCCTGACCGACGTGGCAGAAAGTGCAGCGCACGCCGAGCGACTGCGAGAACAGCTTCATGTTCGAAAGAAGCTGCGGGCGCGTGATGTCCTGCGGGAAGACCTTGAGGTTCTTGTAGGGCGGGTTGGCGAACGGCGCCGGTCCGGCCTGCGGCGGCGTGGTCTGCGCGACCGCGACCGATATCCCGAAGGCGGTGCCGGCTGCCACCACGGCGAGTGTTGGAGTACGAAGCTTCATCAGCATCCCCCTCGCTTTTGACGGGGAGTAGAATGGCGCTCCCGGGCGAGCCGTCAACTGGCGTTTCGACCAAAGGTTCACCGCAGGTTTGAACAAGCGGTCGCGCCGTCTTATGTGCGCTGCAACATTCCGACTCCGGAGCATCCCAATGGCCACTTCCCCGTCCGACCCGATCGTCATTCTCTCCTACGCCCGCACGCCGATGGGCAGCTTCCAGGGGGCGCTCTCGGGCGTCACCGCGACCGAGCTGGGCGCGACGGCGGTCAAGGCCGCTGTCGAGCGCGCGGGGATCAGCGGTGACCAGGTGGACAAGGTCTTCATGGGCAATGTGCTCTCGGCCGGACTCGGACAGGCTCCGGCACGCCAGGCGGCACTCGGCGCGGACCTGCCGCGCTCGACTGAGGCGGTGACGATCAACAAGGTCTGCGGATCCGGAATGCAGGCGACGATCTTCGCCCATGACATGCTCAACAGCGGCTCGGCCGACGTGATCGTCGCGGGCGGCATGGAGAGCATGACCAACGCCCCCTTCCTGCTGAAGAAGCACCGCGCCGGCGCGCGCATCGGCCACGACACGGTCTACGACCATATGATGCTCGACGGGCTCGAGGATGCCTATGACGTGGGCCGCGCGATGGGGACGTTCGCCGAGGATGCGGCGCGCGAATATCAGTTCACGCGCGAGATGCAGGACGAATATGCGATCGAGAGCCTGCGCCGCGCCAACGAGGCGATCACCAGCGGCAAGTTCAACAAGGAAGTCGTTCCCGTGACCGTCGTCACGCGCAAGGGCGAAGTCACGGTCGACATGGACGAGCAGCCGGGCAAGGGTAACCCGGAGAAGATCCCGCAGCTCAAGGCCGCCTTCGCCAAGGACGGAACGATCACCGCGGCTACTTCATCGTCGATCAGTGACGGCGCGGCTGCGCTGGTGCTCACTCGGCAGAGCGTCGCCGACAAGCTCGGCAAGGCGCCGATCGCGCGCGTGGTCGCGCACGCCGCTCATGCGCATGAGCCGGAGAAGTTCACCTCGGCGCCAGTGCCCGCGATCCAGAAGGTGCTCGACAAGGCCGGCTGGAGCGTCGACGACGTCGACCTGTTCGAGGTCAACGAGGCCTTCGCCTGCGTCGCGATGATCGCGATGCGCGACATCGGAATCCCGCGCGACAAGATCAACGTGAATGGCGGCGCGACCGCGCTCGGTCATCCGATTGGCGCATCGGGCGCGCGCATCACGACGACCCTGATCGCGGCGCTGCAGGACCGCGGCCTGAAGCGCGGTATCGCGAGCCTCTGCATTGGCGGCGGCGAAGCGACGGCGATTGCGGTCGAACTGGTCTAAGCTACTTCTTTCCAGCGTAGGCCCAGCACTCGACCTCGATCAGCGCACCCTGAGCCAGGCCGTTCGCGCCAATCGCGCTTCGGGCGGGTAGCTTGCCCGGCGGAAAATACGGAACGTAAATGGCGTTGAACGCGGGCCAGTTCTTCATGTCCGCGAGCATCACCGTGCATTTCACGACGGCGCCAAAGCCGAGCCCGTGCTGCTTCAGGACGGTGCCGATATTGTCCATCGACTGGTGTGCCTGCGCTTCGAATCCGGACCGCAGTTCTCCATCTACGTCACCTGTCTGGCCCGAGAGATACAGCATGTCGCCAACTCTTACGGCGCTAGCGTAGGGTCGGTTGACCGGGACTCAGCGGAGCGGCCGGAAAATGCTCGACCGCGGGCCGGACGCTTTGGGCAGATGCTGAAGCAGCCATCATCAGCAAGCCAAATCCGATCGCGCTTTTCATGCCGGCCCCCCTTTTTCTAGTCCAACACCTCATACTCGCCGACGCCCCAGAGGTCGGAGGTGCGGATATAGCCTTCGCGCTGGCCAATCTCGATGCGGCACCAGCCCGAGGCGCATTTCGATACGCGACCAACGACGCCGTGCTCGGCGAGGTAATGCACTTTCGCCCCCTCGTCCGGCTTCACACGGACCGGGCGCGGGTCGCCGGGCTTCACGATCGCGGTGCGGCGGTCGCTCAGCAGGCTGACGAGCATCCAGCCCTGCGCTCCGTCCGGATCCAGGATCAGGCGCCAATTCTCATATTTCTTGACCACGCGGATCGGCAGGTCGCGGCGCTGGTAGAGCCAGACGCCGGGATAATTCTTGCCCGGTCCGGTGCGGGTCATTGCCTGGCCGCTCGCGATCGAGGCCCAGTAAGGCGGCTGCTTTTCCTGCGCGAGGGCCGGCGCAGCTGCAAGAATCAGAAACGCGGCTAACGGCCCCCGAACGCCCATCACGCTCCCGTCAGGATTCGATCGACCAGCTGCTTCACCGTCGGGATGAAGCCGTTCGAATAGAAAGGGTCGCTCTTGAAGCGGAACGCAGAGTGGCCGGCGAACATGAGGTTGTGCTCGACGGGACCGCCGTGCGCGATCTCCTGCAAGGTCTTCTGGATGCAGAAGCTGCGCGGGTCGGCGAGGCGTCCGGTCGTGTTCTTCTCGTTGTCCGCCCAGGACGAGAAGGCGCACTGGCTGAGGCACCCCATGCACTCGGCCTGGTCCTTGCGGATCTGCTTCTCCTCGTCGGGCCTGACGAAGATCAGGGTGTCGTCCGGAGTCTTCATCGCGTTGGTGTAGCCACCCGCATACCATTCGCGGGCATGCTGCAGGTCGCCCTTGGTGACCCAGTAATGCTTCTTCGTGCCGATGCCGACGTCGAGCTCGAAATGGTGATCCCCGATCGGCTCCTTGGTGTAGGCGATCTGCCGCTCGCTGACCGCCTCCAGGTTGCGAAGGAACGGGTTGCGCACCGCCGAGGAATAGAAGCCCGTCGGCGAAAAGCGGTGCAGGAGCACGTCGCCTTCCTCGAGCGTCAGCAGCCTCGCCTTCCACTCCGGCGGGATCGGGCTTTCCTGGGTCAGAAGCGGCCGAGTTCCGAACTGGAAGACGATCTGGCCGAGCTCGGGATTGTCGATCCAATGATCCCACTCGTCGAGCCGCCACACGCCGCCGGCCATCACGATCGGAAGGCTGTCGGCGATGCCCTGCTCGCGCATCGTTTCGCGAAGCGCCTTTACGCGCGGATACGGATCCTGCGGCTTGCGCGGGTCCTCGGCGTTCGACAGGCCGTTGTGCCCGCCCGCCAACCACGGATCCTCGTAGACGACGGCGGCGAGCCATTCGGCAGCCTTGTGATAGGCGCGCTTCCACAGCGCGCTGAAGGCGCGGGCGGAGCTGATGATCGGAAGGTAGTTGACGCCGTAGGACGCGGCGATCTCGCTGAGCTTGTAGGGCATGCCCGCGCCGCAGGTGACGCCGGAGACGAGGCCCTTCGTGCGCTCGAGAACGCCGTGGAGGACACGCTGTGCGCCGCCCATTTCCCACAGCACGTTGATGTTGATAGCGCCCTTGCCGCTGGCCATCTCGTAGGCGCGCTGGACCTGCGCGACGGCGCCATCGATCGCATATTTGATCAGCTCTTCGTGCCGGTCACGGCGGGTCAGCGCCTCGTACACCTGCGGGATGATGCGGCCTTCGGCGTCGTAGCTGTCGGCGTTGACCGCACTGACGGTGCCGATGCCGCCGGCGGCCGCCCAGGCGCCCGAGCTCGCATGGTTTGTCGCCGACACGCCCTTGCCGCCTTCGATCAGCGGCCAGACTTCCTTGCCGGCGTACATGATGGGCTGGAGGCCCTTGAACAAACTCTCTCTCCCGGGCGCGAGGGCGCCTGCAGAGCGCTCCTATAGGGCGGCTATACAAACATTGCGCGCAAAAAAAGAGCGGGGCCCCGGTCGGTTCCGAGGCCCCGTTCCTTGTTCGTCAGTCGCTTAGCAGCCGCCGGACGCAGCCGCCCCGCCCAGCACCGCGCCGAGCACTCCGCCGATGGCGATGCCGGCGCCGGTGTTATTGTGGTGGCCGTCCGTGCCGGCGATCACTCCGCCGAGCGCTGCCCCGGCCGCTCCGCCGACTGCCGCGCCGGTCGCCGGATTGCCGCAGCCGTAACCGTAGTTGCCATAATAGCGCTGGCCGTAGCCGTAAGACGGATAGCCGCCGTAACCGTATCCCTGATAGCCGTAGCCCGGGTAGGCGTATCCGTATCCGGGATAACCATACCCGTAGCCGTAGCCGCCATACCCACCGTAGCCCGGATACCCATAGCCATATGGCGAATAACCGTAGCCGTATCCGGGGTAGCCATAACTTCGGTAGCGGTAGCCGTAACCGTAGCTGCCATAACCCCCGTACCCGCCGTAGAATGGATAACCGATGGCATAAGCGATGCCGAAACCGTCGCGACTATGGCGCCAGTGATGATGGTTCCAGGAACCGTGGTCGCCGTTCCAGTGATGACCGTTATTCCAGCCGCGATGATCGCGTGCGTCAGCGACGGCAGGAACGGCGAGAAGTGAAACTGCCGATAAGGCGATTGCGAGGGTTTTCATCGAAACCTCCTCGAATTCGTGAGCGGCCAGGCCGACTCAGGGCGCGCTGTTGCGCCTTCGATGCTGTCGCGATGATTAACCGTTTCAGATCTTCAACGATTTAACGAGTAATCAAGGCCGATATCCACCGCCGACGCGGACTGCGTGATCCGCCCCACCGAGATGAAGTTAACCCCTGTCTCGGCGAGGAAGCGGATCGTTTCGAGTGTCACTCCGCCCGACGCCTCCAGCGGGACGCGCCCCCCAACGAGGTGCACCGCCTCGCGCAGCATCGCCGGGTCCATATTGTCGAGCAGGAGGCGGCCGGCGCCAGCATCGAGCGCCGGCTCGATCTGGTCGAGGCGGTCGACCTCGACTTGCACCTGAAGGCCGGTGTTTGCGGCCTTGGCGCGTCGGACCGCTTCGGCGACGCCGCCGCACACCGCGACATGATTGTCCTTGATGAGCACGCCGTCATCGAGACGCATGCGGTGGTTCTCGGCACCGCCCATGCGAACGGCATATTTCTCGAGGAGACGAAGGCCGGGGATGGTCTTCCGGGTATCGATCAGCACGGCGCCAGTGCCCGCGATCGCATCCACATATTGGCGCGTCAGGGTGGCGATGCCGGACAGGTGCTGAAGCGTGTTCAGTGCCGACCGCTCCGCGGTGAGCAACGCGCGGGCATTGCCGCTGAGCCGCATGAGGGCTGCGCCAACCCCCACCCTGTCGGCGTCATTCGACAGCTGCTCGATGTGAATCGACCAATCGAGCTTGCGGAAGAAAGCCGCCGCGATCTCCAGGCCCGCGACGACGATCTCCTGCCGCGAGCTCATCTCCGCGGTGAAGCGGGCGTCGGCGGCGATGGTGGCGTTCGAAGTGACGTCGCCGCCTTTGCCCAGATCCTCGGCAAGCACACGAGAGACGAACTCATCGAGGTCGAAGTCTTCCGGAAGCGCCATGCGCAGCGTCTAGTGCGCCGGCTCCTCCGATTTCAATATGCGCCAGCGGCCGTCCTGCCATTCGTAGCGCTGCGCATCGGACGGCGTGAAGTCGTCGTCATGCCAGGCATTGACGGTGATCGTCAGGCAGCCGTCGGCGATGTCGATGGTGTTGAAGCTCTGTTCCTGCTCGCGGACGCGGATCGAAGTGGCCGTGCCTGCCTGGACGACCAGCGCTCCGCCCGCGCGTGTCACGAGGTCGCTCGCGTGATGAGTAGACGCGTGGTGCGCATGTCCGGCGAGAAGCAGGTCCACGCCGGCCTTCTCGACGGCGTCGAGGGCGAGCTCCTGCCGGCCGACTGCGCGTTCGACGCCCTCTCCGACCGGGATTGCAAGCAGCGGATGATGCGTGACCAGCACTCGCACCGCGTTGGGGTCGGTGCGCGAGAAGGTCTCACGGATGAACTCGACCTGCTCCTCGCTGATCCGCCCGTCCTTGAAGGTCAGCGAGCGGGCCGTGTTGATGCCGAGCACGGCGACGCCCGGAAGCTCGATGAACGGACACAGGGTCTCATCGATGAAGCGGCGGTAGCGTGTGAGTGGCGAGAGGAAGCGGCGGAGCACGTCATACAGCGGCACGTCGTGGTTCCCGGGAACGCCGAGAACCTCGTGGCCGTCGTCACGCAGCTTCTCAAGGAAGTGGCAGGCCTCCTTGAACTGCTCGGTCCGGGCACGCTGGGTGAAGTCGCCGCTGACGACGACAAGGTCGGGCTTTAAACGGCCGATCTTGGCTTCAACGGCTTCGACCAGCATTTCGTCATGGGCGCCGAAATGGAGGTCGGAAAGATGGACGAGACGAGCCATTGGAACTGAACGCCGCCTGCCGTTTCAGTATCCCGTGAAGATCAACAGCTTGACGTCGATCCCGAAGCCTTCGGCGCGCTTCTGCTCGATGAAATTCGGGATGTCCGCGCGGGCTATCAGGTGGACGTTGATGTCCTCATCGTCGTCGCCACCACCATCGCCGATCTTCCTGACTCCATGCGCGCGAACGAGCGTGAAGCTTTCCGCCAATATCCCCGGCGAGCCGTAGAAGTCGCCGAGACGCTCGACCCGTTCTGCGGTGAAACCGGTCTCCTCCTCGAGCTCCTTGATCGCCGTCGTTTCGGGCGTGGCGTTCGGGTCCTCGTCACCGACAAGGCCCGCCGGAAGCTCGACGCATCGGCAGTCCGGCGCGGCTCGCGGCTGGTCTACCAGGATCACCTTTCCCTCATATTCGGCGAGGATCACGACCGCGTTGATGTCGCCGAGGCGGCTCGCATATTCCCATTTCCCGCGCCGCATCGCGCGCACGAACTTGCCTGCCCACATGACTTCCGCGGGAGGCACGTCGTCGAGGTTCATAGCTCGATCAATTTGTCGGGAATCTCGTTGGTGTCGGTCGCCGAACGCGGGAAATGCTCGGCGAGCACCACGCCGACCTGCTCGATCGCGGCAACCATGCCGTCACCTACCCGCCCTTCGCGCACATCGACGAGCAGCGCCGTCATGGCTTCGCCCCAAGTATGATCGTCGGTAACCTTGAGGATCGCTTCGTCGGCGACGATCTCGGCGCGCCGCTCCGCCAGCGAGAGATAAATGAGGATGCCGGTGCGGCCGATCGTGCGCCGCTCCGCAGCAGCCTTGAAGATGGTGACCGCGCGCCGCCTGACCCGGCGATGCTTCGTCGCCGCGGGCGTCAGCGCCAACCGCAGCGGCATCCATCTGAGGATCAGCAGCGCGACGGTGAACTTCAGCGCCGCGAACACCATCAGCAGGGTTAAAAGCTGGCTGAGCGTCGGATCGGGCCGCCAGCCGCCCAAAAGGAAGTCATACCACCAGGCCAGTGCCGTCGGCCGCCACGCGGCCCAGGCAAGCACCGCGAATAAAGGAATGAGCGCCCAATGCAGGGCGACGTCGTGATAAGGATCGCTGATGGGCGTCGCGACGGCGACGATCTCGCCATTGCTGTTGGCTTCCGCCGCCGCGATCGCGGCCGAGACCTTTGTGCGGTCGGCTTCAGACAGACGCATCACCACGAACCTGACGCCCCGCCGCCGCCGAACGAGCCTCCGCCGAAACCGCCGAATCCGCCACCTCCACCTCCGCCTCCGCCCCAGGACGAGCCACCGCCCCACGAAGATCCGCCGCCCCAGGAGCTGCCACGCGAGCCGCGGCTGAGCTCGTTCAGGCCCCAGAGAACCACCCAAGGGCTGATGCCGCTCCGACGTGTACGGTACCGTCGTCCGACAGCCCGGCGGAAATGCGACAGGACGACGAAACCGATCACCAGCAGCCAGAAGAATACGGGCAGCGGGCTGCCGCCGGAGTGTTGCCGCTTTTTCTGCGCCTGTTCGGCCGTCGCGACGTTCTTCTGAGCTTCGTCAGGGGGTAGGGTCATCTGCTTGATGATCGCATCGGCGCCGGCCTCGATGCCTCCGCCATAGTCCGGAGGAGTCTGCTTGAAGCGAGGCAGGATCGCTTCACGGATGATGATCCCGGACATGGCGTCGGTCATGTATGAGCCGGCGCCATAACCCGTTGCGATGCTGACCTTGTGCTCATTGGGCGCCACTAGAAGCAAAACGCCGTCGTCGTTCTTCGCACTGCCGAGCTTCCAGTAACGTCCGAGCCGATAGGCATAATCTTCGACGGGATAGCCCTCGAGGCTTTTGACCGTCGCCACGGCAAACGCATGTCCGGACTGCGCGTACAGCGCCTCGGACTTCGACTTGAGATCCAGGACCTGCTCGGGCCGAAGGATGCCCGCCTGGTCGACGACCGGGGATCCGTTGTTCGCCGGAAAGGTCTGCGCCGCGGCGGGCGTGGCCAGCGCGACGAACGCCAGCCACAGGACCGCGAGGAAGCGCGTCACCTCAACCGGCGGTGTTGGCGTTGAAATCGACCGTCGGCGCTTCCTGCGCGGCGGTCGAGGCTTCGAACGGCACCTTCGGCTTGGCGCCGTAGAAGATCTTCGCGCCGATCGCGTCCGGAAACGTGCGGATGCGGGTGTTATAGGCGCGCACGGCCTCGTTATAGTCGCGGCGCGACGCGTTGATGCGGTTCTCCGTGCCTTCCAGCTGATCCTGCAGCGCGAGGAAGTTCTGGTTCGACTTGAGGTCGGGATAGGCCTCCTGAAGACGCTGGAGCGGTATGATCGCCTGGGTCAGCCGGCCCTGTGCGTCATTGAACGCCTTCACCTTGGCGGGATCGTCGAGATCGCTCGCGTTGAGGTGAATGCGACCGGCATCCGCACGAGCCTGAGTCACGGTGATGAGAACGCTGCTCTCCTGCTTCGCATAGCCTTTCACGGTCGCGACGAGGTTCGGGATCAGGTCGGAGCGCCTCTGGTAATCGGCCTGCAGGTTCGCCCATTGAGCGTTGACCTGCTCCTCGGCGGTGGGGACGCTGTTGAGGCCGCAGCCGGAAAGGCTGAGCGCGGCGAGCGGTGCAAGCAGTCCGAAACGGCGAAGCATCGTCATTGAAGGTCCCCTTCGATCAAACGGGCGCATAGGTAGATGCGCGGCCGTTGCGCTTCAAGATGCTGTCTTAAACGAGCAACACAGCAGATGCGTCCCGTCGCAAACTGCAGTAGGGCTGTCGCATAGCAGACAGAAGGGGGTAGCCGATGCTCAGTGAATTCCGGGCGTTCATCGCGAAGGGCAATGTTCTCGACCTCGCGGTCGCGGTGATCATCGGCGGCGCGTTCGGCAAGATCGCCACAAGCCTGACCGAGGACGTCATCATGCCGATCGTCGGCGCGATCTTCGGGGGCATGGATTTCTCGAGCCACTTCCTGGTGCTGGGTCCCGTGCCCGCAACCTATCACGGCAGCATGACCGATTATGCCGCACTGAAAGCGGCGGGAGCTCCGGTGCTCGGCTGGGGCGAGTTCATCACGGTGGTGATCAACTTCATCATCCTCGCCTTCATCATCTTCCTGCTGGTGCGCTACGCGACCAAGATGATGCGGAAGAAGGATGAGGCTCCAGCAGGCCCGAGCGAGGTCGAGCTGCTGACGGAGATCAGAGACGAGCTGAGAAAGCGCTAGAGCCGGATCAGCGTCTCCGGAATCTTGTTGGACGCCGCACCGACGTCCCAGTGCAGCTGGCGTCCTATCGGGTGCGGCGATGCGCCATCTTCGCTGTTGTTGGTCAGGATCTCGCCGTCGGTGATGACGGTGAAGCGGCCCTCGGCGCGGGAGACCGGTCCGCCCTTCATCTCGCCCGCGGCCGCGGCGCCGGCGCGAGCGGCAAGCGGCCCCGACCCGCCGGTGAACGCAGGCGCAGTCACGAGTACCGAGCCGTCGGCGCGGCGGCGAATGGCGATGAAGGGCATGATGAGATCATTTTCGGGAAGGGCAGGGAAGAGGAAGTCCTGCGTCGTCCTCCCTTCCACGTGATAATCGACATCGTAGACTCCGTTCCCGCGATAGGTGACGGAGCGCCAGCCCTGATACTTCATCAGCTTGGCGGCGAACGCCCGATTAGAGGCTTCGTCGAAGCCCGGTAGCCCGAAGGCCTTTGCCATCTGCTCAGAATCCTCGCGTTTTTTCTGATACGCTGTTTTTTGATCGGCGATTTCAGCTTTGGTGCACGACCGTGACTTTCCATCGGCTTGGCAGCTCGCCTTCGCGTCGGTCCATGGGTCCGAAGTCGCGTCAGGCGGCGTCTGCAGCACGATCTCTCCGCGATAGTTCAGCACGAAGCTGCCGTCCTTCCTGAGCGTCAAGTCGGAGGCGAACTTGCCGGGGCCCCACAGGCAGCCGCTAAGTGAAAGCGCCCCCGCGACGACGAGCAGGCGCCTAGTCCAATGCAGCATCGAACGTCCCCCTTGGGACGGATGCTACATTACGGCTGTTTCAGGGGAAAGAAGGTGGGGGACTTCTGTTGCCCGGCGTCCCCCGTGCCGCTGGAATCCCTTCTGTTGCCCGGTGGGGTCCGACCGCGCTTAAGCTTTGTAACTTCAGTCCGTTAGGACGTCAGTTACGCGGCAAGAGCGAGTGCCTCGTTGTCGTTGGCACTTGTGAGAATGAGCCGTCACGGTGACTCGGTCCGATCGGCAATCAGGCCTTTATTGCACTCGTCGATCCTATTTCGCCCCCATCAGCAGCCGCCGAAACCTTTGTTCGAGCGGGCGGCTGGTGGTGGAGGCGCCGGGGTACTGCCCCCCGGGTCCGAAGTGCCTATTCCACCTAACAGTCTACCGACATAGCCGGTTGCCCGGCACGCCCTAGATATGGATTTTGCGCGTGAATCTCAAGGATTGGGCTGTTATGGCGACCGTGCAATTGTGGAATTTGGGGAACGCAAACACATGAAAAAGCTTGCTTTTGTTCTGGCCGGCGCAGCCGCGCTTTCGCTCGCCGCGTGCAACAAGAACCAGGACCAGGTCCAGAATGCGGAGCTGAACCAGCCGGCCGCCGACGAGCTCAACCAGCAGGCGAGCGATGCCGCCAACGACGCGGCGAATGCCGAAGCTGCCGCTCCCGTGAACGAGCAGAACGCAGTCGCGGACAATACGGTGAACCCGGACGACGCGCAGGAGCAGAACGTCAGCGGAATGTAACCGCGCGGCACTGAATCGAAGAAGCCGTCCGGGCGAGAGTC
>Ga0105248_10007848_pt1 | contig 11722 bp, 12 predicted proteins | sample KBSS34metaG_FD_81524 | JGI IMG/M metagenome (GOLD analysis project Ga0105248, IMG submission 81524) | Switchgrass rhizosphere microbial communities from Kellogg Biological Station, Michigan, USA - KBS S3-4 metaG | ecosystem: Host-associated > Plants > Roots > Rhizosphere > Soil | place...
GTTGTATTTCTCTGTTATGTCCTTCCGATCGCCGACCTGGGTAACATTCAGAATTTGTTTGAGATAAGTGGAAAAGTCGCTAGCCGAATGTCTTACGGTTGCGTGCCCGAGTTCGTGCGCAACGACTCCGGCCAGCTCGTCTTCGTTGTTCACGAAACCGATCAGCTTGCGAGAAACGAAAACGTAACCACCCGGAGTGTTGAAGGCGTTAGCTTCCGGAATATCAACTATGTGGAACTGAAACGTCAGGCCAGAGGGTGGTAAGTGCTTTACGAGTTTCTGACCAAGAGCGTTTAGGTAAACCTCGATCTCACGATCACGCAGAAAGCGAAGATCCCCGGACATCCGCTGGTAGTTCAGGTCTCCCAGGACCATTTCCTGTTCGGGCGAGAAGATGTTGTAGATCTTTGAGTTGGCCGCGATGGCTGGCGGTGCGCAATCCTGTGCGTAGATAGCCGGACACAGCGACAAGACTGTAAGCAGCACAGGCAGAAACCTGAGAACGAAGTCTCCTGACATCGAGGAAGTCCTCCAAGGGTAAGGCGTGATGATAGAGCTTGTGAGAAAAACGACTTAGCCGCCGATAAAGCTCATCGAGCGAGATGGTGCAACGAACCCAGGTTCGTTTATGAAGTGTTTTGGTTCTTTCTTTAGGACTACTGATTCAATGAACTCGATAATCTCCGAGCGAGAGGCGCCGCTCCTTACAACGTCACGCAGCGAGTGCTCGACTGTTGAGAACAAACAAGTGCGGATTTCGCCATCAGCAGTTAGACGAATCCGAGAACACGCACCGCAGAAAGGTTCGGTGACGGGCGCGATGATACCAACTTCGCCGGGCCCACCATCGGCAAAACGGTAACGCGAAGACGTTTCGGATCCGCGATTGACATTTACACGGACTAGTGGAAATCGTTCTTCGATTCGTTGACGAATCTCTTTACCGGAAACCACGTCCGAGCGTGTCCAGTCGTGGCCCGAATCAAGTGGCATGAATTCAATAAAGCGCATCTTCACGTCATGTTCGCGGGCAAACTCGGCGAAGTCGGCCACTTCGTCTTCATTGTGACCACGAACAATCACGGCATTGATTTTTATAGGTTGAAGTGCCGCTGCTTTTGCCTCCGCGATACCATCAAGCACCTTGTCGAGAACGTCAACGCCGGTCATCTGTTTGAAAACGTCGCGCTTCAAACTGTCGAGGCTGATCGTGACACGATCAAGTCCGGCGTTTTTGAGGGCGAGAGCGCGTTCGGGTAAGAAGTAGCCATTGGTGGTGAGCGCGAGATCCTGCAAATGTCCGACATGCTTTAGCCTGTCGGATACTTTTAGCTTCGCCAACTTTGCAATGATGGTCTCGATGTCCTTCCGCAACATCGGCTCACCGCCGGTGAGACGAATCTTCTCAATGCCGAGCTCTACGAAGATCTCACAAACGTACTCAATCTCTTCGTAAGAGAGCATTTGTTCCTTTGGTGCAATTGGAGGTTCGCCGTGTGGAAGACAGTAGAAGCAACGGAAGTTGCAACGGTCAGTCAGCGAGACGCGTAGATCGCGGATTGCGCGACCGTAGGAATCTCGGAGGATTCGGTGGTTGACTGACATCGACATCATCATAACCTGTGCAAATCGGAGGGAGCAAAAGCTGAAACTATGACACTCAACTACATGCGGTCGGGAAGGGGGCAGAGCGGCGGTTTATCTAAGCTGTACATACTCAAGCCAGGCGCGTCCCCGCGGGTTCAATAATCTCTGATTGGATTCTGACTTCACGCTTTGATTCTGGAGTCATGATACCTGGGGGGCGACGCTAGGTTTGAGCAGATACATGCCTGAGAACCTGCCGCTCTGCTTCCTTCCCAACTATGTGTAGTTGGCAGTCAGAGTCTCAACCCTCCCCGTTTCCTGGCGCAAATAGTTGAGTATCAGAGTTTGACTTCGCCCTTGTGTCTGGGCGTCAAAGCCGGTGCAAACTACACACAAATCACTCACAATTTATTTTCCAAAAGTCTTCGTCGCACTTCTGTAACCGGGCAAGGTTAAAGAACTCGATGTGCCCCCAGTTATTGAGCGAGCGAAGGGAGTTTTGAAATGCGAAGAGGTTTTCTGGTTGTCATAGTTGCACTGGCAGGATTGGTTTGTGGCTGTAGCACCGCTGAAAATGAAAACGTCGCAACGGCAAATACAAACGCGTTGACAAATACAAACACGGTTGCCCAGTCGACGCCAGCACGCGGTGTCGCACCGAAGCACGACGACAATGAGTTTGTGCGTGACGTTTCTTTGGATGGCATGGCAGAGGTTGAGTTTGGACGCCTGGCGACGCAGAAAGCCAAGAGCCCTGACGTCAAAAGTTTTGCCCAGAGAATGGTTGTTGACCATTCCAAGGCCGGCGCCGAGTTGAAACAGTTGGCTTCAAATATGGGAATTGCGGTGCCCGCGTCGCTTAACGAAGAGCAAAAGGCAGAGCATGATCGTTTGGCCAAATTAAGTGGAGATGAATTCGATCATGAGTACATGTCGGTTATGACAGCGGGTCACCATAAAGCCGTCAATGCATTCCAGGATGAAAGTGAGAACGGCAGTGTGCCTGAGATCAAGCAGTGGGCGGTTAAGGTCCTACCGACAATCAAGGAGCATCAGGCGATGGCAACGGAGATTGCGGCGAAGTTGAAGTAAGCGGGAAGCTGGTCTTGGGAATTTGGTCTTTGGACTTCGGGGACTCCGATCTTGGAGCTTTGATCGGGCTATGTGTATTTAACCCGAAGTCCAAAGCACCAAGTATAAAGCTCACCTTCGCAAACACATCATCGTTCCCAGCATCGTGGCAACGAGTTCACGCGTTCCTCCGTCGATTGCAAACACGTCCGCGCGAACGACTGTAAGAGTGCGTCCTGGCTTTAGGACTTCTGCCACGGCTACAAAGCCACTGCCTTTTGCCGGACGAAGTAAGTTCACCTTGAACTCGACACTCAGGACTCCCGACGCTGCAGGCATGAGTGTGTAAGCTGCATAGCCGCACGCAGAATCAGCGATGGTAGTGACGATGCCGGCGTGCAAGTAATCGTTTTGTTGTGTCAGGTCAGGACGGAACGGAAGACTGATCTCGATTAGACCAGGCTCAACTCGCGTGAGTTGAGCGCCAATGAGTGTCATCACCGCTTGTTTGGCAAAGCTGGTTTCGACTTCCGTTATGAAAGATTGGTTGGAGGGTTTGAATTGCATTGGTGCTGGGAGCGCAGGCGTCCTCGCCTGCAATGTCCGATATGCTTCAGCTTGTCGGAGAAAGATCAGCCTCGTGGTCTAGCGCACGGCAAACGCCCGACAAGCTAAAGCATATCGGACACAAGGCGCGGACTCTTGCGGTCCGAGCCAGACGCCTGGAGAGTCGTTAATGTTTACTTGTAAACCTTCCCGTTCCAAGTCAAAACAGATCTCGTTAGCTTTCGCCCGTTATCGTCGATCGGTCCTGCGTCGTCTTCCGCATAAATGCTGAATGATTTCGCCATTTTGTGTCCATCAATGATCTTCATCGTTACGGCGTCCGCTGTTAGATCGACGCTTTCCGGGTCGCTCATCAACAAAGCGGAACTGATTTCGTTTGTGGGTCCTTTGTCACCCTCAAAGAGTTTCTTTGGAACAGCCCTGTTTGTTTTTGGGTTGATGGTGAAATAGTAGTTGGTTAATTCGGGATGTAACCCGCCGCTGCCGGTTGAGACCTCGATGATTTCTTCTTGATCCAGTGTGGCCACATCGATGTCGACTGCATTCTCCGCTCGCGTAAAGAAGCCATCGAGCACTTGAGATGCGAAAGTGTTCACGCCCTTGCGATAAAGCACAAACCCCACCGAACCTGAGTACTCGGTTTGATAACAGGGATCGGGAAGTAATGCGAGCCGAATGTGGTTATTGCCGAAAAGCTTTATGACGTAGTTCGTGTCAAACTTTTCTCGCTCTTCGGCGGACAAGGTTCCGGGTTTTCGTCGAAAGTCACATACATCCAAGTCCTTAACAGATGCCTGCCACCAGGCGGGGCTGTTAAGAGCCTCGAGCTGTGTAGTCAAAAGTTTTAGCGCGTTTATGCGAGCGGGCAACTTGAGCACCTTGTTGTCCCATTCGTCGCTCGCACCTTTGCACGAGTAGCGAAAGGTTGGCAGCGGTTTCCAGGCAGAGAGCGCCGAAGCTTTACAAACGAGCGGCGGATCCTGTGTTGAGAAGGAGGAGACGTGGATCGCAATAAGGCCCAGAAGAAGTGTGACGCACATTATGCGAACTGTCGTGAACATGAAGCGGATTCTAGAGCCTGTGGGCCAGCAAGGGGAAGACTAAAGTCGGATATGTCGAATAACAAATTGAAACTGAAATTGAGCAGGTCGGGAAGGGGGCAGAGCAGCAGTTTCTCTACACTTCACCATGTCAAACCTAGCGCGCGTCCCCGCAGGTTCAATAATCTCTGATGGGATCAAGACCTCACACTTTGACTCTGCTGTCATGATTACCTGCGGGGGCGCGCTGCGCTTGCCCCTTCCCGACCGCGTGTAGTTGGGTGTCATAAAGATGTTGAGGCGGTCGATTGATCCAGCCCGCCACTTTCTCCCAATCGACAAAGATCAAATACATTGCCAATTGATATGGAAAGAACAAGTTCATAAAGAACAACGTCATCAAGTGAAACAAGACGCCAAAGCCAAGTATCCACCAGCGCGAACGACGCCAGAACACCGCGAGTGGAAACAGAAGCTCCCAGAAGATCACTAGTCCGACCATGACTGGTAACAGCTGGCGAATCTGCGGCAACCAAAACGCGAGCTTGAAATTGGTGTCGTGCAAGTTGTCGAGTGAATGATAGATAGCCAATACCGGAAAATTGTCGGGGCTCAAGTACTTCAACCCAGCCACACGCAACTTCACAAGCGCCGAGCTGAAATAGAGCCAGGCCATCAATAGTTGCATAAGCAAGATGGGATAGCCATATGCAAACCCTGGCTGGTTCGACTGACTCCGCTTTGTCCAATGGTCCAGCGAAAAGAGATCGCCACACGGAGTAAATGCGAGCACAGCCAGGTAGTAAACAGCCAGCATTTCGTCGTGGTTGTAATGACCAAAACTCCGCACTAGTCCCTGGTAAAAAAGGACGAGCACGAACGAAAGCCTGGTTGAAAACGAAGTCAGAAATCCGAACGTGCTCAGCAACAGCGACAACAGCATTACAGTTTTGAAAACTGCCATTCCCGAGGAAGTCAATAATCGATCATAAAAACTCCATGGCAGGAGTTTCATTAGGCCGGTGGGCCGGAGAATAGTTACGGGCAGTTGACCGAGTGCTGAAAATGAAGTGGCAAGAGCTGATATTAGGAAAGTACCGTGGACAATACTTCGCGCAACGCCCAGGGATAGCGCGCTACCTCGCCCAACCCAATTCATAGTTCTTTCCGCCACGATGTTATGAACGTTCCATAGTCAGCATAACGACCGCTGGCCCAGCGATACATGTCAATTCGGATTGCCTTCAACCGGTGTGGTGAGGAAATGGCTTGTTGGTCATTGTAGAGCTTTCCCCATGCTGCTAGCAGATCAGGCATGCGAGCTCCTGGAGGTAGTTGTTCAATTCCTCCGACCTGTTTGAGTAGTAACGCGTTGTCAGGATGGATCGACGAGAGCTTGAAACTTTGATTAGAGATGGTAGCGTTGACCATACTCCAGTTTCGTTGCGACATGGCATTGGTTAGGCCGATCGGTCGGATGTCGATGGTTTCGCCGGAAATAGTTTCACCGCGCAACACACAATAACTGCGATCGGATTCCAAGTCTCCACCCGCCATCATCACGTTCCAAACTGTAAAGGGATAGAGATTCCGTACGTAGCGAAATGACCAGAGTAGCGGCAGGAAGAGTGCGATAGTAAGAATTGAATACTTGATTACCCAATTGCGCTCTGAGGGCTGTTTCATTGGTGGATGAGTTAGAAATTACTCCCTGGCAAATTTTCAGGTTGGGAATGGGACCCTGTCCCCGCCGGCTTCACCCACTTCAAACGATCGATCGGCGACCCTATTGAAGTGAAGCCTCATTGCTGTTGAAGTAGTAGCAGGACAGGGTCCCCTTCTTAACCTGAAAATTTTCTAAGCGATACTGATTGGGTCCAAGGTTGAAGTTGCTGCAGTTCAACTGCGCAACTTACCTGGGCCCTATAGCACTTTTACTTCAACGCCTGGTCTAACGCACTCGCATCGTCAAGCATGATCCATTCTATGATCGACAACGGCAGGCTCCCATTCTTCAAAAGATCGTCGTGAAACTGACCGAGCCGGAAGTTCGCTCCTTGCTTGTCGCGATATTTGCCGAGCAAACGCATGATCTGCCATTTACCGGTAATGTAAGTAATCTTTTGCGTGGGACTCGATGCTGCGCCTGCAGCTTCACCTTCAGCCGCTTCACGATCGAGGCCTCCAGCTTCCATGAAATACTTAACCGCCTGCTCGAAGGTCCAGCGTCCGGTGTGGAGATTGACGTCCACGCCGATGCGCGCTGCTCGATAACGAGAGAGACGCAGAATCTGAGCTTGTGATGCTGAGTTGTTTGGATAGAGACCGGTGCGCATCAGCATCTCTTCGCCGTAGAGAGCCCAGCCTTCGACAAAGATTCCATCGCCGTGTTGGCGACGAATCTCATCCGTCACATGGTTTGCGATCGATAGTTGCAGAAAATGACCGGGGATTCCCTCGTGACCAAGAATCGGTCGCGGGTCTTCGATAGCCGCGCGAATGTAGAAGTTTTTGCTCTGTGGATTGTAAGTCGGAATGAAGTAGAAGCCGCTGTCGTCCTTATCGTAGACACCCGGTGGATTCATGAAGCCGCCTGGACTCGTTGGCTTGAATGCTTCGGGTAATTGTCGAATCTCAAACCGACCGAGATAAGGTGGCAGTGTGACGAGACGATTCGATTTCAGAAAGTCGATCATTTCCGCTTCACGACTTTCGTAGGTCCGCAAAAAGTCCTGTTGGTCTTTCGGAATGCTCTTGCTTCGAGCAGGATTCGGATCGGCGAGCGATGGATCCGGCAACAACGACTCAAGCGCACGATACCGGGCGAGCTCTGCCTGACCAAGCATTTCCACTTGATCGGCGTTCAGCGGCAGCAAATAAATGTTTTTTAGAAGATAGTTGTAGTCAGCTTCACCCATCGGCTTGAACGGCACCATTCCCGGCAAACGCTTTTCGAGCCAATCCGCAAAACCGTGAATTGAGACGAGGGCTGCATCACGAGCCTTTACCAGCTCAACCTTCTCCGTGGGAGACATGTCTTTCGTGAGCGTTATCAAACTGTCATTGAAAAGACTGTCAATCGAGCGCGCCGAGTCGATTGCCAACTGCGCATAGAGTTGCACCGGTTTTGTTAGATTCCCTTTGCCCTGCTCGATCAGAAACGGCATTTGCTTCAACCGTGCCGTTGCTGCGATACCACGAAGGCGCGGTGCGTCGTATTCCTTTTTTAAGAGAGAAAAAATTGCGTTGCTGCACTCGTTTACATAGGTCTGAGGGTCGGTTGCTTCAGAGTCCATTACGCGATTGAAGAAGGCAACCCCGTCGAGTTGCGAACGAAACAGCAGCCAGTCGATACGATCTTCCTTTGACCAGCTGTTGGTCTGCATCGCCTCCACTTTGTTGAGCAGGTCTCTAACGTAGAGTCGCCTGGCGAGTATTCCAGAAAGTGAATAGTCAGTCAGGCGGTTATCCCAGGTATGCAAACCCATGTCGCTGGAGGCGACGGGATAGTTTTGATTGCGCCAGCGATAGTAGTTATCCGCCATGCGATGAAGATCAGCGGAAGTCGAAGTTGTTTGAGCTGTAGTGGTAACGAATGCGAAAAGGATCAGAATGCACAGTAGGATTGGTTTCATAGTGGGGGGGTCTGGGTTACGACACACTAGAGCCTCTAGCAAAGCTCAGAATTTGAACAAGGACAACGTCAGTGCCTTCACTCCGGAGGAGTGCAATGTTTATAGCCTGCTAGCCGTCCTCCTCCGGCTCTGTTCGGAAGAGCGGCATGGGATCTCACTTAGCATCGAACAAAACGCCGCTCTTCCGAACAGAGCAGAGTTGGTAAATCGCGTCGAACTATAAACATCGCACTCCTCCGGAGTGAAGAAAGAACTGCCGAAGAAGCAAAGCTTTGAGTAAACCCCAAGCCGCGAGTCACTCGTGTACTGTTGCCAATAGCGCTAGAGCTCATCGGACAACAGGGCCTTTGCGTTTCTTTGAAGGCCAGATAGTTTGGCACGTTTCATTGCGCTGCCTCGAAACCGTTCTGCGTAACTCTCTTGAGTAAGATTGAGAATCTCGGAAAGCGACGCGTTGACGTTACCTGCGCGTGGAGCGAAGCGAGGTTCATCAGAGGTTTGCTCAAAACGATTCCATGGACAGACGTCCTGGCATACATCACAACCATAAAGCCAACCTGAGAGGTTTTCTTGCATCGACACCGGTAGCTCGGGAGACCGCAGCTCAATAGTCGCGTACGAGATACATTTGTTGGAGTCAACCACGTAGGGTTCTGTGATCGCTTGAGTAGGACACGCATCAATACACAGAGTGCACGTCCCGCAATGATCCTCAATCGGTCCGGTGTCGTAGTCGAGTTCGAGGTTGACGAGCAGTTCTCCGATAAAAACCCAGGAGCCCAACTCCGGAGTGATCACATTCGTGTGCTTACCTAACCAACCAAGTCCTGCGCGAACGGCCCACGCCTTGTCCATGACCGGTTGGATATCGACACACACTTTTCCATCCGCATCCGGGTCTTGTTCTCTTATCCACGCCAACAATGAACGCAGCTTCGCACCAACCACATCGTGATAGTCGTCGCCCCACGCGTATCGTGAGACTTTCCCGCTGGCTGAACTGTCTTGATGTTTTGCCGGTGTGAAGTAGTTGAGGGCAACAACGATTACCGATCGCGCTGATGGAAAAAGGCGCCGGGGATCAGTTCGTTTCTCGGAATCGCGCAGCATCCAGGACAAGTCGGCGTGATAGCCGAGATCCAGCCATTCGTCGAGGTGACGCGCTTCTTCGCTTAGAGATTCCGCTCGGACGATCCCGACTTTATCAAAGCCCAAAGCGAGCGCCTGCTGTTTCAGTGAAACTGAAAAGTTCTGTTGTTGCGGAATCGTTTCCACAGAACTGGAATCACTGGAAACGTGCATGGCATCACTTTACGCAGAGCAAACTTTAGCCGCTGATTGGGCCCACTTGCTGACGACGACATCCCCGTAGAGTTGTTGCTCTTTCTGACGCCGGATTGCACAGGCCCTGCGAAACGCGTTTCTCTCGCCGTACTTGGCTATTGAAACAGACGTGCGGCCGCGTTTCTCGCGACCGGCATTCCACGTGACCTCGTAGACATCGTTTAGATAGATGCGTCCGTCTTTGCCTTTGTATTTTTTGGCAGTTCTTCGCACACCGACGACGCCGGTTTGATTGCGAGGATTTAAGCCAACGATGATCCAGTCTGTCCGGGGTTTTCCCAATTCCTGCTCAAGTTGATTCCTACACGTAACCGCGCGTTTCAAGGCCTCGTCTTTGCCACCGTTCTTATGATCGCTGATGAATTTGGATTTGGTGACATTTCCGAGTCGAACGCGAACATACCAGCCGACAGTTTTGTTCTCAGGGCAGTCGATACGGCTGATGCCCTTAAAGCCACTCTTCGCCATAAAGCCTTTCAGTTATCTCCTTAGGAAATTAGTTCGGGTGAAAGCTACCGTCTAAGGTGAGAGATGTCAAAAGGGTGAGAGCGTTGAAGGTGAGCGTAATTTCTGATTGCTGAATGCTGATTGCTGATTTGAATTCAGCTCGCGCCAACACGCAATCAACAATCAACAATCAGCAATCAGCAATCAGGTTACTGCGGCATCTTCTGAATTGTGATTGTAGTCAAAGGCGTTTCGCCCGCAGTTCGGCTGTAGGAAATCCAGTAACCAACTTTTGGATAACGGACCATTTTGTATTTTGATCCGTCGGCTTTGGCTTCTATCTCCGCACCAAAAACTTGTTGGGGCGTAATAACTCCGCTGGCGCCGTTACTAAAATCAACTGAGATAGCCGTCACCTTATGACTGGTTTTGTCGTAGAGGATCTGGGCTGTTTCTTTTTCATTGAAGACGTAGAAATCCTGTTCGTCGTCTTTGTTCGCCGGCGTACCCAGTTTCTTGCGGACGTCGTCAGCAAGCCAACCGATCTGAACACCGCGATAGTCGTGGAACGTTGGTTCCTCTTCGGCTGCAGCCGGTGCGGCCCTGCGTGTTTGTGCCGACAGTAAGCCAGCTGCGACCAGAACGATCGAAACGATAAAAACTGACTGGACCAGCAAGTACCTGGAGGATCTTGAAAGGTGAGTCATAACCACTCCTCTCAAAGAAAGTTTAAATAAGGTTAACTGCCAGGGTAGGTAAACGAGACGCAGAAGGCTTGGGCGCTTGCTGTTAGAAGCATCTGGCCCCGTATGGCGCGAACAATAATCCCGAAGCGTTTTGGATGTCAACTTCTGACCTGCCGGGAGCGCAGGCGTCCCCGCCTGCTGCTTTACCACTACTGCTACTAAGATCCAATTAGCAGGCGGGGACGCCTGCGCTCCCAGCACTATTGTTGACTAGTTTTTGTGATTAGCGTAGAAGCTGACTTGCTACGAGATGGACCTGCTGGTGGAACTGTCCTATCCAATTGAAGGAGCCCTCTAAATGAACAGACGCTTATCGTTGTTTCCTATTTTGTTAGTCGCTGTAACAACATTCTCAGCCTGCCAGCGGACCGCACCCGACACCAATCGCGACGCTACCAAGATCGCAAGCACCAACGCTGCCAAAGAAGCGATCAATCCAGTCGCTATAGAGGCTGAAATTACCAGGCTGGAAAATGAATGGGCCACGGGCTCCCAAAAGCATGATGCCGAGGCCGTGCGAAAGATCCTGGCAGACGACCTCGCTATAACTTATCCAGACGGCAACACCGGAACTAAGTCATCAGAGTTAAGCGACATCGAATCCGGCGCGCTCACGGCTGATGGGTGGTTGGTGTCGGACACAAAGGTAACGGTATTGAGTGGCGATGCAGCTGTCATCACCGGTCGGAGCGTAATCAAAAACGGCAAGTACAAGGACGCCAAGTCAAAGAAGGCAATCGACGTTAGCGGTGAGTATCGCTTTACTGACGTGTACGCGCGTCGCAACGGGCAGTGGCAGGCAGTCGCATCACAAACAACTAAGATTGAGAACCCCACTCCAGCGCCAGCTCCGGCACCAAGTCCGAAGGCATCCGTGGCAGCTTCTCCGAAGTGAAATGCTGGGACCGAGCGTCCTCGCCTGCCAGGTGTGACCACTGACCTTACGACGCTGTGCAGAGGGAGGAATTCTTGTTTCTCACCCAGATTTCGTTTCGATACGGCTTTGCCGCCTGAGGTGAGGACCGGCTGCGCCCTTGTTTCGAAGCGTCTACGGGTTAATTGCTACTTTGTTGCCCAGCATTTTGAAGTCGAAGTTTGCGAAGCCCTAAAGCAAGGGCGCAGCCCAAGCAAGAAAGCGAGTTAAACGGAAAGGCACAGCCATTCCTCACATCAGGTGGCGAAGCCGTTCCTCGTCGAGCCAGGAGCTAACAATCAATTAGCAGGCGAGGACGCCTGCGCGCCCCGCAATTGCCTCACCTTCCTTGACTATTCCGCCCGTATGAAA
>Ga0105248_10007851_pt1 | contig 11720 bp, 5 predicted proteins | sample KBSS34metaG_FD_81524 | JGI IMG/M metagenome (GOLD analysis project Ga0105248, IMG submission 81524) | Switchgrass rhizosphere microbial communities from Kellogg Biological Station, Michigan, USA - KBS S3-4 metaG | ecosystem: Host-associated > Plants > Roots > Rhizosphere > Soil | place...
ACCGATGCTATTCAACCAAGCCTCACGCCTGGCCAAGATCACCAGCCCCCTCGGGCCGGATGTACTGCTGCTCAATGAAATGGGCGGCGGCGAAGAGCTGGGGCGGCTGTTCAACTACGAGCTGCAACTGACGTCCCTGGATGCCAACATCGACCTCAACCAATTGCTCGGCAAACCCATGAGCGTGGGCCTGCAGTTGGCGGACGGCGGTGAACGGCACTTCCACGGCATCGTCGCACGGTGCAGCCAGAACATCGACCAGGGCCAGTTCGCCAGTTACCAGGTGACGCTGCGCCCGTGGCTGTGGTTGCTCAGCCGTACCTCCGATTGCCGGATTTTCCAGAACCTGAGCATCCCGCAGATCATCAAGCAGGTGTTCCGTGACCTGGGTTTTTCCGACTTCGAAGACGCCCTGAGCCGGCCATACCGCGAGTGGGAATACTGCGTGCAGTACCGCGAGACCAGCTTCGATTTCGTCAGCCGCTTGATGGAGCAGGAAGGTATTTACTACTTCTTCCGCCATGAGCAGGACCGCCATGTGCTGGTGCTGGCCGACGCCTACGGCGCCCACACCACGGTGTCGGGCTACGCGTCGGTCCCGTATTACCCCAAGGACGAGCAGCAGCGCGAACGCGACCACATGCACAACTGGCACCTGGCGCAGGAGGTGCAGCCCGGTTCGCTGGAGCTCAACGACTACGACTTCCAGCGCCCCAGCGCCAGCATCGATGTGCGCTCGGCCATGCCACGCCCGCACACCGCCGGCGACTACCCGCTGTACGACTACCCCGGCACCTACGTGCAAAGCGAGGACGGCGAACACTACGCACGCACCCGTATCGAAGCCCTGCAGACCCTGCATGAGCAGATCGAATTCAGCGGCAATGCGCGGGGGTTGGGTTCGGGGCATTTGTTCAGCCTCACCGGCTTCAGCCGCCAGGACCAGAACCGCGAATACCTGATCATCGGCTGCCGCTACTACATCGTCCAGGAAAGCCTGGAAAGCGGCGGCGGTTCGGGCTCGGCACAGTTCGAAAGCAGCCTCACCTGCATTGACGCCCAACAGAGCTTCCGCCCGCTCGCCATCACCCACCGCCCTATCGTCAAAGGCCCGCAGACCGCGCTGGTGGTCGGCCCCAAGGGCGAGGAAATCTGGACCGACCAGTACGGCCGCGTCAAGGTGCACTTCTACTGGGACCGTCACGACCAATCCAACGAGAACAGCTCGTGCTGGATTCGCGTGTCGCAATCCTGGGCCGGCAAGAACTGGGGCTCGATGCAGATCCCACGGATCGGCCAGGAAGTGATTGTGAGCTTTCTGGAAGGTGATCCCGACCGACCGATCATCACCGGGCGGGTGTACAACGCCGAGCAGACCGTGCCTTACGACCTGCCGGAAAACGCCACCCAGAGCGGCATGAAAAGCCGTTCGAGCAAGGGCGGCACGCCGGCCAACTTCAATGAAATCCGCATGGAGGACAAGAAGGGGTTGGAGCAGCTGTATATCCATGCCGAGCGCAACCAGGACATCGTGGTCGAGGTGGATGAGAGCCATTCGGTGGGGCATGACCGCAACAAGAGCATCGGGCACAACGAGACGGTGACCATCGGCAACAACCGCCTGCGCATCGTCAAGCAGGAAGACATCCTCTCGGTGGGCCAGCGCAAGACCGACAGCATCAGCCAGAGCTACGTCATCGAAGTAGGCGAAAACCTGCGCCTGGTCTGCGGTGAAAGCATCCTGGAGTTGAACGCCAGCGGGCAGATCAACCTCACCGGCGTGCAGATCAGCTTCTATGCCAGCGGCGACGCCGAGTTCAACACCGGTGGCGTGCTGCACCTGAACAACGGTGGCGGCCCCGGCGCCACACCCGATGGCCAAGGCCAGAAAGCCGCCATCGACGCCAATATCAAAGCCGCGTTCCCCGCGCCTAAAAGCTCCTGACGAGACCTGTTCTCATGACGTATCGAATCAACGAATTCCAGTTTCAACTGCCCGCCAGCGAGTTGCAGGACGCGACGATCAATATCCTCAAGTTCCCTGAATTGGGCACCTCCCTGATCGTCAGCCGCAGCCTGCTCGCCGAGGGTGAAACCCTGCACAGCAACTTCAATGACCAGCTCCAGCGCCTGGAAAAACAGGTGCAGGATTTACGCTATCAACCCGGTGTCGACGTGCGTTTGGGCGCGGCCCAAGAGGTCGAAGGCATCGAGCTGCGCAGCCAGTTCAACAAGGGCAACGACAAGGTGTTCCAGTACCAGTTGGCGCTGGTGTTGCCGGGTACGCGCAAGATGCTCGCCTTGAGTTATGTGAAGGCGGACAAGCTCGGGGATGCCGAGGCCGCGCATTGGTCGACGATCAAGGGCTCGCTCGTGTTCGACGTCCCCCAGTGAAGCGGCCTTTGCATGTCTGACGCACTGCTCTGGGCTGCGCGCCTGGGCGATGGGCTGTCCCACACCTCTGTCATGGCCGACATCCTCGGCGGCGTGCTGGAGGTGGCGGCCAATGTGGCGATTACTGCATTGGCGACCGCTGCGGTGGTGGCGGCTACCGGCATTACCGTCGCGACCGGTGGACTGGGGGCCTGCGTGCTGGGCGCGGTCGTCGGCGTCATCGTCGGCATCGCCATGAGCAAGACCGGGGCCGACAAGGGGTTGAGCGCCATGTGCGAAGGAATCGGCAACGCGCTGTTCCCTCCCTCGGTCATGGCCACGATCCTCAGCGGGTCCACCGACACACTGATCAACGCCTTGCCCGCTGCGCGCGCGGCCGGCGTCGTGCCCTCCCACGTCGCACCTGCGGGCACCGAATCCGAGCCGCCGCCAGCACCGGAACACAGCGAAGAGCCTGGCTACCTGGACATGGCCAAAGCGTTCTTTGCGCAAATGTGGCGCCCCACCGTCGCCACGCCAGCGCCAGGTGCAGTGCCTAAACCGCTGGACGTGGTGACCTGCACAAAGCACCCGCCGATGCCGCCGCAGTTTCTGGCCGAAGGCTCGGAAAAGGTCACGGTCAACGGCCAACCGGCGGTACGCAGCGGTGACCGCAGCACCTGCGATGCCACCGTGGTGTCGTCGGGGCTGATTTCGCCCAATGTGACTATCGGCGGCGGCTCAGTCGTGGTGCGCGAGATCCGTAGCGGCAAGACGCCGGGGGTTGGCCTGGCCGTCACTGCGCTGATGATGCTCAAGGGGGGTAAAGGCAAGTTCCTCAGCAACCTTCCCTGCATGCTGCTGGCAGGTGTCAATTCGTTTGTGGTCAGTCAGGCCATGGGCGCACTGGCCAACGCCGCCATGGGCTCTTCCAACCCGGTGCACGCGAGCACGGGGGCCAAGGTACTGGGCGGCCCCGAGGAGCTGGATTTCGCCTTGCCCGGGATCATGCCCATCGACTGGCAGCGTTTCTACAACAGCCGAGATGAACGCCGCGATGGCTTGTTTGGTGCCGGCTGGAGTGTGCCCTATGAAGTCAGCGTGCAGCTGCTGCCTCACCTTGAAGGGGGCGACTACGCGCTGTACATCGACGAGCAGGGTCGACGTATCGACATGGGTTCGATCCCTTTGGGCGGTGCCGTGTTCAGCGCTGGCGAAGGCCTCAGCGTCAAGCGTCACTTGAACGGCCAGTGGCTGATCGAAAGCGCAGACGGCTTGTACCGGCTATTCGAGCCGGCGCCACAGGACGCATCGTTGCTACGCCTGAGCCAACTGGGAGATCGCAACGACAACCGAATCCACCTCGACTATGACGACGATGGTCGCCTGCTGGGCCTGCGTGACACCTTTGACCTGGTCAGGGTCGAGCTGACCTACGACAGCACTTGGCCCCAGCGCGTCAGCCGGATCGAACGGCTGTATCCCGACCACCACCGTGAAGTACTGATGCATTACGCCTACGACGTCCGTGGCGACCTGGCCGCTGTACGCCAATCCGACGGGCACGTGAAGCGCCGCTTTGCCTATGATGCCGGGCAGCGCATGGTCGAGCATCAATTGCCCAGCGGCCTGCGTTGCTTCTATCAGTGGGCCAGGGTTGATGACCGTGAATGGCGTGTTGTCCGGCATTGGACGGAGGCCGGGGACACCTACACATTCGACTATGCGCTGGACACCGGCATCACCCGTGTCACGGACGGGCTGGCGCGTGTCAGCATTCGACACTGGGATGAGCGACACCAGATCATCGCGTCCACCGATGCACTGGGGCGAACCTGGGCCTTCCGGTGGAATGATGAAAGCCAACTGCTGGGCGCAACCGACCCTCTCGGTGGGCATTATCAGTTCAGCTACGACGATGCCGGCAACCTGACTGAGACCCTCGACCCCCTGGGGCGCAGTGAATCGACCTTGTGGCTGGAGCACTGGGCGCTGCCACTGGCGGAGACCGATGCCGCTGGCAATACCTGGCAGTACCATTACGACTCGCGGGGCAACTGCATTCGCGAAACCGACCCGCTGGGCAACCGCACGGTCTATCACTATGACGGACACGGCCAAGTCAGGGAGATCATCGACGCCAGCGGCAAGCGCAAGACCTTGCGCTGGTCCCCACTGGGTCAATTGACCGAGCACACCGACTGTACGGGCCTGACCACCCGTTTGAGCTACTGCAAGCGAGGCTTGCTGCTGGCCAGTACCGACGCGCTCGGGGAACGCACCACCTTCAAGTATGACGACCAGGGCCGCCTGATCAGCAAGCAGTTGCCCGATGGGCGCAACGAGCATTATCAGCGTGACGCCAGCGGCCAGTTGATCGGCTACAGCGACCCTGCCGGCCACACCACGCGCTTTGAACATGCGTCGAACGGCCAGTTGCGCCAACGCATCGACGCCCATGGCCGCCGTGTGGAGTTGAGCCACGACGCCTATGGCCGCCTGCACAGCCTGACCAACGAAAATGGCGAGCGCTACCGATTCGACTGGGACGACGGTGATCGCCTGACCCTCGAACAGCGCCTGGACGGCTGCCGGAAACGGTACACGTACGACCCGCTGGACAATGTCACACAGGTAGAAACCCTCGCATCGTCCGACACCGAGCCCGCCATCATTCATGATCTGGAGCGGGACGCAGCTGGCCGGCTGATCGCCAAGCGCACCGTGGATGGCTGCACGACGTACCGCTACGATCAGCTCGACCAAGTCACAGCCATCACCTTTACAGGCCACGACGGCGAGCAGCAAACCCTGGGCTTCGGTTATGACGCCCTCGGCCAGCTGACCCTTGAACAAAGCGCCGCCGGTTGCCTGGAGCATCTCTACGACGAATTGGGCAACCTGGCCCAGACCCGACTTCCCGACGGCCGCTGGCTCAACCGCCTGCGCTACGGTAGCGGGCACTTGCATCAGGTCAACCTGGATGGGCAGGTCATCAGTGACTTCGAGCGCGACCGTCTGCATCGCGAAGTGCTGCGCACCCAGGGCCGCATCAGCACGCGTTGCGAATATGACCGCAGTGGACGTCTGCGCGCCCGCCAGCGCCGCCAACCGGACCATTCACTGTTACATCCACCGGCGCAGACACGCCTGGGCTATGACGACAGCGACCAACTGGTCGAACGCTACGACAGCCAGCCCGGCGCGGCACACCGCCAATTACTGCATTACGACGCCACCGGCCGCATTCTGGCTAGCCAGGACAACCTCCTGGGCCAGCGGGAAGCCTTCCGCTACGACCCGGCGGCCAACCTGCTGGATAGCTCAGGACAGGTCGCCCACAACCGATTGCTGACCTACCAGGACAAACATTACCGCTATGACGGTTTTGGCCGGATGGTTGAAAAGCGCAGCCTTCGGCGCGGCACCCAGCGCTTCAGCTACGACGCGGAGCAACGGCTGGCACAGGTGCATAACGATGACGGCTCCCGGGTCGTCATGACCTATGACCCGCTGGGCCGGCGCACCGCCAAGACCACCTACGACCGCAACGGTGTGCAGCGCAGCCAGACACGTTTCACTTGGGACGCGTTGCAACTCGTGCAGGAGCACTGCAATCAGCAGAGCAGTCTCTATATCTATGCCGACGAGGGCTACGAACCACTGGCCCGTGTCGATGGCACGGGTCACCTGCAAAAAATCCGCTACTACCACAACGACCTCAACGGATTGCCCGAACGCCTCACCGAGAGCGACGGCCATACGGTGTGGCAAGCGCGCTATGAAGTCTGGGGCAATACCGTCGAGGAAAACCGAGAACCCTACTTCATCGAAGAACAGAACCTGCGTTTCCAGGGCCAGTATCTGGACCGGGAAACGGGGCTGCACTACAACACTCTGCGCTTTTATGACCCGGATATCGGGCGCTTCACCACACCCGACCCCATCGGTCTGGCCGGCGGCCTGAATCTCTACCAATATGCGCCCAACCCGCTGAGCTGGATTGACCCGTTGGGCCTGATGAAATGCTCCAGCCCACCCAAGGGGCGCAAGGTCAGTCGCACCGTGTATCGGTTCGAGGAACCGGGGCGCATCGGGACCACTTGGCAGGCACACAAGTGGAATGTGGAGTCCACCCACCGCTACACCACCAAAGGCGTCGGCGGGGTGTATGGCGCGAACTCACGGAAAACCGCGCTGGGCGAGGTCACGCACTGGAAGGTCGACCTGTCCAAACGGGTGTTGGTCAGCAAGAAAGTGCAGCTCAATAATGTCCTGGATCTGACCCGCGCCGATGTGCGCAAACAGCTAGGGGTCAGCCTTAAAAGCATCACAGGCTCGAAGTACACCGAGACCCATCAGATCGGCAATTGGGCCAAGGCCAACGGCTATGATGGAATCCTGGCGCCATCGGCACGCAACCCGACCGGCAGCAACTTGATCTCCTTTGCAGGTTTTTGAACATGGAACGACTGGAAAACGAATACCCGGGTGACGCGGACTGGCAGAGCACAGTGGCCTTGTATGAAGAAGACTACCTTGACGACGATGCGCGTGAAATGGCCAAGGCCTTGGGCGGCCATCTCGACCTGGCAGTGATACTGCGTGGAAAACGAGGCCTTGAAGAGGGGTTGTGGTGGATCGGGCAAAAGGTTCCGGCACTCGACAACCTCACCCCGCTGGAGTGCCTGGAAAGTCCCACGCTGATAAAACGCTTGAAGACAGCACTGATGCGCATGCCATAACACTCAAGGACACGGCGACTATGGACAGTTGTGCGTTCAATTCAATCAGACACAGGAGTGCAGTCCTTGCCTGATGCACTCTGGGCCGCCCGGATGGGCGATGCGCTCTCCCACACGTCGATGATGGCGGACATCCTTGGTGGGGTGCTGGAAGTGGCGGCCAATATCGCGATCACGGCGGTGGCGACGGCGGCTGTCGTCGCCGCCACCGGGATTACCGTCGCCACCGGTGGGCTCGGCTGTTTCCTGCTGGGAGCGGTGGTGGGCACGATTGTCGGCCTGGCCATGAGCAAGACCGGGGCCGACAAAGGCCTGACGAATTTATGCGATACGTTCGCCAACGCGCTGTTTCCACCCACGGTGCAGGCCAATATTCTTACCGGTTCCACCGATACCCTGACCAACAACATCCCCGCTGCACGCGCCGCAGGGGCGATCAGCTCCCATGTCGCACCGGCCGGTACCGAGCTGGAAGCGCCCGAGCCGGAGCCCGAAGCCAGCTACCTGGACATGGCCGAAAGTTTCTTCTCGCAGATGTGGCGCCCTACCGTCGCCACCCCCGCGCCTGGGGCCGAGCCCAAGCCGCTGGACCTGGTCACCTGCATGAAGCACCCGCCGATGCCGCCGCAGTTTCTGGCCGAGGGATCGGACAAAGTCACCATCAACGGCCAACCGGCGGTGCGCAGTGGTGATCGCAGTACCTGTGATGCGACGGTGGTGTCGTCGGGGTTGATTTCTTCCAACGTGACCATTGGCGGCGGCTCGGTGGTGGTGCGTGAGATCCGCAGCGGCAAGACCCCGGGCGTGGGGCTGGCGGTCACGGCGTTGTTGATGCTCAAGGGCGGCAAGGGCAAGTTCTTCAGCAAACTGCCGTGCATGTTGATCGGCGGCGCTACGTCGATGGCGGTCAGCAGCGCGATGGGGGCCGTGGCGAACGCAGCGATGGGCTCTTCGAATCCGGTGCATGCAGCCACCGGCGCGAAGGTGCTGGGCGGCGATGATGAGCTGGATTTCGTCCTGCCCGGCATCCTGCCGATTGATTGGCAACGCTTCTACAACAGCCGCGACGCACGCACGGGCAGTCTTTTCGGCGCAGGCTGGAGCGTGCCGTATGAAGTGTGCGTCGACATCCAGCCTCACCCCGATGGCGGCGAAACGCTGGTCTACACCGATGAACAAGGCCGCCCCATCGACATGGGCTCGATTCCCTTGGGCGGCGCCGTGTTCAGCGCGGGTGAAGGGCTGGCCGTGCGGCGACATCTCAATGGGCAGTTGCTGATCGAAAGCGATGACGGGTTGTATCGCTTGTTTGAACCCTCTGCCAACCCGTCGTTGCTGCGCCTTAGCCAGCTCGGCGACCGCAATGACAACCGCATCCATGTCGACTACGACGCCGCCGGGCAACTGGTGCGCCTGCGCGATACCTTCGATCTGGTGCAGGTTGAGTTGATCCGTGATCAGGGCCAGTTGGCGCGCATCGAACGCCTGTACCCCGATCAGCGCCGCGAAGTGCTCGTCAGCTATGGCTTCGATGCGCAGGGCAACCTGGCTGAAGTGCGCGATACCACTGGCCAGGTCCAGCGGCGTTTCGCCTACGACAGTGGCCAGCGGATGGTGGAGCATCAACTGCCCACCGGATTGCGCTGCTTCTATGAGTGGGCCTTGGTTGAAGACCTGGAATGGCGCGTGGTGCGGACTGGACCGACGAAGGCGACGCCTACCAGTTCGACTATGACTTGCAGGCCGGTATCACGCGAATTACCGATGGCCTGCAACGCGTCAGTACCCGGCATTGGAACACTCAACACCAGATCATTCGATACAGCGACAATCTCGGCCACACCTGGCTGTTCGAATGGAACGACGAGCGCCAGTTGCTCAGTGCCACTGATCCGCTGGGCGGGCGCTTTGAATACAGCTACGACGAGGCCGGCAACCTGATCGGCGAAACCGACCCGCTAGGGCGCAGCGATTCGACCTTGTGGCTTGAGCACTGGGCCCTGCCACTGGTGGAGACCGACGCCGCCGACAATAGCTGGGCGTATCGCTACGATCGGCGCGGCAACTGCATCGCCGAAACCGATCCACTGGGCTACGTCACCCGCTACCGCTATGACGACCACGGTCAGGTCGTGGAAATCATCGATGCCACCGGCAAAAGCAAAAAGCTGCGCTGGAATCCGTTCGGGCAACTGGTCGAGCATATCGACTGCTCGGGTTACCCAACGCGTTTCAGCTATGACGAGCGCGGCTATCTGCAGGTCATCACCGATGCTCTCGGCGAACGCACTCAATTCAGCTATGACGCCCAGGGGCGCTTGCTCACCACCCAATTGCCAGACGGTCGTATCGAGCAGTACCAGCGCGATACGAGCGGGCAACTGGTGGGTTACACCGACCCGGCCGGACATACCACGTTGTACCAGCACAACCGTCGCGGGCAGGTACGCCAGCGCATCGATGCCCATGGCCGGCAAGTGCAGTTCGGCTATGACAGCTATGGGCGGTTGCAGGCACTGATCAATGAGAACGGCGAGCGATATCGTTTCGCGTGGGACGCTGGCGATCGGCTGGTTGAGCAGCAAGACCTCGATGGCAGCGCCAAGCGCTACGATTACGACGCGTTGGATAATGTCACGACGCTGACGGCCGTTCCAGCGCCTTACGGCAATGGGCTGGCGTTGGTGCCCGACATACCACCCGCGCCTATCGTGCATCGACTCGAACGTGATGCGGTCGGCCGGTTGGTGGCCAAAACCACGGACGATGGCCGCACCGAGTACCGCTACGACGAGCTCGACCAACTCACTGCTGTCACCTTCACCGACCTGCAAGGCAACGCCCAGGCCCTGGGCTTCGCCTACGACGCCCTCGGCCAGTTGGTGACCGAACAAAGCTCGGCAGGCGGCCTGCACCACCACTACGACGAGCTCGGCAACCTGATCCAGACCCAACTGCCGGACGGCCGCTGGCTCAATCGCCTGTACTACGGCAGCGGCCACCTGCACCAGATCAACCTCGACGGCCAGGTCATCAGCGACTTCGAACGCGACCGCCTGCACCGCGAAGTGCTGCGCACCCAGGGCCAGCTCAGCACCCGCAGCGAATACGACCGCAGCGGCCGCCTGCGTTCGCGCCAACGCCGTCACGCCAGTCAGTCAACCTTGCTGCCCGCGGCTGCGCAAAAACAGTTCGAATACGACCCCGCCGACAACCTGATCGGCAAACTCGACCAGCAGCCCGCCACGCAACACCGCCAACTGCTGCACTACGACGCCACCGGCCGCATCATCGCCAGCCAGGACAGCCTGCACGGCCAGCGCGAAACCTTCGCCTACGACGCCGCCGCCAACCTGCTGGACGGCCCGCAGGCTGGCTCGGGGTGGGTGGTGCATAACAAGCTGCTGACCTATCAGGACAAGCGTTATCGCTATGACGCGTTTGGCCGCACGATTGAAAAACGCAGCGCCAAACGGGGCGTGCAGCGGTTTACCTACGATGCTGAAAGCCGTTTGGTTGAAGTGCGTAACGATGACGGCAGCGTCGTGCGAATGACCTACGACCCGCTGGGCCGACGCATCGAAAAAACCGAGCATGGCCGTGACGGGTATCCGCTGGGAGAAACGCAGTTTGTGTGGGATGGACTGCGGTTGTTGCAGGAGCATAAACACAGCCAGACCAGCCTTTATGTTTACGACGATGACGGCTATGAACCGCTGGCCCGCGTCCACGGCCTTGGCCCGTTGCAGAAGATTCGCTACTACCACAACGATCTGAATGGCTTGCCGGAACAACTGACCGAGGCCGATGGGCACAGCGTCTGGCAGGCGACTTATCGGGTGTGGGGCAACACACTGGAAGAGGTGCGCGAGCCTTATTACATCGAGGAGCAGAACCTGCGGTTCCAGGGGCAGTACCTGGATCGGGAGACGGGGCTGCATTTCAATACGTTCAGGTTTTATGATCCGGATGTGGGGCGGTTTACGACGCCGGATCCGATTGGGTTGGCGGGGGGCATCAATCTTTATTTGTATGCCGCCAATCCATATGGATGGGTTGACCCACTGGGCTGGAGCTGTACGTCATCCATAAACCGACGCATTGGACGCCTGAAAAAACAGGGATACCAGGACCACCACATACTGAGCGACAAGCATGCCAGTACTAAAAATCACCCTCTGCTTAAATTGGCAGGATTCGATTTGCAAAGTCGGCAAAATAAAATATTCCTGCCCAACAAGACTCGGGCGATGACTGACGGACGTCGGTCTATTCACCAAGGACGCCATGCAGCTAGGGTCAATCAAAACCTTGGGAGCAAAATGGATCGAGTACAAAAGGTTGGCAAACGTGAAAACTGGGATCAGGCCCAATACCGCAAAGCCCTAGATAAAATCGTGTCCGATGAGCGAAGATTACTCCGCTCTGGCGAGAGACAATTGAATAAAAATGCGCGCCCAGGCGCACATTATAATTAGGATATCTAGAAATGATCTTAAGCTGGAAAGCGCCTATCTATCACAGCGAAACACTGCTGGGCTCATACGATGCCGAGATCGGTTCGTATGAGACTGCGGGATCGAACTTTGATTATTTATCGCT
>Ga0105248_10007853_pt1 | contig 11720 bp, 8 predicted proteins | sample KBSS34metaG_FD_81524 | JGI IMG/M metagenome (GOLD analysis project Ga0105248, IMG submission 81524) | Switchgrass rhizosphere microbial communities from Kellogg Biological Station, Michigan, USA - KBS S3-4 metaG | ecosystem: Host-associated > Plants > Roots > Rhizosphere > Soil | place...
CGATGGGGAGCTGAAGCGCAGGCGGGGGTATTGACCGCGAGCGTCTGCGAGGGGACACCGGTGCGCGCATCAACGTTCGCTTCGCTCGACCTGCTCGTCTAGGAAGTTAGTATCCGCTCCCTGATGGGGAGATGGTTTCACGGGCGTGAGGCCGGGGATGCGAGACACTCACGCAACCCCTGTAAACATTGGCTGAAAACAACAAGAGCCCCGATCTCTCGGAGCTCATCCAAAATGTTCTTCTACCAAAAGCAACGGCCCCGATTGCTCGGGGCCGCTTACAGTTTGAAACTGCCTAAGGCGCTGACTACTTCTTTTTCTTGGCAGGTGCCTTTTTCGCCGGAGCCTTCTTGGCAGCTTTCTTGGTTGCGTTCTTCATTGAGTGATTCTCCCTAACATCAAAATTTACGATCTCCGTAAAGACCGCAGTGTGATTCATATATAAGGTAGATCCGAAGCCAAGTCAAGAAAAAAATACACGTCGCGGCTCATGCGATCCATCGATGCGAACGCTCCATCGCGTGCTCGATGCCCTCTCCATCAATAAAACAATCGTTGATAGAATTGTTTTGTGCGTTGCGTGCCCATTTCACGGGGCTTTGCTGCATTGTTGCTGATCGTCGTCGTCAGCACTGCATGCGCGCGGCGATCTTCCGCGCGTCTTCCCGCGGCTCCTCGCATCGGAGCCACTGAGACCGGCGTCGCCACCTGGTACGGCGTTCCGTATCACGGGCGTCGTACTGCGAGCGGAGAAATTTACAACATGGAAGCGATGACCGCGGCGCATCGCACGCTGCTGTTCGGAACCTGGCTGCGCGTCGACAACCTCGACAACGGAAAACGCACCGAGGTCCGCATCACCGATCGCGGACCCTTCGTGAAGAACCGCATCCTCGATCTTTCGAAGGCAGCGGCGCGCGACATCGACATGCTCACCGCCGGAACCGCGCGCGTGAAGGTCACCGTCATCCGTCCTCCCGCCACCGCGAAAGGCGTCGCGCCGACACCGGCTCGCGCAGGTGACGCGCGTTTCGGCGTGCAGGTCGGAGCGTTCCCCGATCGGTCGCGCGCCACGCATCTGCGCCGCGATCTCGAAGTCCGCTATGGAAAGGCCTCCGCCGTCCGGCGCGAGGGATCGCCTCCGCAGTGGCGCGTCATCGTCGGCGACGAGCGCTCTCTCGACGCCGCGGAAGAAATTGCCGTCCGGCTGCGCCGTGAATTTCCCAACGCCGCGGTGGTCCGCCTCGACGAAACCCGCTAGGCAGGCGCAACTTAAACAGAACGAAGCCCACCTCTGCTCTCGTACAAGAGAGAGAATCAAGGCAACCGCGCGGCGGCAGAATCTCCTCGCGACCGAAATAACGCGCACACGGCGCCGTCCTCACTTCACAGGAGACAGGATCGATATGGCCCATTTTCTACAGGACCTCCGTTACGGCGTCCGCATGCTGATCAACAAGCCCGGGTTCACGCTCGCGGCTGTGCTGGTGCTCGCACTGGGCATCGGAGCGAACGCCGCTGTCTTCAGCCTGGTGAACGCGCTTTTCCTGAAACCGCTTCGAGTGGAAAAGCCGGAAGAGATCGTCGGTGTGTATAGCCGAGACACCAAGAAGCCAGACACGTACCGTGCCTTCTCCTACCCGAACTATGTCGATCTCCGAAACTCGAATCCGGTTTTCTCGTCTCTCTTCGCTCACAACCCGTCACTGGTTGGAATCGGCGAAGGAGAGATTACCCGCCGGGCGTTTTCGGATATTGTGTCCGCGAACTACTTCGAAGGTCTCGGCGTCCCGCTATTCAAAGGACGAACCTTCACCGCCGAAGAAGAGCGTCCCGGCTCCGAAGCCGCGGTTTGCATCGTCAGCTACTCGCACTGGGTGAAGCACGGTTCCGATTCGGACCTGGTCGGCAAAACCGTGCGCGTCAACGGACGCGTCCTGACCATCGTCGGAGTTACCGCGGAGGGCTTCACCGGTACGACCGCCATGATCAGTCCTGAAGTCTATCTGCCGCTCGGTTTACACGCCGTGGTGCAGAACGACTTCAGTGGCGGCCGGGGGTCCCTGGCGGACCGGAAGAACCACAGCCTGATTTTGATCGGGCGGCTGAAGCCCGGTACGACCGCAGCGGACGCGGATTCCCGCCTCTCGGTGGTCGCATCGCAACTGGAGAAAGCGTTTCCCACGGAGAACCGCGATCAAACCATCGTCGTCCGCAAGCTTTCGCGCCTTGGCGTCTCCACCTCGCCTTCGAGCGACGGTGGCATGGTGGCACCGATGATCCTCCTGATGTCGATGGGCGGCATCATCCTTTTGATCGCTTCGTTGAACCTGGCGAACCTGATGCTGGCGCGCGGAACGGCGCGGCGGAAAGAGATTTCCATTCGGCTGGCCATCGGCGCCAATCGCGGTCAGATCGTACGCCAGCTGTTCACCGAAGGATTGCTGTTATCTTTCCTCGGTGGAGCGCTCGCTCTTGCTGTCTCTTCGTGGAGCACCGGAACGCTGGCCCGATCGCTTTCGACCCTCGCCCCCATCGACGTGGTGGTCACGTCCGGGCCGGATGTCCGCATCCTCGCCGCCACCTTCGGCTTCTGCGTTCTCAGCACCTTGGTTTTCGGATTGTGGCCCGCGTGGAAACTTTCAAAGCCCGACGTCCTATCCGATCTCAAGGAAAGCGCCGGCGAAGACACGTCCGGCGAATCGCGCCGCTTATTCTCGCGCCGGAATATTCTCGTCATCGCGCAGATCTCCCTTTCGCTCACGATGCTTGCCGCGGCCGGACTCTTTGTACGCAGTGCGATTCGTGCCGCGCAGATCGAACCGGGCTTTCGGCTGGAGGCCGGGGTCATCGCCGAGGTGGATCCCAGTCTCGCGGGTTACGACGAAGCCCGCGGCCGCCAGATCTACAACGCTCTGCTCACGCGGCTCTCGTCGATTCCAGGAGTCGAGTCCGCCGGCCTCGCCGCAACCGTTCCCTTCGGCATGATCAATCTGGGCAAGCGCATGCGCCGCGCGGAAGACGCGCCCGGCGCCCAGGGCGAGCAACCGGTCTCCGCCCGCTTCAATATCGTGAGCGAAGACTATTTCGCTACTTTGGGCATTCCGATTCTTCGAGGCCGCAGCTTTCGCCGTTCCGAACGGCAAGCGGCGGCAGGATCCGCTGCTCCGAACGTAGTCATCCTCGATAAACTCGCGGCCAACCGGCTGTGGCCGAACCAGGATGCGATTGGAAAACACATTCGCATCGACGAGAACCCGGGCGGAAAGAACCCAGCCGGCGTCGAACTCGAAGTGGTCGGTGTGACCGCGAACGTGAAGTCCTCGATTTTCGACAACGATTCCGAACCTCTGCTGTACGTTCCGTTCGGGCAGCAGTATCAAGCCAACATGCAGATCCATCTGAAGATCGCTGCGCAGTCGCCCGACGCCGAACTCAAACTGCTCGATACCGTTCGCCGCGAAATCCGAGCCGTCGACGACAAGCTTCCTTTGCTCGCGCTCAAGACCATGCGGACGCATCTCGACGGCAGCGTGGAACTCTGGAGCGTCCGCACCGGCGCGCGCCTGTTCGGACTCTTCGGAGCCGTCGCGATGCTGCTCGCCGTCGTCGGTCTCTACGGCGTCAAGGCCTACACCGTCGCGCGGCGCACGCGCGAAATCGGAGTCCGCATGGCACTCGGAGCTACCTCTCAGGAGACGATGCGGATGATCCTCGGCGAAGGCATCAAACTTACCCTGGTGGGAGTCGGAATCGGCTTCGTGCTGGCCCTCGGACTGGGCAAACTTCTCTCCGGTTTCCTATACCAGGTGAGCGCCGTGGATCCCCTGGTTCTCTCGATCGCCCCGTTGTTCCTGACTGCGACTTCGCTGATCGCGTGTTACATCCCCGCCCGCCGGGCCGCGCGAGTCGACCCGATCGTCGCCCTTCGCTACGAGTAGTTTCTATCCTTATATACGAGGCAGGACGGACCTCCACGGCCGGTGTGTTCGCTATTAGGCCGTCTAGTAGGCCAAGGCCGACGGCCTGGGACACTCGCACGCGGAGCATGATCGGCGCTTCCTTCCGATTTCTTAATGTTCGACGAGCGGGCCTTAGCTTTCCATCAGCGGGACCTTGATTTTTGATTAAGCGTTGTATATCTATCCCCTCCCTAGATCGCTGACTAGTAGTACTCAAACGTAATTATTTGTAGACGGTTAAGGTCCGATTCCGTCGTCTAACACTAGAAAACCTGGATAGATACCTAGATGTAGTGGGCCAGTGGTACCAGAGTACGTATACCCTCATTTGCGGGTAGATACCCCCCTACCAAAGAGTCTGCCTACCCTCTCTCTCGCGGGCTTGTTGGCTCAGGCAAATCCCCGTAGAGTTTATATTCGCGAAGCACACTAGCCTTTCAGAAGCGTCCGAGGAGATTAAGACCGTTATGTTTGCTGCCGTCCGAACAGCCCCCGAACCGATCGCCCCGCACAAACATCACGTCCTCATCGGCCACTCCCCGCGCATTCGTCACATCTCGCGCATGGTCGACAAGGTCAGCGGCGGCCGGTGGCCCGTGCTTCTGCTTGGCGAGACGGGCACTGGCAAGGAAGTGGTGGCGCGTGCCATACATGCCGCGCGGCCTAACGAACCGTTTGTCACCATCGACTGCTCGTCGATGGTGGGCCCGCTGATGGAGAGCGAGCTCTTCGGACATACGAAAGGATCCTTTACCGGCGCAGCGAATGCGAAGGTCGGTCTCATCGAACACGCGAATGGAGGCACCGCCTTCTTCGACGAAATTGGCGAACTGCCTCTCGATCTTCAGTCCAAGCTGCTGCGCGTCCTCCAGGAAAAAGAATTCCGTCCCGTCGGTTCGCTGCAAACCAAGCGCTCGGACTTCCGCGTTATCGCCGCGACCAATCGCGACCTGGCGAAGGAAGTCGAGAAGGGCACCTTCCGCCGCGATCTGTACTTCCGGTTGAATGTCGTCAGCCTTCGTCTCGCGCCGCTCCGCGAGCGTCGGGAAGACATTCCGGTCTTGATCCAGCACTTCCTCTCGCGCCTCGAATGCGTGCACACCTTCACGGCGGAAACGCTGGAGGCGATGCTCAGCTACGATTGGCCGGGCAACGTCCGCGAACTCGAGAACTGCATTCAGCAGATGGTCGCGATGAATTCCGGACCGCTGCTGCATGTCACCGATCTTCCGTCGAGCATTCAGAATCACCTGCTCGTCCGCAAAGGCCAATCCATGGTGGCGGCCGCGGCCGCCGGTTCGACCTACGCGGCGTCCTCGCCGTTCCATGAACGCAGCGAAGCGCCGGTGATCGACCTGACCCCGATGGGCGTCCTGCCGCTCGTCGAAGTGGAACGCCGCCACATTATGCGCGCGCTCGAGTACACCGAGGGCGATCGCGCCGTCGCAGCCGGCCTTTTGGGTATTGGTCGGACAACTCTGTATCGAAAGCTGAAAGAGTACGAAGTCGCCTGCTGAGAGCATTCGTTTCCGCAGAACACTAGCTTGTGGAACTGCAATTTCCCAGCGAAAATCACAAGCCCATGACCCCGACTCGCATCCTTCTCGTTCAAGCCGACGCGCGTGACGCGTTCTTTCTCAAAGACGCGCTCGACGAATGCGCGTTGCAGATCGACGTCACTCAGGCCGAAACGCTCGAGGACGCGCTTGCACTTCTTGCGGCGACTACGATCGATCTGATCCTTCTTGACCTCGATCTGCCGGGCAGTCGAAAGTCGTGGACCTTCCTGCCGGTCCAGGCGATTGCGCCGCACGTCCCCGTTATTCTTCTCGTCGATGCCGAGCATGCCGGTCTCGCCGCCCGACTTGTTCGGGAGGGCGCGCAGGATTACCTGGTCAAGTCGGAGATCGATTGCATTCCGCTGCAGCGGGCAATCGCGAATGCGATCGAGCGGCATCGTCTGCTCGAGGCCGCCCGCGCCGACGGCGTCGTCGATCCGCCCACCGGCTTGCTGAACTCCCGCGGCTTTCTCATCATGGGCGAATTCCTCCGCCAGGTCGCGCTGGAATTCGATACTTCGCTGCATCTTCATGTGGCCTTCGCGGATGTCGAGGAACCCGAGGAACGGAATCTCATCATGCTGGGGCTCACCGATGAGTTCCGGGCGGCCGCAGGGCCGCTGCACGCGATTGCGCGCATTGATAAGGATCGTGTCGCGGCGCTGGTTGTGGGACAGAAGCACGCCGCCGGCCGGGCGGATCACGATCGCATCGAGCTCAACCCTAACGTCCCCATCACGCTCGATATCGTCGACGGTTTCCTCGTGCGAACATAGTCCTGCCGCTGGGCGGCATGCATGACAACCATCGCGCTCGATGCCACCTACAGCGTGGGCGGCAGCCTATCCGGCGTCGGTAAATATTCTCGCGAAATCCTCTTCGGTCTTGCGGAAGCGCATCCCGTCCAGCGATTTCAGTTCGCGTATCGCGCACATCGCTTCCGCCATTCGCTTTCGGATTCGCTGCCCGCGAACGCCAGCCGCCGCATCCTGCACGGAGCATGGCCGGAAGCCGACCTCTTTCACGCGCTGAATCAGCGCATCGATGCCGGCCGCTTTCGCAAAACCGTAGCGACGTTCCACGATCTGTTTGTTTTAACCGGCGAATACTCCACGAAGGAGTTCCGCGATCGCTTTGCCGCCCAGGCGCGTGAAGCCGCCCGTCGCGCCGACCTCGTCATCGCCGTGTCCGCATTCACCGCGAACCAGGTCCATGAACTTCTCGGAGGTGACCGTGGCAGCTAAAGCGAAATTCACCACGGCGTTCGTCCGCCCGCAACGGTCGCACCCGATACCGCGCGTCGCGACGTGATCCTCCACGTCGGAGCCATTCAAAGCCGCAAGAACATCGTGCGCCTCGTGAACGCGTTCGTCGCGGCGCCTCCCGGCTGGCAATTGATTCTCGCCGGCTCCGCCGGTTACGGCGCGGAGGAAGCCATAGCGGCGATCGCAGCGAGTCCGCGCCGCGAAGACATCCGCCAGTTCGGCTACGTCACGGACAGCAAGCTCGACGAGCTCTACAACGAAGCGCGCATCCTCGCGTTTCCGTCGCTCGATGAGGGGTTTGGAATCCCCGTCATCGAAGCCATGGCGCATGGCCTGCCGGTCATCACGTCCAACGGTTCCGCTTTGAGAGAAGTCGCCGGAGACGCCGCGCTGTTGATCGATCCGCGCGATGAAGGCGCCCTCGCCGGCGGTCTGAAGCAGCTCACGACCGACCCCGCCTTGCGCGCCGCCCTGTCCGCCAAAGGCCAAGCGCAAGCCAAGAAGTTCACCTGGAAATCCGCGGTAGACAAAACCTGGGCCGTCTACCAGGAACTGCTTTAACCTCGGTTATGATCGAGGCGCGTATCATCAGGCCGCGCGTTCGGGGCTATTTGCGTTTTTCGAAGAGATCGAGCGCCGGGAGATCGGCGGACGGAAATGGCAGTTCCAAAAATTTCGCCAGGGTCGGGGCGATGCTGCGCATGTCGATGTCGCCGAGGTTGAGACCCGCGCGAATTCCCGGGCCGGTGATGAGGAACGTCGCGCGCATATCGGGATTCGCGGGCGAGTAGCCGTGGGTGCCGCCGGGCTTGATGGAGCGGATTAGCGCTCCGTCGAGAGCGTTGCCGACGGAGAAGCCGGACTTCATATCGACGACGTAGTCGGCGGCGGGCGTTCCTCCCATCGCGGCGATTTGCTTTTTGTCGAGGACGCTCGCCACTCCATTGGCAGGGTCGGCGGCGACTTCCTTGAGAATCGCTTCCACCTTGGCGGGAGTCGCCGCGTCTTTCGGATCCTTCAAGACGACGAAGACACAAGCGCTGGCGGCCCAGGCGTCCGCTTTCCAATCGCTGACGGCGCCCGGCTTCTTGGGATCGGGCGTCAGGAGGCCCGCTTTGACGAAGGCGGTTTTCAAATTCAGCTGGCGATCGATTTTGGCGAAGCCGTGGTCGGAGACGATCGCGATAGCGGCGTCCGGGGTCTGCTCGCGAATGGCTTTGATCAGGACTCCGACCATTTCGTCCGTCGCTTCGAGAGTCTTGTTGGACTCCGCGCTGAACTGGCCCGAGTCGTGTTCGACGTGATCGAGGCCGGCCAGGTGAACCGTGATGAAGCGGGCTTTCTTCGCGCGAATCATGCGCTCGGCGTACCGGGTGCGGACCCTATCGGTTTCGATGGGCTTGTCCTGGTCGTAATAATACGGCTTCAGCGTGGGCTCGAATTCCTGCATCAAAGTCGCTGGTGTCGTGACGGAGCGGATGAGCCTGGCGTCATCGGCGGTCCAGGCGCGCCAGATTTCCGGAACGTTGAATTGGATGGCGCGGGCTCCGACGGTTACGGGCCAGCTGACGCTGCCGGTGGGAATTCCGGCTTTGGCGGCGGCGTCCCAGAGGGTGGGCACCTTGATGTCTTCGGCGTACCAATACCAGCCGCCGAGGTTCTGCACGAGGGGATCGAAGGTGACGTTGTTCGCGATTCCGTGTTTCGCGGGCCAGACTCCCGTGATGATGGTCGTGTGGCTGGGGTAGGTGACGGTGGGCAGGACGCCGCGCACGGTTTGCGCGTAGGCGCCGGTCTTGAGGAATTGGCGGAGGTTGGGGATTTTGAGGCCGTGCTGATCGGCCTGGGTGACGGCGTCCGGGCGGAGTCCGTCGATGGAGATGAGGAGTACGGCTTTGGGCTGTGCGGCGAGGGTTAGGGCCAGGATGGGAAGCGCAAGAAGGATGCGACGGAGCATGGTCCATGATACGTGGGGGCGGCAGGAAAAGAATCCCCGGGCTAACGCCCGGGGATATTCGAAGCTAGCGGAGATTAAAGAGCGCGACCTAACGTTCGCGCCTCGGTGGCAGAGTTGGTATCCGCTCGCTGACGCGCGCGGTTCTGTGAGTAGGGCTATTGTTGTTCTTCTTCGGCGCCCGGGCCGCGGCCTCCGGTGTGGGCGGGGCCTCGGAAGACGGCGTTCACGAAGAGCATGCTCAGGCCGTCCAGATAGGCTCGATACGTCGGATCGCTGGTAAAGGCGATGACGTTGCCTCTACCTTCTCTTTGGACGATGACGAACGGCTTGTAGGCGAGCTGCTTCTTGTAGTCGTCCCACATGTAGCCGCTTTGCAGGACCTGGTCCGGGCCGGCGTAGCTGACGGCGTTGACGCCGCGATCGATCTTGATCGGCGTGACGAACAGGCGCTCGCTGACGAGCACGTTCACGGATTCGGGCACTCCGGCGTTGATCCAGATTTCCGGGTCGACCTTCGCTTTGGCGATGGCTCCGTGCAAGCTGGTGGGCGCTTCGGTGTCGGGCTGGATGTAGCGATCGAGCTCGGCGGCAGACGTGAAGGCGCGTCCGGGACTCCGCGCGGGCGGTGTGGCGGGAGCGGCGGGTGTCGCGAGTCCGGCTTGCGGGGCTGCTCCGGCGCGGCGACCTGTGCCTCCTGCCGGAGAATTCGAATCCGATCCGAGCGCGTTCTCCATCGTCACCGCGAGCAGCGCGGTCTGCGGATCCGCGAGGTAGGTGACGGCGCTGCCGAGGCCGATGAGCGTGCCGCCGGCTTGGGTCCATTCCTTCAAGCGACGCGTTCCGTTCGCGCCGAGGACGGCTCCGTAGCCTGCGCCGAAGCCGCTTTCCGGAAGAATGATCACGTGGAAGGGGGCGAGGTCGAGGCCGGCGATCTGCTGCGTCCGAACGACGGTGACGGGATAGCCGAACTGGCGTTCGAGAACGAAGCGCGTATTGCCCGCGACCGCACCGGCAGGGTTATCCCACGCCAGCAGAATCTTCGGACGACGGATGTAATTCACGTTGTTGCTGCCGAAGGTGGGGCCTTCGTCAGTCCAACTCTGATCGGTCGACATGACGTCGGCGCCGGTCGAGGCGGCGAGCGACTCCATGGTGGCGTGAAGTTTTTCGGGGTTGTCCTTCACTTTGAGAATGAGAGTGCCGGCGGGATAGGTGACGCCCTTGATGGTGAACTTCTTGTCGCTCGACAGAACGCGGAGATTTTCGCGGAGGGCTCCGGCGAGGATGCGGGCAGCTCCGGTAGAGGTGTAGGGGACGAGATACGCGACGGTCGCTTTGCCGGCGAATTTCCCCTGCGGGATCGCACCGGATTTCAGATTCTCGAAGCGCCCCTCGGAGACGACGGAGGCGGGAATGCAATCGACGTTGAATTGAAGAGGCAGGCTCCAGGCAGTGACGTCGTAGATTTCGGACCGCAGGCGGCGTTTGCGGCGCGCCTCCTCTTCTCCCACGAACTTGTCGCCCATCGAGACATCTTTGTCGAGGAACACGCGGATCATGCGCTTCTGCGGCTGCGAGAGAGAAATGGTGTAGCTGCCCTCCGGATACTGCTTGCCACCGTTCGAGAAGGCGGCGTTCGCGCGGCGGACTTCGATGCCGTGCTCGGTGAGGATCTGCGCGAGGTGGTCGACGTTGGTGACGTCGCCCTTGCGCGGCAGGATGTATTCCTTGATGGCTTCGGTGGCGCCTTCCTTGATCCCGTCGGCGCGGTACTTGTAGAAATCGGCGAGGATGTCCGCGCGATGAACCGCGGCGGTTTCGGCGCTCGAGATGGACGTGATGAAGTGGCGGCGTACGGTTTCGCGATAGGTGATGGTGGTGTCGTCGGACTTGCGGACGACGAGGCCGCGCGTGGAGCCGTTCTCGTAGGTCATCGAAATTCCGCCGTAATAGGACGGCCAGCTCGCGCCGTAGCCGGGGTAGAAGGCGTCGTAGCCTTCGCGCGTGAAGTAGCTGTAGCCGAACAGATCGAAATTCTTCGCGTTATTCTTTCCGAACCAATCGAGGCTGGTTTTCTGGAATCCGGCAAGATGCGGATTGAAGGGATCGGCCTCAGGCGCGAAGTAGTAGGTGGAGTCCGTGCCCATCTCGTGGAGGTCGATGAAGACCTGCGGATACCACTCGAGGAGGCTCTTGATGCGTCCCTTGGTTTCGGGCTGGGTGATGGCGAGCCAGTCGCGGTTCATGTCGAAGAAGTAGTGATTGGTGCGGCCTCCGGGCCAGGGTTCGCTGTGCTCGGCAGCCTGCGGGTTGGGATCGGGCTCGAGGCCTTCTCCGATTTCGAAGCTGTGGACGAAACGGTCGCGGCCGTCGGGGTTCTGGGCGGGATCGATGAAGACGACTGTGTTCGCCATCACGGTGTCGACCATCTTGTCGTTCTTCGCGGCGAGCAGATGATAGGCGGTGGCGAGAGCAGCGTCGGAAGAGGAGATTTCGTTGCCGTGGACTCCGTAGGCGAGCCATATAAAGGATGGCTGGTTCTGAATGATGCGCTTGGCTTCGGCGTCGTTGGTTTTGCGAGGATCCGCGAGACGGCGGACGTTGCCCTGCAGTTCGTTGAGGCGGCGGATGTTGGCCTCCGAGCCGATCGCGACGTAAATCAGGCGGCGCCCTTCCCAGGTCTTGCCGTAGTCGAAAACTTTCACACGGTTCGGCTGCGCGGCCGCGAGCGCTTCCATGTATTTCAGGAGGTTGGCGTGCCAGGAGACGCGATCTCCGATGTCGTAGCCGACGACTTTCCGCATCGTGGGAACGGCGGGATCGTAGTTGGTTCGGGGCCAATACTCGAATTTCGCCTGAGCGAAGAGGGATGTGGACAACAGAAGGAGGGCGAGAAACGCACGCAGCATAAGCTCGTTATTGTATCGTTCACAGGCGGGCATAGCTACGGAATTCCAGGGTGGCTTGTATTTTAGTC
>Ga0105248_10007855_pt1 | contig 11718 bp, 14 predicted proteins | sample KBSS34metaG_FD_81524 | JGI IMG/M metagenome (GOLD analysis project Ga0105248, IMG submission 81524) | Switchgrass rhizosphere microbial communities from Kellogg Biological Station, Michigan, USA - KBS S3-4 metaG | ecosystem: Host-associated > Plants > Roots > Rhizosphere > Soil | place...
CAGGTGCTTGGCATCGCGATGGGTGGGAAGGCACCCGAGAAGATCACGTACCGGCTCGAGGGCAAGCTCAATGGGCCGGCATTTGGCTCGACGCGATTCCAGTCGCAGGGCGAGATCGCCCTTGATCGAGCGTCCCAATGAAAAGGCCCCGTCCCACGACGGGGCCTTGGTGGCTCAGCGAACGCCCTTCTTCACGATCACCACCTCGAGGTACTCGCCCGGCACGACCAGCGCTCCCTTGCCCGCGACGTTCAGGCGCTCGAGCAGCTCCTTGATATCCGCCTCGAGCTTCACCTGCGCCGGTCCCTCGAGCGCCGCGAACGCCTTGTGCGTCGGGCCGTAGTAGTCGCGGAAGATCTTGATCCAGTGCGAGCTCGACTTGTAGCGGAAGTTGAAGACTTTGCGCGTGCAGCGGATGTCCGCGGCCTGTGATCCGAAGAGCGAGACGATGTGCGGCTCCGTTCCCCAGAGGGCGGGCGACTTGAGTCCCGCGGGCGGGGGAAGGTGTCCGCCGATCACCTTGAACAGCTGGCCGATGAAGCCTTCGGGTGTCCAGTTGGCCAGGCCGATACGCCCGCCGTCGCGAACGACGCGCAGCATCTCGCGCGCGGGACGCGCGTGATCGGGCGTGAACATCGCGCCGAAAGTCGACAGCGCCACATCGAAGCTGCCATCGGCGAAGGGAAGGTCTTCCGCATCGGCGACCTTGAACGTGACGTCCAGGCCCTCGGCGGCGGCGCGTGCCCTGCCTTTCTCGAGCAGCGCCGGGACGTAGTCGGTCGACGCGACGCGCGCAAAGCGGCGCGCGGCGGCGAGTGTTGCATTGCCGTTGCCCGCGGCCACGTCGATGACGCGTTCCCCGGCGCGGATGTCGACCGCTTCGGCGAGCGTCTCGCCGACGATCTGCAGCGTGGTGCCGATCACGGCGAAATCGCCGCTCGCCCACGTGGCCTGCTGCTTCTCCTTGATCGCGGTGAAATTCGGCGCCGGCGATTGCGCCGCGGCCGACGTTGCTGTTGCCGTACTCATCTCATGTCTCCTGAAGTGGAAGGTCGTCGCCGCATCGGGCGAACGAATGCAGTATTCAACGGGCGCACCGTTCCTCGCCCGTTCCTCCGTCCTCTGCGCTTGACCGAGCGTCCGCGTCGCCGTGCGCCCCCTTGCGCCCCACGCCGCGCATCCGCCAGACTTGCTCCCCCATCCATGAGCGCCGACACCCTCTCCGACGTCCTGCGCACCGTGCGACTGCGCGGCGCGCTCTTCTACTACGTGCGCGGCACGCGCGATTGGGCGGCCGAGGCGCCGCGCTCGCGCGTGATCGCCGGGGAGGTGATGCCCGATTCGGAGCACGTGATGGAGTACCACGTGGTCATCCGCGGAAGCTGCTGGGGCGCGATCGTGGGTGAACAGCCCGTGCGGATGGAAGCCGGCGACGTGATCCTGTTTCCCCAGGGCGACGCGCATGTGATGTCGAGCGCGCCGGGGCTGCGCGCGCCGCGGGGAGGCGGGCCCAGGATGAACGCCAAAGCACGCCCCTTCAGCCTTCACCTCGATGCGACCGAAGGATCCCCGGGAGAGCAGGGTGAAAGCGACGATACGGTTCTCGTGTGCGGATTCCTGGGTTGCGACCTGCGCCCCTTCAATCCGCTCATCGCGGCGCTGCCACGCATGCTGCACCTGAAAGCCGCGGGCGAGCAGGATTGGATCGCGCAGTTCGTGCGGCTCGCCACGAGCGAGTCGGCGCGAACCCGCCCCGGTGCGGACGCGATGTTCGAGCGCATGAGCGAGATGATGTTCGTCGATGCGGTGTGCCGCCATGTCGATGCGCTCCAGGGCGCCGATCGCGGCTGGCTCGCGGGATTGCGCGACCGGTTCGTCGGGCGGGCGCTGTCGCTGATGCACGAGAATCCCGCGGCCGGCTGGTCGGTAGAGGAGCTGGGCGCGCGAGTCGGCCTGTCGCGCTCGGCATTGCATGAGCGGTTCGCGGAGATCATCGGCCAGCCACCGATGCAGTACCTCGCGAATTGGCGCATGCAGGTCGCGGCCGGTTTGCTGCGCACCACGAGCTCCACGGTTCTGTCGATCGCGCGGGAAGTCGGGTATGAATCGGAGGCGGCGTTCACCAAGGCGTTCAAGCGGCTGGTGGGACTTCCGCCGTCGGCCTGGCGCCGCAAGACGATGCCTTCGGCGAGCGCCTCGACACTGCACCAAAGTGCCAGCGCGCCGGAGGTAGGTTCGGCGTAGCGTGTAGAGCATGTTCGCGCGCATCGCCATCGTACTCTTCAGCTTCGCGGCGGCAATCGCGTGCGCCGGTCCGCTGGGGCCCGACGGAAGACCGGGCACGGCGCTGCCAGGCAAGTTCATCTGGTTCGACCTCGCGACGGAAAACGTCGCGGCCGCGCGCGTTTTCTATGGCGCCGTGTTCGACTGGAAATTCGAGCAGGTCTCGGGTGGTCCCCCGGAGTACACCGTCATCCGCAACGCGACCGGAAAGGTCGGCGGGATGTTCCGCAAGCCGCGGCGCAACGACGTTCGCGCGGGCGCCCATTGGCTGTCGCTCATCTCCGTTCGCGATGTGCAGGAATCGGCGCGCATCGTGAGCGAGCGCGGCGGCTCGGTCCTCCTCGCTCCCACGCAAGTGCCCGGCCGCGGCACGCACGCCGTGTTCCGCGATCCGCAAGGTGCGATCTTCGGTGTGCTGGCGGCCACGGGCGGTGATCCCGCCGACGACCCGATCGTCGACGGCGACGTATTCTGGCTCGACCTGTTCACTCCCGATCCGGCGAAGGCCGCGCAGTTCTACGCCGATCTCGCGGGATATGAGGTGGGCGAGGGGCCGACGCGCGCCGGGCCCAAGCGCTCGTACCTCGTGACCGGCGCGGTCGCGCGCGCCGGCATCATTGCCCAGCAGTCGGCGGGGCTCGCGCCGGCGTGGCTGCCGTATTTCCTCGTCGATGATGTGCCTGCGACGATCGAGAAAGCGCGTCGCGCCGGAGGAAAGGTGCTCGTCGCGCCGCGCGTCGAATACCTGAACGGGAAAGTTGCCGTCCTCGCCGATCCCAACGGCGGCGTGTTCGGCATCGTCGATTGGCCATGAAGGCACGCGCGCTCCTCTTCGTGTTGCTCGCCGCGTTCGTGCCCGGATGCGCGACCGACGGCATGTCGACCGCTGTGGGCGTCGGTCTCTATGGCGATTGGTATTACGGCGACGACATCTGGTACGGCGGCGGATGTTGCGTCAACCCTCCCGACAACAGCGGCGCACGCCCCGAGCATCCGATCGCATTGCCCCCCGATGGCGTGGGTCCACCGCGACCGGAGCAGCCGATCGCGTTGCCCTCGGAGCCGAAATCGGCGAAGCCCGCCGCGACCTCGAGCTCCAGCTCGACGCGGTCGGCGGCGCCGCGCGCCTCGGCGATGCCGCGCGGGGGAGGCGGAGGACGGGGAGGGCGGCGGTAACTACAATGCGGCATGGATCGGCGCGCCATTGCCGTGCTCATGCTCCTTGCCGCCGCGTCGACGCTGTCTCCAGCCCAGGCGCCGCGGTGCCGGTTGGTGTCCATCGCGGAGTGGCCCGTCACGTTCGAGCGCGGCCTGCCGCTGGTCGAGGGGGCCATCAACGGTAAGAAGATCGGCGTCCTGCTCGACACCGGCGCGTACGCGAGCCTGCTCACGAGGTCGGCCGCCGACAGGCTCGGACTCACGCCGCGCGGCAACTATGAATCGATCATCGGTTTCGGCGGCGAGTCGGAGCTGTCCGCGGTGCGCATCGACGAGCTCTACATCGGCGGCGCGATCCGCAACGGCCTGCGCGTGCGCGTGGGCGGAGAGCGCCCGATAAAGGGCGTGGACTTCATCCTCGGTGACGATTTCTTCCGCAACGCAGAGGTCGAGTTCCACTATGCGGAGGGCGTCGTGCGCCTGTTCCAGGCGAAGGACTGCCGCGACTCGGCGCTCGCGTACTGGGACCGTTCGGCGCCGATGGTGCCGATGGAGGACGACTACAAGATCGTCATTCCGGTCCAGGTGAACGGCCGCGATGCATATGCGCTCATCGACAGCGGCGCATCGAGCTCGGTGGTGCATCTGTCGTTCGCCGCGAAAGTCGGGGTCACGCCGGGGTCTCCCGGCGCCGCGCCGGCGGGATGCGCTGGCGGGCTTGGCGCGGGACTCGTGCGCGAGTGGACCGCGTGGTTCGACACGGTATCGATCGGCGGAGAAGTGATACGCGATGCGCGCCTGCGGATCGCGGACTTCACGCCGGAGCTCGCGCGCATCACTCCGGAGGTGATCCTGGGAACGGACTTCCTGCGCAGGCACCGCGTGCTCGTGTCACGCAGCCAGCGCAAGGTCTACTTCAGCTACTCGGGCGGGAAAGTGTTCCCCGAGGTGAAGGCGAGCGAATGCAGGGAGTGAAGCGCTAGTCCGCTTCGCGGCAGGTCCACTCCGCGGCGGCGCGCGTGGCGGCCGTGCGCGTGTAGAAGAAGCCGTTGCGCTCGAAGCCGGAGATGAGGGTGGCTTTCGCGCTGATCACGCGGCCCGTGGTCGAGCGATCGACCACGACCTCTTCCGGAAGCCCGTCGAGCATGTGGAAGGGCGCGGGACGGCCGTTGGCGAAGCGCGAGAGATAGACGGTTTGCGTCGCGAAATCGAAGAACGCGGGGCGGAACCCGAGATTGCGGTTCTCCTCGCTGCGGCCGCCGGTGCCGGCGAACGCGACGTTTTCCTTGCGGATCAGTTCTTCGTTCATCACGCGTTTCATCATCTTCTCCAGGGCGAGTCGTTGCCCGTGGAGACCATCTTCCGCCCCCGCACCGCCGCGCGATATGGGAAAAGTCTCAAAACCTCCGGCGAAATATGCCGACTTCGACGATAGGCGGTCGGGCCGGACCGACGTAGGGCGCAGTCCTAGGCTGTTCTTACGGCTGAAATCGAATTAACGATTGGGGATTTCGGCTCGCTCTCGCGCGTGGGTCGCGGTTTGATGGGCCTCCCATCCACGAACGAGAGAGGCCATGCAATGAGATTCGCAGCCACCTGCGCCGCGGCCGCGGCGCTTATCGTCCTGCCCGCGCACGCCGCGGACCCCGTCGAGAAGCAGGGATCGCAGCAGTCGAAGTTCGCCGCGTGCGCGCACGAGTCGAAGGGACTACGCGGCGAGGAGCACCAGAAGTTCATGAGCGATTGCCTGAAGGGCAACGAGTCGGAGAGCGCCTCGCGCAAGGAGACTTCGCAGCGCGCTTCCGACGAAACGGGCTCGCAACAGAACCGCATGCGCACCTGCAACGAGGAAGCGGGACGCCGCAGCCTGCATGGCGACGAGCGCCGCGCGTTCATGTCGACCTGCCTGAAGGGTTAGCCGCCCGCGGACCGGGCCGCCAACCCGGTCCTCCAGGGAACCTCGTGACGTTTGGCACGTCTCCTGCATTGGTCGGCGGTATCCGGCCCACACCGGTAACGAAATCCGACCCTGACATGGAGGAAACCCACGTGCTCGAGCCAATTCAGGCCATCAACAAGATCAACGGCGCCACGGTGCCGTCTGCGCCCACTACCGGCGGCCTCGCGCCCCACAAGCTGCAGAAGGTGCTCGCTTACATAGAAGAGAAGCTGGCGGAACCGGTCGGTGTCCGCGAGCTCGCTTCACAGGTGCACATGAGCCCGTTCCACTTCGCCCGCCGCTTCAAGCAGGCAGTGGGCACGCCGCCGCATGGATATATCACGCACGTTCGCATCGAGCGCGCGAAGTCGTTGCTCTCCGGAACGAACATGCCGCTGATCGAAGTCGCCACGCGCGTCGGTTACCGTACGCAGGCGCACTTCACGGGCGTCTTCCACCGCTACGTTGGCACGACGCCGCGCGCATACCGCCTCGGCACGCGCAAGGAATTACTACCGCAAGGAACGGTAATTCCTACCGCACAGACGCAACACGCTGCGGCCGTCTAGGCCGTATTTCGGGGCCCCGTCCGGGGGCCCTAGGCGCGCGTCGTGCGCTGGAACCAATAGGCGCGCGAGTCGTGCGACCAGCTCGACGAGATCGGCACCCGCGGGTTCTTCGCCTTCATCCGCGCAAGGACCCAGCGGGCGCGCGCGCGGCGCGACCACGTGGGGAAAAACTGGCGTGACAGTGCGCGGGTGTGGGCAAAACCTGTCTGGTTAAGCATTTTCGATGTCTCCTTTGTGGGAGACATCTTCGCGCTCGTGTCGCGCCGCATCTGTCGGCGCCCGAGAAGGGGCGCGGCAATAGCCCTTCTGAATCACTTATCGGACTTGTCCTGCACGAGGTACCTTGCCGCCGTCCGCAAATCGTCGACGAATTGCCGGTGGGTCTCGTCGCCTTCCGGCCGATCCTTTACCCGAAGGGGTGGCCTTCCTTGTCTTCCTGGTCGCCGGGCTGTTCGCCTACCAGCATGATCCGGGCGCTCCGGCTGCCCTCGCCGAATACCGTCTGCGTAGCGTTTTCCCAGAGGGGGCAGTTGCGACAGCCCTTGGCGGCGGCCCTCAGGGCGTCGAGTCCTCCGCCCCCCGACTGTTGCTTTTTCACCACAGGAAGGTGAGCAGGATCACAGAGGTGTGGTCCAATTGGGGGAAGAATAGGCATACGGCATCGAGCGGGGCAACCAACCCGCGGCCGTAATGGAGCAGAGAATGCGTCGCCTCATCGTAGCCACTGCGATCCTGTCGCTGGCCTTCGCGGCCCGGGCCAACGATGTTTCCGATTCTTCGCTCAAGACGAAGGCGCTCGCCGCCGCCGCAGTTGTCACCCCGGCCCCGCGCACGATCGAAGCGCCGTTTACCTCTTCATCGCTGCACGACCCGCTGCCGCAACTGCTGCTTGCCGAAGAGCAGGAGCGCCGCAATGTTCGCGGCGGCACGTGCGAAGCGGCCGCGAGCGACCTGTGCTTCGACGCCGTGGACGGCCGCGTGACCTATCGCGGCGCCCGCAAGTTCATGCCGCAGTTCGACGGCCTCAAGCCCGAGAGCATGAGCGTCCGCAACAACCGCATCAACTTCAAGTACTCGTTCAAGTAGAAGCGAGCTTCGCCGCTTCGACCGCCTTCGCCTTTTCGGTGCGAGCCGTGCGCAGGCAGGACAGGCGGTCCTCGCCGTGCTGGTCGGAGCAGCGCGCGCGGGCGACCTCGTAGCGCGCCTTCGCACGCGCGAGCCGGGCTTCCGCGCCCGCGGCGACGGTGCCGCGGTACTGCGCTTCCAGGTCGGCCTTGCGAACCATCTCGTCCGCATGGGCTTGCGCCTTGCAGATGTCGCGCGAGCGATCATCCTCGTTGCGGCATTTCGAGATCGCGGCGTGGATGTCCGACTCGATCGCCTTCTTCGCGGCCGAATAGTCGGTGGGAGACATGAGCGAGCGCGGCGAGTCGACCGCCGCGCTGATGCCGAACGCGGTGGCGCTCACGAGCAGGGCCCCGGCGAGCGTGGCGAACAGAGTGGTCTTCTTCATGCGTCGGGCTTTCGAGTGGGGTTTCGACAGGCGGCGATGGCGGGCGACGTGCGCCGGATCCGTCACGATGATGGCGCGCGCCCCGTAGCCGATCTGTCGGCGCGCACGGATATGCGGCGCGGCGCTTTCCGAAACCTGCGTCGGACAAACGACAAGGGCCGATCCGCAGACCGGCCCTTGCATGATCACCGCCCTCATCGTCCTGAAGCTGCCAGGACGATTACTTCGTCTTCGTGGTGGTCGTGGTGGTCGTGGTCTTCGTGTTCGAAGCCACGTTGCGCTCGCTGCCTTTCGCGTCGGCGATCGCCTTGTCCTTCGCGGCTTTCGCTTCCTTCTTGCACGCGGACTTGTCGGCGCCCTTCTGGTCCTCGCACTTCTGCTTCGCCACGTCGTAGTCGGCGTCGGCTTTCGCCTTCGCGACTTCGTACTGCGCATGCGGCGTGCCCTTGCGGTTGGCTTCGAGTTCGGCCTTGGCGACCTTCTCCTTGCCCTTGGCCTCGGCCTGGCAGATGTCCTTGGCGTTGCCGCTCATCGACTTGCACTTGGCCTTGTCCGACTTGTAGTCGGCCTCGATGCGCTCCTTGTCCGCGCGATAGTCCTTGCTGGTCGCGACCGAGGCATTCTTCACCGGGTTGGTGAGGGTGCTGCCGGCCGGCGCGTTGTTGGTCTGCGCCTGGGAAAGTGCCGCCGTGCCGAGCAGGAAAGCCCCGCAAAGGGCGGCGTAAAGAGTCGTCATTCTCATGTTTTCTGTCTCCTTATGCGATTCCAGTCGCTCGAAAAACGGGTATGGCTCGGACTGGCTTCACTTGGGTTGAATGGGAATACCGCGAAACGTGTTCGCGCATGCGAATCATCGGTCCGGCAAGGTCCGCGATCTGTCGGGCGGAGCGGAGTTTGCGTAGCGTGGTTCTCTGATAGCCGCGTCGGAGCCCGCCTACAGGCCGACGGCGTTGAGTCCGCTACCTTCCGGCTGCCGCCGCGCCTAGCGTGAATCCATGAACACTCCATTCCAGCTCCCGGCGCTTCCGTGGCAGGAAAATGCGCTGGAACCCGTCATTTCCGCCAAGACCATCGGCCTGCATTACGGCAAGCACCACGCGGCCTACGTGAAGAAGCTGAACGAGCTCGTCGCCGGCACACGCTATGCAGAGATGCCGCTCGAACAGGTGATCGCAGCGACCGTGGGTAACGCCGAGTCGGCGAAGATCTTCAACAACGCCGCGCAGACGTGGAACCACACGTTCTACTGGAGCAGCATGCGCGAGGGCGGCGGCGGCGCTCCCCCGCGCTCGATCGCCCGCCTCATCGACGATTCGTTCGGAGGCGCGGCGCAATTCCAGGAGAAACTGTCCACCGCGGCCGTGGACCACTTCGGCAGCGGCTGGGCCTGGCTCGTCGCGCGCGGGCAGAAGCTCGAGATCATCACGACAGCGAATGCGCAGACGCCGATCACGATGGGCGCGACACCGCTGCTCACGATCGACGTGTGGGAGCACGCGTATTACGTGGACTACGAGAATCGCCGTCCCGACTACGTGAAAGCGGTGATCGACCGCTTGCTCAACTGGGAATTCGCCCTGGAGCAGCTCGACAAGACGGAGTTGCGCAAGGCCGCCTGAAGCGTGCGAGGTCGGCGATAATGCCGACCTCGCATGAATTCCGACCGCGCCATCGCCGCATGGCTGCTCGCGTGCTGCGCCATGGTATTCGCCATGGTAGTGGTGGGCGGCATGACCCGGCTTACCCACTCCGGCCTTTCGATCGTCGAATGGCAGCCGATCGTGGGGGCCGTGCCGCCCCTGGACGATGCGCAGTGGGAGGAGGCTTTCGCGAAATATCGCGAGACGCCCGAGTACCGCCTGCGCAACCACGACATGACGCTCGAGGGTTTCAAGGGCATCTTCTGGTGGGAGTTCTTCCATCGCCTGCTGGGCCGCACGATCGGCGTGGTGTTCCTGCTGCCATTCCTGTGGTTCCTCGCGCGGCGGCGAATTCCACCGAGGCTCGCGTGGCCGCTCGCCGGGATCTTCGCGCTCGGCGCCCTGCAGGGGGCGGCAGGTTGGTTCATGGTGAAGAGCGGCCTCGTCGACGATCCCCGCGTGAGCTCGGTGCGCCTGGCGATGCATCTGGGGCTTGCATTCCTGATCTACGCGGCCATGCTCTGGGTCGCGCTCGGATTGCTGTGCACACGCGAGTCCTCGGCCAGGAACCTCGCGCGAGCGGCGCGCGCACTCGCCGTCCTGGTCTTCGTGATGGTGCTGTCCGGCGCGCTGGTGGCCGCGATCAAGGCGGGGTACGCGTACAACACCTTCCCGCTGATGGACGGTCATTGGATTCCGCCCGAGATCCTGGTGATCGACCCGTGGTGGATGAACTTCGTGCACAACATGGCCACGGTGCAGCTCGTGCATCGGACGATCGCCCTGTTGATCGCCGGCTGCGTAGCGCTCCTCTGGTGGCGCGTTCGTGTGGGCATGCCCGCCGGCAGCCGCGCGCGCGCCTGGGCGCATGCGCTCGCGCTTTTCGCCGCGATCCAGATCTGCGTCGGGATCGCTACGCTCCTGCTGCGCGTACCGCTGCCGCTTGCCGCGATCCACCAGGCGGGCGCCGTCGTGGTGTTCACCTGCGCGCTGGGGCTCGCCCACGCGATGGCTGGCCGCGAGGAATTACAGCCGTAAAGCCGCTCCGGCCGGAAATGTGACGCAGTTCACGCTGCGGTTGCGGAATCAGCCTCGATAATCCGCGGAACCAAGAAACCGCGAGGGCTGTTTGGCCGCGCATAACGAAATGTCGGGCGGAAAGCAGGGCGTGCGCATGAAGCGCTTCCTGATGGCCATGGGCGCCTACTGCGTGTGCGTCGGCCTGCTCTTCGTGGCCAACGACCTGGGCCTCATCGGCGCCCTCCCGGCGATCGTTGCGGCCCTCGCCATGCTCTTCGTGAACGCGGTGACGTACGTCCTCATCCGCAGCGGAGTGAACCAGCGCTTCGTGGATCCGGGCCTCACCTGGTTCCAGGTGATCTCGGCGCTTGCCGTGATCATGTTCATCACATACCACTCGGACCACGATCGCGCGCTGCCGCTGATGGTGACCCTGCTGGTGCTGTCCTTCGGCGCCTTCCGGTTCACGACACGCGAATTCCTGGTCGCTTCCGCGCTCGTGCTCGCGGGATACGCGGGCGTGATCAACCTGCTTTTCTGGCGCAAGCCCGACGTGGTGAACGTGTACCTGGAGGGCTTCACGTGGCTCACGATGGCGGCCGTGCTGCCGTGCTTTGCATTCGTCGGCGGGCGGCTGTCGGAGCTGCGCCGGCGCCTGCAGCGAACCAACGAGGAGCTGTCGCAGGCTCTCGAGATGATCCAGAAGATGGCCACGCACGACACGCTCACGGGGCTGCCCAACCGCGCGCTCTTCAACGAGACGCTGAGCCATGCGATCGCGCAGGCGGCGCGCCACAAGCGCTCGCTCGCCCTTTTCTTCCTGGACATCGACCGCTTCAAGAACATCAACGACACGCTGGGCCATCCGACCGGCGACCGCGTGCTGCAGGAGGCCGCCCGTCGGCTCACCGCAGCCGTGCGCTCGAGCGACATGCTGGCGCGCCTGGGCGGCGACGAGTTCGTGCTGCTGGTGGAAGACCACGCGGCGGGAGACGACCTGGCCGACATCGCGGCGAAGGTGCTCGCGGCTTTCGCGCCGACGTTCTCCGTCGATGGCCAGGAGCTCGCGCTGTCCGTGAGCGTGGGCATCTGCACGTACCCCGCGGCCGGCCAGGATGCGCAGGAGCTCCTTTCGAGCGCCGACATCGCGATGTACCGCGCGAAGGAGCAGGGGCGCAACCGCTTCTGCTTCTACTCCGACGACCTCAACGACCTGACCGAAGAGCGCCTCGCGCTCGAGGCGGGGCTGCGCCATGCATTGCCGCGCGGCGAGATCGAGGTGTTCTACCAGCCAAAGGTGAATTTCGGCAACGGGCGCGTGAACGGCGTCGAGGCCCTCATCCGCTGGCGGCATCCGGAAATGGGCCTGCTCATGCCCGACCGCTTCGTGCCGCTCGCCGAGGAAATCGGCGCCATCATCCCGATCGGCTACTGGACGCTGCGCCGCGTGTGCGAGCGCGGCCGCCGTTGGCAGGAGATGGGCATGCCGCTCTCGGTCGCGGTGAACCTGTCCGCATCGCAATTCCACGAACCGCAGCTCGTGACCGAGCTCGCCGGGATCCTCAAGTCCACGGGCATGCCCCCGTCGTCGCTCGA
>Ga0105248_10007857_pt1 | contig 11716 bp, 9 predicted proteins | sample KBSS34metaG_FD_81524 | JGI IMG/M metagenome (GOLD analysis project Ga0105248, IMG submission 81524) | Switchgrass rhizosphere microbial communities from Kellogg Biological Station, Michigan, USA - KBS S3-4 metaG | ecosystem: Host-associated > Plants > Roots > Rhizosphere > Soil | place...
CCAGTTTTCGTGTTTCATGCTGTGGGGACCACCGGGAAGCACGACGAGCAGCGGGTATTTCTTGTGCTCATCGAAATTCGGCGGCAACGCGATCATGCTGTGAATGCGTTTGCCGGCTTTGCTGGTAAACCAGAAGTGACGCAGCGGCTGCCAATCGATCTTCGCCACCTGTTCCGCATTGAACGACGTTAACGGTTCCTGCGTTTTCGACTTCAGGTCGAGGCGAAACAGTTCCGGCGGATTGGTCGCGCTTTCCCAATTGGCAATCAATATGGTCGACTGTGCTTTTGCCGGGATTTTCAGGTTCGTGTAAACGCCGCGGGTCATGTCCATGGCGAGAGTTACCTCACCGCCGTCGGCCGCGAGCGTGTAGAGCTTTTCGTTTCCTGCTTCTTCAGCGGTGAGATAGATCGAGCGGCTGTCAGGCGTGAAGGCGAAACTGCCGACCGCGCGGTCAAACTTCGCAGTGAGAATCACGGGCTGTCCGAGGTTGGGCCATGAAAATTTCGCGAGGCGGTCGAGATTGTAGACCTTGTTGTTACCTTCCGGGTTGAAGACCGCATAAAGCGCCTTGTTGTCGGGCCGAAACACAGGACGAGTAAAACTGTCGCTGGTTGTCGTCAACCGAAGAGGCTCGCCGCCAGTACTCGACACTTTGAACAGCGACGTGTTTGTCATCGCATACGCCGCCATGTCGCGGTTCGTCGTGGCGACGAAGATGATCGCATCGCCCTCGGGTGTCCAAACAGCATCCAGCTCATCGCCCGAGTCGGTTCCGCGACCAGCAAAGCCACGCTCGTTCAGGAGCTTTGTGCCCGCGAGTAGATCTTTCGCTTTCGCGCCGGACTCGAGCGTCTGCACGAAGAGATGCGGCTGCGTGTCGTCGAGCCAACGGTCCCAGTTGCGAATCGGAAACTTGTCGTAAACGCGCACGCGATACTTTTGCGCTTTGCGCTCAGCGGCGATCTTCTTGTTCGCATCGTCGTCAACCGCGCCGGGATAGACGGTGCTGATGAACAGCAACGCTTTGCCGTCCGGCCGCCACTGCGCCGAACGCGCGCCCGTCGAAAGGGAAGTGACTCGCACCGCTTCGCCGCCACTCGCCACATCCAGCACGTACAACTGGCTCGCTTCGTCGCCTTCGCGTCGCGCAGAGAAAACAATCTGCCGGCTGTCGGGACTCCACGCGACTCCGCTCTCGGCGCCTTTGCTGAACGTCAACCGTCGCGGACGCGTGCTGCCGTCACTCGGAACGATCCATAAGTCTGAGACTTGTTCCTTCTCGTCATACGCGGGCTCGACGAGTGAAAACACGACCCACTTCCCATCAGGACTCGGCGCCGGCGCGCCGACGCGTTTGAGCGCCCACATCGTTTCGTGTGTCAGTGGAACTTTGTTCTGGGCGGTGGCGACGAGCGGGGTGCTCGCAATGACAAGAATGACGACAGGTAGCAGTCTCTTGATTAGCATGAGTGTCCTCCTGAAGCTGACGGCTGGCGCCGAAAATCATACCGGAGCACTGCTGCAATCGCCTACTGCACGGACAAGCAGACTGGCGAACGTTTCAAGACCGCGAACGCCGCTGTGTGGACGGCGTCCGGGTCTTTTTCGTTTTACCGACTTCGACTAGAAGCTTCTTCGCTTCTTCAGCCTGCCACAACCCGTTTTTCAGACGGCGCCGCGCCTGGCCGATGTTCAGTTGACTCAAAGACGCTTGCGCATCCTGGATGGCTTTGATCGTAAAGTTCAGGCGCTGACACACCTCACGCAGTCGATCCAGCTCGGGATCTTCCGAGGGCAAAGGTGCGAACCCGACAGCGCTCATCAAGGCAACTTAGCGCCGCGATTTTCGCTTGGCAATTGCGAACTAACGCGCTGGTGCGCGATTAACCACTGATCCACTTCAATCCCTCGCGGGCGATGTCGTTCGGGATTTCGTGATCGCCGTCAAACTCGCGAAAGTTTACTTCGTAACCGCGAGCGATCAGGCCCGCTGCGAGGCGCCGGCCGCAGCGATCGATGGGCAGGATGTGATCGTGCGTGCCGTGCGAGATGAAGATGCGCGGTTTGCCGAGTGGAGTGCCGCTAACGATGAAACCCGGCGAGAACGCGACGACGCTAGTAAAGAGATCGCCGTTGATTAGTCCGAGCGAGAGCGCGTACGAAGCGCCGTCGGAAAAGCCACCGACTGCGAGACGCTCCGGATCGATCGCTACCGTCTCGAAAACACGTTCGAGCGCGCGGTTCAGATGAGCGACGTCCACGCCGAAACTGCCGCCGACCGCGTCCCACGTTGTGTCGCGCGAGTTTGGCGCCAGCACTGCAACGTTTGCTTCGTCCGGTGTGTTGCCGAGATACCAAAACATGTCGTCCGCGCTTTGCGTCGCGCCGTGCAACATGACGAGCAGCGGTAGAGAAGACTGAGTTGTGTTTTTCGGAACGAAGAGAATCGCGTCGCGTTGCGACTCCAGGCCGAGCGCAATCTGTCCCGTTGCGGTTGTCTTCACGCCTTCACGCGGACGCGCGGTGATCCGTCCGTCGCGCGCGAGCGCTGAACCGCCGATGCTTTTACACGCGTTGCCCATCGCAAGTGATGCGAGTGTGCCGGCGGTTAACAGACTGAACTGCCGCCTCGTGATTTCCACGTGGTCCGGTCGTGCCGTCATAGGGAAGGAAATTATACGAATGAAAAGCCGAATAACAACGGATAAGGCTGTGAGCTACAAGCAGACGGTTTGTTGAGCCTACAGCGAGACGGTTTGTGAGCTACAACGAGACGGTTTGTTGAGGCTACAGCGAGACGGTCTGTTCGGCCCAGAATTGAAACTCGCGGTGTTTGTGGGTCTCGGCTTTGGCTTCCAGTCCATTAGCGACGGCGACGATGTGATCGAAGACGCGTCGGCCCACCTCGTCGATCGTTTCAGTACCGTCGATCACGCCGCCGGCGGACAGGTCCAGATCATTCGCCATGCGCTCGAACACGGGCGTGTTCGAGGCCAGTTTGATTACCGGCGTGATCGCGTTTCCGATCGTCGTGCCGCGTCCGGTCGTGAAGACGACCACCGTCGCTCCCGCAGCGACCAGTCCCGGCGTCGACTCCTGGTCGTAGCCAGGTCCCTGCATCAGATTCACGCCGCGATCTTTCGGTGTCTCGGCGTATTCGACCACGCCCTCGATGCGCGTCGTGCCGGCTTTGGCGATCGCGCCCAGGGATTTGATCGTGATGTTCAGCAGTCCGCCCGCGACGTTCCCCGGACTCGGATTGTTATTCAGCACCGCGCCAAACTTCGACGCATATTCCTTGTACCAATCGACCAGGCGATAAACCGCGCGTCCCGTTTCCACGTCCTTCGCGCGCGACGCGAGCAGATGTTCCGCGCCACAAAACTCCGGCACTTCCGTGATCAAAACCGTTCCGCCGGATCGAACCAGCAGGTCCGCGGCGCGCCCGAGCGACGGGTTCGCGGAGATCCCCGAAAAACCATCCGAGCCACCGCACTTCACTCCCAGCACCAGCTCGCTCACCGAACAGGCTTCCCGACTCACTCGATTCGCGATCGGCAACATCTGTTCGACTTCTTTCAGCCCGCGTTGTATCGCTGCCTGCGTGCCGCCGACTTCCTGAATCCCGATCTTCGCGACCGGCTTCGCAAAATCGCGCTCGCGCTTCAACAGGTATTTCTCGACCTGCGCAAGGTTCGTCTTCTCACAACCAAGATCGATCAGCACCACGCCGCCGACGTTCGGATGATCCGCGTAGTTCGAGAGCGTGCGCAGCATCACGTCGATCGTCGATCCCTCCTGGCAACCGCAACCCTTGTTGTGCGGAATCGCGACCACGCCATCGACGTTTGGATACTTCGTCCGGTCGTAAAGCGTGAACTCCGCGATCGTCGAGATCTGCATCGCCTCGTGACTCGCACACATGCTCGTCGGCACGATCAGGATGTAGTTACGCGTGCCGACGCGGCCATCCGGGCGGCGATAACCCATAAACGTCGCGCGCTCGTCCAACGGTAAATAATCGGGCTCCGGAGTATGCAGGTCGTCGGGCAGGTCGCGAACGAGGGGCACCTCGTCAGACATGTTGTCGTGTGTGATCTGTTCGCCGCGGCCGATGCCGAGAGACGTTCCGATTGGCTGTCCAAACTGCAACACGAATTCGCCCGCTGGAATGTCCCTTGTCGCAAAACGATGTCCCGGTGGAATCGCGCCGCGAATCTCGAGCACGGATTCATCCGGCAACAGGAGCTCCAGACCCGTCGACGTTGCCTTCTTGACGACGGCAACGTTGTCTTTCGGATCGACGACGATCGCGAATTGGCTCAACAAGGAGGCTGGAGGCGTTTGCACACTCGACATATCAGTTTTCTAAAACGTTTTTCAGTATCAACGAGCGGACGTTTGGATGAGCTCGTAACCAGAGTCCGGGGTTCTGATCGAATTGTGTTTTGCGCGTATCGGCGTCGTCAGCGATTCTCGTCGTCAACAACTGATGATAACACTCGCGTTTCGCCGGGGCTGTATCGGCATCGACGATCGACTGGACCACGCGCCGCGCGCCGAGTATTGCGGCTGGTCCCAGTGTCAGAATGTGTTTTGCGGCGCGACACTCCGCTTCGTCGAGTGCGCTGACGATCGTGCCGCCCGCCTTGAACTTGTTGATGTGGTGTTCGAGGATCGACGGCGAGATCGGAATCAGTCCGGCGACGTCGCTGTAAATCGCGCCGGAACCCGGCTTGATATAAGCGAGGTGCGAAGCTGCGCCCGCCTCAGGTCCAAGCCCGAGGAAAAAGAGATCGATGCCGCCGAGCGACTCGAGCCGTTCGACGTACCGGACCATTTCGCCTTCGAGATCTTCGGCGTCGGTACGCATCGAGGTGAAGCTGTTCACTTTGCGAAAGAACTCTTTGCCGAGCAGCCGCTCGAAGTCGCGTACGAAGCTCAAGGCGTTGTTCATTCGCAGCGGCGCGAGCGCGTCCTGCGTGAAGACGTGCAGACGGCCGAACAGTTCGTCGTGCTCGTTCGACTTCGCCATTGCGCCGAGTAACCGGTGCAGCGCCTGACCGCCACGCCCGCCGACCAGGATCATCACGAGCGGTCCCTCTTTCGCGGCCGCCGCGCTGACGATCTCGTCGAACATCGCGCGCCCGACCGCTTCTTCAGACGGCAGCACTTCGAAAACGAGGTCGCGAACGGGCAAACGCGCGAGGTAATCGCTCCCGGCGGTTAACGCTCCAGCTTCGTGGGAAAGCCATACGTTTCCACCCGCGGAGCGCCGTTGAATCGTTTGTTTGCTGGTTGCTGACATGCAGGTTAACTGGTAATACCAATTTCGCGAAGGAAGCCAGACTGTAACATGCAGCACAAAACTAGACAAGCGACAATTCAAGCCAAAAAAGGGTCCCGGTAAAGCCCGCTAATCGTAAATTACTACTCGACTTTTTGTGCTTGACGGTAGCAGACTCACGGTGTTACACAGTAGGCGCACTTTCTAAAAGTGGTCTAACCTTTAGCCAACAATTCATCCTGATATGACCTATTCTCCACTCGAGCTTAACGGCAAAGTGGCCGTAGTCGTTGGCGGCACTTCTGGTATCGGACGGGCGATTGCGCACGGGTTTGCCCGCGCGGGAGCGGACGTGATTCCGACCTCGCGTCGCGCGGAACAGGTTGACGCGGCTGCGCGTGAGATCGAGGAATTCGGGCGCCGGTCGTTGCGCGTCACGTCTGACGTTTCCGATCGCGCGTCGTTGGAACGCGTGTTGACCGAGGCGATCGCGGCGTTCGGAAAAGTCGATATCCTCGTCAACTCCGCCGGCCGGACGAAACGCGCGCCGACTGTAGATTTTTCGGAAGACGATTGGCAGAGCATCATCGACACGAACCTCACGGGCACGTTGCGCGCGTGCCAGGTGTTTGGGCGGCACATGCTCGAACGCGGGTCGGGAAACATCATCAACATCGCTTCGCTTTCGACGTTCGTGGCACTGCACGAGGTGGCCGCGTATTCGGCGAGCAAAGCGGCGGTTGGCTCGCTGACGAAATCGCTGGCGGTGGAGTGGTCCAGTCGCGGGGTTCGCGTGAACGCGATCGCGCCCGGCGTGTTTCGCACCTCGCTCAATCATAAGCTGCTGGATGAAACCGACCGCGGGCGCGAGTTTTTGATGCGTACGCCGATGCATCGCTTCGGCAACGTGGACGAGCTTGCAGGCGCGGCGATCTTTCTGGCTTCGGATGCGGCGAGTTTTGTTACGGGAGAGATACTCACGGTTGACGGCGGATTTTTGGCCAGCGGCGTGAATCAGTAGCACTGATCGTCGAACGCCTTACGTGTGAGCACCAGGGGATGGAATCACTTCCCAAAACAATACCCATCACAACTGCTTCCGCGGCAGTGGCGACTCCGGCGGTCGAGACTCTGGGCGAGCGCGTGGGCCGGTATCGCTGGGTCATCTGCGCGTTGTTGTTCTTTGCCACCACGGTTAATTACGTCGACCGGCAGGTGCTCGGCATCCTCGCGAAAGATCTGAAAGGCGCGATCGGTTGGACCGAGGTCGACTACGGCAACATCGTCGCCGCTTTCAGCGCCGCCTACGCCATCGGCCTGTTGCTCGCCGGCCGCCTGATGGACCGCATCGGCACGCGCGTCGGTTACGCACTCGCGATCGTCTGGTGGAGCCTTGCAGCGATGGCCCACGCGCTTGCGCGCACGCCGTTTGGTTTTGGTGTCGCTCGCGCCGCGTTGGGAGTCGGCGAAGCAGGAAACTTTCCCGCCGCGATCAAGACCGTCGCCGAGTGGTTTCCCAAAAAGGAACGCGCGTTCGCGACCGGTATTTTCAACGCCGGGTCAAACGTCGGCGCTATCGTTGCGCCTTTGACAGTGCCGTGGATCGCTTCGCATCTCGGCTGGCGCTGGGCGTTTGTTCTCACCGGCGCCATCGGTTTCATCTGGCTGCTCTTCTGGTTACCGACGTACCGGCGGCCTGAAAAACACGCGAAGGTTTCAGCCGCCGAGCTGGCCCACATTCAGAGCGATCCTCCCGATCCGCCTGCGGCCAGGATTCCCTGGGTACGCCTGATCCCACACCGCCAGACTTCCGCGTTTGCGATCGGCAAATATCTAACCGATCCGATCTGGTGGTTTTATCTTTACTGGATCCCAACCTTCCTGCGCGATCATCACAAACTCGATCTGACCAGCGTTGGCCCCCCGCTGATCGCCATTTATCTGATCGCCGACATCGGCAGCGTCGGCGGCGGCTGGCTCTCGTCGACGTTCATCAAGCACGGCTGGACGATCAATCGCGCGCGCAAGACGGCGATGCTGATTTGCGCGCTAGCGGTGACGCCGATTATCTTCGCGTCAAACGTGAAGAATGTTTGGGTGGCAGTCGCGTTGATCGGGCTCGCGGCCGCCGCGCACCAGGGTTGGTCCTGTAACTTGTTCACGACGACGTCAGACATGTTTCCGCGTCACGCGGTTGGTTCAGTGGTGGGCATCGGCGGCATGGCCGGCGCGCTCGGCGGCGCAACGATGGCGGTCGCGACCGGTTACATTCTCGAGAGCACCGGACAGAACTACTCGATCGTGTTCATGATCGCCGGCACGACTTATATCCTCGCGCTCGCGATCATTCACCTGCTCGCGCCGGAGCTCGAGCCCGTCGAAGACGTCGAGCGCAGCCCGGCGCAAGGATTCGCCGCGGGCGCGTTTATCGGTTTTGGTTTTGTGGGATTGATCTTCGGTTCGTTTGTCGGTTGGTGCACGAGTCTTGCGATGCGAGTTTCGGGCCAGGTGCAGTTTGAATACATGATGATCGCGGGCGGCATCGGCATGGTGGTTGGTGTGCTTGCAACTTTGCTATTGAACAGCAGGGAAGCGCGTTGACGGAGCTTGAGATAAAGGACAAACAGCAGTGTCGCTGGGACATCGTCTCGCTCGGCGAGGTGATGCTGCGGCTCGATCCGGGCGACGGACGCGTGCACACCACGCGCAGCTTTCAGGTTTGGGAAGGCGGCGGTGAATACAACGTCGCGCGCGGTCTGAAACGTTGTTTCGGACTCGACGCAACTGTCGTTTCGGCGTTTGCGGACAACGCGGTGGGACGCCTGGTCCAGGATCTGATCTACCAGGGCGGCGTGGACCAGTCGCACGTGAAGTGGGTGAAGTCTGACGGGGTCGGACGCACGGTGCGCAATGGCTTGAACTTCACCGAGCGCGGCTTTGGGGTTCGTGCGGCCGCGGGCTGTTCTGATCGCGGCCATACAGCGGTATCGCAACTCAAGCCCGGCGACGTCGACTGGGAACAGATCTTCGCGGACGAAGGCGCGCGCTGGTTTCACACCGGCGGGATCTTCTGTGCGTTGTCGGAAACAACGCCGCTGGTTGCGCGCGAGGCGATGGAAGCCGCGAAGAAACACGGCACGAACGTCTCGTACGACCTTAATTATCGCGATTCGCTGTGGCGTGCGATCGGTGGCCGGGAACGCGCGGTCGCCGTCAATCGCGAGCTCGCGCCGCTCGTGGACGTAATGATCGGCAACGAAGAAGACTTCACTGCGGCGCTCGGTTTTGAAGTCGAAGGCCTCGACGAGCATCACTCGAAACTCGAGGTCGAGAACTTTCGGCGCATGATCGAAAAGGCTGCCGGTGAGTTTCCGAACTTCAAGATCGTCGCCACGACTTTGCGGAACGCGAAGACGGCAACTATCAACGACTGGGGCGCGGTTTGTTATTCCGGTGGCGAGCTTTACCAGGCGCCCGTGCGCGAGAATCTCGAGATCTTCGATCGCGTTGGTGGTGGGGATTCGTTTGCGAGTGGGTTGATTTACGGGTTGCTGTCGGGGAAAGGTTTGCAGTGGGCGGTTGAGTGTGGCGCGGCGCACGGAGCGCTTGCGATGACGACGCCGGGCGATACGACGATGGCCACGCTCGCGGAAGTCGAGAAGGTGATGAAAGGCGGCACCGCGCGCGTGGACCGATAGGTACGAGGATTGTGAGCGAGCGGAGAGAAATCAAAACCGGATGAATAAAGCTGCGGTACTGCAAACGATTCGAGACGTCGGCATCATTCCGGTCGTGCGCGCGCAGTCTGCCGACGAAGCGATGCAGGCGATCGACGCTATTCGCGCGGGCGGGATTCCGATTCTCGAGATCACGATGACCGTCCCCGGCGCTGTCGGGCTGATTGAGGAAGTTGCGAATCGCTACGGCGACGAAGCGTTGGTCGGCGCCGGCACAGTGCTCGACGGCGAAACCGCGCGCGCGTGTATTCTCGCGGGTGCGCGATTCGTCGTCAGTCCGGCACTCGACGTTGAGACGATCGAAGTTTGCCGACACAACGACGTTGCGGTGATGCCCGGCGCGTTGACGCCGACGGAAGTGGTCCTGGCGTGGTCAGCAGGCGCGGATTTCGTGAAGGTGTTTCCCGCGGGCGCCGTCGGCGGTGCGAGTTATATCAAATCGTTGAAAGCGCCGTTGCCGCAGATCGAGCTCGTTCCGACCGGAGGCGTGTCGCTGAAAACTGCCGCGGACTTCATCAAGGCCGGCGCGAGCGCACTCGGCGTTGGCGCGGATCTCGTAGACTTAACGGCGATTCGCGAAAGACAACAGAACCTCATCACCGAACGCGCGCGGGAGTTTGTGAGGATTGTTGCTGAAGCGCGAACCTGAACCAGTCGTAATCGGCGTGACCGCGTGTCGACGCGTTCGTTGGTCCCAGCGCAAACAATCCCACCTTCGCTCCGATCCACTTTCCTGGTTTTGCCACGAAGATGTCATCCATCCAGCGAAACCGTTTGCCGTCGAAGCTATAGCTGAAGTTGCAGATCACATCGCCGAGCATGCTGACCACACTGATACGCAGATAGACCTTGCGGCTTTTTGTATTTACAGCCTTAGCTTCCTTTTCTGCGGTTCCGTTTGGCGCGTCGTGACAAGTGACGTGAACCAGGCGTGCGCCCTTCTGCGTTTTCACAACACCGATATACGAGTAGTCCTGGCCCATGATCAGCAAGCCGCTGCGTTCACCCGTAAGGAGATGCGAAGTATCAACCAGTGTCGAGACCGTGAATGCAGTAGCCGGAAGTTTTTGTAGCAGCAGGTTGGGTACGTCCCACAGGTTCTTTGCGTCCGGCGCCCGCGGCACAGCCGTCAAACTGAGCTTTCCGCCCTCGGCGAACGAGAACCAACTATCGACCGGGTTCGCCTGCCACTGCCACTGCAACCCAAGCTCGCTTGCATTGAACTCATCACTCGTCTGTGGCGACTGAACCGAAAACACGCCACTGACATCCGGCTTGCGATAACTCGCCACCGGCTCGCCCTCGCCGTCGCGAACCACCTCGGGCTCGGCGTAGATAATCGGATTGGTGCAGGTTTCGTCAGCACCGCGGACGCACAGGCAAGCAAGCAGGAACAAGAACAACACAGCGAAAGACTCCGTGTGTATCCGTGGCCTCACACTTCTTCTTCTTGCTCCTGGGCCTTCTGCGCGAGTATCAGGTGATCGCGCATCGCATTGCGCGCGGCTTCCTGATTCCGATCGCGAATCGCGCGGTAGATCGCGCGATGCATTTCCGCCGACTCCTTCAAGTCACGCGCGCGCTTCACGGTCTTGCTGCGCACTTCAAAAAGAATCGTCGCGACCATGTTCATGAGGGCGGTAAGAATCCGATTGCCTGACGCCGCCGCGACCGTCTGGTGAAAATGCATGTCGTGAACGAGAAACTGTTCCGGCTCGTCGAGCGAGGCAAACATGCCGGTAATCTCCTCCGACATCTCAGCCATCTGTTCACCGGTCGCGCGTTCCGCAGCAAGCGCCGCGATCGCCATCTCCAGAGATCGTCGCGCTTCAAACATCTCGGCGGGCGTGAAACGTTGTAGCGAAGCCATCAACCGCAACGCGCTGCTATCGAGCTCCGGCGGACCATCCGCTTCAACGACGAAAGTCCCGGCGCCGCGTCGCGGTTGCAGCACGCCGACGGCCGCAAGCGAGCTGATGCCCGCGCGCAGAGTCGGACGGCTGACGCCGAGCTGCTTCGCGAGATCTCGTTCCGGCGGCAGTCGATCGCCGGGGCGCAACTCGCCTCGATGAATCATTTCGCGTAGTTGCGTGACCACTTCCTCGAAACTCGTTCCGCGGCGTTCCGCGTCGATGGCCTTGAAGATGTTTGCGTTTGATTCGCCCATGTTGATGTGGCCGTTAGCTTACCTTTTTCGCGGAGCGATCTCCATCTCGGTCGCGGCGAGCAGGAGGGCGCCGATGCCTTTTGGATCGTTCGTGATCACTTTCTCGCTCAGGTAATACTCGTAGCTGCCGTCGCGATATGGATTGCCGCCGAGACCACCAACGCTCACGGTGCCTTCGAGATTCAGTTGTCCGTTCGCATCAGTCTTCAAAAACTCTTTGACGATCCCTCGGTAACCGTTCTGCGCGACGCGAAGGTATTTTGCCGGCAGATGATGCTGGTGCACACCTTTCGCGAGTGCATAGACAAACATGCAAGCGGCCGACGACTCGAGATAGTTTCCCTTCGCAGCGCCTTTATCGAGCACTTGGTACCAGAGTCCCGAGCGTGGCTCCTGATACTTCGCAACCGCGCGCGCGAGTCGATTCAGGATCGCGATCAGCTCTGCCCGTTGTGGATGGTTTGGTGGAAAGAAGTCGAGCGTGTCGACGAGCGCCATCGCGTACCAGCCCATGGCGCGTCC
>Ga0105248_10007864_pt1 | contig 11712 bp, 9 predicted proteins | sample KBSS34metaG_FD_81524 | JGI IMG/M metagenome (GOLD analysis project Ga0105248, IMG submission 81524) | Switchgrass rhizosphere microbial communities from Kellogg Biological Station, Michigan, USA - KBS S3-4 metaG | ecosystem: Host-associated > Plants > Roots > Rhizosphere > Soil | place...
GGGCGCACTCACAATATCTTTGGATACGAACAGCAATGTCTTAACAATTTGAAATGGTTCAACTTAAACGTATCTAGTAACCGGTGGTTCAAAGCCACTGGCATTGATTTTTTTTGGGGTTTTTGCTGGCTAAAACTGGAGGTTTAAGCCGTTCTCACATCGATCACCGGGCGCACTCACAATATCTTTGGATACGAACAGCCATGACTTAACGGATTGATTTATTCTACTCGTATCTAGTAACCAGTGGTTCAAAGCCACTGGCATCGATTTTTTTCGGGTTTCTGCTGGCTACAACTGGAGGTTTAAGCCGTTTCCCTCTTTATATTTGTTTGAGATACGAACAGCCATGGCTCAATCTGCTTATTTCGTTGGATTTAAAACGTATCTCGGGTGGTTCTAACCGCCAACAAAGAATCTTACCACCACCATTTTTTTTATTTTGCGTTGCTGTGGCGAAACTTTTCGGCGGCGCCAAGAAACAAAAAAGGCCCCCAGCCAAGGCGCCCCTTTTATGTTTTTGAAATTTTTCACCTTCCCCAACGAATTCATCCGGCCGCCTCTGTTGACCCTCTACCACAAGCGGCACCACGGGTTGCTCATCTGGGAACACAACGAAACCCGCGTGCTGCCGACCGCTGCAGTCGTTTCGTGCGCCGTGCACGACTCCTTCGTCACGCACCACTGGCACTTGATCCAAATGACGAAGGAATACCAAACCACGCCCAAGGAATGCCAAACCACGGCGGAAGAAACAACTTTACCACGGTTGGACTTTCCGTTGCGCGTGCACGTCAACTACGTCTGGGATGATGCGTCCGCGTCCGCCCAGATCTTGAATTACGAACTTTGGATCCATCCGGGGGCCTTCCGCCAGTACATGCAGGAGTACGGCACCTTTCCCTTCGAGGTGTACTTTTCGCAGTTGCTGCGGCAGATGCTGTCCAAGTGCCACGAGGTGCCTCCGTGCCGCACCGGGCCCAAGATCAGCGACTCAGAGTGCCAGTTTCTCTGGGACGTGGTCCCGCCCTTGCCGCATTGGAACACCAAGTACCCGCTGTTCAAGCACCAAGTCGAATCGTTTCATTGGATGCACCAGTTGGAGCAAACCATTGCGGCCAACACGGCGGCCATCACGATCAACTCCTTGTCCATCCCCATGTTGAACACGGGGTACTACTACAACCGCACCTGCGACCTCATCGCCCGGGTCAAGACGGACCAGGCGCTGCGACTGCCCGTGCGGGGTGGCCTCCTGGCGGACGTGACGGGCAGCGGCAAAACCGCGGTGGCCCTGGCCCTGGTCGTGGCCAACGGACACACGACGCCCCACGACTCGTTGATGACGCCGCTGGAAGACCAACTGTACTTCCGCAGCCGCGCCACGTTGGTCGTTACCCCCAACCACCTGTCACAGCAGTGGTTGCAGGAAATGAACAAGTTTCTGCTCCTGAAGCATTTCAAGGTGGTGTTTGTGACGAACCTGCGCGAGTTCAAGCGCGTGACGTTGGCCGAGTTGCTCGAGGCCGACTTGGTGATGACCACGGACGTGTTTTTGACGTCGAAGCGGTACACGGACGAGGTGGCCCACCAGGCCCGGTGTTTGATCAAGTTTCCCTTTGTGGAGCACGAGGCCGCTGCCTCCATCGCCAACCCCTTGGCCTGGCGCATTGCCGTGCACGGTACGGGCTTTGAGCACGAGGGCTGCGTGCCGTTGGAAAGCATCAAGTGGTCCCGGTTGATTTTGGACGAAATTCACACGTTCTTTCAACCCGACCGCAAACCCCGGGTGCTGCCGCCCCTGACGGCCTGCTTCCACTGGGGCCTGTCGGGCACCCCCATGTTCCAAAACCCCCAGGTGATGCACAGTTACGTTCGGTACGTTTGTTCGTCGCCACCCCATTGGGTGCCCGAGTTTCTCGTGGCCTTCATGGAGCGGTGCGTGCACCGCTTCGACGGCCTGGAGTTGAACGCCATCGAACGCCACTTGCATCTGGTGGACCACACCGAACGCGAGAAACAGTTGCTGCGGTGTTACGACCACATCCATCCGGAAAAACTGATCCAACTCTGCTCGTACTTTCACTTGGTCGACGTGGACGACCTCAACCAAAAGATTCGACTGCTGTCGATCGACGACATCATCAAGACCGTCAAAAAGGACAAACGGTCCAAGATTCGGGACCTGGAGTCGAAAATCAAGTACCACGACTTGGCCATCCGCAACGTCTTGGAAAAGATCGAAGAGTCGCGGCGCGAGATCAAAAAGTTCCAAGAGACCGAGGAGACCGAAGAGGCCGAAGAGGCCAAAGACGACCTTCAGGTCTTGGATGTAACGGGTGGGTGGGAACCTGCTCCGCCCGAACACACTTTGCACTCGTCTTTTCCGCTCGAACACATTCCGCACGCGTCGTCTCTTCCGCCCGAACCCGGCGATTTGCCGGCGATCCACGAGGCGTTGGCCGCTCACGACCCGACGCCGCCGCCCACGGTTCACGACATTCGCGACGTGCGCGACGTCATCCGCAGCCGGAAACGGCGGCTGGAGCGCATGGCCAAGCGCCGCAGCCAGTTGCAGGAGGAAAAGCGCAAGGTGGAGCGGAGCATGGGCTTTTTTGAAGCCAAGGTGGACGGGGTCAAGCAACAGCCGTTGGACCAGTGTCCCATTTGCCTGTCGCAGGCGGCGAACGTGATTACCCAATGCGGGCACTTGTTTTGTCGCACGTGCTTGGTCAAGTGCTTGAAGAAAAAGTACCAATGCCCTCTGTGCAAGGCCACCATCGCTCCCACCGACGCCCACGAAATCCAAGTGGACGGCCGTGCCGTGGAGCCCAACGAGGACAAGGTCGTGCGGTACGGCACCAAACTGACCCGCATTGTGGAGTTGGTGCGCTCCATCGTGGCCCAACACGAAAAGGTCGTGCTGTTCGTGCAGTGGACGCCGCTGATGCACTGCATCAAGGAGATGTTTCGCGAATGCCGCATCCCTTTGAGCGTCATGACGGGCAACGTCATGCAGCAAAACGCGGCCTTGAAACGCTTTCAAGGGTCGGCGGTGCATGTGCTCATGGGTTCGGTGGACAACACCGGCTTGGACCTGGTGTGTGCCAACCACCTGATCTTTGTGCACGCCCTGTACGGCGAAGAGTATGTGGTGAAGGCCCTCGAGGACCAGGCCATGGCGCGCATTCACCGCAACGGCCAAACGCGCAAGGTGCATGTGTACTGGTTCATCAGCCGGGGCACGATCGAAGAGGACATTTATTTGCACACGCGCGGCGCCAATTAACTGGAGAAGCCGGTTGGCTGGAAGTGTTTCGTCTCCAGTTAAGCCGCACATGCGCCTGATTCAAATAATGGTTGGTTTATTCTTTGGCCGCGATGGCGCGGACGATGCGTTTCGTGCCACCCAGCCAAGGCTGGTAAAACCACAGGTAATCGTACTGGAGGCAAACCATCGGTTGGGTCACCAGGCGGCGCTTCAACTCTTGGACGACGTCGGGGTTGGGCACCGAAAACCCGATGACGTTGGCCGTGGCCGCATGGTCGGGAGCGCCCGTGGTCTTCAACCCCTCCAACAGCAACTCCCCTTCGTGCGTTTTCCAAAAGTAACCGACCTTGCACAATCGGGTCAAACAGCCGCACACCACGCCGGTCGAGTACGGCATGATGAAGGTTTGAGGTAGGCGAAAAAAAAAAAGAACTGGGCGAGTTGGCTACGCACAGTCCGGCGGACACGACTTGGGTCGGCAGATCGTCAGCCGCGGGCGCTGGGGCGGTTGCGGGATGAAGGTAGGTGGGGGGCGGCGTTCGAGGGGAAAAGGATCACACCATCGGACGGTCGTCATCCGTGGCGTTGCAGGTGGCTGGGCCACGCTGGGCGCTTGACTGGCCATGCGGAAGCCCACGTTTCTTCTGTTGGCGCCAGAAAAAACAGGGGAGGGGGGCGGAACCACAGAATGGCCGCAACCCCCCCTCTAGTTATATCACTCCAACCCTCTCTGGACCGTTCCGCGGGTTGGCTACAACATCTGTTTATTACCCCTCCAGCCCGCACACGTTGTTGCCGGTTGGCTACAACATCTCTCTGTTTATTACCCCTTCAGCCCGCACATGTCATTGCCGGTGGATTACACAATCTCACTTTCCGGCAATCGATCCCCCAAGCCCGCACACGTCGTCGCCGCGTATGGCGGCGGCGGAACTTGCGGATCTACGGGCGGCGGAATCTGTGGACTTGACCATTTTTCTGGATCAAACCATTGCCTTGGACCGATTCGTGTGCGCCGTGTGTTGGAACGTGCTGCGCTCGCCCGTGGGCGGCGTCGAATGCCCGCACCTGGTGTGTCAGGCGTGTTTTCAAAACGTACAACTAACGGCGGCTGGCGTGCGACCGTGCCCATTGTGTCGAGTACCACTGCGCCAAGCGCACGTGAATCTCGCCGTGGACCACTTGCTTCAACAACTGCGGGTTCGTTGTCCGTCACCGGGTTGCACCTGGACTGGCCCCTACAAGAAATATGATCCCTCTGTGTGTCCCCACCAAAGGGCGAAATGCCCTCACTGTGGTGATGTTTTGATTTTTTGCCTTCTGGAGCCGCACGTCCGGCTGTGTTCTCGGAAAAAGGCGTGTCAATACTGCCATCAACGCCTGCCCAACCACGCCTTACAGGATCACGTTCGAAAAACGTGCCCCCAAGCACCAGTGGCCTGTCCTCTTTTGACTTGCGATGAGTGGTGTCCCCGGCGCGACTTGGAGATCCACCTACGCCAAGCCACGCCCGAACACCAGGCCAGTGTGCAATGGCAAAAGGCGTGGAAAGTTGGAATACCAACGCCGCCATAATCGAGCCTTAATACCGGCGCCGCCATAATCGAGTCTCAAGCCGACGTCGTAGCCGATGACAAGCCGCGGAGGTACCTTCCGGGGAAAAAATCACCACTTCCCGTAAAAAATGAACCCCGGGGAACTGCACTTGATTTTGGGCCCCATGTTCTCGTCCAAAACCACCACGTTGATTTCCAAGTTGGACCGCCACACCCTGGGGTCCACCGTCGTGGCCATCAACCATACCTTGGACACGCGTTACAGTTTGGAAGGACTGCACACCCACCACGGCCAATCATTTCCGTGCATCCGCAGCGCCACGCTCGCCCCGGTCCGCACCCACCCCCTCTATCTGGCGGCCCACGTGGTCGGCATCGACGAAGCCCAGTTCTTTCCGGATTTGGTGGCCACCGTCCAGGCCATGGTGGAGACGGATGGAAAACTGGTCTACGTGGCCGGGCTCAACGGGTCCTTCCGGCGCGAACTGTTCGGCCACGTGCACGAACTGTTGCCCTGGGCCGATTCCCTGTTGCTGTTGAACGCGGTGTGCACCGAATGCCACGACGGCAAAACCCCAGGCTTGTTTTCCAAGTTGGTCGCCGCGGAGGAACGTCCGGGCGATGTGCTGAACGGCAACCAACCCCCAGCCGCGGAAGAACGTCCGGGCGATGTGCTGGTCGGCGGCACAACCCAATATCATGCGGTGTGCAGAAAGCATTTTCAAGCCGAGTGATGAGTTTCACCTTCCGGTTTTTGTTCAGAGCACAGACACGTCGGCGGCACAGCCCAATATCACGCGGTGTGCAGAAAGCATTTTCAAGCCGAGTGATGAGATCTGCTTTCGGGGGGGTTTCAGAGCACAGACACGTCGGCGGCCAAATTCACCACCGACCCGTCAAAGGGAGTCAACGGCATGGCAACCACCACGGTCATGGCTGCGCCCACGGTCCAATCGAACGCGGGCGTTTCGTAAATGTACTCGGAGGGCGTGACGCGGTTGGCGGGCTCGGACAGCGTGCCGACCAAGGTGCCGTTGACGCGCACTTCGACGTTTTTGTGGCTGCCCGCACCATCCAGCACTGCACCGAGCGACACACGGATGCGGCGGGTGGTGTTGGTTTTGGGCACGTAGGTGGTCCAGGTTACGGTGTCCGCCTTGGTTTCATCCGAGGTCAGGGGACCGATTTGGGGACTGCCCGTGCACGAATACTTGAGGCCGGCTGAAAATCCCTGGTCCGTCACCGTGGCGGCATTCAGTGATAAGGTTACCGTGCTGTGCGGGGCAGTGAGGATGAAGTTTTCCACCGTCAACGTGTTAAAGGCGCCCACGTCGGCCACCACTTCGCCCGCATTCACGCCACTGGCGTCGATTTCGCGTGCCGTCAGTTTCAGTGTGGTAAGGGTCGAGCCCGCGACCAGGTTTTGGCGCGCGCCATCGGAGGAGGGCCGTCCGTCCACCCGCGACATGAAAAGGGGGTGTTTTCTTTTTAAACACAGATTTCCGTAACGTGAGGTTTTATTGGGGCTGGAAACAGTTCAAATTTCCGTAACGTGAGGTTTTATTGGGGCTGGAAACAGTTCAACTTTCCGTAAAGCGAGGTTTTATTGGGCTGGAAACAGTCCAACTTTCCGTATATATCTTTTTCTTACCAGACCAGCACGTTGTCCGACAGCGTGGCGCCGGAGCCGGCCAGGAAGCGCACCACCACCGTCATCGGACCCGCCACGGTCCAATCGAACGCCGGGGTGTCGTACGACTGGGTGGTGCCGGTGATGGCCGTGGTGTTGAACGCCAGCGTGGTGCCGTTCACCACCGCCTCAATGTCGTTGCCCGCGCCCGCGGCGGCCAGGGTCGACACGCGGATCTGCCGCTGCACGCCCGAGTTGGGCACGTACACGCGCCACGACACTTCGTCGCCCGAAGAGGTCAGCGCCACGCGCGGCGCCGTGGCCGAGTTGTAGGCCGCCGTACCCGCCAAAACACCCAGCGCCAACGGCAGAATCACGTGGGAGTTGGACACGATTTCGTTCAGCGTGTTGGAGTTGGTCACCGTCAAGTTTTCCACGCTCAAGGTGTTGAAGGCGGCCACATCGGCCACCACCTCGCCCGCAGTCACACCGCTGGCATCGACTTCGCGCGCTGTCAGTTTCAACGTGGTGATGGTGGAGCCCGATTTCAGGTTTTGGTACTCGGCATCGGTGGAGGGACGACCGTCAGAACGAGACATAAGGGAAGGTTTTTATTTCTACTCAAGATTTTTTTCAACGGATATTTTTCTGCGTTCCGTCGGCCGGGGGCAGAATTCTTCAGGTCGGTTTAAAAGACGGTGGTCATGTGTGGCATTTATGCCGTATTCGGTTCCTATGACGCCAGCCAGGCCGCCGCGGCCGCCGCCACCGTGCAACACCGGGGACCCGACAACACCCAACAAGTAATCATTCACCAGCCGCCGGGACTGATCGTATTTCACCGCCTCAGCATTATGGACCCGACCAGCGCGGGCGACCAGCCCTTTGTCGGCGCGCACTGGACCCTGGTGTGCAACGGCGAAATCTACAACGCCGAAACGCTGTGGCAGCAGTATCTGGGGCACGCCACGCGAAAGAGTCACAGCGACTGCGAAGTGTTGTGGCAACTGCTGGAGTCGGGGGTCGTAACCTTCCCGGAGATGGTGCGCGCCTTGTACGGCGTGTACGCCATTGTGGCCGTCGACCACCGCACGGGAACCGTCCACGCCGCCCGCGACCGGGTGGGCGTTCGGCCCTTGTTTTGGGTGTGCACCGCCCGCACCGTGTGTTTCGCCAGTGAGCCCTGCGCCTTGCAGGAGTACGGCCGCGACGTGGCGCCGTTTCCGCCGGACACCGCAGGGTACGTCACCCTCGACCTCGCCGCCGGAACACAAATATGGACGCCCACCAAAACGGCCTCGTTGTGCGACATGTTGCCGCCGCCCACGCTGCACACGCGCGAGGACGCGGTCCGGGCCGTACGCCAGGTGTTGGAGCACGCCGTGAAGACGCGCGTGCTGGCCGACCGTCCCATCGCGTGCATGCTGTCCGGCGGCGTCGATTCGTCGGCCGTGGCCGCGTTGGTGGCCCGGTTCAGTGCGCCGCGTCCGGTGCACACGTTCTCCATCGGCCTGGAGGGCAGCACCGACCTGCGGTACGCGCGCCGCATGGCGCAGCACCTCGGCAGCGTCCATCACGAAGTGCTGCTGACGGAGGCGGACTTTTTGGCGGCCGTGCCGGAGGTGATCGCCGCCATCCAATCGTACGACGTGACCACCGTGCGGGCGTCGACCCCCATGTACCTGCTGTCGCGTTACATCCGCCAGCACACCGACTTCAAGGTCATTTTCAGCGGCGAAGGGCCCGACGAGGTGTGCGGGTCGTACCTGTACTTCCACGCGTCGCCCAGCGCCGACGCCAGCGAGGCCGAATGCCGGCGGTTGGTGCGGGACATGCACTACTTTGACGTGCTCCGGGCCGACCGCTGCACGGCCCGGTGGGGGCTGGAGGTGCGGGTGCCGTTGTTGGCCGTGGACTTTATCCGCACTTATTGGTCCATCGACGCGGCCTTGCGCGTGCCCTACCAAGGCATTGAAAAGTGGATCTTCCGGCAGGCCGTGGCCGATCTGTTGCCGCCCGACGTGGCCTGGCGCCCCAAGGAGGCTTACTCGGACGGCGTCAGCAGCCCCACCCGGTCGTGGTCGAAGATGCTCCAGGAGTACGTGGAGGAGAAAACTTCCGAAGAGGCTTTGCGGACGGCCCCGGCCCGCTTTCCGCACCACACGCCCCGCACCAAGGAGGCGCTGTGGATCCGCGAGCAGTACGAGCGACTCTACCCGCATATGGACCACTTGATCCCCTACCAGTGGTTGCCGCGTTGGGTGGGCGACGTGAAGGACCCCAGCGCCCGCGTGCTGCCTCAGTACCAGCCGCAATGAAAGGAATCCTCCTACCTCCACATGGTTCTTCCTCCGCACCCCTCCTGGTTTTGTTCCCCCAATACCAACCCCACCGTTCTCCCACACCCCTCGCGGTAACGGCCTCGGAAGAAAAAATAACGCTCCAGAAATAAACCCATGGCTACGGTCTGGTCCAGTGTCACCAACTCTGTGTTTGGCGGAAGCGGGTCTCGTCCCCCACAGCACGCCACGTTCGGTTCGTTTTACTCCTCGCCCACCTTGCATGCGGCCTTTCCGCCCTTGGATCGGCAATGGAGAACCAGTGCCGTTCCCGGCTGGCCGTCGGCCATGACCCCTGTCCTCACGCGCCTGGCCCCCGAATGGCCCACGCCCAAGAACATCTGGCCCAGAACCTCGTTGCCCCCTCTCCCAACCACGGCCCTCCACCTGCCCGCGACGGCACGCTTGTTGACCCGCTCGCGCCCAGTGCTGTGCTGTCTATCTTCGCCCTTGCCCTTCTTGGCAGCCCATTACGCCGATCTGAATACCACTACCACCTCGTTCGGTGACGAAGAACTCAACGCCGCGAGATAATCCCCAACTGAGAACCCGGCACCGTCGACGAAGAACTCAACGTCGCGAGATAAACCCCCTTCGAGATAAACCCCAACTGAAAACCTGGTTCACGGCACCGCCGCGAAATAAACCCCCCCAACTGAAAACCTGGTTCACGACACCTTTTGTATTTTCAGCCACGAATAGACCTCCAGACTGTCCGGAAACCCGGCCGCCTGCCCGAAGCCGTCAATGGGACGGCCGCCCGAACAGCGGTGCTGGATCTGGTACTCCTTGGACGGGCCCACCAAGGTCAACTGAAACGACACGGTCGAAACGGTTTGCTGTTCGTCGGAATGGCTGCAGGCGGTGGTGCCAAAGGCTTCGGTGATGCCGTCGGTCAGGTTTTGGACCCGCACTTGATGAAAGCCCACGCCCAAAGCGGGACACTGCCCATCCACCACATACGTGCCAGGGTCGATTTGAATGCAGGTGTCGCTCTTGCGTCCGACGCCCATGCCGGCCACGCCTTCCAGCGTGTTGAAAACGCGCGGCACCCAACTTCCGCTCTCGAAGGAACCGCCGTGCTCGCCCGATCGGCGCTCGTCTCGCAGACACCAGACTTGCCGGTGCAGGCCCTTGAAGATGCCATTGTCGAGGGATAGCGACCCCGAAATGCTGTCAAACTGCACATCTGCCGAAAAGGCCATGCTTTCTTTGCAGGGCAAGGATGTTTGCAGGACTGGCTGCAACGCAAGAACGAATCCGATCCATCGTTTACTGGCGGTTGATCAGGGTTTTGATGGGCACGGGGAACTGGGTGTCGACCTGGACCAACGCTTCCACCCCTACGGGCGACAGCACCAACGGCAGTTCGTGCGTAGCATTGAACAGTTCCTGCCACGCCAACTCGTCGCGAAAGAAGGACTGTCCCCAGGCGTGCGTGGTGGCCACCAACTTGCAGTTGCGCGGCGCCGGCGGCGCTTGGCGACACAGCGTCGTCAACTGCAGCCAGAGGTGCGACGAAAACCGCTGCGGCGACACATAGTCCAACCACCACTCCAAGTCGTCCACCAGGATCAGACTGTGGTCGCAGGCCCAGGCCATCTCGAACGTCTCGCGCAGCAGCCGCGCCTTGGCGGCTTCGCCCAAATGCAGAAACTTGTGCGGGGACAGCCACTTGATGCTGCGGATGCGGGTGTGTTGGGCCAGGTAGGCCAAAAAGGCAGTGCAGCCCGCGCCGTGCGGACCGTGCACCAACAGCGACTTCAGGGGGGCCGGGGACCGCTCGTCGCACCAGGGCAACCAGTGCGCGGGCAATGCGTCCTCGGGTGCAATCGGCAAAATGCCGCCCCGTTGGTAATCGCTCCAGGTCACGCGCGGGATGCCGTAGGCCGGCTGCACCTCGTCCAAGGCCGTTTGGAAGTGGGTGTGGCAGACGCACAACGCCGGCCCCGTACCGTCGACGTGGCGGTGCTCCATCATGGCGTACGACTGGGCCGACCGCACCAATGCCTCCAGTTCCGCGCCCGTGTAGTGGACGGTGTGGTGCGCCAAGGCGGCCAAATCCACGTCCGCGCCCAGCAGTCCGTTGTCGCGCATGGCCTGGGTGTGCACCGTCAGGATTTCCAACCGCCCGGCTTCGTCCGGCAAGCCCAGTTCGATGTGGATCTCCATGCGCCCGGGACGCAGCAACGCCTCGTCCAACAACTCTTTCCGGTTGGTCATGCCAATCACCAAGATGTTGTTGAGACTGCGCACGCCGTCCATCAGCGACAGCAACTGCGTGACCAACCCGTCCCGGGCCCCGGTGTTGTCCCCCGACGAGCCGCGGCTCTTGGCGATGGCGTCGATTTCGTCAAACACCACCAGGTGGATCTTGGTGTCGTCGGGACCGGCGGCCGCCGCCTCCGCGAACAACTCGCGCATGTTTTTCTCGGATTCGCCCACGTACTTGGACAGCAGTTCCGGCCCGTTGACGATCTTGGGGTTGTCCACATGCAGGATTTGGCCAATCTTCCGGGCCACGGTGGTCTTGCCGGTGCCCGGAGGGCCGTAGAGCAAAATGCCCTTGACGTGCTTGCACCCCAGTTTCTTCAACGTTTCGGGGGTGTACAGCCGCGAAATGAAGGCGCGCCGAAACATCACCATCAGTTCCTTGTTGAGGCCACCAATGCCCAAACTGGTGAAGTCCATGTGGTCGTCCAGCAGCCTACTTAGTTGGCTCAGGTCTTGCTGCACGGACACGTACTTGCGGACCGAGTCGTCCCAGTGCAGCGTGCCGATCATGGCGATGTCGCGATGAAACAGGCCTTGGCGGATGCGTTGCCCTACGGGATGGTCACGTTCCGCGGTTTCCATCTCGCATATTTCCAACACAAACACACTGCCCTGGAACTGCACCAACAGCGTTTGGTCCAA
>Ga0105248_10007867_pt1 | contig 11708 bp, 7 predicted proteins | sample KBSS34metaG_FD_81524 | JGI IMG/M metagenome (GOLD analysis project Ga0105248, IMG submission 81524) | Switchgrass rhizosphere microbial communities from Kellogg Biological Station, Michigan, USA - KBS S3-4 metaG | ecosystem: Host-associated > Plants > Roots > Rhizosphere > Soil | place...
CGCCTTGCCCGCCCGGTGGCCCGGGGGGAGCGCATCGACGTTGACCGGGCGTCAGCGCAGGAGCTCCAGCGGCTGCCCGGCGTGGGTCCGGGGCTGGCCCGCCGCATCGTCGAAGAGCGGAATCGCGGGGGACCCTTCGGGGACACCGCGGCGCTCCGCCGGGTCGACGGGATCGGACCCTCCAAGCTCAGCCGGATGGCACCGAATCTTGCCTTCTCAGCGCCGCCGCGCCCCAGCCCGACCCCCGTGGCTCCAGCGGTCCGGACCGCAGCGCCAGCGGAGGTGGTCACCACCGAGGTGATCAACCGGGGGTCGGCGGCCGACCTCGAGCGAATCTCCGGAATCGGCCGCCGGCGGGCGGCGAAAATTGTCGCCTTTCGCGACAGCGCAGGGCCGTTCCGCAGCGCCGCCGAACTCGCTCGCGTGCTCGGCATCAGCCTTGCGCTTGCTCAGGCTCTCTGGGCGGCTGCGGGGCAGCAATGACAGCATTTCAGCCCCTGCTTTCGGCATGTTAAATAACAGTAGCACAATCACTTAGGTAATCGGTCAGGCAGGGTAGCCAATGGCATCAGTGGCGGTAGGCGGCAATCCCATCGGCGGCCTCCTTCTGCAGGAAGGTCTGCTGACTCGCGACCAGCTCACGGCGGCGACCGCGGAAGCCAAGTCGAGTCAGTTGCGCCTGAGCTATGTGGTGGCCAAGTCGGGTGTCGTCCCCGAAATCGAGGTGACGAAGCTGCTGGCCCGGCACTACCGCATGCCCGCCGTGGACCTCACGAAGTTCGAGGTCGATCCCCGCACCCTGAAGCTGATCCCGGGCGAAGTCGCCGCCAAGCACATCGTCCTCCCGCTCAAGCGCGAGGGCCGCACGCTGACCGTCGCCGTGGCCGACCCGTCCGATCACGGACTCCTGGACGACCTCAAGTTCATCACCCGATACGACCTTTTTCCCGTCATCGCGGGAGAGGTGACCCTCCGGGCCCTGATCGAGCGCCATTACGAGAGCGCGGGCAACGAGCAGCAGCTTCAGAACCTCCTCAGGGACATGGAGGGGCTGGACGACGACGTCGAAGTGCTCGAGGAGCAGGCTGACGAGATCGCGACCCGGGAGCAGATCGACGACGCGCCGGTGGTCAAGCTGATCAACGGCTTGCTGACGGACGCGGTGCGCCGCGGAGCCAGCGACATCCACATCGAGCCGTTCGAGCACGAGATCCGGGTGCGCTACCGCATCGACGGCGCGCTGGTGGAAGTCATGAAGCCGCCCCTCAAGCTGCGCGCGGCCCTCACCAGCCGCGTCAAGATCCTTTCCCAGCTCAACATCGCCGAGCGCCGCGTGCCGCAGGACGGCCGGCTCAAGCTCAAGATGGGCAACCGCGTCATCGACTTCCGCGTCTCGACACTTCCCGTGCTCTTCGGCGAGAAGATCGTGATGCGAATCCTGGACAAGGGCAACCTGACGCTCGACCTGAGCAAGTTCGGGTTCGAGCCCAAGGCGGAACAGGACCTCCTCAAGGCGATCCTGAACCCCTACGGCATGGTGCTGGTCACCGGGCCGACGGGTTCCGGCAAGACGACGACGCTGTACTCGGCGCTGTCGCGCATCAATACCATCGAGACGAACATCATGACCGCGGAGGACCCCGTCGAGTACAACCTGATGGGGATCAACCAGGTCCTGGTGCGCAACGAGATCGGGCTCACCTTCGCGGCGGCGCTGAAGGCGTTCCTGCGTCAGGACCCCAACATCATCATGATCGGCGAAATTCGAGACCTGGAGACGGGCAGCATCGCCATCAAGGCGGCCCTCACGGGCCACCTGGTGCTCTCCACGCTGCACACGAATGACGCGCCGAGCACGATCACGCGTATGATTGACATGGGCCTGGAGGCGTTCAACGTCGCCAGTGCCGTGAACCTGGTGGTGGCGCAGCGTCTTGTGCGCCGGATCTGCAAGTCATGCAAGGAACCGACGACGTATCCCGACGACGTGCTGAAGTCACTGGGCACGGATCTTGATCAGTTCCGGTCGATTCCGTTCATGAGGGGCAGGGGCTGTGATGCGTGCGGCGGCCTGGGCTACAAGGGCCGTGCCGGGCTCTACGAGGTCATGAACCTGTCGGCAACGCTGCGCCGGATGATCCTCCGGGGCGATGCATCCTCGGAGCTCCGGGATGCCGCGGTAGCCGAGGGAATGCTGACCCTTCGGATGGACGGGATGATGAAGGTCGCGAGGGGCGTCACTACACTTGAAGAAGTCGTGAAGGAGACCGCAGCATGAGCGTCAACCTCCGGGTGCTCCTTGAGGAGATGATCGAGCGGGAAGCCTCGGACCTGCACCTCACCGCAGGTGAGCGGCCGAAGCTGCGCGTCGATGGCGACATCACGAACGCCAATTCGTGTGCCGACATCATGAACCCCAAGGACACACTCTCGCTCGCCTACTCGGTCCTCACGGAGAACCAGAAGAAGCGGTTCGAGACCGAGGACGAACTGGACTTCTCCTTCGGCATCCAGAACCTGGCCCGCTTCCGCGGGAACGTGTACAAGCAGCGGGGCTGCGTGTCGGTGGCCATCCGCATGATCCCGTTCAACGTCCGCACCTTCAGCGAGCTCGGCCTGCCGCCGGTGGTGGCGAAGCTGGCGGAGCGGCCGCGCGGCCTGATCCTGGTGACGGGTCCGACGGGCTCGGGCAAGTCGACGACGCTCGCCGCGATCATCGACAAGATCAACAAGGAGCGGAAGGGTCACATCATCACGGTGGAGGACCCGATCGAGTTCATCCACCGCCACCAGAGCTGCATCGTCAACCAGCGCGAGGTGGGCACCGACACGAAGAGCTTCGCGTCGGCGCTCAAGTACTGCCTCCGTGAAGACCCCGACGTTATCCTCGTCGGAGAAATGCGGGACCTGGAAACGGTGTCCGCGGCGCTTACCATCGCCGAGACGGGCCATCTTGCCCTCGCGACGCTGCACACGAACTCGGCGGCGGAGTCGATCAACCGCATCATCGACGTCTTCCCGTCGAGCCAGCAGTCGCAGGTGCGGGCACAGCTCGCGTTCGTGCTCGAGGGCGTGCTGACCCAGACGCTGCTGCCGCGCTCGCGCGGCCGCGGCCGTGTCATGGCCACCGAGATCATGGTGGTGACGCCGGCGATCCGCGCGCTCATCCGTGACGACAAGGTGCACCAGATCCAGTCCGCCATGCAGGCCGGCCAGAAGTTCGGCATGCAGACGATGAACAGTTCGCTGTACCAGTTGTACATGAACCGCGAGGTCACTCAGGACGAGTGCCTCCGGGTGTCGCCGGACCCGAACGAGTTCCTCCGCATGATTGGCGAGAAGCCGCTCGAGGACCAGGAAATCGGTACGGCGCCGTCCGGCAAGGTGGCCAGCAGCAGCGGCGGGCGCCGCTAACCAGGAGAAGGACCGATGCCGCTCTTCGAGTATACCGCACGCAACCCGCAGACGGGCCAGATCCAGAAGGGACAGCTCGACGTCCCTTCCAAGGACGACGTCACCTCGTATCTCCGGAAGAACCGGATGATGCTGGTGAGCCTCCGGGAAGCACCGAAGCCGATCAGGCTCAACTTCAGCTTCGGCAAGCCGAGCGTCAAGACGCGCGACATCGTCATTTTCACGCGACAGTTCGCGACGATGATCAATGCCGGCCTGCCACTGGTGCAGTCGCTGGATATTCTGAGCAAGCAGACCGAGAACGCGACGCTGAAAGAAGTGACGCGGGCGGTGGTGTTCGACGTCGAGGCCGGCAACACGCTGGCTGACGCGTTCCGGAAGCACCCGAACGCGTTCACCGAACTCTACGTCAACATGATCGCGGCCGGTGAGCACGGCGGTATTCTCGACACGATCCTCATGCGCCTGGCGACGTTCATGGAAAAGAACGATGCCCTCGTGCGCAAGGTGAAGGGTGCCATGGTGTACCCGGTCGTGATCATGAGCGTTGCCGCGATCGCCATCACGGTGCTGCTCATCTTCGTGATCCCGACGTTCTCGAAGATGTTCGCCTCGGTGAACATGGAACTGCCGCTGCCGACCCGTATCGTCATCGGGATGTCCGGGTTCCTCACCAGCTTCTGGTGGCTCCTCCTGGCGGGAGGCTTCGGCCTCTGGTTCGCCTTCAAGCGCTACTATGCCACCACCGGCGGCCAGAAGACGGTCGACGGCCTGATGCTCAGGGCGCCGGTCCTGGGCGACGTGGTGCGCAAGTCGGCTGTGTCGCGGTTCACCCGCACGCTCGGCACGCTGATCTCGTCGGGTGTGAGCATCCTGGACGGCCTCGAGATCACGGCCAAGACCGCGGGCAACCGCGTCATTCACGATGCGGTGATGGAGTCACGGGCGTCGATCGCCGGCGGCGAGACCATTGCGGCGCCACTCGACAAGTCGAAGGTCTTCCCGCCCATGGTCATCTCGATGATCGCGGTCGGCGAGCAGACCGGTGGCCTGGACGAGATGCTCACGAAGATCGCCGACTTCTACGACGAGGAAGTGGACGTGGCGGTGAGCGCCCTGCTCGCCCTCATGGAGCCGATCATGATCGTGGTGCTCGGTGTGGTCGTCGGCGGCATGGTGGTCGCCATGTACCTCCCGATCTTCGACATGATGAACGCCATCCAGTAGTCGTCCCCGTGTGGGGGCGGGCCGGGGCGGGGCAGCACGCAAGGTGTTGCCCCGCTTCGCTTTGTGCCCCTGGAGCATGCCGATGGCCCGCCCCCGTTCAACCGGCTCGCGGAGCGGCGGCGTCCCGGATGGCGCGCTCGCGTACCCGCGAGGGGTTGCGTAGTCTTATCAACCCGGGCAGCCGCGAAATTCCCCTTCTCGAGACGCCGATGACCGCAACGGACCAGACGGGCGCGGCGGTTCCACCACCGCAGGCCGTGGAGCGCGTTCCGATCGTCACGGCACTGCGCGAGATTGCGGCGGAATTGTCAGGGTATCGGAATCTCCTGCGTCAGCTCGTGATCCGGGATCTTCGCGTCCGCTACAAGCAGGCGGTGCTGGGCGCGGCTTGGGCCTTGTTCATGCCCGCACTGGTGGTGCTGTCTGGCATGCTGGTGCGATTCGCCATGGCACAGATGACCGCCGGCTCGTTCGACCGCACGACGGTTGCCGCGCTCGCTCTCAAGGGCCTCGGGTGGGGCTTTTTCGCCGGCGCCATCGGGATGGCCACACCTTCCCTCGCCGCCAACGCCAATCTGGTGTCGAAGGTGTACTTCCCCCGCGAGATGCTTCCCGTCGCCACGGTCCTCGCGCAGGGAGTGGATACGCTCGTCGGCAGCCTGCTCCTCCTCACGCTGGCTCCGTGGCTCGGCGTGCCGCTCTCAACCGGGCTGTTGTGGGTGCCGCTGCTCCTCGCCCTGCTCTTCTGCCTCACCACGGCAGTGGCGCTGCTTCTGAGCTGCGCGAATGTTTTCTTCCGTGACGTGAAGTACATCGTGCAGGTGCTGCTCACCTTTGGCATCTTCTTCACTCCCGTGTTCTACGAGCCCGCGATGCTTGGCCCCACCGGAGCGCATCTCGTCATGCTGAATCCGCTCGCACCTTTGCTCGAGGGAATGCGGCTCGCGGTGCTCGACGGACAGAACCTGCTCCTGACGCTGACCGCGCCGTCACCGCGAGGCGACGTCGCGGCCTGGTCGCCGTGGTACCTGGCCTACAGCGCGGCCTGGGCGCTGGGCGGGCTGCTCGTCAGCGCCCTCGCGTTCCATCGCGTCGAGCCGGATCTGTCCGAGTACGTATGACCGACCCCGGGGTGAGGTGCGAACAGGTGTGGAAGCGGTTCCGCCGCGGCGAACACCACGACAGCCTGCGCGATTTCCTCCCGGCGCTGCTGCGCCGCGGAAGGACGCGGCGCACCGTAGCGCGGGAGTTCTGGGCGTTGCGCGACGTGTCGTTCGAGGTGCGACCCGGCGAGGCGTTCGGGGTCATCGGACCCAATGGCGCGGGCAAGTCCACGCTGCTAAAGCTGCTGACCCGCATCCTGCGGCCCACCCACGGTACCGTACACGTCCGCGGCCGGCAGGGCGTGCTCATCGAGGTGGCGGCGGGGTTCCACCAGGACCTGACTGGACGCGAGAACCTCTTCCTGCAGGGCGCTATCATGGGGATGTCGTCCGCGGAAACCAGCCGGAAGTTCGACCAGATCGTGGAATTCGCCGGGGTCGCGGACTTCATCGACACACCGGTGAAGCGCTACTCTAGCGGCATGAATGCACGGCTCGGTTTCGCCATTGCCGCGCACCTCGATCCCGAGGTCCTCTTTGTCGACGAAGTCCTGGCAGTCGGCGACCTCGATTTCCAGAAGAAGGCATACGCACGGATGCGGGAGCTGGTTCGCTCCGGCATCCCGGTCGTCATGGTTTCGCACCAGCTCGATCGCATCGCCGAACTGTGCACTCACGCACTGCTGCTGGACCACGGCACGGTGGTCCGTCAGGGCACGCCGCAGGAATGCATCGCCCACTACCTCGACCCCGATCGCGGTGGCTTCGTCCCGCATGGCGATGCCCCCGCGACGATCGAGCGACTCCGGCTCGAGGGCACAGGTGACGTGTGCTCGGGAGATCGGGTTCGCATCGGGTTGTGTGGAAGCATCGGTGAGGACGGGGTGCCGGAGCACATCGATCCCGTGGTCGTGCTGGTCCGTAACGCCTCGACCGGAGCATTCGTGTCGGCGATCGGGACCTCGACCAGCGACGTGAAACTGTCGATCGGGCCGTTTTCCCTCGAAGTCGAGTTACAGATGAACGTGCCGCGTGGGATCTACGTGGTGCAGGCGGTGGTGTGGGATCGCAGGGCCGAGCGTGCGCTCGGTGCCGGGCCATCGCTGATGCTCCAGGTGCTCGAAGGCGTTCCGTTCGTGGGGCCGATCCAGCTTAACGGTCGAATGCTGGTGGCGTGAGGACTGTAGGGCTCAATTGCTAAAGCGCTGCGTCCGCGCAACACGGCATCGTGACGGCCAGATCGATACCCCTTCCAGCTGACGGGCAGGAAGTGGCCTAAGTGCTGTCAGACTCGGCGCTTGAACCGCTCAGGCCGGGGCCCTGACAGGTATTAAGCGTCGCCAGTATTGGGCACACCTGTTGCCAGCCTGTTCCAAGCCAGGAGCGATCGACATCCCGGTTTGGTCGGGCCGTCCCCTCCCGCTAGCAGGAAAGTACGTTGACTTCACGCTGGCTTGTTCGGTCGCGACTCCGCACGGATCCGCGAACGCACCTGATTTGTTTCCCCTCGGCGGGCGCGGGTCCGGCGCTTTTCGGGCGCTGGGCGGAGTCGCTGAGTGTCGATATCCAGGTCTGGGCGGTCCAATTACCGGGTCGCGAGGCGCGGGTCCGTGAGCCCGTGATCAGTGATCTCGCGGCCATTGCACGTGAAGTGGCGGGGCACCTTGAGCCCCTGCTCGACCGGCCGCTTGCCTTCTTCGGCCACAGCATGGGGGCCGTCATCGCCTTCGAGACGGCTCGCCTGCTCGCTGTGCGCCAGGCGCTCCAACTCCAGCACCTCTTCGTCTCGGCCTACCGCCCCCCCTGCATACCTGACCCGCAGCCTCCACTGCGCCAGTTGCCGGACGATGCGCTCATCACCGAGACTGGCCGCCGGTACGGCGGGGTCCCGGCGGCGGTGCTGGCGGAGCCCGAGCTGCTCGCACTGCTCCTGCCCACGCTCCGGGCGGACATCACAGCTCTCGAGACGCATTCCTGGGTGCCGGGCGCAGTGCTCGAGTGCCCGATCAGCGCGTTTGGCGGTGCGGCAGATGTTACCGCGCCGCCCCCCCATCTCGAGGCATGGCGTGCCATGACGTCGGGACGATTCCGGCGGCGGGAGTTCGCGGGAGGGCATTTCTATCTCACCGAACAGCGACTCGCCCTGGTGGCCGAGGTGGAGGCCGCGCTGGCGCCGCGCTCCGGCATGGCCCGGGAACCGGTCGGATGAGCGCCCCGAGGCAGCCGCTCGCGATCGTCGGCATCGGCTGCCGCTTCCCGGGAGGGATCACCGACCCCGAGTCTTTCTGGCGCGTCATCGCGGCGGGCACCGACTGCGTCACCGACATTCCTCCGGATCGTCGTGAGTTGGCCGGGTGGTATGACCCGCGGCCGGCCACCCCGGGGCGCATGACGACGAAACGGGGAGGGTTCCTGCCGCTGGTGGATCATTTCGACGCGGCCTTCTTCGGCATCGCGCCACGCGAGGCGATCCGGCTCGATCCCCAACAGCGCCTGCTTCTCGAGACGGCGTGGGAGACCTTCGAGGATGCCGGGACCGACGTGCGTACCCTCGAAGGCTCGCGCACAGGCGTCTTCGTGGGCGAGTGGCTGAGCGACTACGAAGCCATGATGTTCGCTCACCCGGCGGAGCTGGATTTTTTCAGCGCCCAGGGAACCGGCCGCTACTCCGCCTCGGGCCGGATCAGTTTCGCTTTCGGACTCCGGGGTCCCGCCCTGACGGTCGACACCGCGTGCTCCTCATCCCTGGTCGCGGTGCACCTGGCCTGCCGAAGCCTTCTTGACGGCGAGTGCGACCAGGCGATCGCGGCCGGCGTGAATGTCATCCTGCAACCCAACATCAGCATCGCATACTCGCAGAGCCGGATGATGGCGCCTGACGGACGCTGCAAGTTCGGTGATGCGCACGGTGATGGATACATCCGCAGTGAGGCGTCGCCGCGGTCCTGCTCAAGCCACTCGACCGCGCGCTCGCCGACGGCGACCGCATCCATGCCCTGATCCGGGGGAGCGCCGTCGGGAACGATGGCCGGACCAGCGGCAGCCTCGGGACGCCGAGCCGCGCGGGCCAGGAGGATACGCTCCGCGCGGCGTACTCGAACGCTGGCATCGCTCCGGCCCGGGTGGTCTACGTCGAGGCGCACGGCACCGGGACGCGAACCGGTGACCCGGTTGAACTTGGTGCCCTGGGAGCCGTACTTGGCGAAGGCCCCGCACGGACGGCGCGCTGCCTGGTCGGCTCGGTGAAGACGAACCTGGGGCACACTGAGGGAGCGGCCGGCCTCGCCGGCTTGATCAAGGCCGCGCTGGTGCTGCGGTTCGGCGCGGTGCCGCCGAGCCTGCATTGCGACGTCCTCAACCCCGCCATTCCCTGGAGTGAGCTGCCGCTCGAAATCCCGCAGCGCCTCATGCCGTTGCCGTCCGATGGCCGGAAGCGCATTGCGGGCGTGAGCTCGATGGGTATCGCAGGCACGAACGCGCACGTGGTGCTCGAGGAGGCGCCGCTCGCTCTCCCCGCCGTCGGCAGCCTCTTGCCGAGGGCATTCCTGCTGCCGCTGTCGGCACGCTCGCATTCTGCGCTCGCCGAACTTGCGAATGCGTATGCGACACTGCTCGAGTCGCCGGACGCGCCGGCACTGGCGGACGTTTGCGTGTCGGCCGCGTGGTACCGCACCCCGCTTCGGCATCGCGCCGCCTTCGTCAGTGAGACGCCGACCGACCTGGTGGACCGCCTGCGCCGCTTCTCCCAGGGCGACGCATCCGGGGCGCAGGCCTCCGGCATTGCGACGGATACACGCCCGCGCCGACTCGCCTTCGTGTTCCCGGGGCAGGGGGCGCAATGGGTGGGCATGGCGCGTGAGCTGCTCGTGCGTGAGCCCGCTTTTCGCGCGTCGCTGGAGCGCTCGGAGGCCGCGCTGCGCCCACTGGTAGACTGGTCGCTTCTGGAGCAGTTGCAGTCGGGGACCCGGTTCGACGACATCGCGGTCGTCCAGCCGGTCCTGCTTGCGGTGGAGATCGCCCTGGCCGACCTGTGGCGCGGGTACGGTGTTGAGCCGGCCGCGGTGGTGGGCCACAGCATGGGGGAGGCGGCGGCGGCTTGCGTGGCTGGCGCGCTCACCCTCGACAAGGCAATGGCGATCGTGTGCCGGCGCAGCGCGCTCATGCGGCGCACGAGCGGGCAGGGCGCCATGGCGATGGTGGAGCTGCCCCTCGAGGAGGCCACCTCACGCCTTGCGCCATTCGGCGAGCGCCTCTCAGTGGCAGTGAACAACGGCGCGCGCTCCACTATCATCGCCGGAGAGCCCGACGCACTGCGGGAGTTGCTCGCCTCGCTGGACGGCGAAGGGGTGTTCTGCCGACTCGTGAAGGTGGATGTCGCGTCTCACAGCCCACAGATGGATCCGCTGGTGCCGGAACTTGTCGCCTCCCTTGGGGAGCTCCGGCCGACACACGCGTCGATCCCGCTCTACTCGACTGTGACGGCCGAACGCGTGGAGGGCGACACACTGGAGGCTGCCTACTGGGGGCGCAACCTGCGGGCGACGGTGCGATTCCGCGAGACGGTCGTGGCAATGCAGGAAGACGGGATCGAGGGGTTCATCGAGATGAGCCCGCACCCCCTGCTCACACCAGCGTTGCAGCCCGCGATCGCCCTGCCATCGTTGCGACGGGAGGAGCCGGAGCAGGCCACCCTGCTGGAATCGCTGGGCGCGCTTTTCGTCATGGGTCACCCCATCGAATGGCGACGCCTGTATGCGGAGGCCCATGCGCGCGTGGACCTTCCGCACTATCCCTGGCAGAGGGAACGGTTCTGGTGGGAACCCTCCGGCGGTCTCGCGGACGCTCCAGATGTGACGGGCCGGCATGGCCGACATCCGTTCCTCACACGTGTGTTCCGCCAGGCGGATGGTCGCGGCGCCAACTGGGAGGCTGTGCTGGCGCCCGCGCGCTTTGCCTGGCTTGCCGACCATCGGGTTGGGGGCTCAGCCGTTTTCCCCGCGGCGGCGTTCTGCGAGGCGGCGCTGGCGGCCGCTCGCGAGGCGCGGCCGGACACGAAGTGGGCACTGCGTGACGTGCGCTTTCACGCGCCACTCGCGCTTGGCGAGGCTGCCACTCGAGTGCAGGTCGGCGTCGACTGGCGCACCGGGGATAACGCGCGATTCACCATGCATGCCAGCGCGATCGATGATGATCGCGAGGATGCATGGACCCTCCATGCAAGCGGGGAGCTCATCCCGGCCTCGCGCATGGCCGCGGTGCCCACGACGGGCGGCACGCGTCCGGCCGTGGGAACTCCGCGCCTCGGTGCCGACGAGCTCCAGGCGGAATTCACGAGCGTTTCGCTCGAATACGGTCCGGCATTCCGGGCGCTCCGGGGCCTGCGTGTCGATGGGCGCTCTGCCGTCGGCGAGATCGGTCTCGATTCGGAGAACCTGGACGTATCGGCTTCGAGCTACGCCAGCTATCCCCCTCTGCTCGATGCGGCACTGCAGGCACTGGTGGCCTTGCTGACCCGGAACGCGCTCGCGGAGGGCGAGACGATCTTGCCCGCGTCGATCGGCCGGCTCGTAGTGCACGAGCCGATTCCGCTTCACGAACCTCTCACGGTGTACGCGTCGCTGCAGGAAATCACGGAGCAGGCAGCGCACGGCGCCTTCCGCCTGATGACCGCCGACGGCAGGCTGGTTGCCGATGCGGCCGATGTCGTACTCGCCCGGGTGCGCCCGGCCGATGCCACTCCGCTGGCCCAGCTGCTGTACGACGCCACGTGGCGACCGACTGAGGTGGTGCATGGTGCGGCTCCGTCGCGCGCCCTGCTCCTCACCCCTGACGCGGAAACGGCGGCTTCGCTCGAGGCCGGCCTGCGCGCGGCCGGCATCGACACGTCAGTTTGCGCCGTTACCGAGGCGGAGGGCATCCGCCGCGCCGTCGATGACTTCCTGAACAATGGTGCGGGCGACAACG
>Ga0105248_10007869_pt1 | contig 11707 bp, 8 predicted proteins | sample KBSS34metaG_FD_81524 | JGI IMG/M metagenome (GOLD analysis project Ga0105248, IMG submission 81524) | Switchgrass rhizosphere microbial communities from Kellogg Biological Station, Michigan, USA - KBS S3-4 metaG | ecosystem: Host-associated > Plants > Roots > Rhizosphere > Soil | place...
CACGTCGCCTTCGCGATCACCGCGTTGCTCACGATCGCGGCCATCGGGCTGGTCGCCGTACGGGGCCTCAATCTCGGCGTCGATTTCGTCGGCGGCCTGATGATCGAGGCTAAGTTTGCGTCGCCGCCACCGCTCGACAAGGTGCGGACCGAGATCGATCGGCTGGGCGTCGGCGAAGGATCCCTGCAGCAGTTCGGCGATCCGAACACCGTCTCAATCCGCCTGCCTTTGCCCAAGAGCAATGATGAGGGCGCGTCCAACGCCGTCGTCAACAAGGTCAGCGCTGCGTTGCGCGTCCAATATCCGGGCGTGACCTTTTCGCGTTACGATACGGTGTCCGGCAAGGTTTCGGGCGAGCTGATCCGCAACGGCATGCTTGCCGTGCTGCTGGCGATCATCGGCATCGCGATCTTTTCCTGGCTGCGCTACGAATGGCAGTTCGGCGTCTCGACCTTCGTCGCGATCGTCCACGACGTGTTGATGACGCTCGGCTTCTTCGCGCTGACCCGGCTGGAATTCGATCTCAACATCGTCGCCGCCGTGCTGACGATCATCGGCTATTCGATCAACGACAAGATGGTGATCGATGACCGTATCCGCGAAAACATGCGCAAGTTCCGGCAGATGGACATGCGCAGCCTGATCGACCTGTCGGTCAACGAGACGCTGCCCCGCACGGTGATGACCTCGCTGACGATCCTGATCGCGCTCGCGTCGCTGCTGTTCTTCGGCGGCCATGTGCTGCGCGGCTTTACGGCGGCGATGATGCTCGGCATCGTCGTCGGTACCTATTCGTCGGTCTATGTGTCGTCGTCGCTGCTGATCACGCTGGGCCTGCAGCCTGCGAAATTCGACCGCAAGGCCAAGACCGGCCGCCCGGATGCGGAGCGCGTCGGCCCGCGCTCCAAATAATGGCGATCAGCTTCGACCGCGAACGCCCGGTGGCCGGCCCGGTCATCCAGGGTTTTTCCGGCCGGGGCTTTCGCGTCGATGGCATCGTCCACGATGAGGGGTTGTGGCTGACGCCGGAATGGGCGCGGGGATGGCAAGCGCCGGGGATCGAAGAGCTGCGGGCGGATGATGTCGCGGAACTGCTGAGCGGTTCGCCGCCGCCGGAGTTCCTGCTGCTGGGGACCGGGCCGACGATGCGGCGGCCGTCACCCGCCTTTGTGGCGGCGATCGAGGCGATGGGCTTCGGCGTGGAGGCAATGGATAGCCGGGCGGCGGCGCGGGCCTGGGTCGTCCTGCGGGGCGAGGGCCGGGACATCGTGGCGGCGCTGCTGCCTTTATAAAAGCCCTCCTTTAAAAGGGAGAGGCTTATTTAAAAGGGAGAGGCTTAATTTTTGCGTCCACCAACCCCTTCAGATGCGCGTAAAGCGCCTCGCTATTCCGCTTCCACGTAAATCGCTTTGCCGGCTCCGCTGTCTCCTCTCGTTTCGGAGGATTCATCAGTACCTCTGCAATCCCCACCGCAATCGCCTCGACATTGCGCTCCACAATTCGCCCAGCCGCTGGCCGGTCCACAACCTCTCGCGCGCCGCCGACATCGGTGATCACGATCGGTGTGCCGCAGGCCAGCGATTCGACCCAGACGTTGGCCAGTCCCTCGGAGGCAGAGGGCAGGACCATCACGTCGGCAGCGGCGAACAGTGCGGGCAGATCGGCGTGCATCTTAGGCCCGAGCATTCGCGCCCGATCCTGCAGGCCGCGCGCGGCGATCTGTCGTTCCAGCGCCGCTCTGTCCGGCCCATCGCCAACGATCAGGAGTGTCGCATCCGGCAATGACGTCATCGCGTCGATCACCAGCGCCTGTCCCTTGCGTGGGATCAGATGGCCCACTGTCAGGATCACCGGCCCCGACAGGCCGAACGCAGCCTTGGCCGCAGCGCGATCAGACGGCCGGAATGCGGCCTGATCGACCCCGGTATGATGGACCTTGATCCGATCGGCAGGCATGCCGAGCGCTATCATCTCGTCGCGCAGCGCGCCGGATACGGCGAGCAGCCCATCGGCCGCTTGCCCGGCGGCGGTGATCTGGCGCCGGCAGCCGGGTTTGCCCGACCAGAAAGAAATATCCGCGCCGCGCGCCTTGATCGAAAAAGGGACGTCGTAACGCCGGGCCAGGCGCATTGCGGCGGGGCCGTCGGGAAAGAAAAATTCCGTATCGATGATGTCGAAGGGAAAATCGCGCCGGATTTCGTCGAGCAATGGCAGCAACGCCCACCACATCGATAGCGTATTCCATCGGCCGCCGCCCAACGGAGCCGTCGTGAACAGCGGGCGATAGACCTGCAGTCCCTTCCACACCTCTTGGCGCGGTTGCGCGGCCAATGCCTGATGGACGGCGGAAAATCGAAGCATGGGAGCAGGCGGCACGCCGATCGGCGCCACCACTCGCAGCTCGACTTCGGGGTGCGCGGCGAGGCCCAGCGTCTGCTTTTCGACGAAGATGCCAAAGGTCGGCCGCGTGCTGTCGGGAAACAGAGACGACAAGGTCAGCACGCGCAACATCAATGTATCATCCCCGGATTCACATCGCCATCCTTTCACGCATTTGCCAAGATGGCGATCCCCCATTGGCCTCGCGCCAAGCCTTCGCTAAGAAGCCCCCATGTTGCGCAACGCCACCCGTCCGATCATGCTGATGATCGCAGCCGCCCTCCTCGCTCCGCTGGCAGGCTGTGCCTCCAGCAAGAACAAGAGCGACACCAAATATGTCGCCCGCGATGTGGACACGCTCTACAACGCCGCCAAGGAGCGGATGGACCGGGGCGAGTATAAGCTCGCGGCCGCCTTGTTCGATGAAGTCGAGCGCCAGCATCCTTATTCGGTATGGGCGCGCCGCGCACAGTTGATGAGCGCCTTCTGCTATTATCTGGCGCGCCAATATACCGAATCGATCGCGTCGGCGCAGCGCTTTATCTCGATCCACCCCGGCAATCGTGACGCGCCTTATGCGCTCTACCTGGTCGCGATGGATTATTACGAGCAGATCCAGGACGTTACCCGCGATCAGAAAATCACTCAGCAAGCGCTGGATTCGATGAACGAGGTGATCCGCCGCTATCCCGACTCGCGCTTCGCGGCGGATGCGCGCGTAAAGGTCGATCTCATCCGCGATCATCTGGCCGGCAAGGAAATGGAAATCGGCCGCTTCTATCAGCGACGCGGTGACTGGCTGGCCTCGGTGATCCGCTTCCGGACCGTCATCGATCAATATGACACGACCAGCCATGCGCCGGAGGCGCTGATGCGGCTGACCGAAAGCTATCTCGCGCTCGGCGTACCTTTGGAGGCGGAGCGGGCCGCCGCCGTGCTCGGTCACAATTATCCGGGCAGCAAATGGTACGAACATGCCTATGCGCTGATCCGCAAGAAGACGCCGGCGGCATAAGGTCATTCCATCCCAACCGTCATGCTGAACGTGTTTCAGCGTCCGCTCATCCACCAGTGGACCGGTCCAGGTCGAAGAGTGGATCCTGAAACAGGTTCGGGATGACGTGAAAAGTGGAACCTGTAATGCAAGCGGCAGATAGCCCGTTGGCGCGGGGCACTTAGCTGTTACATAAGGCTATATGCTGACCGCGCTCGCCATTCGTGATGTCGTCCTGATCGAAGCGCTCGATCTGGAATTCGGGCCGGGCCTGGGCACACTTACGGGTGAAACCGGCGCTGGCAAATCGATCCTGCTGGACGCGCTGGGGCTGGCGCTGGGCGCTCGCGCCGACAGCGGGCTGGTGCGCAACGGCGCGGCGCAGGCGGTCGTCACCGCCAGTTTCGATCTTCCCGCCGATCATCGCACTGCCGCTCTGCTGGCCGAAAACGGTCTGGAGGCCGAACCCGGCGAGCCGCTGGTGATCCGCCGGATCGTCAAGGCCGATGGTGGCAGCCGCGCCTTTGTAAACGACCAGCCGGCATCCGCCACCCTGCTCCGCGATCTCGGCGCGATGCTGGTGGAAATCCATGGCCAGCACGACGATCGCGGTCTGCTCAATGCACGAGGGCACCGGGCCCTGCTCGATAATTTCGGCCGGCTGGACGTGCGCGGCGTTGGTGACGCCTGGCGGGCGTGGCGACAGGCGGAAGAGGCGCTGGGCGCCGCACGGATCGATATCGAAAATGCGGGCCGCGACCGCGAATGGCTGGAACATGCGGTGGCCGAACTCGGCGGCTTTGCGGCCGAGTCGGGCGAAGAGGCGGCGCTCGCCGCCGAACGATCGGACATGCAGAAGGGGGCGCGCCTGTCCGAGGATCTTGTGGCGGTATCGGCGCATCTCGATGGATCGGAGGGCGGTCTGGCCGCTCTCCGCCAGGCGGCGCGGCGGCTCGATCGGATCGCGGGCGAGCATCCGCTGCTGACGGAGGCATTGGCCGCGCTCGATCGCGCGGTGATCGAGGCGTCGGAGGCGGAGGACAGCCTGGCCGCGGCGGCCGTCGCGCTCAGCTTCGATCCGGCGCGCCTGGATCTGGTCGAAAGCCGTCTGTTCGATCTGCGCGCGCTGGCCCGCAAGCATCGTGTCGAGCCCGATGCCCTGGCCGATCTGCATACGGAGCTAGCCCAGCGGCTCGATCGGATCGAAGCGGGCGGGGCAGGGCTGGCGGCGTTGGAATTGACGGCAAAGGCTGCGCGAGCCACCTATGTCGCGGCCGCCGAGGCGCTCAGTGCATCGCGGATTGCGGCCGCCGCGCGGCTTGATGCGGCGGTGGCCGGTGAACTGGCCCCGCTCAAGCTGGATGCCGCGCGCTTCCGGACCGTCGTTGATCCGTTGCCTGAATCGCAATGGGCGGCCGGTGGCCGCGATCGCGTCGAATTCGAAATCTCGACCAACCCCGGCGCACCATTCGCGCCGCTGACCAAGATCGCCAGCGGCGGTGAATTGTCGCGCTTCATCCTTGCGCTCAAGGTTGCGCTGGCGGAGGAAGGCAGCGCGACAACGATGATCTTCGACGAAATCGATCGCGGCGTAGGCGGCGCGGTGGCCAGCGCGATCGGCGAACGGCTCGCACGGCTGGCGACCAGGGCACAATTGCTGGTGGTCACGCACAGCCCGCAGGTCGCCGCGCGCGGCACGCATCACTGGCTGATCGCGAAAAGCCATGATGGGCTGGTCACGCGCACCGGTGTCCGTTCGCTCGACGCCGGCGAACGGCGCGAGGAGATTGCGCGCATGTTGTCGGGGGCCGAAGTGACGGCCGAGGCGCGGGCGCAGGCGGCAAGGTTGCTGGAGGTAGCATAGGGAATTGGGCAATTGGCATGTCACCCAATCGTCATTCCAGTGCAGGCTGGAGTCCCGCAGGCTAATCCCCTGAGCAGACTTTGGATGGACCAGCCTTCGCTGGGGTGCCGGTTTTGATTAGACGCCTACGGACAGGACTATGACGCAAACATTATCGCCCGCCGCCGCCGAAGCGCGCCTTGCCGAACTTGCGGCGGAGATCGCCCATCATAACGCGCTCTATCATCGCGATGACGCGCCCGAGATATCGGATGCTGACTATGACGCGCTGGTGCGCGAAAATAATGCGCTGGAGGCGGCGTTTCCCGAATTGCGACGGGCGGATTCGCCGTCGAAGCTGGTCGGCGCCGCGCCCTCCGGCCACCTTGCCAAGGTCGCGCACGCGCAGCCGATGCTCAGCCTCGACAACGCCTTCGCGGACGAGGATGTCGGCGAGTTCATCGCGCGCATCCGTCGTTACCTGAGTTTGAGCGCTGATGAACCCGTGGCGTTGACCGCCGAGCCGAAAATTGACGGTCTGTCCTGCTCGTTACGGTATGAAAAGGGCGCGCTGCAAATGGCGGCGACGCGCGGCGACGGCCAGACCGGCGAGGATGTCACCGCCAATGTCCGCAGCATCGACGATATTCCGCAAACGCTTCCGGCCGGTGTACCCGATGTCTTCGAGATCCGCGGTGAGGTATATATGGCGAAGGATGCGTTCACCGCGCTGAATGCCCGCCTGCTGACCGAGGTCGACGATCCCGCCAAGGCCCGCCAGTTCGCCAATCCGCGCAATGCGGCGGCAGGTTCACTACGGCAGAAGGACCCTGCGATCACGGCGTCGCGTCCATTGCGTTTCCTGGCTCATGGCTGGGGTGAAGTGTCGGCGCTGCCGGCCGATACCCAGAAGGGCGTGATGGATGCGATCGCGGGCTGGGGCGTGCCGGTGTCGGACGATCTGGTTCGCGTCGTCGGGTTGGAGCCGGCGATCGCCCATTATCGCGGGATCGAGGCGCGGCGGGCGGACCTGCCGTTCGATATCGACGGCGTCGTCTATAAGGTCGATCGGCTCGACTGGCAGAAAAGGCTTGGCTTTGTCGCCAAGGCGCCGCGTTGGGCGATCGCCCACAAATTTCCGGCGCAACAGGCGCAGACCACGCTGAACGCGATCGACATTCAGGTCGGTCGCACCGGCAAGCTGACCCCGGTCGCGCGGCTGGAGCCGGTGACGGTGGGCGGTGTCGTCGTCACCAACGCGACGCTCCACAATGCAGATGAGATCGGACGGCTGAACGTGTGGCCCGGCGATCGGGTCGTGCTGCAACGGGCCGGGGATGTGATCCCGCAGATCATCGACAACCTATCCCGCGATGAAGCGCGGGGCGCCTGGCCATTTCCGCAGACCTGCCCGGAATGCGGATCGGTCGCGACGCGCGAGGATGAGGAGGTCGATTATCGCTGCACGGGCGGACTGATCTGTCCGGCGCAGCGCGTCGAACGGCTGCGCCATTTCGTATCGCGTTATGCACAGGATATCGAAGGGCTGGGCCTGACCCATATCGAGAATTTCTTTCGCGACGGACTGGTGCATTCGCCAGCCGATATCTTCCGGCTCCATGAGCGGCGCGACGACTTGCTGGCGCGCGAAGGCTGGAAGGACAAGTCGGTCGACAACCTGATCGCCGCGATCGAAGCGAAGCGAACGCCGCCGCTCGATCGCCTCCTGTTCGGTCTTGGCATCCGCCACGTCGGACAGGTAACCGCCCGCGATCTCGCACGGCGCTATCGCGACTGGGCGGGATTGTCCGATGTGCTGACGCGCATTTCAGAACATCGGCAGGCGACGACCCCGGCCATCGGCGAAACAGAGCAGAAGTTTGCAGCCCGCACAGCCAGGGAAATGGCCGCGATCATCGAGACGCCGGGCATTGGCCCGGAAGTCGCTCAGGCCCTCGCTGATTTCTTTGCCGAGCCTCATAATCGGGAGGTCGTCGACGATCTGCTGGCGCAGGTGCGGGTGCAGCCGGTGATCCACGAAACCCGCGCCTCCTCCGTTTCGGGCAAGACAATCGTCTTTACCGGCAGCCTGGAAATGATGTCTCGCGACGAAGCCAAGGCGCAGGCGGAAGCGCTTGGCGCCAAAGTCGCGGGCTCGGTTTCCGCCAAGACCGACCTCGTCGTGGCGGGACCGGGCGCCGGTTCAAAAATGAAGAAGGCGACCGATCTGGGAATCGCGGTGACCGACGAACAAGGCTGGGCGAATATCGTTGCGGAGTCGCAATTACATCTTCTGTAATGTGCAATCGTTTTCGGACGTGCCGGTAATATTGCTTCGCTGATTTTGGAATTTGATTTGTCGCTGAACCTCCACCATGAGGAGCCATGCGCGCGGGGATAGCCACTCGACGAACTCGGTCCCTTACGATCGCCGGCTTTACCGCGGCGGCGCTGGCGGCCCTGTCGGCGATGTTCATGATCTGGGCGCAGACCCGTTCCAACCTCTGGGTACAGCACTCGCTGAATGTAGAAGTGTTGCTCGGCGAAATAACGGCCGATGTCCGCACGATCGAATCCGACCATCGCGGTTATCTGCTGAATGCCAGCCACCAATCCAGCGCCGAGTTGCAGCTCCTTTCAAAACAGATGCCGGCCGTGCTTGAGGAACTGGCGTTCGAGGTTCGTGACAATGACCGCCAGAGCCCGCTTGTCGCGCAGGTTCGCGCTGCGGTGAACGCTAAATTGGCGTTTGCGGAACGCGGCGTCGATCTGGTTGATAGCGGGCATCACACCCAGGCGATCGCCGAATTTTCTTCCGGGCGCGGCGTGGTGCTGATGCGACACGCGCTGGCTGCGATCCGCCGCATGACGGCGGAGGAAACCCGCCTTCTGGCAGAACGCCGGGCACAAACCGATACGATCGTATTCGGTACCGGAATCGCTTTGGTGCTGGTCGTGATCCTGATGGTGTCGCTGGCATGGATTGTCCTGAAGGACGCCCAGCGTCGCGAACGCGAACTGACCAGAGCGCGCGATGGAGCCCTCGACGCGGAGCGGGCTTTGCGGGAGCAGATAGCAGGCCGCGACGCCGCGGAGGCGCAGGTCAGGCAAATGCAGAAGATGGAGTCGATCGGCCAGCTGACGGGCGGCATTGCGCATGATTTCAACAATATGCTGGCGATCGTGATCGGCAGTCTCGATCTTGCCAAACGGCGCCTCGCAGGTGATCCGGAGAAGCTGGAACGCTGTATCGACAACGCTTATGAAGGGGCGGAGCGCGCGGCGGCATTGACATCGCGGCTGCTGGCTTTTTCGCGGCAGCAGCCGCTGGCGCCGCTGACGCTCGACGTCAACAAGCTGGTATCCGGCATGTCCGATCTGCTGCAGCGGACGATGGGCGAGCAATATATGGTCGAGACGGTGCTCGCCGGCGGATTGTGGCGGACATTGATCGATCCTGGTCAGCTCGAGAACGCCCTGCTTAATCTGGCGGTCAATGCACGAGACGCGATGCCGCAAGGCGGCCGCATGACGATCGAAACCGCCAACGCCCACCTCGATGATGAATATGCGCGGGATCGCGGCGACGTGCAGCCGGGTCAATATGTGATGATCAGCGTATCCGATGCGGGCGAAGGCATGACGCCCGACGTGATCGAGCGCGCCTTCGATCCCTTCTTCACCACCAAGGCGGTTGGCAAGGGGACGGGTCTTGGCCTGAGCCAGATCTTCGGTTTCATGAAACAGACCGGCGGCCATGCCGCGATCTATTCCGAACTTGGAGAAGGCACGACCGTAAAACTCTACGTGCCGCGCGCGCATGGCGACATCACCGAGCCGCGCCGCCTCCCGACAAGCGGCAATGCCGTGCCCGTCGCCATGAGCGGTGAAACCATCCTGGTCGTGGAAGACGAGCAAAGGGTTCGCCACTTCTCGGTCGATGCGTTGCGGGAGCTCGGCTATGTCGTCATATCCGCCGCCAATGGCGCGGAAGCGCTGAAGGCCCTGGCCGAGCAGCCGCGTATCTCGATGCTGTTCACCGATATCGTGATGCCCGAAATGAACGGCCGGCAACTGGCGGACGCGGCCCTGCGACTTTGCCCCGATCTCAAGATCCTGTTCACCACCGGCTATACGCGCAATGCGGTGGTGCATAACGGCATGCTCGACGCGGGCGTGGCCTTCCTGCCCAAGCCGTTCGGGGTTGCGCAGCTGGCGATCAAGGTGCGGGAAGTACTGGACGGGATAGGGGCAAACCGGCCGCTTTGACGAACCAAATCCTCCCCCAAAAGGGAGGCTATCGCATATGGAATCATCAAGACCCGAGAACGCTCGCCCTACGTAAATCGTCATTCCGGACTTGATCCGGGATCTCACTTCTTCTTGCGCGTTCCCGAGAAAAGCGGGATCCCGGATCAAGTCCGGGATGACGAAAATCATGAGCGACTGCCCTTTCGGGCGACCTCGGGGAAGGTGCTCAGCGCCGTTTCTTGACCATCCTGAGCGTCGGCCAGTCGCCGCGATCGCGGCGTTCGGCGAGCCACATGCCCTGACGGCGATAGGCGCGGGCGACGGCGTCGGCCTGGGTATCGAGCAGCCCGGCGAGGATCAGCGAGCCGCCAGGCAGAACCGCGTCGGCAAACACAGGCGCCATCTCGATCAGCGGACCGGCTAGTATGTTGGCGATCAGCAGATCATAAGGTGCACGATCGCGCAGGCGGCGGTGCGACAGGCCGGCGGCGACCACGAGCTCCACCTGTCCGCGCCCGCGCCCCACCGCGATCCGGTTCACCGCTGCATTTTCGGCGGTCACGTCGATCGAGACCGGGTCGATATCCGATGCGATCACCCTGGCCGCCGGCCATAAAGCGCGCGCCGCGAAGGCAAGCAGGCCGGTGCCGGTGCCGACATCGGCGATATCGGTGAAGCGCCGCCCGCCGCTCTTCAGCCGGTCGAGCATTTCCAGGCAGCCGGTCGTGGTTTCATGGTGGCCGGTGCCGAACGCGCGGCCCGCGTCGATGACGAAGCCGATGGTTCCGGCTGGTGCGCCCGTAGCATTGGCGGGCGTATGGACGAAGAAGCGGCCCGCGCGGATCGGTTCGAGCCCCGATTGCGACAAGGTGACCCAATCGTCTTCCGGGATATGTTCGATCAGCGGTTCCTGCCCGGCCGCACTGGGTACAAGCCCGCGGACGATCGCGATCAGCTGTTCGTCCGGTTCGCCTTCCACATAGACGTCGAGCTGCCAGGCATCCGGCCGCGCCGGATCGGGTTCGCTGGTCATCAGGGTCGGCTGCGGATCGAGCAGGGCGATGGCGGGAATATCGTCCGCCAGTTGTTCGGCTTCGGCTTTGTTGCAGGGCAGGCTGATTTTCCAGCTGCCCTCGCGCGCGGGATTGAAGGGAAAGCCGGTCACGCCATCGCCTCTGGGCTCGCCCGATCGCTGTTTACCGGACATAGCTGGCCCCGTTGATATCGATGATGCTGCCCGTCATCGATGGCGGGGCGTTGACCGCGAGGAAATAGGCGGCTTCCGCCACCTCCTCGGGGCTGGCGACGCGGCCGAGCGGGATATCGGCGAGCAATTTGTCACCGCCCCGACTGGCAAGATAATCTTCGGCCATCCCTGTCATGGTAAAACCGGGGCAGATGGCGAACGCCAGAATATTTTCTGCGGCATAACCTCGCGCGATCGTTTTGGTCATGCCGATCATCCCGGCTTTCGACGCGGCATAATGCCAATGTGAGGGGCTGTCGCCGCGATAAGCGGCGCGGCTGGCGATGTTGATAATCCGCCCGCCCCCGATCTTGCGAAACTGCAATACCGCCATGCGGCAAAGTTCGGCCGAAGCGGTGAGATTGATCTGCATAGTCTTTGCCCAGCTATCGGACCAGGCCGCGTCAGGCGCCTCGAGAGCCGCGGCTTCGAAGATGCCGGCATTGTTGATCAGAACGTCGATACGGCCCTCAAGCCTTGCCAGTGCCTCGTCCCACAACCGGCGCGGTGCGCCGGTTTCAGCGAGGTCGGCCGCAATGCTGTCATCATCGCCATTGCCGCTCCGATGGCCCACGATGCGGACGCCATCACCCTTCAGGCGATCGATGATGGCCTTGCCGATGCCACGGCTGCTGCCGGTAACGAGAATGTGTGTGGTCATGACCGCGCGGATAGGCTTCCCGCGCGGTCAGGAAAAGGGGTGTGCGGGCTTAACGCGGTCGAACGGCAAAAAATCCGTTCGGATCGAATGAAATCCAGCTGCCCGAAAAAGCCGTGTTTCAGGCCGCGATGCGGTTTACGAAATCGCCTGCGATCGTTTCGAGACGGGAAAGTTCGCTGTCGACATTGCGGAAACCGGCCTCGAGCTCATCGATTTCGCCGGCTACGCTTTCGGTGTCGCTGCGGATCGCGGAGATGGTGTTCGACATCGAATCGGCGGCCATGGCCGTTTCATCGACCGCGGCGGTGATCATGGTGACGGTCTGCGCCTGGA
>Ga0105248_10007870_pt1 | contig 11707 bp, 9 predicted proteins | sample KBSS34metaG_FD_81524 | JGI IMG/M metagenome (GOLD analysis project Ga0105248, IMG submission 81524) | Switchgrass rhizosphere microbial communities from Kellogg Biological Station, Michigan, USA - KBS S3-4 metaG | ecosystem: Host-associated > Plants > Roots > Rhizosphere > Soil | place...
AGCGGTGCGTCCACGGTCGGCGCCGGGTCGACGCGCACGCCGATGTTGGCGTCTTCGCCGAGCGTGAGCGGCTCGCTCTTGCCGCCCTTCACCAGCGCCAGGCTCGATTTGGCTTCGACGATGCGCCGCGATTTGAAGGCGACCGGCTGGATGTAGCCGCCGACGCCGGCCGGCTCGAGGCCGGATTTCTTGAACTGCGCGGCCACATACTCGGCGGCGCGTTTGTGCCCGGGACTGCCGGTGTTGCGTCCCTCCATGCCGTCGTTGGCGAGCGCCTCCACGTGCGACCACCAGCGCGACGCCGTGTCGTCACCGCGCACCCCAATCGATCCCGCCAGCATGGCGACCACCGTCGCCGTCATCACTCGCCGCATAGCCGCGACCTCCGTCGGGATAGAATACCGCCACATGTCGAGCGTGCGTGCCCTCTTCGTCATGGCCGTTCTGGTGGCTGGGACCAGTATGTTTGCCGATGAGCCTGGGCTGTCCGGCGCGGCGGCGATCGCCGATGCCGTGCTGTGGGGCAAGGAGATGCCGGAATCGGCGCTCACGCCGGATCTTCCCAGGAACGTGCAGTCTCAGCTGGCCGAATACCGGGAACGCGAGCGCACGTTTCGCAGCGCACTGACGCCGCCGCCCGGCGCAACTACCGAGGAAATGGAGACCTACGACCGGCGCGTCGGGATCGAGCGCGTGGTCTTCTGCCTGTTTGCTCGCGGCGACAGCGCCAGGGTCGCGCCGCAGTACGCGCTCGACGCGGACATCGAGCCGGACTGGCAGGGCATGCCGGAGATGCCGCGGCGCGAGGCGAAGTTCATCGACCGCCTGCTCGCCGACCTGCCCAAGCCATGGCTCGCGCCGTATTTGAATCTTGTCGCGGGACACCGCAAGCTGTGCGCGAGCGAGATGGATGGGGAAGCCGCCGACGCCAGGAGCCGCGCGATGACGGACGAGGCCCGCCGCCAGCTGAATAAGGCGCGTGACGGTGGCAATCGGCTGATCCGCATCGTCGCCGATCGGCTGCTGGAAACCGGCCGCTGCGGAGGCCCTGCGGGAAGTTAAAACTCAAAACTCAAAACTTAGAACTGAGAGAGAACTCAGACCACCCCGAGAACCCGAGCACCTTGAGCACCCCGAGCACCTCGAGAACCCTGAGAACCTCTTACAGCTGTTCCACCGTATAACCCTTCGCCTTGAGCATGGCGATCAACCCGTCTGGACCGACCAGGTGGGCGGCGCCGACGACGACCAGCGCGCGCCCGCGCCGGGCGAAGAGCGCTTCGATCTTCGGCATCCAGTTCTTGTTCCGCTCGACGAGCAGCCGCTGGTACATCAGCGGATCAGACTTGAGATCGGCCAGCGCGATACGCTCGATCGCGGCGACATCGCCGACCTTCCACGCGTCCCCCAGCTTGCCGACCGCAGCCGCCTCGGTCGCGAGCTCCTTCAGCGTTTCCGCCAGCATCCGATCCTGCTGCTCGGCCGTCATGTCGTCGAAGCGCGAGATCTGGAATTCCACTGTCTCGAGCCCCTGCACGCCCTTGCCGCCCGCTTTCGCCCGGTCGTAGAAATGCTGATCGAGGCCGAGCGCCGGATTGAAGCCGATCTTGGCCAGCTCCATGCCCTGCAGCGCGATGGCGAGCATCCACGGCTTGAAACGCATCAGAGGCCCGGCAGGCGCCCCGAGATCGCCGACGGTCTTCTGGACGAGCGCCAGCGTCGCCGGCGAGAGCACCTTGTCGAGCGACTGGCCTCCGGGCAGCATGCCGCGCGACAGGACGCTCAACTGCGCCGTCGGCTCGAGCATCTCGGCGAGATCCACTTCCTCGACGAGCAGGTCCGAATCCGTAAATGCCGCTTCGAGCGCGGGATTCAGAGGATAAAAGCTCTCCGACATCACGTGGATCGAACCGATGAGGTAGATGGCACCACCCTTGCCGCTCGCTTTCCACGCGAACGTCTTCGCCTGCGCGGCGTGCGCCGTCGTCAGGAACGCGAGCGCGATGACGGCGGCGATCCGGCGCGATGTGTGACGCATGGGCCATTCTACCGTGGTATTCTTCGGCACTCCGATGGTCGGCAAAACACTGGGTAAGTACCGCATCCTCGAGAAGATCGGTCGCGGCGGCATGGGCGTCGTCTACCTTGGGGTCGACGAGACCCTGGATCGTCACGTCGCGATCAAGGCGATCAGCCCGGAGCTGGTCGAAGAGGACCTGGTCCGCCGCTTCCGCGCCGAAGCGGTGATGCTCGCGAAGGTGAACCATCCGAACATCGCGATGGTCTACGAGCTCTTTCGCGACGACGACCGTCTGCTGATGGTGATGGAACTGGTCCGCGGGCAGACGTTCGAGCAGCTGATGGAGCACACGGGGCCGATGCCGATCGAACGGGCCGCGGCACTTGCCGGCCAGATCCTCGACGCGCTCGGCCATGCCCATCGCGCCGGGATCGTTCACCGCGATCTCAAGCCGGCCAACCTGATGCTGACCGATGCGGGCATCGTCAAGGTGATGGACTTCGGCATCGCGCGCATCTCCGGCACAGAGCGGATGACCAGCGACGGCTTCATGGTCGGCACCCCGGCGTACATGGCGCCCGAACAGGTGCGCGGCGACGAGGTCGATGGGCGCGCCGATCTGTACGCGGCCGGCGTCGTCATCTACCGTCTGCTGACGGGGAAGCTGCCGTTCAAGGCGGACACGGCAGTCGCGATGATCAACTCGCAGCTCAACGACCGGCCGACGTCCCCACGGGACGTGCGCACCGACCTGCCGCAGTGGCTGGACACCGCGGTGATGCGATCGTTGGCGAAGCGTCCGGAGGATCGGTATCAGACCGCTGACGAGTTCCGGCGTGCGCTCAACTCGCTCGACGCGATCGGCGGGCTGGCGCCCCTCCCGGACGACCTCACCGTCGCGACGCCGGTCGCGCCGATTGCGAGGAGCGCCTCTGGCGTGTCGCGGACGTCGACGATGGCGCCCGCGACCGGTCCACATGCGACGACGCTCGTGCTCAACCGATCGCATCTCGCCGTGGCGGGCGGATTCGGTGTGATTCTGCTCGTCGTTGTCGGGCTGCTCGCGTGGGTGGCGCTCAGGAATCCCGGGCAGACACCGCTGCAGGTCATGACCGTTCCGTCGCCTGCCGCGCCGCCGCCTGACGCCGCTCCGGCTGTCGCGATGCCGAAGCCCGAGACGCCGCCCACTGCCATCGTCGTGCCCGACGCGGATCTCACCCCGGTGACGCCGCCGCAGCCCAAGCCGCAGCCTCCGCCGAAACCGCAGAAGATCGCAGCGGGCGCCGCGGCATCGCCGGCGGTTGCAGAACCGGCGGCGGCGCCGCTGAACGCCAAGGCCGTGGTGCCAACAGCCGACCAGTCGACTGCGTTGGCGCGGGACGGACGCGCGGGCCGGGGAACGCCCGGCGCAGGCCGGGGAACACCCGGCGCGGTTCCGCCGCCGTCAACGCCGATCGTAGAGTTCCATCCGGTGGTCGTGCCCGATCTGCGAGCGATCTCCGTGCTCAACGCCCGAGAGAGCCGGATCATCGAGACGCTGGTCACGTTTTCCGAAAAATCGATCACGGCGAGCGATGCAAAAAACGGTCTGGTCGTCAAGACCTTCGCCTACGCCGCCGTCACGCACACGACCGTGTCGCGATCCCGCAAGCCGCGCGGCGCCGGCGGCGCGACGGTCGAGACGCCGGGCGGCATCCCCGAGGGCAACATCTTTTCGCGAGGACCGCGGCTCTGGGTGACGATCGAAACGGCGGACGATCGCCTCGTGCTGCGTCTCGACCAGCAGCAGCTGAAACCGGTCCTCGATCTGGTGGAGGCGCGCACGCAGGCGCCGATCGAGCGCTACATGGATCCGGAGAAAGAGAAATAAGTTCTCGGTTCTCAGTTTTCAGTTTGAACTTTTAGATCTCAACCATCTTCCCCGGATTCATGCGATTGTCCGGGTCGAGCGCCCGTTTGATCGTGCGCATCACGCCCAACCCGGCGCCATGCTCGCGCTCGAGAAACTTCATCTTGCCGATGCCGACGCCGTGCTCGCCGCTGCAGGTGCCGTCCATGGCCAGCGCGCGCAGCACCATCCGTTCGTTCAGCCGGCGTGCCTCCTCGAGTTCGGCGGGATTCGCCGGATCGAGCACGTAAATCAGGTGAAAGTTGCCGTCGCCGGCATGGCCGACGAGACAGATGGGGAACGGCGCGCCCGCGTTGTCCTGCTTCGTCTCGACGACGCATTCGGCGAGACGCGAGATGGGGACGCAGACGTCGGTCGTCCACCCGCGTGACCCGGGGCGCAAGGCGAGGGCGGCGTACAGCGCATCGTGTCTCGCCTGCCAGAGGCGCGCGCGATCCTCGAGATGGGTGGCCCACTGGAAGCCGCGTCCGCCGCGTTCGGCCGCCAGTGCCTGGACGGCCTCCGCCTGATCGGCGACATGGCGCGCGCTGTCGCTGTGGAACTCGAAGAACAACGTCGGCGCAACGGGATAGCTCGTCTTCGAATAGCGGTTGACCGCGTCGAGCTGGATCTCGTCCAGTAATTCGATGCGCGCTACCGGGATGCCGAGTTGAATCGTCGCGATGACCGTCTCGACGGCGCCCTGGATCGACCCGAACGAGCACACGGCCGCCGATACCGCTTCGGGCAGCGGATGCAAGCGTAGCGTGACCTCCGTGATCACGCCCAGCGTGCCCTCCGATCCGACAAAGAGCCGCGTCAGATCGTAACCGGCCGACGATTTGCGCGCGCGCGTACCGGTGCGAATCAGCGTCCCGTCGGCCAGGACGACCGTCAGCCCGAGCACGTTTTCTCGCATCGTCCCGTAGCGGACGGCGGTTGTGCCGGACGCCCGCGTGGCGGTCATGCCGCCGATGGTCGCGTCGGCGCCGGGATCGACCGGGAAGGTGAGCCCCGTGTTGTTGAGCGCCTTGTTCAACTGCAGCCGCGTGACGCCCGCTTCGACCGTCGTGTCGAGATCCTCGATGCTGACGCGCACGATGCGGTTCATCTCACGCAGATCGATCGACACGCCGCCCCGGATGGCGTTGACGTGCCCTTCGAGCGACGTGCCGGCGCCGAACGGGATGATCGGCAGCCGATGCGCCGCGGCAACCCGCACGATGGCGGCGACCTCGTCGGACGTGTGCGGGAAGCAGACGATGTCGGGGGCGGCCGGTGTGTGGTACGACTCGCCGTGGCTGTGATGCTCGCGGACCGAGGCCGCGTCGTTGGCGCGCGATCCGAGCAGGCCGCGCAGCTCGCGCGCGGCCGAAACGATCGTGTCTCCGGCGGCTTGAGCGGACATGCCGTCAGTCTAACTCAGCGCCGTTTCGATGCGCGCCGCACCGGCAGGATCGCCGGACGCCGCCGGCTGCTTGATCGGCAGCGTGATCCGGAATGTCGCACCCTGGCCCGCGCCGGCGCTCTCGGCCGTGACCGTCCCGCCGTGCAGCTCCACCAGGTGACGGACGATCGCGAGCCCCAGACCCAACCCGCCGTGGCTGCGCTGCGCGCTGGCGTCCCCCTGGCGGAACCGGTCGAAGACGTGGGGGAGGAAGTCGGTCGCGATGCCGGAACCGGAATCGCGGACGGTGATCTCGATCGTGCGCCCGCGCCGCCTGACGCTCACGACCACCCGTCCGCCGAACGGCGTGAACTTGATCGCGTTGGCCAGCAGGTTCCACAAGATCTGCTGCAGGCGATCCGGATCCGCGGCGATGGTGCCTGCCTCGGGATCCAGCGCGGCCTCGAGCCGGAGGGACTTCGCGTCCGCGGCCGGCTGCACGATCGAGACGGCATCGCGTACGAGGCGGGCGACGTCGACCTCACGCACCTCGAGCCGCAGCTTGCCGCTGATGAGGCGCGACACGTCCAGCAGGTCGTCAATCAGGCGGGCCTGGACGCGCGCGTTGCGTGAGATGGTCTCGATCGCGGTCTTGGCCTGTCGGGCGTCGAGCTTGCCTGTTTCGAGAATCTGGACCCAGCCGGCGATCGACGTCAGCGGTGTGCGGAGCTCGTGCGACACCGTCATCACGAACTCGTCCTTCAGGCGCGCCGCTTCCTCGATTTCGCGGCGCGCGACCTGTTCGATCTCCAGCGTCTTCTCCAGCCGTTGGTTGGAAGCCTTGAGCAGCCACGCCTCGGCCTCCTGCGCGCGCGCCAGCTCCTGTTCGGCCGCGGCTTTGGCATCCATTTGCCGGAACAGCGCTGCCAGCGTCGCCGCCATCGTCGCCACGAGCACGAGAAACCCGATCGTCCAGCCGACGACCTGACGCCGCCAGTCGGCGAGCATCTCGCGGCGGTCGAGGGAGACCGCGACGACGAGCGGCGGGCTCTCGCTCACGTGAAACGCGCTCAGCATCGACGGGCCGTTCGGCACGAGCGGGCCCTCGACGACGCCGGCCTTCGAACGCTGCGCCGCATTGAAGATCGGGTTCGTCAGCGACGATTGGCCGATCGGGTCGGTGGCCGACGGCTCGCGAACCAGGACGAATCCGCCCGGGTGGAGCACCCAGACCGCACCACTCGTGCCGACATCGATCGTCCTGAGGAACGTGCGCAGCGCCTCCGGTGTGAAGGTGATCGCGACGATGCCGTCGAACGCGCCCGCCCTCGTCGTCAGCCGGCGGCCGACGGGAATCACGAAATGCCTCGGCTCCGTGATCGTGACAAACGGCGTATCGACGACGAAGGCGTCCGTGGCGTCCGCCGACAGGCGGCGGAAGACGTACTGGTCGCGCCGCGACTGCCCGACGATGACCGCCGCCGTCGAGTGGCGGATCACGCCGTCCCTGTCCACGATCGAGATGGATCCGACGCCGGCGAGGCCGGCTCGGGCGGACGCCAGGCTCGGTCCCCATTCATCATCGGGCGCCCCAGGCCCGCCGATGCGCTGGCTGTGCAGCGAGAGCTGCCGCAGCGACGCGTCGCCGGCGCTGAAGGTGCCGCCCAGGTATTCCGACAGGATGGTCGCCAGGTTTGCGGCGCGGGCTTCGGCGGTGCGGATCACCTCCGAGCGCCGCCAGTACAAATCGGCGCCGCGAGCTGCGCCGAGCACGGTCAGGACCGCCATCGTAAGGCTCGCGACGATCGATTTGCGCGAAAGCAGCATCAATGATTACTTACCGTCGATCGCTTGCCGCCCGAACGGCAACAGTCGGATGCCCTCATTGGGAGGCCATCATCATGCCATCGTTTTATCGTTTCCTCATGGCCCGATGCTAACCTTACAATCTCCTTGTGATGCCTCAGCCGGCCTCCGCCCTCATCGAAGACAGCGTGCTCGACGTTCTGAAAAATGTGAGCCGGCGTCCGATCGAACCGTCGCTCGCCAGCGATCTGGTGGCCGATCTGGGCTTCGACTCGCTGCAGATTCTCGAGGTGATCGCCGAGCTCGAGGATCGCTTCGACATCTCGATACCGCTCAACGATGTGCCCTCCACCCGCACGGTTGCGCAGGTGGTGGCCCAGGTCGCACGCCTCGTCGAGGAGCAGTCGAAGAGCTGATGGCATTACGGACGCTGCCGGGGGCGCTGGCGCACGCCGCGGGCGCCGACGCGGGCTATTGTTTCGTCGCCAACGACGGCGATCGGCTGCGCTCGTACGCGGAGCTTCAGGCGACGTCGCTGCGCATCGCCGCCGCGCTGCGCGCCGCCGGGCTGCGACGGGGCGATCTGGTCGGCCTGGTGCTGCCCGACGCCGAGGAGTTTCTGACGACGCTCTTTGGCGCGTCGATCGCGGGGCTGATTCCGGCCTCGATCCACCCACCGTCGGCTACCAGCGATCTGCCGCGCTACTTCGAGCTGACCGCCTCGATCCTTCGCGCCTCGGGCGCGCGGGCGGTGGTGACGAACCGCGCGCTGCTGCCGTCGTTCGAGGACGCGCGCCGAACCTGTCCGGATCTGTCGCTGATCCTGTGCGCCGACAGCCTCGAAGCGCCGGCGCTCGAGGCGGACCGCCAACCATCGCTCGACGACATCGCCTTCGTCCAGTTCACGTCCGGGTCCAGCTCGGCTCCCAAGGGCGTGGCGCTCACCCACGCCAACGTCTCGGCGAACATCGACGCGTTCCTCGGGCCGTCGGCGGTGGCGGCCTCCGCGTCGGACGTCGGTGTCAGCTGGCTGCCGCTGAACCACGACATGGGGCTCGTCGGCATGGCGCTCGGCGCCTTGTACACGCGCCGGACCTGCGTGCTCATGCCGCCGGAGATGTTCGTGCGCCGGCCTGCCGAGTGGCTGCGCGCGATGACCCGTCACCGGGCCACCGTCAGCTTCGCGCCCAACTTCGCGTACGATCTCTGCGTCCGCCGGGTCAAGGATCTGGCCGGCCTCGATCTGTCGAACTGGCGCGTCGCCGGCTGCGGCGCCGAGCCGGTGCATCCGCCGACGCTCGCCGCGTTCGCCGAAAAGTTTGCGCCGGTCGGGTTCCGCGACACGAGCTTCCTGCCCTGTTACGGCCTCGCCGAGCATGTCCTCGCTGCGACCTTTCCGCCGCGCGGCCGCCGCCCGCGCACCGAGACGGTGTCGGCGGACGCGTTGACGGGACGCCGCGTGGCGCTGGCTCACGACGGCGCCGGTCCGTCGGTGGCGCTCGTCAGCTGCGGATCGGCGTTGCCCGGACACCGGCTGCAGATCGTCGGTCCCGATGGGGTCGCGCTGGCGGAACGCCACGTCGGCGAGATCCTTCTCGCCGGACCGTCGGTCATGCTGGGCTACTATAAGCAGGACGCGCTCACGGCCCAGACAATTCGCGGCGGCTGGCTGCATACGGGCGACCTCGGTTACCTGTCCGGAGGCGAGCTGTTCGTCTGTGGCCGCGCGAAGGACATCATCATCGTCAACGGGCGGAAGTTTCATCCGCAGGATCTGGAGTGGGCCGTCGACGCGCTCGCCGGGGTGCGGCGTGGCCGGGTCGTCGCCTTCGGCGCGACCGCGAGCGGCCATCCGGATCGCGTGGTCATCGTCGCCGAACCGAGCGGCACGGTGGCCGCCGACGTGCTGGCCGGCGCGATCCGCCGCGAGATCAGCGACCTGTTCGGCCTGTATGTCGACGAGGTCGCGATCGTGCGGAGCGGGACCGTCGGACGCACGACGAGCGGGAAAGTGCAGCGGGCAGCGACCAAGGCGCGCTACGAGCGCGGCGAGCTGGGCGCCGGCGGCTTGCGGGCGGAACGCTGATGGCCGAGAGCTGGGACTGATGGATCTACTGGACAAACTGCGCGCGATCGAGCAGCGCCGCGCGACGTTCGCGGCCGGCGCCTCCGTGCCCGGCCAGACGATCATCGATCGCGTGCTCAGCCCGGGCGAAGTCGTCGTCGATGGACGGCCGACGCTGATGTTCGGCTCCAACAACTATCTCGGCCTGACGCTCCATCCTGACGTGACCGACGCGGCCCGCCGCGCGGTGCTCGAGTACGGCACCGGCACGACCGGCTCGCGCACCGCCAACGGCACGCTGGCGCTGCACGAGCATCTCGAGCAGGAGTTCGCCGACTGGTTCGGCAAGCGTCACGCGATGATCTTCAGTACCGGATACCAGGCCAACCTGTCGCTGATCGGCGGCCTGTGCGGCGCGGGCGACGTCGTGTTGATCGACGGCGACAGCCACGCCAGCATTTACGACGCGACGCGGCAGACGGCCGCCCAGGTGATTGGCTTCCGGCACAACTCGGCGAGCAGCCTGCGCAGGAAGCTGGAGCGCCTGCCGCCGGGACGCAACCGGCTGGTCGTGGTCGAAGGGCTGTACTCGATCCGCGGCGACGTCGCGCCGCTGCGCGAGATCGTCGACGTCTGCCGTGCCTTCGGCGCGTACATCATGGTCGACGAGGCGCATTCGCTGGGCACCTACGGGCGCACCGGCCTCGGCTGTGCTGAAGATCAGGGCGTCCTCGACGAGATCGATTTCGTCGTCGGCACCTTCTCGAAGTCGCTGGCGGGCATCGGCGGCGTGTGCGTGTCGAACCATCCGGAACTGCGCGCGCTGCATTTCCTGGCGCGCGCCTACGTGTTCACCGCGTCGGGATCGCCGTCGAACGTCGCGAGCGTGAGCGCCGCGATCAAAGTCGTGCGCGCGCATCCGGAGCTGCGCGATCAGCTGTGGGCGAACGTCCGCCGGCTGCGCCAGGGGCTCGGCGAGCTGGGCTACGTGATTGGCGACATCGAATCGCCGATCGTGCCGATCCTGACCGGCGACGAAGATCGGACGATCGCGCTGTGGCAGCGGCTGCTGAGTGAAGGGCTGTACGTGAACGTGATTGTGCCGCCCGGTTGTCCCGTGGATGCGTGCGTGCTTCGCGCCAGCTGCTCTGCCGCGCACACGTCCGAACAGCTCACCCGCGCGCTCGACATCCTCGGCCGCGTCGGCGCCGAGATGGGCGTCACCCGGGTTGCCGGGTCGCTCGGCTGAGGCCCTCTACAACCACCCCTCGCGCCGGTACCACGCGCAGGCGTCCGCCAGGCCTTCTTTCAACCCGATCTCCGCGACGATCCCCAGACGATCGCGGAGGCGATCGACGCGGCAGACGAAGCCTTCTGACGCAAGCTCGGCGTAGCGCCGGCTGTTGATCAGCGCGCGCTTCCCGAAGAGGATGCCCATGGCGTCGCCGCCGAAGGCTGCCAGCCGCGTGATCGCAAGCGGGATGCGCACGATCCTTCCGCGCACGCTCGACGCCGCGCGCACGCCTTCGAGGAGATCCCGTGTCGTCACAGGGACCGGATGCCCGACGAACAGAATGTCGCGCTCCGCCGGACGATCCACGGCGGCGGTGATGACGCGCACGAGATCGGCGACATGGATGAACGTGTAGGCGGCATCCGTCCGCCCGACGAGCGGCAGGATCCCGCGCCCGGCGAGCCGGAACACCGGCAGCAGCGCCCGATCGCGCGGACCGTAGACGACGCCCGGGCGCAGAATGGTCCATCGCAGGCCGTCCGCCGCGGCGACCACCCGCTCGCCGGCGAGCTTGCTGCGGCCGTACGCATTGATCGGCGCCGGCACGTCGTCTTCCGACCGCGGATCTCGTGGCGACGCCGGGCCGGCGGCGGCGAGACTCGACACGTGGATCATCGGGACGCCGGCCGCACGCGCCGCCTCGGCGACCGCGCGCGTGCCGTCGACGTTGGCGGAGACGTAGTCCCGCTCGTGCACGGCCGACACCACACCGGCGAGGTGCACCACCGTATCCGCACCGCGCAGCGCCTCCCGCAGCGTGTCGATTTGGAACGGACGGCGCACGGCGACGACGTCGGTGCCCCGCGCGCCCAGATGCTCGACGAGGTGGCGACCGATGAATCCCGACGCACCGGTGACCGCGATCCGCCGCGTCACAGCGGCTTCTCGTAGATGCGGTACGTCTTGTAACGCACCGAGCCGGCGATTTCAGCGGGATGGTTGATGTCGCGGTTGTCCTCGAGGACCCAGGAGAACTCGGCGCGCGCGTACGGCGTCTGCTGCATCTGCCGGTGCCATTCGGCGAGCAGCAGCGGAAAGAGACCGAGGCCACGATGGCGCTCGTCGATGCCCAGCAGCAGCAATCGGACCTGCGAGATGTAGCGTTTTCGCAGCAGCAGCCGGAGCAGGCCGAGCGGGAAGAGCCTGCCGTTGGTCCCCTTCAACGCCTGATTGATGTCGGGGACGGCGACGACGCACGCGATCATCCGTCCGTCCACTTCGGCGCAGACGGTACAGCGCGGATCGAA
>Ga0105248_10007871_pt1 | contig 11707 bp, 8 predicted proteins | sample KBSS34metaG_FD_81524 | JGI IMG/M metagenome (GOLD analysis project Ga0105248, IMG submission 81524) | Switchgrass rhizosphere microbial communities from Kellogg Biological Station, Michigan, USA - KBS S3-4 metaG | ecosystem: Host-associated > Plants > Roots > Rhizosphere > Soil | place...
CGCCGCGGCCACGCCGCCCGTCTGCGGGTCCACGCCTTGCTTCTGTGCGAACAGGAAAGCGCGCTCGAGCGCTTCGCGCAGCCCCGATGCATCGAACAGCGCGCCCGCCTGTTGCACCAGCCAGTACCATTCGAACTGGTGGCCGGGCTCGAGGCGATTGTCGTCGCCATCGAGCTGCAGCTGCGGCAGAAGCGGCAATTCGGCGACGCAGCCGGTCGGCTGATGCACGAACACGCGAGCGATCGCGTTGCCGAGCCGCTCGAGCACGGTGTCGAACGCGGCATCGCGGGTCGCGCTGCGCGCCGCAAGCCATGCTTCGGTCAGGTGCATCAGCGGGTTCTGCTGCAAGCCGCTGGTGACGGTCGCGAAGTCCGCGCTCAATGCGGCATGCAGCAGGCCGCTGGCCGACGCGTCGTCGCGCACTGCAAAACGCGTTTCGATCAGATCCGACGTGCGCAGCACGGTATCGAGCGCATCGCGGTTGCCCGAGCGCGCGGTATATTCGGTGCACGCGAATACGATGAATGCATGCGTGTACAGGTCCTTCGTCGTGTCGAGCGGCGCGCCTTGCGCATCGACGCTATAGAACCATCCGCCGCGTCGGTTGTCCTGAAAGTAATGCTGCAGCATCTCGAACAGCCGCTGCGCATGAGCCGCAGCGCCGGCCTGTGAAAAGACGAACAGCTGGCGCGCGCAGGCCATCGCGCGATAGCGCACCGCCGGCATCGGCGTGCGGCCGTCGCCGGCAACGGCTTCGTAGGGCAGGCCGAGTGCTTCGTTGAAGCCCGGCCCGCGCCAGATCGGCAGGACGACATGGGCGAAATGCTCGTGCAGCGAAGCGGCGCCGGCGGTCGTCGAAGCGGGTGGTCTCATGATGTTGGTTAGCAATAAAGCAGTAGTGCGGGAAAGTCGTGCGAAAAGTGATGCGCCACCGCGGCCAGGCGGCGCACAGGCGGCGCCGGCCGGCAGCAGGTGAATAACCCGCTATGGTACGCCGCCCGGCGCACCGATGGGCTAGCGCGGCCGGTGTGGTCGACCGGACCGCTCAGAAATCAACCAGAAAAAGGGGGAAAGCATGCCCGGCAACCTCGAATTCATTGGACGGCTGATGATGGCAGCCGCACTCGGCAGTGTCATCGGTTTCGAGCGCGAGCGGCTGTCGTGGGCGGCAGGGTTGCGCACGCATATGCTGGTGTGCGTCGGATCGACCTTGATCATGATCGTCTCGGCGTTTGGTTTCGCCGACGTGCTCGGCAACCAGCACGTCGTGCTCGATCCATCGCGGGTAGCGGCGCAAGTGGTATCCGGCATCGGCTTTCTCGGCGCGGGCTCGATCCTGTTGCGCGGCGAGATCGTGCGCGGGCTGACGACGGCCGCGAGCCTGTGGTCGGTCGCGGCGATCGGCCTCGCGGTGGGCGGCGGGTTGTACACGGCGTCGATTGCCGCGACCGTGATCATTCTCGTTATCCTGGCTGGCGTGAAGCCGCTCGAACGACGCTTCATCACGGCTAAACAGCGGCGCCAGATGACCCTGCTCGTCGAGCGCGGCACGCTGACGCTGCACTCGTTGCACGACACGCTCGGGCCGGCCAGCGCACGGGTCAAGCAGTTCGTCGTGCAGCAGAGCGACGACTCGGCCGAGCTTGACGAAGTGGTCATCGTGTTTAGCCGCGTATCGCCGCAGGAGTACAAGACGATTTGCGAGCAACTGCGGCAATGCAATGGCGTGCGCGAGTTTCGCGACAACGGCACACCGGGTTGAGCCGCTAAACGCTCGCTAGCCGCGTTCAATTCGAATCCGGCGTGCGCACATCGGATTGCGTGTTGCGCGCGCGATCGAGCGATACCGTGCCGCGCGAAATGCGGTACCACACCGGCACTTCGAAGGCGAGCCACGCATGCAATACGCATGCATGCACGAACGACAGCATGCAAAACACCACGGTCGCACCGACCGCCCACTGCAGTTCGGTCAGGGTGCCCGCCGGGCCAGCTGCGCGATGCGTGCCGGCCGAAGGCAGCAGTGGACCAATCACGTTTTGCAACACGCCGGTGCCCCACACCAGCAGCAGAAACAGCGCGCCGCCCACCAGCGCGCTGATGCCGAAATAGCGCAGCGCGACCTGCACGCGGCTGCCATAGGGCTTGCGATGATGCCGCTGGTTCGCATCGACGATCGCGAACACGTTGGTGGCCGCTACCACCGCCATCGTCGACGGCCAGAAGTATGGGCTGTCGCTATGCGCATCGATTAGCAGCAGCACGCCGATCACGAAAAACGGCGGCGCAAGCAGCGTGCTGGCGAGCCACGATGCACCCTGCCACACGTGCCATGGCGTGCGCCAGCGCAGCTCCAGCGGCGCGCGGCGGCGGCGCGTGCGTGCCTTGAAGCGCGCGCCGAGCCAGCGTGCGAACTGCGCGTTCAGCGCCACGAAGTGCTCCTTGTGGATCGGGACCGGTGCAGCGCGTGCACGGCGTGCGATACATGCGCTGCATGCTCCGCGCGGTGCGGGTCGGCGATGCGAATCGGTTGGTTCAGGCTCATCGTCAGGTTCATCCGGATTGAACGTCTCTTGCCTGCTTAGACGTAACGAACTTCGCTAACCCGCAGGTTTTTATGCATGAAATATGGCACGCGGGTTTTGTCACAAGCCTGACTCAAAACTTAAGCTACCTTGAAAAAAGACCCATCCAAAGTTTCGGGCTCTGGATGCAGCACACGCGAATAAAAAGGAAAGGTAGTGGAGCAGTCCCTGCACGACGCGGCCGCAGCCGCGTCCCAAACCGGCGCTGACGAAGCGCCGTTGATCAACCTGCGCGATACAGGCCGCTTTCTCGACGTGCTGGCGGCGCTCAAGTGTTCGCTAGCGATTAGCCGGCGTCCGTCCGGTGTGGCGCTGATCGGAGTCGAGCATGGCGTGCCGACGCTGTCGGCCTGTCTGCTGCCGCGTTCGATGGGACTCGCGGTGGGCGGCAAGCGGCTGGCAGTGGCGACCAATCACGAGCTGATGATCTTCGCCAACGTGTCGACGCTCGCGCCGCTCTATCCCGAACGGCCCGACTACTACGACGCGATGTTCGTGCCGCGCATGTCGTTCTACACCGGCGATCTGGACCTGCACGACATGGCGTTCGACAAGCAGATCGTGCTGGCCGTGAATACGCGCTACTCGTGCATCAGCGTGATCGACGGGTACTTCAATTTCACGCCGATCTGGCAGCCGCCGTTTGTCACGGAGTTCGCGCCTGACGACCGTTGCCATCTCAACGGCATGGCGTTTCACGATTCGAAAGTGCGCTACGTGACCGCGCTTGGCGAAACCAACACTCCGTTCGGCTGGCGCAAGAGCATGACCGATGGCGGCATCGTGATGGAAGTGCCGTCGGGGCGCATCGTTGCGAGTGGGCTGTCGATGCCGCATTCGCCGCGCATCATCGATGGCCAGCTGTACGTGCTCGAAGGCGGCCGTGGTGCGCTGCTGCGCATCGATCCGGCGAGCGGTGCCAGGCACGTAGTGGCGAAGCTACCGGGCTTCACCCACGGGCTGGCTGAATATCGCGGTGTGCTGTTCGTCGGCCTGTCGAAGCTGCGCATGAAGCGCGGCCCGCAGGGCTTGCCGATCGAAGCCGAAAGCGACGAACTGGTGGCCGGTGTGGCGGCGCTCGATCGGAAGAGCGGGGAGCTGCTCGGCATCCTCGAGTTTTACAACGGTGTCGAAGAAATTCTCGATGTGCAGGTGTTGCCGGATGTGCTGCGCGGCGAAATCCTGAATCCGCGCCAATGGGCCGAGATGCCGTCGATCGCGACCATGCGCGGCGGCTTCTGGCAAAACCGGCCGCGCGAAGAAGACGAAGACGCGCTGAAGCCTCAGTAACGCGTGCGACGGCTCTGCCGATAGCCGTGTCTGTGCCGATGCACAGACATGTGGCGACGAAAGTGTGCGGGTTTGTGCGGCTCGTAACGTCTCAATAGGCAAGGGCGGGAAGATTGTCCGCCCGCGCCCAGGTCGCCGTGAAGCAGCGGCGCCACCATCGATAAAAAAATACTGCGGTTTATTGAGCGTCGTTGCGTCTATGCAATTAGAAGCGTCGCGCGAATGCAGCATGAGTTTTCGACGACGGACGCCGAGCGTTGGAACCTGAGATATCCGGAGCCCGCCGCGTTGCCGTTCGCCATGATGCGATGCGCGGGCAATACCGGTAGTACAGCGCGGCACCGTTCGCGAAGATGAAACGGGTTTGCGCGGATCGGGAAGTACAGAAAAATGTAGTGCGAGTGAGACCAACGTAATTATTTAGGAATACCTAGCCTCTGTCATAAAAGTGACCTCAAGTGCGGGTAAGAGGCGGGGCCTGGGCCGGGATCACAACGCTGAAAAATTTCAGGCAATCAAGGGGTGGCGCATGACGCCGGTAGTAGACGGGGAATCGGGTAACCGGATTGGGCAGTGCCTTGCAGGTGCATTGCTGGCAGGCGGCTTGACGCTTGCGCTGGGCGCGCGCGCCGAAGGCCAGGCCGCCGCGCCGCAAGCCGCGCAAGCGGCTGCGAACGCGAGTGCGGCACCGGTGGCTGCACCTGCGGCGGCCTCGATGCCGGCGAAGTTCGATGTCAACGAATTCATCGTGCGCGGCAATACCACGCTGCCGGGCATCGAGATCGAAAAGGCGGTGTATCCGTTCGAAGGACCGGGCCGCACGCTGGACGACGTGAATGCGGCGCGCGATGCGTTGCAGAAGGTGTATCAGGACAAAGGCTATCAATCGGTCGTCGTCGAATTGCCTGCGCAGCAGGTGAAGGGCGGCGTGATTCTGTTGCAGGTGGTCGAGGCCAAAGTGGGACGCGTGCACGTCGACGGTGCGAAGTACAACTCGCCGCTGGTGATTCGCGATGCGGTGCCGGCGCTGGCCGAAGGCACCGTGCCCGATTTCACCGCGGCGCAGGCGCAGTTGACCGACCTGAACAAATCGCAAGACCGTCAGGTGATTCCGGTGCTCAAGCCGGGCGCGTTGCCGCAGACGGTCGACGTCGATCTGAAGGTGGACGATCACAGCCCGCTGCACGGCAGCATCGAGCTGAACAACGAGCGCAGCCCCGATACCGCGCTATTGCGCACGGTTGCGTCGCTCAGCTATTCGAACCTGTGGCAGCTCGGACATGTGATCTCGGGCAGCTACCTGGTCGCGCCGCAGCACCCGCAGGATGCGGAAGTTTATTCGTTCTCTTATCTCGCGCCGCTGCCGGATTCGAACTGGAGCCTGCTCGCTTCGTTTTACCACTCGAACAGCAACGTTGCGACGGTGGGCGGCACCAACGTGCTCGGCAAGGGCACGTCGTTCGGCCTGACCGCGCTGTACACGCTGCCTTCGACGGAAACCTACGCGCAATCGGCCAGCGTCGAGATTGACCACAAGCATTTCGACGAAAACGACATCCTGGCAGGCGCTTCATCCGAGGTGCCGGTCACGTATCTGCCGGTCACGTTCGCCTACAACGGCCAGCTCAATCGCAAGAACTCGCAGACGGCGTTCACCGTGTCGGTGACCACCAACATTCGCGGCGCGAGCAGCAGCGCGGACGACTTCGACAACAAGCGCTTCGATGCCACCGCCGACTTCGTGTACGGCAAGTTCGACGTCAATCACACACAGCACTTCGATCACGACGTCCAGTTGAACGGCCACGTCAGCGGCCAGATCTCGAACTCGCCGCTGGTGTCGAGCGAACAGTTCGCGGCAGGCGGTATCAGCTCGGTGCGCGGCTATCTGTCCGCGGAAGCCACTGCGGACAGCGGCGTGATCGGCTCGGTCGAATTGCGCAGCCCATCGGTCGCGTCGTACTTCGGCACGTCGCTGGTCAACGAATGGCGCTTCCACGCTTTCGTCGATGCGGCGCATCTGTGGCTGCTCAGCCCGCTGCCGGAACAGGAGTCGAGGTTCAACCTGGTATCGGTCGGCGTTGGCTCGCGCATCCAGTTGCTGAAGTACGCGAGCGCCGATGTCGAAATGGGGATTCCGCTCAAAGCCGGAGCCAATACGAAAGCCTATAGCCCGCGCTTCGATTTTTACGTGCGCGCGAGTTTTTGACCAGTTTCTTTAAATGATTTGCGCCGGTCGCGTGATCGGCCGGTTTTTCAGGGGATTTGACGTGGATCGAACGGTAAAGCGAGCGTGGTTGGGTTTAGTGATGGCGGCGTGCATGGCGCTGCCTGGCGTGGCGAATGCCTGGTGGCAGAACGACTGGTCGTTCCGCAAGTCGATCACGGTCGACACCACGCCGAAGGGCGGCAACGTCGCCGAATCGGCAGGACGTGTGCCGCTGTTGATCCGTCTGCATTCGGGCAACTTCCAGTTCGACGGGTTGCAGGATAACGGCACGGATATCCGCTTCGTGGCAGCCGACGACAAGACGCCGCTGAACTACCAGATCGAGCAGTACGACGCGGTGCTGGGCGTCGCGCTGGTGTGGGTCGACGTGCCGCAGTTTCCGGCCGGCGCCGCGCAGAACATCTGGATGTATTACGGCAACAAGAAAGCGCCGGACGGTGCGAAGCCCGCTGACACTTTCGATGCGGACTACACGCTGGTCTATCACTTCGACGGTGCGTCGGGCACGCCGCCCAAGGACGCGACTGCGTACGGCAACAACGCGCAGAGCGCGCCGGCGCGCATCGCCGAAGACGGTATCGTCGGCAAGGCCGCGCAGTTCGACGGCAAGACGCCGGTCAACCTCGCGGCCAGCCCGTCGCTTGCGATGGCTGCGGGCGGCAAGTTCACCTTCAGCGCATGGGTGAAGCCGGCTGCGCTCGCGCCGCAAACGTTGCTGTATGCGCGCCGCGATGGCGCGAACGCGTTGCTGGTCGGCATCGACAACGGCGTGCCGTTCGCCGAGGTGGATGGCGGCGCCGCGCCGGTACGCGCGACGGCCACCGCACCGATTGCAGCCGCGCAGTGGTCGCATATCGCGTTCACGGCCGACGGCACCAATCTGACGCTGTACGTCGGTGGCCATCAGGTTGCGCAGGCGGCAGGCGCGCTGCCCGCATTGAATTCGGCTGCGGCGATCGGCGGCGACGTCGCGGGCGGCAACGGTGCGGGCTATACGGGTGAAATCGACGAACTGCGTCTGTCGAAGGTTGCGCGTTCGGCCACGCTGATCGGTCTCGACGCGATGAGCCAGGGTGCCGAATCGAAGCTGGTCGCTTACGGCGCCGACGAAAAGCAGTCGGGCTTCGGCTTCGGCTACTTCGGCGTGATCGTGAAGTCGGTGACGGTCGATGCGTGGGTCGTGATCTCGATCCTGCTGGCGATGGCGCTCGTGTCGTGGGTCGTGATGTACAACAAGGCGCGCTATGTCGGCGCGGTCGACAAGGCCAATGCGTATTTCGTGCGCCGCTTTCGCGAAGTGGCGGGCCGTCATCTGGTTGGCCTCGCACATGCCGACGAACGTTCCGAAGACGGCCGCCGGCTGCGTCAGTCGTCGCTGTTCCGCCTCTACAAGGCAGGCGTGTCGGAAATTCACAGCCGGGTCGACGAGAACGGCCGCACCGTCATCACCAGCGAATCGATCGAAGCGATCCGCGCAACGATGGACGCCACCCTGGTGCGCGAAAACCAGCGCCTGTCGAAATCGATGGTGCTGCTGACGATCGCGATTTCGGGTGGCCCGTTCCTCGGTCTGCTCGGCACAGTGGTCGGCGTGATGATCACGTTCGCCGCGATTGCCGCAGCAGGCGACGTCAACGTGAACGCGATCGCACCGGGTATCGCCGCGGCGCTGCTCGCCACCGTGACCGGCCTGTTCGTCGCGATTCCCGCGCTGTTTGGCTACAACTACCTGCTGATCCGCAACAAGAACGTGACCGCGAACATGCAGGTGTTCGTCGACGAATTCGTTACGCGGCTGGCCGAAGTGCATCGCAACAGCCCCGACCACGCTGTGCTTGCCGACTGATGCAACGGCACGCGACACGCGCACAGCAATTACGGAGGGCGTAACGCCATGCAAGTTCAAGACGACGACAAGCCATACGACGACATCAACATCACGCCGATGCTCGACCTCGCGTACGTGCTGCTGATCATCTTCATCATCATGACGACCGCTTCGGTGCAGGGCATCAAGGTCGATCTGCCGAAGGCGAGTTCGTCGGCGAGTCTGGCCAAGCCGCAGACCAAGGCGATCACGGTGTCCGATTCCGGGCAGATCTTTCTCGATGCGTACCCGGTGACGATGGACGAGCTCGAGAACCGGCTGCGCACCATCAAGGCCACCACGCCGGATGCGCCGATCGTGCTGAAGGGCGACTCGGCGGTGGCGTACCAGAAGGTGATGGACGTGCTCGATCTTTTGCGCCGGCTCGACCTGACCCAGGTGGGTCTCGTCACAGGCAAGCAGAAATCATGACGCGCGTGTCAAGTAACCACGGCCGGAGGTCGCGCTGATGGAAATGACCTACGACGGCGGCGGCGATCCGGACGACGAGCGCAAGGGTTTGCGGCGCTTTATCAAGCCCATCGTCGGCGTGCTGGTGCTGCTCGGTCTTGCCGCTGCGATCTGGCATTTCGCCAACGATACGGCGGGCATCAAGCGCGCGGAAGCGCCGCGCGTGACCACGGTGATTCCGGTGCCGCCGCCACCACCGCCGCCACCGAAGATCAAACCACCGCCTAAGAAACAGCAGGAGGTGCAGACGCCGGTGCCGAAACCGACGGCCACGCCGAAGCCGACTGAAGCGCCCAAGCCGATGGACAACGCGCCCAAGCAGATGTCGATGAACGCACCGGCGCAGGCCGGCGCCGACAACTTCGGGATCGCAGCAGGCGATGGCTCAGGCATGGCCGGCAACGGCACCGGCGGTGGTGGCTTCGGTAACGCGAGCTACCAGCAATACCTCGTGTACCAGCTGCAGCAAGTGGTGGAGCGCGACAAGCAGGTGCAGGACTCGGGGCAGGGTGCGCGCTTCCGGGTCAGCGTGAACCTGTGGATCGCACCGTCGGGCCGCATCGACAAGGTGACGATCGGGCAATCCACCGGTGACGCGAAGCTCGACGACGCCGTCGTCGCCTCGCTGCAGACAATTGGCAAGCTCGACGAACCGCCGCCACCGTCATGGACCTATCCGGTGCGGCTCAATTTGCAGGGGCGTCAGCCAGGCTGATGCAAACCGAACGACATGAGCGGGCCAAGCGGGGGCCGGCAGAAAAAACAGCAGTCAAGCGGAGAATCAGAATGATTCAAAAGATGGTGATACGGGGTGAGCAGCGCGCGGGGAAGAGCTTGCGCCGCTCGCGAATCAGTTGTGCGGCGCTAGCGGCATTGGGGATCGCGCTGGCCTCGCAGGCGCATGCGCAGTCGCTCGAGACGCAGGCTGCGCAGGGTACCGCGGCGCCGACCGAGAGCGTGGTGGTCAACCTGATCAACCTGCTGGTCAAACGCGGCGTGCTGACGCAGGCGAATGCGCAGGATCTGATCACGCAGGCGCAGACCGAAGCCGTGCAGGCAAAGAAGGCCGCCGGCGCGCGGCCGCCGGTGCCGGTGGTGGCGAATGCACCGACCCAGCCGGGCGACGTCGCGGTACCGTACGTGCCGCAGATGGTGCGCGACCAGATTCGCGACCAGGTGAAGCAGGAAGTGATCGCGCAGGCGAAGAGCGAAAACTGGGCGCAGCCGAATACGTTCCCGGACTGGGTGTCGCGCATCACGATCAACGGCGATATGCGCGTGCGTGACGAGTTCCATTTCTTCTCGCCGCGCAACGCACCGGGTGTGACCGATTTCGCGGCGATCAACCGCAATGGTCCGTTCGATTTCAACCCGAACACCAACAATACGTTCCCGCCGACGCTCAACACCACGCAGGACCGCTCGAACCTGCTCAGCATCCGCGCGCGTCTGGGCGTGACTGCGCAGGTGTCCGACCAGCTGAGCACGGGTGTGCAGCTCGCCACCGGCAACGACAACAGCCCGGTGTCCACCATCGGTCTGCTCGGCGGCGGTCTCGCGAAAAAGGATATCTGGCTGAACCAGGGCTATATCCGCTATACGCCGACGTCGTGGGTCAACATCACGGCGGGCCGCTTCGACAATCCGTTCTTCTCATCGGACCTGCTGTACGACCCGGACCTCGAATTCGACGGTATCGCCGCGAACTTCCGCAAGGCGCTGCCGACGGCGCCGGACATCACGCTGTTCGGCACGCTCGGTGCATTCCCGGTGCAGTACAGCGACGACGAGTTCCCGTCGGACAACATCCAGAAATCGGGCAGCGACACGAAGTGGATGTTTGGCGGCCAGTTCGGTGCGGAGTGGAAGATCAACGAGCAGAACCGCCTGAAGGGCGCGATTGCGTACTACGACTTCCAGAATTCGCGCGGCGAGCAGTCGGCGCCGTGCGCGCTGTTCCTCGGCGCCACCAGCTGCAGCACCGACAACGATGCACCGGCTTTCATGCAGAAGGGCAATACGCTGATCGCGCTGCGCAACATCGTGCAGAATCCGTCGGCGGCGCCGGGCTTCACGCCTGACCCGCAGTTGTTCGGTCTGGCCTACAACTACCGCATCTTCGACGCGAAGCTGCAGTGGGACACGAAGATCGCCGACACCTTCAAGCTGCGTCTGGACGGCGAATTCGTGCGCAACCTCGCGTACGACGAGAACAAGGCGTTCAATGCGCCCGCTACGCCGGTCAACAACTTCAACAACGCGACCTCGTCCAGCACGGCAGTCACGCAGGCCGACTATCGCAGCGGCGGCAATGGCTTCCTGTTCAAGGCAACGCTCGGCGAGCCGCAAACGCACGAGAAAGGCCAGTGGAATTTCTCGGTCGCGTACAAGTATCTGCAACCGGATGCGGTGCTCGATGCTTTCACCGATTCCGACTTCCACCTCGGCGGGACCAATGCGAAGGGCTACGTGATCGCCGCCGAATATGCGGTGGCGCGCGATGCGTGGGTATCGGCGCGTTATCTGAGCGCGCGTGAGGTGTATGGCCCGCCGCAGTCGATCGATGTGCTGCAGCTCGAGCTGAACGCACGATTCTGAGGCTGACTATGCAAAAACGATTTTTGAGCGTCGCAAGGGCCGTGAGAGTCGCGAGCGGTTGTGCCGCGGCGGTGATGCTGTGTGCATCGCTGCCGGCGGCCGCGCAAAGCGGCAGTCTCGAAGACCGGTTGCGCACGCAATTGCGCTCGACGGTCGAACAGCTGCGGCAACTGCAGGACACCCAGGCGCAACTGCAATCCGACAAGACCGCCGCCGAGCAGGCGCGCGACAAGGCGCAGGCCGACCTGAAGCAGGCGCAAGCCGATCTGGCCGCGGCCAAAGGCAATACCAGTGCACAAGTGGAGGCTGAGCATGCGCTGGCCGCCGAGCGCTCGAAGCATGCTCAGGATTCACAGCAGCTTGCGAAATACAAGTCGTCATATGAGGATTTGCTCGCGGTGTCGCGCTCACAAGATGCGCAACGCAAACAGACGCAAATCGATCTGAAGGCGCGCGATACGCAGCTGCAGATGTGCGAGGCGAAAAACGCACAGCTGTACAAGGTCGGGCACGACATTCTGGATGCATACGAGCACATCGGTCTCGGCACGGTTTTCAAAACACGCGAGCCCTTTGCGCAAAGTGCGCGTGTAAAGTACGACGAGATCGCGCAGCACTACGGCGACGATCTGTACGCGGGCAAATACGATCCGAATGCACGGCCCG
>Ga0105248_10007874_pt1 | contig 11704 bp, 7 predicted proteins | sample KBSS34metaG_FD_81524 | JGI IMG/M metagenome (GOLD analysis project Ga0105248, IMG submission 81524) | Switchgrass rhizosphere microbial communities from Kellogg Biological Station, Michigan, USA - KBS S3-4 metaG | ecosystem: Host-associated > Plants > Roots > Rhizosphere > Soil | place...
GACGGCCGCTCAACGATTACCACGCCTTCTTCCTCATCAAAATCCGTCAACATCACCTTAATAATCTCGCTTTTCTTAGTAGGCACCAGTTTGCCAATGTAATCCGCCTGAATCGGAAGCTCTCGATGTTCTTTGCCACGATCGATCAGTACGGCAAGTTGCACTCGTCGAGGTCGACCGAAGTCAATCAACTGGTCGAGCGCTGCACGAATAGTGCGACCCGTGTAAAGGACGTCGTCAATCAAAACGATGTTGCGATTTTCGATGTCGCCAGGAAGTTCAGTGCGATTAACGACGGGTTTCGCACCGACGGTGGATAAATCATCACGATAAAGAGTTATGTCAAGAACGCCAACCGGCGGCCGTGAGCCTTCGAGATCAGCGATCTTGTTGGCCATGCGTTCGGCCAGCGGGACCCCTCTTCGTCTGATTCCAACGAGAAACAGGTCACCCGCGCCATGATTTTCTTCGACAATTTCCGAAGACAGGCGGGCAAGCGCGCGATTGATTCGCGGCCCATCCATTATTCGTGCTCTTTCTACGAAATCCATGTGCGCGGATACTAGCAAGAAGATTATTGAGGTGACAAATCCCCGAAGCGGATCTCAGATCTCAGATCGCAGATCTCAGAGTCGAACCAATGTTATCCTAACTCTGCTTCTGAGATCTGAGATCTTTGATCTGAGATCCCCTTGGGTTTGAGATCTGGGATCTGCCATCTGAGATCCCCCGGCTCTGAGATCCCCTGGGTTGTCACCAACGGTCGGCTCTGTTAGTCTGCAAACATTAGCCGGAACCGGCCGTTCATGGTCTATCGATCACTCTTGCGCCCGATCCTGTTTAGTCTCCCGCCCGAGACCGCTCACCATTTGGCACTGGCATCACTTTCTTTAATAAGACCTGTCCATCAGCTTGTCGCACGCCAGATCACTGCGAATCAATCACTACGTGTGAAACGATTCGGACTGATTTTCCCAAACCCAGTTGGTCTAGCGGCCGGCTTCGACAAGAATGGGACCGCACTGCGCGAACTGTCTGCGCTCGGATTTGGTCACATAGAAGCAGGCACGGTTACCCATCACGCGCAACCTGGAAATCCGCGACCTCGTCTGTTTCGTTTGCCAAAGGATCAGGCCCTGATAAATCGCGCGGGCTTCAACAACGATGGTGCTGCCGCTTTTGCACAACGTGTGAGATCCAGCCGGCCAAACATCGTGCTGGGCGTTAGTATTGGCAAGAGCAAGATCACACCGCTGGAGAATGCGGTTGAAGATTACCTGGGGAGCTTCGAACTTGTTTACGATGTGGCCGACTATGTCGCTGTAAACGTCAGTTCTCCAAACACTCCACAACTGCGTGAACTACAACAGTCAGAGCAACTCAATTCATTGTTGAGTTCATTACAAGCCAAAAACCTGGAACTACAACAACGCTCGAACCGGGCAACGCCAATGCCGTTGCTTGTTAAGCTGTCCCCCGACTTGAACACAAGCGAACTCGAGATCATTGTCGATGTAATTACCCGTCGCGGGATTGACGGAATCATTGCCACGAACACAACTATCAGTCGGGACAACCTGCATTCCCCCACGCAGGAGGTGGCTGACTGTGGCGAGGGTGGGCTAAGTGGATTGCCGCTACAGGTCCGGTCGACGCAAATGATTTCTGAGCTTTATCAACAAACAAAGGGTCGTATTCCAATAATCGGAGTTGGCGGTGTCTTTACGGCGGAAGATGCCTGGGAGAAAATCTCCGCCGGCGCCAGTCTTGTACAGCTATATACTGGATTCATCTACGAGGGACCGCGGGTTGCGCAGCGAATCAACCAGGGTCTTGTTGATATCATGACCAGGCATGGTTTCAAGAACCTGGACGATGCAGTTGGCTACAGGAACGCAAACAACTAAGCAGTTTAAAGGAGAGAGATTGGAAGTTAAGGATAGACTAATCGTAGCTCTGGACGTTTCCACAGTCACTGAGGCCAACAAGTTAATCTCAGAACTGAAAGACGTGGTTGGCATGTTCAAAGTCGGTTCTCAACTTTTCGCAACCGCCGGACCAGCATTTGTGGAATCAATCGTGGACGGCGACAACAAGGTCTTTCTGGATCTCAAATTCCACGACATTCCTCACCAGGTTGCGGGAGCTGCGCGAGTCGCCGCCGAACTGAACGTATCGCTGTTCACTTTACATGCGAGCGGCGGAACAGAAATGATGAAGCGGGCAGTCGATGCTGTATCTGAGGTTGCCGAACGAAAGCGAACGTCGCGTTCGAAGATCCTTGCGGTAACTGTCTTGACCAGCATGGACGCAGCTGCTCTTGTACAAGTTGGTTTCAACGGTAGTCCAACTGAAGCGGTTGAGCGCCTTGTAAGACTTGCCGAGGTGGCAGGCGTCGATGGCGTTGTTTCTTCTCCGAATGAGGCAGCTGCAATTCGTTCCTTCACGAAACCGGACTTTCTGATCGTTACTCCCGGAATCCGTCCGTCTGATACTACGAATGCTGATGATCAGAAACGCGTCGCGACGGCTGCAAATGCGCTCCGTGCAGGGGCCAATTATCTGGTCGTGGGCCGACCAATCACTTCGGCCTCTGACCCGGCTCGAGCCGCACAGGCCATCGTTGAGGAGTTGGCCGCCGTTGAGAACTCGGAACAAGCGAACGCGATGAACGTGTAAATGAGTTAGGCAAACTCCTGTTTGCCCTACTTTTGATTTGAACCTATGATGCGACGGTGAATCTCAGTTTGAACCCCAGGCTCATTCTAAGTCTGCCAATCCTCCTTTTCGCGCTTACATTTCCGGTTTTTGCTCAGGAAGGCAACGGCGCTACTTCGCAACCTTTTTCCACAGCTCCGTATAAAGTTGGGGAGCATTTGACGTACGACGTTTCCTTCTCAAACTTTATGTCTGTCGCACATGTCGAAGTGCAAGTGATGTCGAGCGGTGTCTTCGAAAGCAGAGATTCAATTCAACTGCGCGCGCACGTGCAAACTACTGGGGTGGTAAATGTCGCACTGTTCTCAATCAACAACGACTACACTACATACGTTGATCCCACAACGGGTCTGCCCTTTCATACTCAGCAAATCATTCGCGATGCGACCAGGTCCAACGACGTCTCACTCGATCTGACTCAACCGGCAGGGACGGACGCAATCCCTTCGAAGCAAGCATCATTTCCCGGGACGTACGATTTCCTGTCTGCTTTTTACCGTGTTCGTGCGTTGCCGCTTACCACTGGGAGCTTTTACAAACTAACGGTCCGCAGTGAATCTCAGACGTATCAAGTTGAGGTCCGGGTAACTGGAAATGAGGTAATAAAAACAAATGTCGGGTCGTTCAACACGATCGTCACGCAGGTCCATGTGACCGGAAATACGTATTTCAAAAGCGCAAAGGCCTACTTCAGTGATGATCAACGTCACGTACCCGTCCTGATGATTGCAAGAGTAAGCACGGGCGATGTGAAGGTTGAATTAGCAGGTTCGGAGTTTATCAAGTCGGTTGCTTCAGCTAATCCATCGCCAACTCCGCCAGTTACGGTGGTCGCAACACCGACGCCGACGCCGCGCCCTAAAGCGACACCAACTCCGACGCCGTCTATTGAAGACTGGCCCTTCACTATTGGTGAGCAACTGAACTATCAGGTGTTCCTTGGCGGCAGCAACACACCCGTTGGACTGGCAACATTTCAGGTGCGCGCCCGTTCTCGTTATTTTGATCGCGATGGCCTGTATCTGATGGTGACCGCAGAAACAACTGGCGCTGTCGCTCGACTGTTTGTCGCAAAGGACACTATCGAGAGCTACGTCGATCCAAAGTCTCTGCTTCCCTATCGCACCGTGTTGAATTTGGCTGAAGGTAAGAGACGACTAAACCAGACGCTAACAGTGAACCAGGACCGTGGCAACGCAACGACTGACAAAGGGCAACGGATCGAGATTCCTGTCGGCACTCACGACTATTTATCGTTCTTCTACGTTGTTCGGACCTTCAACCTCTCACCGGCAAAGCGTAGCGCTATCCCGATGCTCGTGGACGGAAAACCAAAGACTATGTTCATTACTGCCGGCAAGCGGGAAACAATCGAACTGGGCGAAAAGAAACTTTCCGCGATTGCTCTGTCCTTAACCACTGACGATCCACAGAGCGACAAGTACCAATTCCGAGTTTGGATCAGCGACGATCGAAGGCGGCTTCCTTTGCGAATGACCTGCCAGACAGAGCTGGGCCCGTTAAAGGCTGATCTCGCAATAGTCCCCACTGCCCCACAATAAAAATGTCCGACATGCTTCAGCTTGTCGGTCTAAGGCACACATACCTAACTACCTTCCGACAAGCTAAAGCATTCGAGACATGTTCCCTTTGAAATTGAAATCTATTTTCAACTAGGCTATACTCCGCTTCGTGCTGGCAGGCACACTAGTTTTACATTCAACTAAGTCTTAGCGAAACAGGCCGCCAAATAGCATGCTGAACTCATTCATAATTGTCCTCCGCGAAGGCTTCGAATCCTTCCTTCTCGTTGCCGTCATACTTTCTTATCTGCGAAAAGCCGGCCAAAGATGGTTGTCCTCTGCTGTCTACTTCGGAATCGCTCTTGCCCTCTCGGTTAGCTTCGGCCTTGCTTATCTCCTTAATAAAGGAGTTGACGATGCGGTGGTTGAACAACTATTTGGCACCAGGGTTGGCAGCTATGTAAGTCAGTTCTTTGCTAACGAAGCGCTGCGTGAAGGCGTACTTGGTGTTGTTGCCATTGTGATGGTTGGGACGCTCGTGATTCACATGTGGCGAACCGGTCCGAAAATCCAACAGAAAATGCGTGATCGCCTCTCAGCAGTATCCTCCAGAAGTTCGCGTGTTGCAGCCATTGCCGGGGTATTTCTCTTCACGTTTCTGATGATCACTCGTGAGGGAATGGAGACGGCGCTTTTATTGATGCAGGTTCGCGATTCGCAACTCGTTTATGGCGCATTGTTCGGTGTGCTCGCTGCAGCAGCTTTTGCCTGGGGCTGGGCTCGTTTCGGTCATTTGATAAATGTAAGGAGATTCTTTCAGGTCACCGGAATCTTCCTTCTCTTATTTATGATTCAGGTAGCTATCTATTCGTTCCATGAATTCGCAGAAGCTGGTTTACTCCCCAACAGCGAAGTACTACATGCTGCAACTGAGAAGTTTTCCCCTGATGGACTCTACGGAAAATGGTTCTCACCCTTGATGATTACGATCTGCGGATTGTGGTTATTCGTTTCATGGCTCGTCGACCGGGCCCGGGTTACGCGGGTTTCGGGGATTTCACACCTGGAAGGCGCGAGATAGCCTTCAAACCATCTTCACTAATTCACGCTTCAGAAGTTTACCAGTCGGCCCCTTCGGAATTTCCTTAACGAAACGGATCGTCCTAGGACACTTGTAGTCGGCAAGCCGACTCTTACAGAACTCGATCAATTCCTGCTCGGTCACTACACTTCCCTCTTTCAACACAACGAAGCCGGCTACTTCTTCGCCGTATAGTTCGTCAGGCACCCCCACGACAGCCGCTGCGGAGATCTCCGGGTGTTGATAAAGCACTTCGTCAATCTCTCGCGGATAAATATTCTCTCCACCACGAATGATCATGTCTGACTTGCGATCCACGATGAAGTAAAAGCCGTCCGCGTCTCGGTAACCAATGTCTCCGGTGTGAAACCAGCCGTTGCGAAATGCCTGAGCCGTTGCTTCCGGATTCCTGTAATAACCTTTCAGGATGTTCTCACCTCGTAAAACGATTTCACCTAAGTCGCCATCAGGCACCGACTGATCGTCGTCGTCGACCACTCTCATTTCATTTCCAATCGGCAATCCGCACGAACCTGCACGTCTGCGTCGGTCCGGCGGATTAAAGGTAGAACGACAGGTTGATTCTGATAACCCGTAGCCTTCAATCACAAGACAATGAAACTTCTCCTCGAAACGTTTGATCGTCTCAGCAGGAACCGGTGCGGAACCGCACATGGCAAAGCGAAGTTGGCTCGTGTTGAGTCCCTCGGGCACGCCATCGGGATAGGTCGTCAGAAGCATAGAAAGCATTGTCGCCACAGAACCAAAAGAGGTGATCTGATAATCCGAGACAATCTGCCAGAAGCGCGAAGCGGAGAACCTGGGGCTGACGACAGAAGAACCACCGGCGTAAAGAGCAGCCATCGTTGTTACTGAAACGGCATTCATGTGAAAGAGCGGCATTATCGTCAACAACCGATCGCCTACTCCGAACCCCAACCATTCACTGATCTGTCTTGCATTAGCAATTACGTTCCCATGGCTCAGCAAACACCCTTTGGGTTTTCCGGTAGTACCTGAAGTGTAGATGATGATCGCTTCATCCTCGGTCGAGATCGCAGGTGGCTCCGCTTCTATTTGCTTTAGATCCTTTGTTGCTTCAGCCTCGTCATCAAACACGATGATTGCTGATAGTGAGGGCAACTGATCGCGCAGAGATTCAATGACTCGAAGAAATTCCGAATTCACGAGTAGAGCTTTTGCCTCTGAATTGGAAATTACGTAAGTAAGCTCCTGCGACTTCAAAAGGGAGTTAACAGGCCCTGCCAACGCTCCAAGCTTCCAACAAGCGAAATACGCGATCACATATTCGACACTGTTTGGCATCAACAGACTAACGGCATCGCCTTTTCCGATCCCTTTTTCCGACAACAAGGCGGCTGTTCGATCAACCGCGTCGGCGAATTGTGAATAGGTGAAGCTGCGACCGTCCGTTTGGGAAAAGAGAAAAACCTTTTCGGGTGATTCAACAACGCGCGCGCGAAGCAGAGATGAGATGTTTGGGAAGCTATGAATATTCATGGTTTGAAGAGACGATAAGCTACAACAGCTCAATTCGACATTCAAACTCCTGTTTCTCATAACGGCTTCGCCGCCTGATGTGCGCCGTGGCTCTGCCCCGCCGTTCACGCTGCACAAAACCTTACGCGCGCAGCCGCGCGCAGATGCACTTGGCGACTCTGACGGCGGGGCAGAGCCACGCCTCACATCAGGCGGCAAAGCCGGTGGTAGACTTTGCTTTTTGCATTTGGTCAGCTGCGTTGTGACTCTGAAGTTGGGGGCTGAAACGAAGTAACCACGAAAATTCTTCGAGATGCCGTTGCCGCTTGTCTTCATGCTATATTTGCGACTCGCAATCAGAATAATTTTCTGCACTAAGTATTAGTTTTCCAAGCGGGTGAATTGTCTATGGCTACCTACAAAAATTTCATCAACGGTAAGTGGATTCAATCAACCTCCGGCAAATCAGTCGCGAACATAAATCCCGGAAACACGGACGATGTTATTGCCGATACTCCCTTGGCAACACGCAACGAAGCACGCGAGGCTGTTGAAGCCGCAGCGGAAGCATTTCGTACCTGGCGTTCAACTCCGGCTCCGACACGCGGCAAGATCGTTAACAAGGCAGCACGACTCTTCGAAGACAACAAAGAGGAACTGGCTCAAATTCTGACTCGCGAAGAAGGCAAAACAATCGCTGAGTCTCGCGGCGAGTTGCAGCGTTCCATAAACGTGGCCGAGTTCTGCGCGGGTGAATCAAGACGCTTGACTGGAGAAACCATCCCTTCAGAACTGCCACTTAATTTTGCCTACACAATTAAACAACCGCTTGGCGTTGTCGCGTGTGTCACTCCCTGGAATTTTCCAGTAGCGATTCCGGTTTGGAAGATCGCACCAGCACTTGTCGCCGGCAATTCAGTGGTCTTTAAACCCGCAACCATCACACCTGGAACCGCAACGCGGATCACTGAAATCTTTGAAGAGGCCGGAATACCACCTGGCGTTCTGAACCTCATCATCGGTTCCGGCTCCGAAGCTGGTGACGAAATCATTAATCATCCAGCAGTAAAAGCGATTTCCTTCACTGGTTCCAATGGAGTCGGCATACGTCTTTACGAACAGGCATCGAGGCGCGGCGCTAAGGTTCAATGTGAAATGGGCGGCAAGAACCCGGTCATCATACTTGAGGATGCAGACATGGATTTGGCCGTCGAGTCGACAGCTCAAGGCGCGTTTGGTTCTTCCGGCCAGAGATGCACTGCGACCAGTCGGGCCGTTGTTGTAGATCAAATCGCCGATGAGTTCGTGAGTCGAATTGCTAAGCGCGCTGGCTCGATGCGTCTCGGGTTGGGTTCAGATCCACAAACTGAAATGGGTCCAAGTGTTGACGAAGGCCAATTTAATACTGTCTTGCGGTACATCGACATCGGTCGCGAAGATGGAGCAACGTTGGTCTGCGGTGGTTCACGTGCCACAGGAAATGGTCTCGACAAAGGCTACTTTGTGAAACCAACAGTCTTCGATCACGTGACGCCTGATATGCGTGTTGCTCGCGAAGAAATCTTTGGTCCTGTCTTGTCTGTTTTGCGTGTCAAGGATTTCGATCAGGCAATGCAGGTGGCTAACGATTGTGAATATGGATTGTCATCATCGATTTTCACAAACGACGCTGCGCGTATCTTCCGTTTCGTCGACGACATTGAAACAGGAATGACCCACATCAACTCGCCGACGACTGGTGGCGAAGCTCATATCCCATTCGGTGGTACCAAAGGAACGGGAATCGGCGATCGCGAGCAGGGCTCTACAGCGTTGGACTTCTACACCGAACTTAAGGTTGTGTATGTGGACTACACCGGTAGAAAACGCGAAGGCAACCTTTATTAGGTGACTGGATCTTAAATCTCTGTGTGTCCTCTGTGTCTCCGTGACTCTGTGGTAGGGCTGGTATCTTCCTTAACACAGAGTCGCGGAGACACAGAGGAGCGCAGAGAAAAGCCAAACTAACTGCGAAATCAAACTTACAACCATGAAAACGATCATTAAGAGCGGACGAATCATCACTGCGGTTGACGACTACAAAGCCGACATTCTGATCGAAGATGAACGGGTCTCTGTCATCGGCGCCAAACTCGAAATGGAAGCCGATAATATAATCGACGCTTCAGGCAAACTCGTGATCCCGGGTGGCATCGATCCACACACTCACATGGAATTGCCTTTTGGCGGTACCGAGTCATCCGATGATTTTCGCACCGGCACGATCGCCGCAGCGCACGGAGGAACAACCAGCATTATCGATTTCGCCGTTCAGTACAAAGGTCAATCTTTGATCGAAGGCATCGACAACTGGCACCAGAAGGCTGAAGGTAAGACAGCGATTGACTACGGCTTCCACCTCATCACTACCGAATTGGAAGACAAACAGATTGAAGAACTCTACACCGCGATGGATGAAGGAGTGACGAGCTTTAAGATGTTCATGGCGTATCCCGGCGTGTTTCTTGTCGACGATGCCACGATCTTTCGCGCGATGTCAGCTGCAGGTTCACGCGGTGGCCTGATTTGTATGCACGCCGAGAATGGCATCGTCATAAACGAGATCATCAAGCGTGCTTTGGAGAAAGGCCATACTGCACCTAAGTATCACGCGTTAACTCGACCGACCGTTGCCGAAGCTGAAGGTGTACATCGTGCTATCGCTATCGCAGAGATGGCCGAGTCGCCTGTTTACATCGTTCATTTATCCTGCACAGACGCGTTGAATCAGGTGCGCCAGGCACGTGATCGCGGGATTCCGGCGTTCGCTGAAACTTGTCCGCAGTACCTGTTTCTTTCAATCGACGATTATGGCGAAGATTTCAACGGCGCAAAGTATGTGATGACGCCACCGCTGCGCGAGAAGTCAAACCAGGCGGAGCTCTGGAAGGGATTGAAGATGGATGACCTCCAGGTGATCTCAACCGACCATTGTCCCTTCTGCATGAAAGAACAAAAAGAACTCGGCCGGAACGACTTCACCAAGATTCCCAACGGTGCGCCCGGTGTCGAAAACAGGGTTCCCCTTATTTACAACGGCGGTGTTGTTGAAAATCGGATCGGTCTTAATCGTTTTGTCGAGTTGACCTCAACCGCAGCCGCAAAGATGTTTGGTCTGTTTCCAAAGAAGGGCACGATCGCGGTCGGTTCAGACGCAGACATCGTGATCTTCGATGGCGAAAAAGAACAAACTCTCGGCCTGAAAACAAGCCATATGAACTGCGACTACAACGCCTATGAAGGCAAGAAGATTAAGGGCGTTGTCGAAACTGTCCTCTCCCGCGGCAAGGTTGTAATTGATGGTAGCGAGTTCAAAGGGAAAGCGGGTGATGGAAAGTTTTTGAAGCGTGGAACGTGTGTCGCGGTGTAGATCTTTAGACCAAACTAAAAACCTTTCTCTTGCTCACCTAATTCCCTTCGCTTACTATTCGCTCGCCTGAACGCCTTTCCAGAATTCCCCAACGGAGCCTAATACGACATGTTTGCATCTATTATTCTATTCGCCCTCCTCTTCCAAGGCGGCGGTCAACGTCAAGGTCAGTTCGCAGGTCAACAACAACCAAGCGCATCACCTTCACCTCAGGCTAGTACTCAACAGGCCAGTGGCAGACCACAACCGCAAGCAACACCAACACCGGAAGAACCTCCTGTTGTTACCAGGCATTCGATTCAGGTTGGCGGTCAAACACTCAACTACACTGCGACTGCCGGCATGATGCCGATCAAGAATCGCGATGGTGAAGTGGAAGCAAGGATGTTCTTCACGAGTTACGTTGTTGATGGGCCCAGCCGTCCACTCACGTTCTCGTTTAATGGCGGCCCCGGCTCGGCATCGGTCTGGCTCCACATGGGTGCGATTGGTCCGAAACGCGTGAAGATGAACGCAGATGGAACAATGCCCGCACCGCCTTATCAACTCGTCGACAACGACGCGACATGGCTGACGAAATCGGATTTGGTTTTTATCGATCCCGTTGGTACTGGTTACAGTCGAGCCGCTCGACCGGAGCTTGCCCAGAGATTCTTCGGACTACAAGGTGACATCGAATCTGTCGGCGAATTCATTCGGATGTTTCTGACAAGATATGAGCGGTGGACATCACCGTTGTTTCTTGCGGGCGAGAGTTACGGCACGACGCGAGCCTCGGCCTTGTCCGGATATTTGATTGATCGAGGTATTGCCTTCAATGGCATCGTGTTGATCTCAACCATCATGAATTTCGAAACCACGAACTTCGCGTCGGGTAACGACATTCCTTATGCACTTTACCTTCCTTCATACGCAGCGACGGCCTGGTATCACAAGAAACTCGCTCCAGACATGCAGTCAAAGCCTGTCAGTAAAGTCGCGGCTGAGGCTGAAGCATTTGCATCGGGTGAGTACACCGCGGCGTTGGAAAAGGGTGCTCGCCTCACCGACAAGGAACGTCAGGAGGCAATCAGGCAGCTGGCGCATTTTACTGGTATCGATCCTAAATTCATCGACTACGCAAACCTGCGCGTGAACCTGAACCTGTTTCGCAAGGAGTTGCTAAGGAGCGAGCGACGTTCGATAGGCCGACTCGACGGTCGTTTTAAAGGCTACGATTCGAACATCGCCAGCGACAGTGCTGATTACGATCCCAGTGAGTCAGCAATACGACCGCCGTACACTTCAACGTTCAATAATTACGTTCGTTCAGAACTCGGATACAAGACCGATCTCGAGTACTACATTCTCGGTGGCGGCATCGGTCCATGGAACTGGGGCACGAATAATAGCTACGTCGACACGAGCACCGCGCTACGTAACGCGCTCGCGAAGAATCCATATCTCAAAGTCTTCGTCGCGATGGGATACTAC
>Ga0105248_10007878_pt1 | contig 11702 bp, 7 predicted proteins | sample KBSS34metaG_FD_81524 | JGI IMG/M metagenome (GOLD analysis project Ga0105248, IMG submission 81524) | Switchgrass rhizosphere microbial communities from Kellogg Biological Station, Michigan, USA - KBS S3-4 metaG | ecosystem: Host-associated > Plants > Roots > Rhizosphere > Soil | place...
CAGCCGCGCAACGATGTACGGGGCGCCCGCGGCAGCCCAAGCGGTCAGCGCTTGGCGCAGCGGAGCCAGCGCGGCCTGTGGATGTCCCTCGGCGGCCGCGACGGCCGCTTCCGCGTGGGCGGCCATCGCGCCGAGGAGATCGGTCTTCACCGCCGCCGCCGTGGACGCGAGCTCGCGCGCGGCCATGCGCGCTTCGGCGATCTCACCGGCCGCGAGCAGGATCTCGACGCTCGCGGGCAGGTAACGCACGCGCCGCAACGGCTCCGACAGCGCGGCGAGCGCGGTGCGGATCGAGCTCACGGCGTCGGCGATGCGGCCTTGAGCGAGGCGCAGCAGCGCGAGCCCGGGCTGCGCGTCTCGGCCGCGCTCGCTCGCGCTGCGATATGCCGTCTCGGCCGCCGCGTGCTCGCCGCGCAGGCGACGGATCTCGGCCTCTTGGTAGCACGCGTCGCCGACGGCTGCGTAACCTTCGCCGCGCGCGTCTCTGAAAGTCTCGGCGGCCGCGCGTGCGGCTTCGATCGCCTCGCCCCACTCGCCGCCGAGCTGCATGAGCTCAACGCGGTGCACGGCGCAGGCACCCGTGAATTGCACGAGCTGCGACTGCGCTGCGCACCATCGTGCCAGCGCCTCCGTCCACTCGCGCGCGCGCGCGAGCGCGTACACCTGATGGCAAGCCGCGATCACGATGCAATAGATGAGGCCGGCGAACATCGGCGACAGCGGCTCCGTCGTGACCGACAGCATTGCTTCGTCGAGCAGCGCGAATCCCGCGTCCGTCTGTCCGAGCCGCATGGCGGCTCTGCCGGACAGAGCGCGCGCGAACGCGCTCAAGTCCTTATCGGCGAAGCGGTCGCCGATTTCCACCGCGCGCCGCGCGAGCATCGCGATCTGCTCGAAGTCGCCGGTCGCGTCCAGACGCCGGATCTCCGCGAGCAGCAAGTACCCCGTTTCGGCGCAGTCCTTGCCTTCGACGAGCCGCTGCGCGCGCGCCAGCCAGCCGTTCGCGCGGGCGTGCTCCCCCGCGATGCGCATGCGTATACCGACGAAAAACGCGGCGCGCGCCGCCAGCAGCTCTTCGCCCGCATCGAGTCGTAGCTGGTAGAGCCGCTCGAGCGCGCGGAAGGATTCCTCGTCGCGGCCCGTTAGAGTCGCCGCCCAGCCGAGCTTCTCGACGTCTGCGGCCGCGAGCGGCGCTTGGCTCTCGGCGGCCGAGAAAGCGACATACGCGTCGTCCCATGCACGCGCGGAATAGGTCGCGCGCGCGCGTTCGAGATCGGATGGCTTGTTCGGGCGTGCGGGCACAGCGCCGGCATTCTAGCGCCGGCCTGGCCGGGTCGAAACGAAACGCCCGCGCGGCGCGTGCCGATTGACGCGCGCGGCGTGTGGCCGTAGCGTTCTTACCGAGGACGAGGAGATCCCCATGGCCTCCGAGACCCGATACCTCCGGATCGCCGTCGCGCTGACGGCAGGCTTCGCTCTTTCGGCGCTCGCGCAACCGCCGAGCCCGACGGGCTCGACCGCGAAGCAGCCTTGGGTAGCCCCCCGAACGGCCGACGGACAGCCCGACCTCCGCGGTTCCTGGACCAACGACACGTACACGCCGCTCGAGCGGCCCGCCGAGCTCGCGGGCAAGGAGTACTTCACGCCCGAGGAAGCCGCCGCGTTCTTCAAGTCGCGCGACGACCGCCTGCGCGGTCAGTCGAAGAGCGACATCCACTACGACGACGCGATCTGGCAGGCCGAGAACTACGTCAAGATCGAAAACCGGCGCACGTCGCTGATCGTCGAGCCGCGCGACGGCAAGCTGCCGCCGCTGACCGCGGAGGGCCAAGCGCGCCTCGCGCATCAGAAGGCGACGCAGCGCGCCGCGCCAGAAACGATCAGCGCAAAGAGCCGTTCGCTCGGCGAGCGCTGCATATCGTGGGGCAACGTGGGTCCGCCGATGATGCCCCCGACGTATGCGGCGAACATGGAGATCGTGCAGACCCGCGGCCTCGTCGTGATCCGTAACGAGCTCATGCACGACACGCGTCTGATCTACACGGACGGCCGTCCGCACCCGGGCCCGGACGTGCAATGGATGGCGGGTCACTCTGTCGGTCACTGGGAAGGTGCGACGCTCGTGGTCGACACCACCAACTTCACGGAACGCACGAACTTCCGCGGCTCGCCGTCGAACACGCGCCAAGACATCTTCGCGACCGAGCACTTGCACGTCGTCGAACGCTTCACGCGCGTGGCGCCCGATACGATCGACTACTCGTACACGGTCGAAGATCCGCACACGTGGGCGGCACCGTGGAAGGGCGAGATGGCGATCCGCCGCACCGACGGCGAGATCTTCGAGTACGCGTGCCACGAAGGGAACTACGGGCTCGCGAACATCCTGCGCGCCGCGCGCGCGGCCGACGGCTCGAAGGTCGGCACCGAGACGAGCGCGAATCGGTAGTCCTGACGTCCGGCGACCCGACGAGCGATTCGTCTCGCCGCGCACTCGCCGGCATTTCAACGCGCGACGCGTCGATAAGCGCTCAAGCCGAGCATCAGACCGATCGCGCCCTCGGTAGGCTCGCGAAAGAAGGCCAGCGACAACTGCGGCACCGGCGAGCGCAGGACGGGCCGCAGGTCGTCGTCGAGCACGAAATCGACCTGCAAGCTCGTGCGGCGATCCTCGTGGCCGAGCGTGCAGATCAGCCGCTCGTCGGCGTGCCGGACGTTGACCATCGCGGTGCCGGGCCCGATGTATCGTCCGGTGAGGTCGCGCAGATCGAAACCGAAAGGTCGCCGAGCTTCGCGCGGCGCGACTCCAGCGACCTCGTTGCAGAGCGCGGTGAGAACGAAATCGCGCAGGTGCGGAACCATCGCATTCAAGCCCACGGCGACGCTCATGCGCGGAGCGAACCGGAGGCCGACACACTGACCCGCTGCGACGCCCGTGCTCCCGCGGAAGCCGCCGCGCAGCTCGGCGCAACCGAGACCGAACGCGAGCGGCATGAGCTCGCAGAGCGGCCCGCCGGCGGACGGCGGAAGGCGGACGACGCTACGCTGGAGCTCCGGAACGGCGAGGGCCGTTCGGCCGAGGTCGAGCAGGTCGTCGATCGTGACGGCGCGTTCAGAGAACGCCGGTTGCCAGAACGGTGGGATGGGGTCGGAGGTTTCGAGCGCGACGAATCGGCCGGTGCGCTCGTCGAAGACGTGCCGCCCCGCGTTCTCCGCTTCGCGTGCCGTTGCCTGCACGTTGCTCGGCGCGGCTCCGCCGATGCGCCGGACGATTTCGCTCAACAGGACGGACTCGGTGTGCTCGTAGCTGAACACGGTGCCCGGTGGGAACAGCTGCGGCGCCGCCTGCAAATACGCCACCAAGCCGTCCCAATCCAGTGCACGCGTGCGGCGGTCGAAAATATTGGTGCCGCGGTAGCCGCTCGTGTGGGAGAGCAGGTGCTCGCAGAGGACGGTCTCACCGCAAGTGCAGTCGTGGAGCTCCGGCAAATACGCGGCGATCGGGTTCTCGAGGTCCAACGCGCCACGGCGCGCGAGCTCGTGCGCGCTGATCGCTAGCGGCAGCTTGCTCGCGCAGCCGAGCGCGAAGGTTGCCGACTTTCCGAGGCGGCGCCGCTCGCCCGCGATGCTCGTGCCGGCGGCGGCGTATGTTCGCCGGCCGTCGACGCTCGCGCCGAGGACGATACCGGGTATTTGCGTTTCCTCGCGTACGCGCGCCGCGAGCGCATCCATGCGCGGCTGCAGATCCACCTCCGCGACATCCTTGCGCATACCGTCCCTCCGACCATCCGTGTCTCGACCGCTAGCACAGCACGCACCGTAGGCGCGTGGCAGCGCGCGATTCGCGATGCTTTCGCAAGAAACGGATGCGACCTGGACGGCCGGGCGCCGCTAGGATCGTGCACGGAGATGACGTAAACGCTTGGCCGATGGACGCCCCGTTGCCACTGTTCCGGTCGAGCGCGCTCGCGGCCAACCGCAAGGATGCGCTCGGTCCGATCGTGCTCGCACGGCCCGCGTCGTTCGGCATTCTCGCGGGAGTAGCGGCGCTCATTGCGTCGCTTCTCGGCGCGCTGCTCGTGTTCGGCTCCTACAGCGCGCGCAGCACGCTGCGTGGACGACTCGTTCCCGATCGCGGCGTGATCGACGTTCACAGCCCGCAGCTCGGCACCATCGTCGAGAAGCGCGTCGCCGAGGGCCAGCACGTTGCCCGCGGCGAAGTCCTGTTCGTGGTGTCGAGCGAGCGGCTCACGAAGGCGCTAGGGCCAGCTCAGTCGGCCGTCGGCGAGCGGCTCAGCGGCCGCCGTCAGAGTCTCGAGGCGCAGATCGAGGACACGCACGCGCTCGAACGCCTCGAGCGCGCGTCGCTGCAGGAATCGCGTTCCTCGCTGGCCGCGGAGACCGCGATGCTGGAGCAGAGCATGGACGCGCAGCGTGCACGCGTGCGCATGGCCGAGGAATCGGTCGAGCGGTATAGGCGAATTCGGGCTCAGGGCTTTGCGTCGGAGGACCTATTGCTCGCAAAGCAGGCCGACTTGCTCGAGCAACGCGGCCGCCTGCAGAGCCTCGAGCGCGAGACCAACGGCGTCGCTCGCCAGCTCGAGGACGTGATCGCGCGCGCCGGCTCGCTCGAGCTGCGCTACCGCAATCAGATTGCGGAGCTCGAGCGCTCGGTGACCGCCGCTGAGCTCGACATCGCCGAGAACGAGGCGCGACGCGAAATCGTCGTGGCGGCTCCGGCGAATGGAATCGCGACCGGCATTGCGGCCGTCGTCGGCGAGCTCGTCGACAATTCCGCGCCGCTCGTCTTCATCGTGCCCGCAGGCTCGCGACTTCGCGCAGAGCTCTACGCTCCGAGCCGCGCCGTCGGTTTCGTCTCGGTGGGAGAGGAGGTGCTGCTGCGCTACGAGCCGTTCCCGTATCAGAAATTCGGCCACTACCGAGGCACGGTGGAGGCCGTGTCGCAGACCGCCATCCTGCCGACCGCGCGCGCCGACGCGCTCGGCGCGGAGCCCGCCTATCAGGTCGTCGTCGCGCTCGAGTCCCAGAACGTGATCGCGTACGGCGAGCCGCGTGCACTGCGCGCCGGCATGGCCGTCGAAGCCGACGTATTGCTCGAGACTCGGCACCTCTACGAATGGGTGCTAGAGCCCTTGTACTCGCTGCGCGGCAAGGTCCATCGATGATCTGAAGCCGGCGGCGGCGCGGGTCGACCGCTGTCGCGCACCAAATCCTGACAGCGGTTGTCATTCTCTCCGGTACAATAGCGCCATCCCCCGGAACGTTGCGCTGAATTGCCCTCGTTCCCTTCGTCGATGGAGCTGATCGTGTTCCTAGATAGCGCCCTGGTCGCGTGGCGGAAGCCCTCCTTTTCTCTTCTATCAGCCATCGCTGCCACGGCGCTGGCCGCGTGCGGCCACCCGGCTCCTCCGCCGACGTTTCCGCCGACCGAGGTCGACGCGCTCGAGGTTCGGCCGCGCGACTTGCCGCTTTCGCTCGAGTACGCGGCGCAGCTGCGCGGCATTCGCGAGGTCGAGGTCCGCGCGCGCGTCTCCGGCATCCTGCTCGAGCGCCGTTACGAGGAAGGACAGCCGGTCAAAGCGGGCGACCTGCTGTTCCGCATCGATCCGGCGCCGTTTCGCGCGGAAGCCGAGCGTGCGCGAGCCGAGCTCGGGGTGCAGCAAGCGAACCTGCAGCAGGCGCGTCGCGAGCGCGACCGCATGGTCCCGCTGTTCGACCAGAAGCTCGCGAGCCAGCGCGACCGCGACAACTCGATGGCGGCGTTCGAGACTTCCCAAGCTGCGGTCACCGCGGCCGAGGCGGCGCTCAAGAGCGCGGAGCTGAATCTCTCTTATACGGACGTGCGCGCGCCGATCGCCGGGCTCACGAGCCGCGAGGTCCGCTCCGAGGGCAGCCTCGTCACGGCCGGCGACGACTCGAGCCTGCTCGCTTATCTCGTGCAAGCGGATCGGCTCTATGTCGAGGTCGCGCTGCCTGAAGCGGACGCGGAGCTCGTGCGCGCTGCGCATGCCAAGAACGCCGAGCATCTAAAGGTGCTCGTGATCGATGCGCGCGGACGGACCATCGGTCCGCCGGCCTCGATCGAATACATCTCGCCGCGGGTCGATGACTCCACCGGCACGGTCGCGATCCGCGCCGTGCTCGACAACGCTGGAGCCACGGGGCTGTTGCCGGGCCGAGTTGCGCGCGCGCACGTCGAGGGCGTCAGCGTGCCGGGCTCGCTCGTAGTCCCGAAGCGCGCGCTGATGCACGGAGCCCAGGGCTCGTTCGTCTGGGTGATCGGCGCCGGCGAGCAGGTCGCCGCGAAGCCCGTGCAGCTCGGCGCGAGCTCGGGCAACGACGTCGTCGTCGCGAGCGGACTCGTCGCCGGCGACCGCGTCGTCGTCGACGGGATCCTGAAGGTGCAACCGGGCGCGCCGGTGCACGCGACGATGCTCGCGCCAGACGGCGCGCCGGCGGCTGCGCCCGGCGTCCCCGCGGCCGCGCCGCCCGCGAACGGGAACGGTGCGCCGGCGGAGCCGCCCTCACGCGCGGACGGTGCACCCAGCGGCGGTCAAGGCTCGCAGTGATCTCCAACTTCTTCATCGATCGGCCGCTGTTCGCGACCGTCGTCTCCGCGTTCATCGTCATTGCCGGGCTCGCGGCGTTTCGCGAGCTGCCGGTCGCGATGTATCCGAACATCGCGCCGCCGCAGATCAGCGTGTCGACGTTCTATCCCGGCGCGAGCGCGGACGTAATCGCCGAGACCGTCGCGGCGCCGCTCGAGCAGGCGCTGAACGGCGTCGAGAACATGCTCTACATGCGCTCGGGCAGCTCGTCGACGGGCCAGCTCACGATCGCGATCACGTTCGGCGTCGGCACGAATGCCGACATCTCGGTGATCAACGTGCAGAACCGAGTGCAGAGCGCACTGCAGCTCCTGCCCGAGGAAGTGCGCCGGCAAGGCGTCACGGTCGCGAAGTCGCTGCCGAGCTTCCTGATGATCCTCACGTTCGATTCGCCGGACGGCCGCTACGACGACCTGTTCGTCTCGAACTACGCGACGCTGAACGTGATCGACGAGCTGCGGCGCATCCCGGGCGTCGGCAACGTGCAGGTGTTCGGCGCGCGCGACTACTCGATCCGCATCTGGCTCAGGCCCGACCGCATGGCGGAGCTCGGCCTCACGCCGGCGGACGTCGCGGCCGCCGTGCGCGAGCAGAACACGCAAGCCGCGGCCGGCCGGCTCGGCGACGAGCCGACGGACGAGCGCGTCGACCTCACGCTCAGCGTCACGACCCAGGCGCGGCTCTCCGATCCCGCCGAGTTCGAGCGCATCGTGCTGCGCACCGGCTCGAACGGCGAGATCGTGCGACTCAAAGACGTCGCTCGTGTAGAGCTAGGCGCACGCGACTATGGGTTCGGGCTCACGCGCAAGGGCCGGTCGACGGTCGGCGCCGCGCTGCAGCTCGCGCCCGACGCGAACGCTCTCCAATCCGCGGCCGCGGTCTACGCGAAGATGGACGAGCTCGGCCAGAAATTCCCCGCGGGGCTCGCGTGGGCGATTCCGTACGACACGAGCAAGTACGTGCGCACGTCGATGCGCGAGGTCGCGTTCACGTTCTTCGAGGCGCTTGTGCTCGTGTTCGGCGTCGTCTGGCTGTTCCTGTACAACCTGCGCGCGACCGTGATCCCGTCGGTCGCGGTGCCGGTGTCGCTGATCGGCACGTTCGCCGGCATGTACCTGCTGCACTTCTCGATCAACTCGCTCACGCTGTTCGGGATGGTGCTGTCGATCGGCATCGTGGTCGACGACGCGATCGTCGTGCTCGAGAACGTCGAGCGGCATATGCGCGACGAGCACGTGAGCGCGCGCGACGCTACGCGGCGCGCGATGGCCGAGGTGAGCCGCCCCGTGATCGCGATCGTGCTCGTGCTGAACGCGGTGTTCCTGCCCGTCGCGTTCTTGGGCGGGCTCGTCGGCGAGATGTACCGGCAGTTCGCGATCACGATCGCAGTGTCCGTCACGATCTCGGGCTTCGTGGCGCTCACGCTCACGCCCGCGATGTGCGCGCTGCTGCTGAAAACGGGCGAGGTCGAGCCGCGCGGCCTCCTGGCTCGCTTCGACGCGGCGTTCGTGCGCCTTACTCATCTCTATACGAACGGTGTGCAGTGGGTGCTGCGCCACGGCACGATCGCCGTGATCGCGATCGTCGCGATGGGCGTCGCAACCTGGCTGCTCGAGCGCGCGACCCCGACCGCGCTCGCGCCGACCGAGGACCAGGGCTACGTGCTCGCGATCGCGGCGCTGCCGCCCGCGGCGTCGATGCAGCGCACGAAGACGGCGCTCGAGCAGCTCGACAAGGCGGCCTTCGCCCATCCGGCGTTCGACGACAACATCAGCGTCTCGGGCTTCGACGTGCTCACGAACGGCGAGCGCAGCAACGCGGGCGTGAGCTTCGTGCTGCTCAAGGACTGGTCCGAGCGGCGCAACCCGGCGCTGTCCGCGGACGCGGTCACGGGCGCACTGTTCGGTGCGGGCATGGCAATCAAGGACGCGTCGATCTTCTCGGTAGCGCCTCCCGCCGTGGAAGGCATGTCGAACACCGGCGGCTTCGAGGGCTTCGTGCAGTCGCGGACGAACGACTATGCCGGGCTCGAGCAGGCGACGCAGACGCTTGTCGCGGCGGCCGCGCAGAGCCGCGAGGTCGCGGGAGTCGGCACGTCGTACTCCGCGCAGGTGCCGCGCGTGCAAGTGGAGATCGATCGCGAGAAGGCGAAGCTGCTCGGCGTGAGCTTGGACGACGTGAACCTAACGCTGCAGAGCACGTTCGGCGCCTTGTACGTGAACGACTTCAACCGCGACGGCCGGGTTTATCGCGTGCAGATGCAGTCGGACTCGCAGTTCCGCTCGCATCCCGAGGACCTGCGCGAGGTGTCCGTGCGCTCGAAGAGCGGCGCGATGATCCCGCTCACCGCGATCGCAGCGGTCAACGAGACCACGGGTCCCGACTTCATCGAGCGCTTCAACCTGTTTCCGTCGGCGCGGCTTTTCGGCGGTCCCGCCCAGGGCCATAGCTCGGGCCAGGGCCTCGCCGCGATGGAGGCTCTCGCCGCGAAGGTGCTGCCCGACGGTTACACGCTCGCGTGGTCCGGTGAGTCGTACCAGGAAAAGACCAGCGGCCAGAACACGCTCGGGATCTTCGGGCTCGCGGTGCTCATGGTGTTCCTGATCCTCGCGGCCCAGTACGAGCGGATCACGCTGCCGTTCGCGGTGATCCTCGCGGTGCCGTTCGCGGTGTTCGGCGCGTTCGCGGCCGTGTGGCTACGCGGTATCTACGACGACCTATATCTACAGATAGGGCTGGTGACGCTCGTCGGCCTCGCCGCGAAGAACGCGATTCTGATCGTCGAGTTTGCTGCGCACCTGAGCCGCGAGGGCGGCAGGTCGCTGCGCGATGCCGCGATCGAGGCCGCGCGCCTGCGCTTCCGCCCGATCGTGATGACCTCCATCGCATTCATCCTCGGCGTGATGCCGCTTGCGCTCTCGACTGGCGCGGGCGCCGGCAGCCGTCACTCGATCGGCACCGGCGTGATCGGCGGCATGCTCGCCGCCACGTTCATCGCGGTGCTGTTCATCCCGCTCTTCTTCGTCTGGACGTCGCGCGCGGGCGAGGCCGCACGGAGACGCTTCGCGGTGGCACCGCAACCGCAGCCGATCGACGAATAGGACTGCGAGCGCCGCCGCAGCCTCGCCCGTCAGCCTCCGTCCGCCGCGCGCCGCCCGTCGCGGGGTGCGATACTGACCCGCATGCATACCATCGAACTGATCGTCGCGGGATCGTGGCTCGTGCTGATCGTCGTCTGGTTCGTCGCGGCGGTGATGCTCGGAATCGGGGGAATTGGTAGGACGTCGCCGCTCGGTCGCGCCGTCCGCCTGCTGCTCGTCATCGCGGTCTGGGTTGCGGTCGGCTACGGCTATCGCCTTCCTGCGCCAGGCTCGACGCCGACGATGCTCGATCTCGCCGCCGTCGGCGCTGCGCTCTGCGTCATGGGTTGCGCGTTCGCGATCTGGGCGCGGTTCTCGCTCGGCCGCAGCTGGGGAATGCCGATGACGCGGCATGAGTCGCCGGAGCTCGTGACGTCGGGGCCGTATCGCTTCGTGCGGCACCCGATTTATACCGGCATCCTGTTCATGCTCGTCGGGACGTCGCTGTTGCATCCCGTCGCCGCTGTTCCGAGCGCGGTGTTCATCGCGTACTTCGTCTACAGCGCGCGCCGCGAAGAGAGCGACATGGAGCGGCAATTCCCGAACGCGTACCCTGGTTATAGGCAGCGCTCGAAGATGCTCATCCCGTTCGTCTTCTGATCCCTCCTCGCAATGGCGCCATAGGATGTCGCTGTTCGCCACCACAAAGCTGGAAGAAACGCTATGAAGAACCTAACCAACAAAGTCGCGTTCGTCACCGGTGCCTCCGCCGGAATCGGCTACGGACTCGCGGACGCGCTCGGCCGAGCCGGCATGCGAGTGATGCTCGCCGGCATTAACGAGAAGAACCTCGATGTGGCGGTCGCGAAGTTGCGCTCCGCCGGAGTGACAGCCGAGCGCGTGCAGTGCGACGTCGCGAGCCGCACGAGCGTGCAGAGCGCCGCGGACGCGACGATCGCGAAGTTCGGCAAGGTGCACGTCGTCTGCAACAACGCGGGCGTCGGCATGGGCGGCGAGATTGGCACGATCCCCGAGAGCGACTGGGAGTGGGTGATCCGCGTGAACTTGATGGGAGTCGTGCACGGCACCGAGATCTTCGCGCCGCTGCTCGCGCAGCACGGCGAGGGCGGCCATATCGTGAACACGTCGTCGATCGCGGGCCTGATTGCCACCCCCGGAGCGGAGCCCTATGCCGCGACGAAGTTCGCGGTTGTCGCGATGAGCGAGGGTTGGCGCGCGCAGCTCGCACCGCGCGGCATCGGGGTCTCGGTGCTTTGCCCCGGCTTCGTCCGCACTAGCATTGCTAGCGGGCAGCGCAACCGGCCCGGCGGGCAACGCCCCGGCGGCGACGAGCAGGGGGCGTTCCTTAGTCAGTTCATCGACGCCGGCATGGATCCGAAGATGCTCGCGGCGCGCGTGCTCGAGGCGATTCGCGACGACGAGCTCTATATTTTCACGCACCCGGAGCTCAAAGCGATGGTCGAGGGCCGCTTCAACGCGATACTCGAAGCCTTCGACCGTGCTGCGAAGAGCCCGGCGCTCAAGGACTACAAGCCGCAGGACTTGAGCGCGCTGATGCGGCCGCCGCAGCAGGCGCAGTGCCGCTGATCGTCAACATCCGGGCGGACTGGACAGACTGCGCACACGGCGTTTTCATATACGGCGAACACTCCACATGAAGGCTCCGTTCCTTGGGGGCGGGCCTAAGGGGACTCCGATGACTCGCCGTCGCCTCACCGTCAGTGCCTGCATAGTGTTCGCTACAGTCGCCTCGCTCACGGCCTGCTCGCCGTCGGCGCCACCCGGGGCGGCGGCGACGGGCCAAGCCGGAACAGCCGACGCGAACGGCGTCCGCCGCACGTCGTGGGGCGAGCCGAACCTCGAAGGCCTGTACACCAACAAGGACGAGTTCGGAACGCCGTTCGAGCGGCCCAACGATCTCGCGGGGCCGCGCAGCGAATACGGTCCCGAGAAGATGGCGGAGCTGATGAAG
>Ga0105248_10007882_pt1 | contig 11700 bp, 11 predicted proteins | sample KBSS34metaG_FD_81524 | JGI IMG/M metagenome (GOLD analysis project Ga0105248, IMG submission 81524) | Switchgrass rhizosphere microbial communities from Kellogg Biological Station, Michigan, USA - KBS S3-4 metaG | ecosystem: Host-associated > Plants > Roots > Rhizosphere > Soil | place...
CAGCGCGACGGCGGCTTTCGCCCAGACGCCGCCTCGGCCGGAGTTCGAGGTAGCCACCATCCGTCGGTCGGCCCAAACGCCGCAAGACGGGGTTACGGCCGGCGTGCGCATCGACGGAGCCCAAGTCCGATGCGCCTTTCTAACGCTGAAGGATTACATCGGCATTGCGTATCGCATCAAGCTGTATCAGGTCTCGGGGCCGGACTGGCTTGGCTCCGAGCGGTTCGATATTAGCGGCACTGTACCGGCCGGAGTTCCCACCACGCAGTTCCCGGAAATGCTGCAGAGCTTGCTGGAAGAGAGATTCAAGCTGAAGATCCACCGCGATAAGAAGGACTTCCCGGTCTACGTGCTCGAAGTCGCCAAGGGCGGATTAAAGATGCAGGAAAGCGCTCCGGACCCCGATCTTGCGAAGGCTGACGCCAAAGCCCCTGTGAACGTTACGGGCAGCGGAGGATCTCAAGGCGTAGCTATTAATTACGGGCGCGGAACGTCTTACACGTTCTCGAATAATCGATTTGAAGCCAAGAGGTTCACCATGGAGCTGTTTGCGGGGAATCTGGAGCGCTTTGTGGATCGCCCGATCGTCGATATGACGGAGCTGAAAGGGACGTATGACATCGTTTTGGAGGTAACCCAAGAAGACTATCGCGCAATGCTGATCCGGGCGGGCATCAACGCCGGTGTTACTCTTCCTCCCGAGGCGCTCAGATTGCTGGACGGCGCGTCAGTTTCGTCTCTCTTGGACGCGATTCAAAAGCTGGGACTCAAACTGGACGCTCGCAAAGCTCCACTGGACTTGTTGGTCATCGATGATGCGCGAAAAACACCTACTGATAATTAGCACTTCAAATGAATATATGATCTAACTATGCGGAAATACCGGTGCTGCTGTGCACTGTTCCTTTTGTGCGGCAACGCTTTCGGCCAGCCCGCACCGCGCCAGGAATTCGAAGCAGCGGTGATGAAATTGAATACATCGGGGCAAACCGATGCATCGTTCAAGATACTCCCAAGCGGACTGTTCAGCGCCACCAACATCCGCATGATCGATATTTTTCAGTTCGCCTTCAAAGTTCGGAATGAAACGACGGTGGGAGCTCCCGGCTGGTTCAGTTCGGATCGCTTCGATATCACTGGCCGGGCACAGGCGAACAGCAAAGAAGATACCTTCCGCGAGATGCTGGGAACGCTCCTGATGCAAGAGCTCAAACTAAAGGTTCATATCCAACCGACAGAGATGAGTGCGTACGCGCTGGTGGTCGGCAAGGGCGGACCCAAACTCCAGAAAGCCGCAGGTACCGGCGAGCCGGAATGCCAACCTGTCGGCGAGCAGGGTGCGCAATTCGGCGGCTTTCACCGGGCATGCACCAACCTGAAGATGTCAGACCTGGCGGAAGCCCTCCCCGACCTTTCGTCGGCCTACGTGAATAAGACCGTGGTGGATCAGACCGGACTCACCGGATCGTACGACTTCAGACTGGATTGGGTGGGACGCAACAATATCGACACCATCGGCGGCTTGACCATGTTTGGCGCGGTCGAGAAACTCGGGCTGAAGCTGGAGGAGAAGAAGCTTACCTTGCCCGTGGTGGTGATCGATCACGTTGAGAAGCCGGGCGCGAACTAGTCGCCACACGGGCATTGCAGCGGGCCTTGCGCGGAAACCCTCGATCCGCCTATCCTTACTCACTATGAGAATGAACTCGGTCCTGGCGATCGCTATGCTGGCTGGGGTGGCGATTTACAGCGCCAACATTGTTCTGCATGCCCAAGACGCTGTTCCCGCCGCTGCACCGGGACCAGATCAGGCAAAAGCGAAGGGCAAGGGAAAAGGTCGCCCGCCCGCAGTCGATACGTTGGGCGAGGGTCCTTGGGATCTCAAATCCGAAAAGACCAACATCCGCGTCACCGTTGTGACGAAAGGGCTCGATCATCCCTGGGGACTCGCATTTGTTCCCGGCGGCGACATGCTGGTAACGGAGCGCGGCGGACGGCTGCGCGTAGTTCGCAAAGGCGTGCTCGATCCCACGCCGATCTCCGGTTTGCCCGAGATACGGGCAGTTAGTCTCGGCGGCTTGATGGACATCGCGTTGCACCCGAACTTCGCGCAAAATCGCCTGATCTACTTCACGTACTCGAAGCCCGGTGCTGAGGATCCTGCTCATGCGACCACCGCGGTCGGCCGCGCGCGCTGGGACGGCGGGCCCGCGCTCACTGATGTTAAGGATGTATTCGTCGCGATGCGTGGTTCGGCGGAAAGGGCGCACCCAAGGGCTGCTGCGGACAAGGTCCGGCAGATGGCAATAGCCACGGCTCACGCCTGGTATTCGACCGGGCGGGTTTGCTCTACGTCACCAGTGGAGACAGGAACTACGGCGAGCTGGCGCAGGACCCGTCCACCGACATCGGGAAGATCTTGCGCATCAAAGACGATGGGAGCATTCCCGCTGATAATCCGTTCGTGGGGAAGGCGGGATACAAACCCGAGATCTACACGATCGGGAATCGCAATCCTCTGGGGCTGACGCTGCATCCGGTGACGGGAGAGATCTGGGAATCCGAATTTGGACCGCGCGGCGGCGACGAGATGAATCGCATCCAGGCGGGCAAGAACTACGGGTGGTTCATCGTCACCAAAGGCGAGCATTACAACGCTGCGCCCAGCGAGAAATCTCACGGAGGCATGGAAGATCCGGTGCTGCATTGGGAGCCGTCCATTAATCCGGGGAATCTGATCTTCTACAACGGCGACAAATTTTCGCAATGGAAGGGCAACCTGATCATGGGCACCATGACGAAGTCGGTGCTGCGCGCGACCTTCGATGCCCAGGGCAATCCTACCAGCCAGGAGCGGATGCTGACCGAACTGAATCAGCGCTTCCGCGACACCCGCGTCGATCCCGACGGATTCATCTACTTGCTTACGGACGAAACCTTCGGAGCCGTTTTGAAGGTCGAACCCGGCCAATAAAGCCATCGATTCGACGTAACTCGCTGATTCGCATAGCTAATACCTTGCAACTTGTTTGCAACTGAGCCCATCTAACAATCGAGAGCCAAAGAAGTGAGCAGAATCCTAGCCGGGTGGATTGGATGCTGTACCACCGCTAAATAAGAAGGGTAAAATACCGTGCGATTCAAACAAAACTTCACCCAGCGAGCGGGTATGCTTTGCGTAGCCGCGACCTTCACCCTGGTATCCGCCTATGCGGGTTCCGAGAACCTCCCGAACTTCCAAAAAGTGGACGACAGGGTCTATCGCGGCGCGCAGCCAACCGATGAAGGCTTCAAGGAGTTAGCGGCCAAGGGCATCAAGACAGTAATCGATCTCCGCCAGATTGGCGAGCATTCCCAGGCCGATGAACAGAAGATAGTGACTGACTTGGGCATGCGCTACGTCAGCATTCCCATGAAGGGACTCTCCGAGCCAAAGGAGAATCTGGTGGCGGCGGTACAGAAGATCTTCAACGATCCCGAGCAAGGTCCCGTATTCGTTCATTGCAAGCGCGGAGCCGATCGCACGGGTTTGGTGGTGGCCGTTTATCGCATCTCGCACGATTCCTGGGATAACAAGAAGGCCCTCGCTGAGGCCAAATCCAACGGAATGAGCATGTTTGAGCGCGCGATCCAACATTATGTGCTGGATTACAAGCCGGCGACGCTCAATGCCTCAGTTTCATCCGAGCCGAAAAGCGTTGGCGCCGCCCAGTAACTAGCATCATTTGAAGTAAGTAGCCGCAATTGAAACGCTTGCAGGACTCCCGCGCTCTTACTGGCGGGAGTCCAGATGCGTCTTCTTGCTGCGGTCTTAACTGTTACCACGTTGTGGACAATCGGATGCGACCGGAAATCGAGTAATCCTCTCGAAACCAAGACATCGGAAGGACAGGCCTCCGAAGCCCCTGCGGGAAAGGCCGCCGCTCGCAAAGACAAAGCGCTGGTGCGGTTCCTCAACGCGGATCCGAGTGACACCCGGCGAGAGTTGTGGGCAGGCGATGCCCGCCTGTTCACAGGAATCGCCTATCGGGCCATTACTCCGTACGTCGAGATTCCTTCTCAGGCGACTCAATTGCGCCTGCGCAACGAGAACGGCACTGAAAATATTGCCTCCATCCACGATGAGCTGTTTGCGGGGCGAAGTTACACCTACGTCGCCATGCCCGGGAAAAATCGATTGTCCCTGGTGGAGCTTAGCGACGATCTCGCGGCTCCTAAACCCGGCAAGGCCAAGGTCCGCCTGATCAACGCTACGTTTGGTGTCGATCACTTGGATTTGCACCGGTCCGGCGTTGCAAAGAAGATCGGCACAGTTCAGGCCGGCGCGTCGACTGACTTCAAAGATGTCGATCCTGGGACCTTCGAGATTCGTCCCGCCAAACAGCCCGTTTCACCGCGACTCTCCAACCTGATGGTGGATGCTGACCACTTCTATACGTTCGTCGTCTTGGGACCGCGCGGCGACCTCGATGCTCTTCGCGTGGAGGAGCGCTTGGATCGATGAAGGCACTCCCGATCTTGCTTGTGGCATGCTCGGGAATTGTGCAGGCGCAAGATGAGCCGGCCGCACCGGGCGCCGCGCCAGCCAGCACGCCAATCAACGACGAAGATTCGCGGGATCGCGTTCTCTATTCGGACGACACGGAGAGCTTGAAGCCTTTGGTCTTCAAGCTGTCGAAGAACATCCTGATGGACCAGAAAGATATCTGGACCAGTCCATTCCACATGAATCGTCACGACGCGATTCCGTGGATTGTGGTGGGGGCTACGACGGGAGCACTGATTGCAGCCGATCGTCACATCGCTAGGCAGTTGCCCAATACTGTGGATCAGGTCGCCATCAGTAAGGATGTATCCAACATTGGTGCCGTCTATACCGTGCTGCCGATCACGGCAGGCCTGTACATCGGCGGGGCCATCGCCCATAACCCCAAGGCTCGAGAGACCGGGATTCTGGGGGGAGAGGCGGCGTTAGACAGCGTGATCGTAGTGACTGTTCTCAAGAGCATTACGCAGCGCCCACGACCTCTCGAGGACAACGGCAAAGGAAGTTTCTTTACTGGCGGGGACTCATTTCCCTCCGGGCATTCCGCCGCGGCCTGGGCTTTGGCCTCAGTGGTCGCGCACGAATACAACAAGAGTATTCTCTACCCAATCACAGCCTACGGGCTGGCTTCGCTGGTGAGTTTTTCCCGGCTCAGCGGGCAGCAGCATTTTGCTTCGGACATCGTCGCCGGGAGCGCCATCGGATGGTTCATCGGTCGTTATGTTTTTCAAACGCACGTGGATCATTCGATCCATCGACGCCCGTCATCGAAACTAAGCCGTTTGCGGCCGCAGGTAATCCCGCAATTTGATCCGCAGACCCGCACGCGCGGTGTGACGCTGAGCTGGACCCGGCGCGACCAGCGGTAGTTCTTAGTTCTTGTTTCCAGAAAAACGTCCCTTAATATCCGGCCAGAACTCCGAGAATGCACGGCTGGTAAAGCTCGACAAGAAACTAAAGGGAATTCGCCCTAGAGCTTCACTGGCCGTGGCCTGGCTGTCGGGCCGCCACGTGTTGGAAATAAACTGGGCACTGGGAATCGCAATGTAGCGCGCATACGCGGTCATCGTGTCGCCATTCCGATTGGTGGATAAGAATGTCATTTTGGCGACATGTGCCAGGCGAGTTTTGAAGGGTTGCCCGCCGGTGGTCCGGAAGTAGCGGGGATCTTCTCCCCACATGCTGCCGATACTTGCTTCCAGGACCCCTTGTGTGGCGCTGGCTGTAAGCCGCAGCCCATAGCGTTTTCCAAAGCCATCCCAGTGCGGTCCGTACTCTTCAGGAGAGTTGCCAGCCGTGGCAATTCCCGCCAGAACGACGCCCGCTGCCAGATTGGGCGCACCCAGCGTCCCGTTTACGATCCAACGAAAACGCTGTCCCGCTGTAATGGGCGTGTAGGATGGCGCAGGCACAATAACCGCAGTCAGGGATTCACCCACTGGCGCCGCCACTGGGGCGTCCGCTTGTGCGAACACCACTACGCCGGATGCCAAAAAAATCAAGCTTTTGGTGATTGTAGTCATCGTCAACTCTCCGATTTAGTCTTTGGAAACTTCCTGCGGCTCGGCATCTTCAAACACTTCGCGGACAGCTTCCTTTACGGCACTCTTCACGGCATCCTTAACTGAATCCTGAAGTTTGTCGGAATTGAGATCCAGCTCAACGCCCTCGCCTGCAAGCTCTTGGATCATGATTTCGACGACAGGGCCGACGGGAGGCAACTCTTTGGTCATCGCCTTAGCAACCCTTTTTGCGATCTTCTCTGTGGGCGTCGACGCTTCCTTCGCGTCCTTGATCTCCGCAGTGGCCTTCGCTCCGGTGCGCTCCCAATCCTCGTTAAATGTTTTCGTGATGACGGCCGCGATCTTCGGATCGCGGATTACAATGCCGATTTCCCGGCGGCGGTCCAGTTCGGCTTCCCGAAGACTTTGGCTGCCCATGAATACGTGCGTACCGTCGCGAACCATCGATCGTGTGTGCAGGCGCAGTTTGGCGAGCTTACGGGCAGATATTTTGGCGCTTCGCTTGGTCTTGCCAATGAGGCGCACCGTGACTCCGGCTTTGATCCGAGCTTCCAGCAGCTTGAGCATTTCCGGATCGCTAAGATTCGGATCGTAAATCAACAAATCTTTTTTCGCCGCTGTGATAAACGCGCCCAGCCTTTCGCGCGCGTTGAGGGGGCTGACAATAAACGTAGTGGCCCCGGCCACATACGGCTGACGCTGGGTATCTGCCTCAAATAACTTCACGGCTTCCTGCACCAGCTTTCGATCCTTGGTTATGATGGCGAAGCTGCGGCTTCGATCAATGTCCTGGTACGTGAAGTTGAACGCTAAGAGATGGAGATCGCGGCCGTCGATCACGATCATCTTCCCGTGGTAGCGCATCAGATCGTCCGCGGTTCGCGCGACGGTCACTCCTGCGGCGAGCAAGCGCAGCTCCAGCGCCCGCAGATTCTTTTCTCCGCCTCGATTCGTGTACGCGATCAACGCCCGCACGCGCACGCCCCGCGTCACCGCATTCACCAACGCGCGTTCAACTTCTTTGTGATCGAAGCGAAAAATCAGAATATCGATGGTTTTCTTAGCAGCGTCTAACCCCTTCACCAGCGGCGCAACGCCCTCACCCGGCTGTACAAGGAGTTTCATAGAGGTTTCCCTAATGCTTGGCACCACACTTGCTGTTGCAATGACATGGCCACTGTGACTTTCGAACGACGGTCGGCATTTCAAACCGGTATCTCCAAGAAATTGCAGATACTTACGGTCCTGGTAGCATCTGTGCCGGGCTGCTATGCGGCTGGCAAGACTACTAATAACGACGCCCGGGCGTCGGCGACTGCAGAAACTACCGGGACGGCGATGCTGTGGCGGCAACCTACCGATATCGCGTCACGAGACCTATTGAACGGCGCGGGCGGCCGGGCACATGCCCCCAAATCCACCACCTTCACCTTCATCAAGGAAGATCTGGATGGTACTGCGCCCAAGTTCGTGGTGAAGGATGATGACGGCGTTAAGTGGAAAGTAAAGCTCGGTGCCGAGGCCAAGCCCGAGACGGCAGCCACGCGATTCCTCTGGGCCGCAGGCTATTTCGCCGATGAAGATTACTTCCTGCCCACCCTGCGCATCACAGAACTGCCCACGCGTTTGCATCGCGGGCAGAAGCTGGTGGGACCGGAAGGAACTATCCACAACGCCCGCCTGAAGCGGGAACTTCCGGACGGAGCCAAGGGCGGCGCGTGGCCCTGGAAGCATGCTCCCTTTGCCGGGACTCGAGAATACAACGGTCTGCGAGTTTTGATGGCCGTTATCAACAACTGGGATCTCAAAGACGTTAACAACGGGATCTATCAGAACGCCGACAAAGAGCAGGTTTATGCCGTCCACGACGTGGGTGCGTCGTTCGGTACTACAGGTGTGGTGCGAAACCTGAACAATGCCCGAGGGAATCTCAAAGCCTACGATCATTCCCGCTTCATCACTAAGACGACTTCGAAAAAAGTGAACTTTGCGACACCAGGGCGGCCCACGTTCTGGCTGGTTTTCAACCCGCCCCGCTACTTCATGCGGCTTAGCTTGCGATCCATCGGGCATAATGTTCCGCGCGCGGATGCAAAATGGATGGGCGATCTTCTGGGCGGCCTCAGCCCGCAGCAAATCCGCGATGCATTCCGCGGCGCCGGCTACTCGCCGGAAGAGGTCGAAGGGTTCGCGCGGACGGTGGAAGGCCGCATCGCCGCGCTACGAGCTTTGTAGCGCATCTTCGGAATTCATCTGTAGGTTGAAGAGCTCTGCATACAAGCCTTCCGTTTTGATGAGCTCGTCATGGGTGCCGCTCTGGGCGATGACGCCCTCGTCGATTACGAAGATCACGTCGGAGTTCTGAATAGTAGAGAGCCGGTGGGCGATCACGATCGACGTCTTGCCCTTCATCAGGCGCTCCAGCGCTTCGAAAACCAGGTTCTCCGACGATGCATCGAGGCCGGTGCCGGGCTCATCCAGGATCAGAATCGGCGTGTTGCGGATCATAGCCCGAGCGATCGCGATCCGCTGCCGCTGGCCACCCGACAGCGTTACGCCGCGTTCGCCCACCATGGTGTCGTAGCGCTCCGGCATCTTATCGATGAACTCAGATGCATTAGCCATCTCGGCGGCCTTCAATATCTCCGACCGGGTGGCGTTGGGTTTCCCGTAGGCAATGTTTTTCCAGACGGGAGCATGAAACAGCAGTGTCTCCTGCAATACGAAACTCACCTGTTCGCGAATGGATTTCTGCGTATACTGGCGCACGTCTACGCCGTCGATTTTTACGACGCCTGAGGTCGGATCGTAGAACCGTGGAACCAACCCGACGATGGAGCTCTTGCCGGCCCCGGTGCGGCCAACCACGGCAGCCACCTGCCCGGCTTCGATGCGAAAGCTAACGTCCTTTAGGATGGGCTGCTCTTCTTCGTAGCTAAAAGTGACTTTCTCAAATTCGATGTCTCCCTTGAAACGTGGCGCGGGCCGGGCCCCCGGAAGATCCTTCAAGTCGGTATCCGTCTCCAGAACTTCCCTGATCCGTTCATATCCTACGGCGGCCTTCGAATAGGCGTCCGTCATCTTCGAAAGCTCCTGCATCGGCTTGTACATCTTCCCCAGGTACCAGATGAAGACAATCAGCGACCCAGGCGCCAGCGAGCCGGCCAGCACCATCCGCGCGCCGAAGAACAACACCAGGCTGGTCCCCATGGCGACGATAATCTCGACCATGGGCGACAGCTTGGCCTTCAGGCTGCGCGCCCGAAGCGAGAGCTCAACGCTCTCCAGGCTTTCGTCTTCCAGGCGCTTTTGTTCGTAGTCCTCGCGTGCGAATGCCTTGACCACCCTAATCGAGGTAAGAACCTCCTGGATGACGGAGACCACCTGGCCTTCCTTCTTTCGAACTTCCCTTGAAGATTTTTTGATGAGCCGCGTGTAACGGAACACCACTAGAAAAAGCAAAGGAGCGACCGACAGCGCAATCAGCGTGAAGCGCCAGTTCATGTAAAACATCACGCCGATCATGCCCGCCAGCGTTAGCGTATTGATCAGGGCGCTCAGCAATCCCCCTGTGATGAAGCTTTGAACCGAGTCGATGTCGCTGGTGACCCGGCTGATCAGATCTCCGGTTTGCGCATGGTTGTGATACGCGAGAGACAGCCGCTGGATGCGGGAATACAGGGTTGAGCGGAGATCATGCATTACCCATTGCCCAACCGTGGAGGTGTAGTATTTTTCGATATAGGAGCACACCGCTCCGACTATCCCTACAACCAAAGCGGCCACTGCGGCGAATAGCAGGATCGACTGCTTGTTGTCCCCAAACAACTCAACGACGTGAGTCACCCACCCGGTAGCGGGTTTGTCTTTCAGAAGGTTGTCGAGAACAATCTTCAGAGGCCACGGCTGTAAAAGATCGCACACGCCCTCGCCGATTGCGGCCGCTAGTCCAAACGCGAGAGCCTTGGAGTGCGGCTTGAGAAGCTTGATAATAGCTTTGCGACGCGGATTTTCAGCCGTAGACTAGTCCTCCCACTCTATAGATAGCGACAGCCCGTTGCCGTTTTACGCCTAAGGCTAACTGTTATTGCGGTGGAAGGGAATCCTGGGAGCCGGCCCCCTCCGCGTGATACCCGCCTTCAATTCTCGGCGATGCACCCGCACATAGCCAGCTCCCGGGTCTCAACGAATAGATTCTGTTGCATCGTTCCCGTTTCATCCGAATTTAGAGACGTTTGGCGGGCGGAGTGCAACAAGTATGTTGATGATCCGAATAACTTCACGATTCTGTTTGCTCGTACTAGTACTGACAGCTTGTGTAAGGCTCGCGTTCGCTCAGGGCGGTCCTCCGTTTCGTTCAGATGATCCAGATACGCCTGGAAACCGGAACTGGGAAATCAACGTCGGGCTTGTAGGGCAGCGTAATCCATTTGCCGGCGAATACGAAGTGCCCAACATCGACCTCAACTACGGACTTGGGCATCGTATACAGCTCAAATTCGAGATGCCGCTGAGTGTATCGGAAACACGCGGCAACGACGCACACGTCGCGGCTGGTCCCGGTAACTCGCTATTGGGAGTGAAGTGGCGCTTTTATGCCCACCATCCCAAGTCAGAAGGCGAAAAGCCTGCCGGCGAGCGCGAATCCACATTCGGCCTCTCCATCTACCCTCAGCTCATGGTGAATAATCCCACCCGTTCCGTAGATCGCGGTATCGTCGATCCAGGCCCTCAACTTCTTCTTCCCGTGGAGGTGAGCGCCGTCCTTGGCCCTCTCCGTATCAGCGGGGAAGTTGGGTACTGGTTCACTGAAAAGAACGTACCGCGGTCCTGGACAAGCGGCGTGGTAGTGGGTCACGAGTTTCGCAAGAACACCGAGCTCTACGCGGAGCTCAGCGATCAAAAGGAAGTCGGGGGAACTGATTTGAAGCCAGCGCTACGCGAAACGACCCTAGGTGTAGGGGAACGCATACCGCTCACGCCAGAAGGAAGGTTCCGCCTGATCGGCATGGCAGGCCACAGCGTGGTATCCGCCACGCCGACAAACGGACAGCCGGGTTGGATCGCCTACGTAGGCATCCAATTCCTCTCGTCCTCGTCCAGGCGCCGCAGCAGTGACTACATGGAGGCGGATGGTCAGTAGAAATCGGTAATTTAGTCCATCCCTGCCAAATAGAGGGGTCTAACTGGGCTTTTTTCAAAGAGTTTGACTGTGGCCCTGGAAGTGCTCAAACCCCTACAGGAGTAAATCAATGAAACGAAAACTATTAGCCTTAGGAGCATTTGTTGCCGTGGCGGGGTCGGCCGTTGCTCAGCAGCAAGGCCTGCAGCGCAGAGCGAACATGGTGGGCGGCGGCGGTCCGGATTACGGGAAGTGCACCGTCGAGGTCGTGGTGGATGGCGGCGCTCAAGTTGAAATCCGCGGCGACACCGCTACATTGCGTGACACCAACGGCCAGACACCGCAGTGGCGGCGCTTTGAATGTACCAGTCCGCTGCCGGCGAACGCCGCGAATTTTCGTTTCGCTGGCGTAGATGGGCGCGGCAGCCAAACTCTAGTGCGTGATCCTCGTAACGGCGGAGCCGCCGTAGTGCAGATTGCCGATCCCCAAGGCGGCGCCGAAGGCTACA
>Ga0105248_10007883_pt1 | contig 11699 bp, 6 predicted proteins | sample KBSS34metaG_FD_81524 | JGI IMG/M metagenome (GOLD analysis project Ga0105248, IMG submission 81524) | Switchgrass rhizosphere microbial communities from Kellogg Biological Station, Michigan, USA - KBS S3-4 metaG | ecosystem: Host-associated > Plants > Roots > Rhizosphere > Soil | place...
GGCACCCGCCTTGGCGTCTACGACATCATCTCGCCGATCGGGAGCGGGGGCATGGGCGCCGTCTACCTCGCGCACGACAGCAACCTGGGACGCGATGTCGCTCTGAAGATTCTGCCCGCCACCCTCGCCAACGATCCTGACCGTGTCGCCCGCTTCAGACGGGAGGCGCAAGTCGTCGCCTCGCTCAATCACCCGCACATCGCTCAGATCTACGACCTCGTTGAGGCCGACGACGCCCAGTTCCTCGTCCTCGAACTCGTGGACGGCGAGAGCCTGGACAAGCGCATTGCGCGCGCCGCGATCCCCGTTGACGAAGCCCTCGGTATTGCTAAGCAGGTCGCCGATGCTCTCGAAGCGGCCCACGAGAAAGGCATCATCCATCGCGATCTGAAACCTGCGAATATCGCGGTGACGAGCGACGGCAATGTCAAGGTCCTGGACTTTGGGTTGGCGAAAGCGATCGAGCCAGCGAGCGGCGCGGCCGTCGACCTCGCCAACTCGCCGACGATCACGTCGCCCGCGATGACGCAGGCCGGGATGATCCTGGGTACGGCGGCCTACATGAGTCCCGAGCAGGCACGGGGACGTACGATCGATCGCCGCGCGGATATCTGGGCGTTCGGTGCGGTGCTGTTCGAGATGCTCACTGGGCGGCGCGCTTTCGACGGGGACGACATCTCGGTCACGCTTGCCTCGGTCCTGATGAAGGACCCAGATTGGGCGGCGATCCCCAGCTCCACCTCACCCGGACTGCTCCGATTGCTCTCGCGGTGTCTGAAGAAGGATCCGAAGGAGCGATTGCAAGCGATCGGCGATGCACGAATTGAGATCGACGAGCTGCTACGAGTGAAATCGGACACAACGGCAGGCGTGGTGTCGGGCCAAATGCCGGCCCGCCGCGTCGCAATGACGGCAATAGCCACATTGGTCGTGGGGGGCGTTCTCGCAACGATGGTCACGCTCTCAATCGCGCGTACGGCGACACAGCCGCGACGCCAGCCGGTGCGCTTCACCATCGTCCCCCCGATCGCACAGCCACTCCTTCTTACTGGATCGAATCGCGATCTTGCTGTCTCACCAGACGGACAATACCTCGTCTACGTGGCCAGCGACGACACGAGCGGCAGGCGCGGTGCGCAGTTGATGGTCCGCGCTCTCGATCAACTTGAGGCCGTGCCACTCCGTGGCGCCACGGGGACTCGTCCCTTCATCTCGCCCGATAGTCGATGGGTCGGTTTCTATACGGCGGGTGGGCTGTTGCGAAAGGTGCCGATTACTGGTGGGCCGCCAATCACCGTCTGCCGTGTGCCAGGCTCGTTGCAAGGCGCCACGTGGAGTGAGAACGGCGACATCATTCTTGCGACCAGCGAAGCGAGCACGGGTTTGCTCAGCGTTGCTGATGCGGGCGGCGAGCCGAGCGTATTGACAAAGCCCGACCTCGCGCATGGCGAGCACGATCACGTATTCCCCTCGGCGCTTCCCGGTGGGCGAGCCGTGTTGTTCACGATCACGACGGGACCGGGTAGGGCGCCGGAGGCGACTGAGGACACGCGTTTGGCGGTCCTCGATCTGAAAACCCGGCAGACCAAGACGCTGATCGAGAACGGAAGCCACCCGGAGTATGTCGGAGCCGTGTCGGGCTCTGCACAGCCTGGATTCGTGGTGTTCGGCACGGCAGAAGGCTTGCGCGGGATACGGTTCGATTCCGTCAGGCTCCAGGCCTTAAGCGATCCGGTTCCGCTCGGAGAGCAGGTGAGGCTTAAGGCAAACGGGGCGGCTGAGTTCAGTGTATCGCCTGGAGGAACCCTTGTGTATATCCCGGGTGGCGCCGGGACGGACGGATCTCGATCGCTGGTGTGGGTTGATCGACATGGACGAGAAGAGACGATCAACGCACCAACTCGCCCATATGCGGTCGTTCGCCTGTCCCCTGACGGCAATCGTGTCGCCGTAGACATCCGGGAGCAGCAAAACGACATTTGGATTTGGAACTTTGCGCGTCAGACGCTCACTCCACTGACCTTTGGTCACAGCGACAACAATCCAGTGTGGACGTCGGATGGTCGTCGCATCATTTTCAAATCTGGTCGGGCAGGGGCCGCTAACCTGTTCTGGCAGTTGGCGGATGGCTCCGGCACCCCAGAGCGATTGCTCGCGAGTCCAGAGGGACAGACTCCCAAGACTGTCTCCCCGGACGGGAAACGCGTCGTGTTCACTGCAACAAACGACCAGACGTCTGCCAACGATATCCACTCTCTCGTCCTTGACGGAAAACCGAGGACGGAGCCGTTGATCCAAACCGCCTTTTTCAAGAATGACCCAAGCATATCTCCCGACGGACACTGGCTCGCGTACGAGTCGATGGAGGGCCGCTTCCAAGAGGTTTATGTCCGGCCGTTTCCCAATGTGAATGACGGTCAATGGCAGGTGTCGACGGCCGGCGGCCAGCAGCCGCAGTGGGGGCGTGACGGCCGCGAATTGTTCTATCTTGATCGATCTGGTTTTCTGACGGTCGTACAGGTTGAGACCAAGCCGACGTTCACGTACTCCAAACCAAACACGTTACTCGACACCCGTTACTACGCATCCAATGGTCCCTGGACGTACGACATTTCACCGGATGGTCAGCGGTTCCTGATGCTCAAAGATTCGACGACTGGCAACTCCGCATCCCCGGTGAGCATGGTAGTCGTCCTCAATTGGCTGGAGGAACTCAACGCGAAAGTGCCGGCAAAAAGATGACGGCGCACTCCTGACAATCGTGACGGCGGCGCTCGTCGCGTCACAACGGCGGCTCCAGCGAGCTCTGACTTTGGAGTCTTATTAGCCCCTCTCGCCACCTTGCCACCCCTACGGGTGTGACAAGGGCAGCAAGAGAAGGGCAGTTGTCAGTGGCGAATCGTTGGCGAGTGGCAACTTGATGTTCTGCTCTAAGCCACTACCGAATTGTGAAGGCGTTTGCTGGGAGGCTACCGTTCTCAGCTAAGGCGCAGGCGACTCGCTCCAGTGCGCCCGATGAAATACCGCTCGTCTGGCGTGGATGGCACTAGCCGATCTTTCTCGCGTTTTTCGAAGCCCAACTCGTATACACTTTGCCGCCTATCGCAATCCGTCGCTGCACGAGGAGGTACGTATGCCGCGCAATAACGAAGCTGTGGTGAAGCGCTGGTGGGAGGAGCTGTGGAACAATGGGGACCTTGCTCTTGCGGATGAAATCGTCAGCCGAGACTTCACAGACCACGACCCCGCCTCACCGTGGGTGCCGCCAGGCATCGAGGGTTGCAAGACGCTCGTTACCGGCTATCGCACCGTCTTCCCCGACATCCACTTCGCCATCGAGCAGCAGGTCGCAGCGGGCGACACCGTCGTCTCCCATTGGCGCTGTACTGGAACCCATCGCGGTGAGCTGATGGGCCTTGCACCGACAGGCAAGCGCATGGAAGTCGAGGGCATCAGTATCCTGCACCTGGAGGATGGCAAGATCAAGCACCAGACCACAATCTGGGATGCGCTTGGCTTGATGCAGCAGCTCGGCGCGGTGCCGAGTCCTAAACTCGCTACATAGGGTCGTGGGGTCTGGCGCACGGAAGTTGTGTGACCAGACTCCCAACCTAGTCTCCGCAGCGATTACTTCTCAGCAGGCTTCGGAAACAGCGTCCGCAGTCCTCGAGCGAACGCACCTGGAAACACCGAGGTGTGAGTTTCGTTCTCTAACACCGTGCTGCGCAGAGTAAGACCGTTGTACTTGCGTTCGGTCACGACCGACACGAAGTGTTTCGCGTAGTCCTGCATCGACGTGCTTTCGAGGCTACCGACCGCGATGAATACGTCGGCTCGCAGCGGCCGCTTCGCAGTGGCAAACGTCGCCTCCTCCTTGAACATCACCTGGTCGTCCCAGTAGAGCGCAGGGCTAACGAGGATCATGCGCGTGAAGGTTTGGGGTGCTTGGAACAACGAATAGCTGCCAAAGAGTGCACCCAGCGAATGCCCTGAGTATATGCGCTCCTGAGTTGCTCGGTATCGCCGTTCCGTCAGCTTCCCCGATCGATTGACACTGGAACGTAGACTGCTCCGGGTCAGGAGCGGTCATGCGGAAGTCGAAGTTCAGTGAAAGCCAGATCGTCGGGATCTGAAAGATGCAGAGAGTGGCGTGCCGGTCGCGGACCTCATTCGGAAGCACGGCGTCAGTAAAGCGACCTTCTTCAAATGGCGCAGCAAGTACGGTGGCGCATCGGTGTCGGATGTGAAGCGGCTGCGCGAGCTCGAGACGGAAACGCCAAGCTGAAACGGATGTACGCGGACCTGGCGCTCGAGAACGCTGCCATTAAGGACGTCCTCAACCGGAAGCTGTAAGGCCGTTCGCGAAGCGACAGATCGCCGAGGTGCTCGTCAGCGAGTACCAGCTGCCGGTGCAGCGGGCCTGTCCTGTGGTGAGGCTCTCGCGGGCGGCGTACTACCGGCCTCCGGTTCCGGCGAGTCGACGGGATGCCGCGGTGATCGCGGCGTTGACGGACGTCGTGGCACGATACGGACGATGGGGTTTCTGGAAGTGTTTCGACCGCCTGCGTGTCGAAGGCCATCGCTGGAATCACAAGCGCGTGCATCGGGTCTACTGCGCGCTGCGACTGAATCTGCCGCGACGAACCACGCGCCGGGTGCCACGACGCATCCGACAGCCGCTCACCGCGCCTCCGGTACTGAATCAGACGTGAGCGCTCGACTTCATGACCGAGACGCTCTACGACGGCCGGCGCGTGCGCCTGCTGACGATGATCGACGAAGGGAATCGAGAGGGCTTGGAGATCGCGATGGGCCTCTCGCTGCCCAGCCGGCGGGTGATTCGCGTCGTCGACGAGCTGGTCGCCGTGCACGGCTGTCCGTCAGCCGTCAGGGTGGACTACGGCCCCGAATTCACTGCGCAGACCTTTGTCGACTGGTGCGCCGACCACCGCGCGGCGATTCACTACATCCAGCCGGGCAAGCCGGATCAGAACGCGTACATCGAACGATTCAATCGCACATATCGCACGGAGGTCCTCAACGCGCATCTCTTCGAGTCGTGTCGGAATTGCGCGCGCTGACCGAGACCCGGTTGCGGATCTACAACAGCGAACGGCCCCACGACAGCCTCGGCCGGGTGCCGCCGCTCATGTTCCTGCCGAGGCCTTCATCAGCCGGGCAGTCTCTCTTTGCAGTGTCTACTTGACGGCGAAGCTTACGTATTCAGGACCCATCGCGACCAAGCGCGCCCACCGAAGAAGATGTCCGCAAACGTCGGCTGCGTTCAGGTTCAATCCCGGTTAGCCAGCCAAGTTCGATCCCCGGGTCGGCAGGCCGCGTACCGCAAGAATCACTAGCAGTTAACCGCCGGCATCGGTCCTCCCCATCAAGAACATCGTTCTTGTTAGCCGTATGGATGACGCGCGGCTGACTGCGCGAGACAGCTCAAAAGATGCTCGCTGAGTAACTTGGGATTTTGCGAGCGCCTTACGCTGAAGCTTTCAATCGTTCTGATCGTGGTCTCGCCTCTTGGCCATGTATGTTGACCTCGCTCGAAGCGCCGCCGGTTAACTGCCAACCGAAATTCATTCGTCGAGCGCGAACACGAACAACGAGAGCCCGGACACGATGGACACGTACTGCCGATTGCCGACGCGATAGCTGATCGGACCGCTGTTGATGGCCGCTCCGAGATTCGTTTTCCACAGCAGCGATCCGGTGCGCGCATCCAGAGCCTGGAAATACCCTTCACGTCCGCCCGTGAACAGCAGATCCGATCCGGTCGTCAGGATGCCGCTATCGGTCACGTCCGTCATCGTGTATTTCCACTTCTCCCGCCCCGTCGCAGGGTCGAGCGCGATCACCGCGCCGTGACCGGCCGCCTCGGTCCAGGTGTTGATTGGCGATCGCCCCAGGCCGGGCGCCCCGGGCACGGGCGAATTGTTCCGCTGGCCGCCGCCCTCGAACATCGTGCCTTCCTTGTGCTGCGACGTCGCCGGCAAGTAAATGCTCGCGTAGTCTTCCCATGCGGAGACATAAAAGAGGCGGGTGCGCTGGCTGAACGACGGCGAGTACCAATTCGTCCCGCCCTGATTACCCGGGTAGGTTGGCTGCCCCTCGGGCTGCGGTGTCTGCTTCGGCCGGCCGTGCTCGTCGAACTCGCTCATCCAGTTGACCTTCACGAACGGCTTCCCGAGCAGAAACTTTCCGGTTTCCCGATCGAGCGCATAGAAATTGCCGTTGCGGTTGGCCCAGGCGACGACGTTGACGCGGCTGCCCGCCCAGTTGTCGACGAGCACTGGAACCTGCACCGAGTCGTAGTCGTAGACATCGTGCGGCGTGAACTGATAATGCCATTTCAGCTTGCCGGTGTCGGCGTCGAGCGCCACGACGGACGCGGTGTAGAGATTGTCGCCGGGCCGCTGCACGCCGTTGTAATCCGGACCGACGTTGCCGGTGCCCCAGTACGTCAGGTTGAGCCGCGGATCGTAGGAGCCGGTCATCCAGATCGATCCGCCACCACGTTTCCAGGCCTCGGGATCGCAGAAGGACTTGGACTCGGGAGGACAGCGCTCCCACGTCTCGGAACCGGGCTCACCCGGCGCGGGGATGGTGTAGAACCGCCACGCTTCGCGTCCGGTCGTGACGTCATAAGCCGCAATGAAGCCCCTGATGCCGTACTCGCCGCCGCCCACGCCGACGATGACCTTGTTCTTGACGACCAGCGGCGCATGTGTGATCGAGTACCCGGATTTGGTCGTCGCCACTTCGGTCTTCCAGATGACGCGGCCGGTTCTCCGGTCGATCGCGATCAACTGCGCGTCGAGGGTACCCATGAACAGGGTGTCGCCAAGGATCGCCAGCCCGCGATTATTGGCGCCGCAACAGACGACGCGATCCTGGGCCGGTGTGTAGCGATAGATCCAGAACGCTCGACCGGTCGCCGCATCGAGCGCGACGACATCGTTCAACCGCTGGGTGATGTACATCATGCCGTCGACGACCAGCGGCGTGGTCTGCCAGTTGCCGGCGACCGGCGATTGGTATACCCATTGAAGCTTGAGATTCTTGACGTTGGCTGGCGTGATCTGATTCAGCGGGCTGTAGCGCGTGCTCGAATAGTTGCCCGAGTAGGTCAACCAGTTCTGCGGCTCGCTCGGCGCAGCGGCGAGGCGATCGGACGTCACCTGTCCATGCACGCGGAGAGACAGCACGCCGATCACCGATACGACACACCAGGCGAGGCCGGGTCGTCTTCCGATCATGGCTATCGTCCTTTCAGCGAAAGCAGGTACGCGAGCACGTCGCCAAGCTCCTCGTCGGAAAGCTTGCCCTTGTAGGACGGCATGGGCGACGTCTTTGCGATCGTGAACTCGCGAAGGTCGGCTTTCACCAGCGAGTGCAGGCGTTCGTGGTCGTCGATGATTTGCAGAGTAAATGTATCCTCGTTGAGGCGCCGGCCGTTGATGATCGTGCCGTCCTTCGTCACGACGCGGACCGGACGGTTGATCGGCATCATCTGGCTGGTCGGGTCGAGCAGTGATCGCTGGATCGAGCCGGCGCTGCGTGCGGCGCCGATGTCGCTCAGGTTGGGACCGACGAGAGATCCGTCAAGGTCGATGCGGTGACATCCGGTGCAGGCGCCTTTGCCGAGGACGATGGCGCGCCCGCGGGTCTCGTCGCCGGCCTTGACCGTCGCCGGGTCGAACGCGTTCATGTTGCGAAGATAAGCGAGGATACCCGCCATGTCGGTGGCGTTCAGCGCGAACGGCGGCATACCGGCCGGCGATCCATTCCTGATGAAACGTTCCAGGTCTCGATCGATGACAGCGTTTCGAAACGTGCCGCTGCGCAGATTCACCCCGCCAATCGCGTCGCCCTGCGCGCCGTGGCAGGTGACACACTTCGCCGCGTACACGGTCGCCCCGTACGCAATGTCGGCGCCGGCATATGGGTTGTCGTGCGGTGGGACCGTACCCTGCGCCGAGGCGACGGTCAAGCCGATCGTCCAGACCACCATTCCACGCATCACGGTCGCACAGGCTTTAGGCATCGATCGCCTTTCTGCACCGGTCCCGTCCCGCCGGCCGCATCGGCGTGAGGATCTCCGGCGGACAAGGGGCACGAGGGCGAGGCTGATTCTAGCGGGAGGGCCGCTCTCGCGAAAGAGAAACCGCCAGCCCAGTCGCTGGCGTAGCGCGCCGCCACGAGATATGAAGCCGCGATCTGGAGGAAGTCGCCGGGCGGCCGGCAACAGATTCCGCGGCACGCGAACGTGATGAATTCGTAGCCGCCATCAGGCAGCGTTCCTGTCGATCCAGTTGCGGAAACCGTCCCGACCTGCTTGACCTCGTTGATCGTGAAAGAGTGGCGGACGCGGTCGCTGAGGTGCTTCGCTATGAAGCCGCCGTACTCGCCAAACGCTTCGCTGTCTCTGCAGACTGCCAGCCACCGTACTTGTCCTGCAGGGCCTGCGGGAGATCGCAGTGGTCAACGTGGCGAATGGTTCGATGCCCTCTGCCTTGAGCTCATCAATCAAGCGGTTATGGAAGTCCGCCCGTCGCCGAAAGTGGCACGCGATTAACGAGCTAGAAGATCCTGCTGAGAGGGATTCGAGTGCTCTCGGCCGTTAGCCGAGCTGACAAACCCGTCCCAGACGGCCCGCCAACAATAAATAACTGATAACAAACGATTTAGATTGATTCGATCGGGGCGCGTGGGTGCTCAGGGAACCCACTTCGCTACTAAGCCTCAGCCTCCAGCCATACGACGATCGAGCGGTTGCACGCCACGTTGTCACCATTTGCTCCCAGCGACCCAGAAAAGGGCAATTGGCGCAGCTTCGTGCTGTTCAGTCTTGTGAGGGCACTTATGCGCAACGATGTTGCTCGTGCAGAGAGGGAACGGTGAAGTTCGCAACGCGATCGCAAACGCATTTCTGTTAGCATCCAGCGCCGGCGCGCAGAAGCCTCTCCAGTCCCATTTCTGTTCGCGGCGTTGAGGCCCGGCCCAACCAGCTCGGATTTGAGGAGGCCTGACATGTGGAACCGACGAGATTTTCTTCGAATGGGTGCCCTCGGGTCGGCCACCCTCATTCCGAAGGCATTCAACAGCATCGAGCAGGTTGCGGCCGCGTCCGCGGGGGTGGCCGATCGCGCCCCCGATGATGTCGCGCAAGACGAGTTCTACTGGCGAGAAATCCAGGAAGCCTTCACGCTCGATCGCACGTTGACCAATCTGAACAACGGCAACACGTGTCCTAGCCCGCGCGTGGTGCACGAAGCGGTCAAGCGCTACATGGACATGGCGAACATGCTGCCCGTGCAGTACAACGGCATGATCGGTCGCAACGTCAGCACCGTGCGCCGGCGGATGGCCGCCGAGTTCGGCTGTGACGTCTCGGAGCTCGCGCTGACACGCAACGCCAGCGAGTCCATGCAGATCGCCCAGAATGGGATCGACATGAAACCGGGTGACGAGGTCGTCACGACCGAGCAGGACTACCCACGCATGCTGACCACGTGGGACCAGCGCATGCGGCGCGACAAGATCAAGGTCACGCGTATCCAGTTCCCCGTGCCGACCACGCAGGACGATCTCTACCAGCGATTCGAGAAAGCGATCACGCCGCAGACCAAGGTCCTACATTTCTGCCACATCACGAACCTCACCGGTCAGCTCTTTCCGGTGCAGCGACTGGCTCGCCTCGCCCGCTCGCGCGGCATCCTGACGATGGTCGATGGCGCGCACGCGCTCGCGCATTTCCCGTTCAAGCTCCGCGATCTCGAATGCGATTACTACGGCGTCAGCCTCCACAAGTGGCTTCTGGCGCCCATCGGCAACGGCCTGTTGTACGTGCGCAAGGAGAACATTGCTAAAACCTGGCCACTTCAAGCCGTTCCGGATCGGCAGGCCAATGACATTTCGAAGTTCGAACAGATCGGCACGCATCCCGAGGCACTGCGGGCCGCGGTCGCCGAGGCATTGGCGTTCCATCAGGCGATTGGCATCGAGCGCAAGGCGGCGCGCCTGCGGTACCTGACGCTGCGCTGGGCGAACGCGATTAAGAGTCACCCGAAGGTCAAGATACTTTCGAACCTCGACGAGGGACAGACGTGGGGCGTCGCGATGGTCGGAATCGAGGGCATCGATCCGCGGGCGCTGTCACAGCACATGATGGACCGCTACCGCATCGTCGTGAACGCCGTGGTTGGCGGGACGCCGCCGCAGCAAGTGTTCGACTATTCGGGTCTCCGGGTCACTCCTAACGTCTACACAACGCTCGAGGAGGTCGACACGTTCGCGCAAGCGATGCTCGATGTCGCCAAGGACGGTCTGCCGCCAGCGCCGGCCGGTCGCGGTGGCCGTGGCCGCGGTGGTGTCTGAACCTGCTTTTTGAGGAGAGGACCATGCGTTCGAGCCAGTTCATACTCGCGGTGTCGGTCGCGTTGTTGATGGCAGCAGGCCATGGAGCCGCTCAGTCGTTTCAAGGCGGGGTCCGGGGCACGGTGAAAGATCCGCAAGGGATTATTCCCGGAGCATCAGTCACCCTCACGAATCAAGAGTCGGGCGTCTCACGCGACACGGTCACCAACGCGGCCGGCGAGTACTCGTTCCCGAATGTCCCGCCCGGCATTTACACCGTCAAGGTGGCTGTCGCCGGCTTCAAGACCTTCGAACGCAAGGACGCACGAATTGGCACGCAGCAATTCTTCACGCTGGACATCGTGCTCGAGGTCGGCGCCATCGAGGAGCGGATCACTGTGACGGCCGAGTCGCCGTTGATCGAAACCTCGAACGCATCGACCGGCGACGTGCTCGATAAGACGACGCTCGAAACGTTGCCGAGCATCAGCCGCATGGTGTATCTGGTCAGCAACACCGTCCCCACAGTGACCTACACCGGCAATCCGCACATGAACCGTATGCAGGATCAAACCGAAGCATCACGGCTGGCGCTCGGGGGTGGCATCTCGGTTGGCAACAACTACTTGCTCGACGGGTTTCCAATCACGGACGTGCAGAATCGGGCGTCAGCGAGCCCAAGCATCGAGGCTCTCGAGGACGTCAAGGTCCAAGTGCACACCTACGACGCGGAGATGGGCCGGACCGGCGGCGGGATGTTCAATGCGACCGCCAAGTCGGGCACGAACCGCATGTCTGGCGCGGCGTTTCTGCTGGTGCGCCCCGGCTCCCTCATCGAGCAGAACTTCTTCCTCAAGCTGCAGAATGTGCCCAATGCGAATCAGTTCTGGCGGAATGCGGGTGGAGGCGTTGGCGGGCCCCTCATCAGGAACAAGACGTTCTTCTGGTTCGCGGCCGAGGGCTATCGGGACGGCCTGTCGCAGAACGGCAACCTGCACGTGCCCACCGCGGCCGAGCGCAGCGGCGATTTTTCAGCGCTCACCGACTCGAGCGGTCGGCCCATCATCATTTACGATCCGCTCACGACCGATCCCGTCACCGGCGCGCGGCAGCCATTCCCTGGCAACAAGATTCCCGCGAACCGGATCAACGTCGTCGGTGCCAACATCGTGAAGTATCTGCCGATGCCGAATACCGGCAATACCTCGGTGGACAACGGCAGTCCGAACTACGCAGCGCAAAGTACGCCAAACAATCTCGGCCAGCAGTTCACGGTCAAAGTCGATCACCATTTCAACGACAAAATCGCGTTGAGCGGCGTCTATTTGTATCAA
>Ga0105248_10007884_pt1 | contig 11699 bp, 8 predicted proteins | sample KBSS34metaG_FD_81524 | JGI IMG/M metagenome (GOLD analysis project Ga0105248, IMG submission 81524) | Switchgrass rhizosphere microbial communities from Kellogg Biological Station, Michigan, USA - KBS S3-4 metaG | ecosystem: Host-associated > Plants > Roots > Rhizosphere > Soil | place...
CATCCGAAACGTCCTCGAACTCACGCGTCTCACGGGCGCTCTTTGCCGCATCTCCTAACGGAGTCGCCACACCATCCCGCACTACCTCCGCATGCGCTCCCACAAGCCCCGCCATCGTCAGCCTAAACTTCACGCGCGTCTCTGCCGCCGCCTTCAGTAGGTCTCCCATCATCGCAGTCTGCGAACCCGCCGTGGCCGTAAACTCGATCGCGCGATCCCGCGATCCCAGCACATCCACAAAGACGTGTCCAGCGCGAATCCCCTCCAGTATCGCTGCCTCCGACAAGTCCTTCGCCCAAACCACCGTCGTCGGCCGGCCCACGGCCGACTCGTGCCCCGGCTCATACGACGCATTGTGATTGTCACTCCCACCCACCGCCGTTACGCGAAACCCTTCGCTCAGCCGCTTCTGCCAGAAAGGCACCCCGGAGAGTGGCCCATCCAGCGACCCGCCATTCAACGCCTCGATCACGTGTACCCGGCTGAAGTCCGTATCTTTCACCGACCACCCGCACCCCATACACGCACTTCCTGTCGGCAGCCCGGGATGATTGATCGAAATCAGTCCATGCTTCTTCTCCACCTCATTCAGCAGATCATTGAATGTCGGCACGTTCTTGCTTGTCAGCCTGAAGTCGATGAACTCCGTTGTGCCGTAGACATTTGCATGCCCCTCAAATGTTGTGATCTCACGGCCCGGAATCATCAGCATCTTATCGAAGTAAGGAGCCAGCTCGCGAACTGCATCAAAGTGTGACACCGTGTTGTGGTCCGTAATCGCGATAAAGTCCAGCCCTCGCGCCCGCGCTGCCTCCACCGTCTTATACAGCGGACAAGGCACCTTCTTCCCTGCCTCGCTCGTGCAACTCCCATCGCTATGCGCGTCGTGCATGTGCAGATCACCGCGATACCACGCCGGCCCCTCACGCACCGGCCCCGGCACCGCCTCCGCCCCAAACGTCGAGACCCCAATCCTCTCGCCCTCGCGAGCGAAGTACACCTTCGCCTCATACTGGCTCTGCACCCCAACTCCAACGCTCGGAACACCAAGCAGCAGCTTCCACACCCCGGGCTTTACCGGCCCGGGAAGATAGGAAGGCGTGGCGTCTGACTCCGAAACCGTAAAAGCACTTTTGTTTCCTCCGCTCCACCCGCGGAAGCCATCCATATCCATTAATCCCAGATCGATCGTCGTCTGCTTCTCATGACCTGTGTAGTGAAAATCCACGCTTACCCGCACTACGCCTGCAGGCACCGTAAACGGAACCTCAACATAGGTCTCGCGATCTTTCTCTACGATCGTCCCCTTCAGCACCAGGTCTGGTTTTCGCTCCTGCCCCCACCCACTCACGAGCCCCATCGCCATAAACAACATGGCGCAAATCATCCCCCGCACGAAGCGAACCTTCACCACAACCTCCATCATGACATCCTCACCAGCAATCACACGCTATTAAACACAACTCTGTCGGCAACCGTCGTCAAAGCGCGTGACAACATACCGCCGCCACCTAAGGAAGTGCTGCCCGTTCCTTCAACCACTCAGCATTTTCCGGATCGCCCACCAAAGCCCAGTTCAACGCCAGCGTCTGCAACAGAAACGCATGTTGTGACGCATACGCTCGAGACAACCCGTAGCAGTGCACCGGATTTCCCGGCTCAAGATCGATCGCCCTCCGGTAATCTGTAATCGCAGCTTGCCCCTGCTCCCACTGCGCCCGCCGCGCATAGTGCTTCGCCTCAAACGGCTCCAGCCGCACCGCCGAATCCAGATCGCCCATAAACGGTCTCGGCATCATAAACTCGGCGCGCATCACAAAATAATCCGCCCGGCTCTGATTCAGTGTGATTAACCACGACACCACCTGAACGCTCCTCGTCAGTGAAGCGACCAGTTCCAGCGCCCGCACATGCCCACGCTGCACAGCCAACACAGTATTCAAAAACCTCAATTCAAGCTCGCGCTTCTCAAGATTCGCCGCATACCCCGCCCGAAGCATCAGCTCTTCCACACTCATCCCATCCGTCTGCAAACTCTCATCGTTCCTCGGCTCACGCGGCGATGCGATCTCCACTAACGCCCGATACCGATCCTCACTCTCCTTGCCCTTTCCCGCTCTCACTGCCACCCGTGCCATGTTGCTCAGCGGCTCCGCCTGCTCCGCAAGCAGCTTGTGCATCTGTTCATAATCCGCAAACGCCGATTCGTCCTCATCGTTCGACTCTCTCCACCGCGCTCGCAGCCCGTACAACTCCGCGTCCCATGGCCGAAGCTTGATCGCCTGGCTCACGTCACGAATTGCATCCGGCCACGCCGCGTTCTTGCCCTCCACCACGGCGCGATCGCGCCACCACATCCAGTTTCCCGGCTGCAGCGCAATCAGCTTCGAAGTATCGTCCAGTTCCTCAACCCGCTGATCCTGCTCTCTTTCACAGTACAACCGCATCTCGCGAGCTCCCACCCAGTTCGGCTTCTCCGCCAGCACCGTGTTGATGTGCGTTCCTGCATCCAGGCAGTCGCGGTGCCTCTGCTCATACCCTGCCCTCATCAACATAGAATCGTTGTTGTACGGCGTCTTCAGCGATGGCTCCGCAGCCAACCGCTCATACTGATATCCGGTCTGCGCCAGTCCGTGGCTGCCCCACGCCAGCAACACGCCCAAGCAAGCTATGGTCACCCTCGACCACTTCATCCCGTGTCACCTCGATCCCGCGATCCGTGCCAGAATCTCTGTCCCGATGTCCTGTCGTTTCAAAAAAACTGTGTCCGACGGAGACTCTCTACGCAAAAACCATACAAAATCTTGTCAAGCCCCGACCTCACTTATCTCTCTCAAAATAAACCAAATATAAGTGCCGATTAATTACATTCGACTTGCTAAACTGTATATATCAATCAAAGAAGACCCGGCGAAACCGTCCCGAATCTTCTTTTTTGAGCGTAAACCCTTTTAATTCAGGAATTTTAGCCATAACTCCTTATTTTGGAGTATTTTACGGCTCAAATATTCCGTATATCATTGAAACAAAGTGGTTTATAACAAAAGGATACCGAGGGGGGAGGGTCCCCGCCCTAATAAGGAGCGGTGAACCAAACCATGCAGGTTCCGCGACTTACCCCCCCTTCTCACCATGCGATACTTGAACCTGACATGTACAAAAGAGTTCTCCTCAAGATCTCAGGCGAAGCTCTGGCTGCAGGCCGAGGCTTCGGAATCGACGCCGTTTTCATCCATAAAGTAGCCGAAGAGCTCGCAGCCGTTCACGCCCTTGGCTGCCAGATAGCCATCGTCGTCGGTGGAGGAAACTTCTTCCGCGGAGTCGCCCAGCAAGCCATCGACATGGATCGCGTTGCCGCCGATCACATGGGAATGTTATCCACTGTCATAAACGGCATCGCCCTTCAGGACGCCATCGAAAAGCGAGGCATCTTCTGCCGCGTCATGAGCGCCATCGAGATGCATCAGGTCTCAGAACCCTACATTCGACGTCGCGCCATGCGCCACCTCGAAAAGGGCCGCATCGTCGTCTTCGCTGCTGGAACCGGAAATCCGTTCTTCTCCACTGACACCGCGGCCGCACTACGAGCCATGGAGATCAAGGCCGACATCCTCCTCAAAGCTACCTCAGTCGACGGCATCTACTCTGCCGATCCGAAGAAGGTACCGGACGCCGAGCGCTTCGCGCAGATCACCTACAACGACATCCTGCGCCTCAATCTGGGCGTGATGGACACGACCGCAGTCTCGCTCTGCCGCGACAACAATATGCCCATGATGGTCTTCAGCATGCGCGAACAAGGCAATATCGTCCGCGTCGTCTCGGGAGAAAAGATAGGCTCGCTCGTCACCGCCTGAAAAACATCTGCCGCACCTCAAGTTCTGCGCATCAAACGCCTCGGGACCGCGTTCAAGACAATAGGAACGAAGAAGAAACTTGGCCTCCACCGCAACGACGCCGCTGGTGAAACCAGCCCGCAAGCCGCCGCTGCCTGCTCTCACAGGCATTCGCACGCTGCTCGCTTTTAACATCGTCCTGTTTCACTTCACGCCTCCATATCTGGGGCCAATTCGGCCCTTCGTCGAGCATGGATTCGTCTTCGTCAACGTCTTCTTCCTGATCTCAGGCTTCATCCTCTCGTACAACTACTTCGATCGCGGCGCCAGCTTGAATAAGCGCGACTTCTGGCTCGCCCGCTTCTCGCGCCTCTATCCCGTTTATCTTCTCGTCCTCATCATCTCCTTCAAGATGCTCGAGATCGAGTGGCACGCGCGCTCGCGCACCGAGTTCTGGCAAGGCTTCATCCTCTCACCGCTGCTCCTCCAGGGTTGGAGTCCGTCGCTCGCTACTTTCTGGAACACAGTCGCCTGGACGCTCTCCTGCGAAGTCGCCTTCTACGCAGCGTTCCCTTGGCTCATCAGGCTCCCGTGGCCGCGCAAGCCTTCGCGTCTCATCCTGCTGATCCTGGTTTTCTGGATCATCAATCTTGGACCTTCGACGATCTACCTTCTGCTGAACCCGGACCACCTTGCCGAACCGATTACGCGCTACACTTCAACCACGCTGATCCGCTTCCTCAAGTACACGCCGATTCCTTACGCAGCTACCTTCCTCGCGGGAGTCGCGCTGTCGCGCCTGCAACTCTTAGCAACAGTCACCGAGCGACAGCGATTGACCATTGCAGCAATCGCTGTCGTCGTACTTGGCCTATTCTTCTACGTTGTCTCGCCGCACATTCCCTACCTTGTGCTCCACGGCGGACTGCTGCTGCCGCTCTTCGCGATGCTCGTCTTCGGCCTCAGCGGACCGCACATCATCTCATCCGTTTTCGCGTGGGGTCCTTTGCTCCTGATCGGAGAGAGCAGCTACTGCCTCTATCTGCTCCATTTCAACGTCTTCATCCTGATCCACATGTACCATCTTCCGGAACGGCTTCATGTTGCGACGCTCGATCCATGGATCTCTTATGCCGCACTCATTGCACTCTCCATCGTGGTCTATCGCTTCGTCGAGAACCCTGCTCGCAGAGCGATCCTCCGCCGTTTCCCCCCATCGCGCGCAAAAGCAGCTTAGCAGAGAACTCAAACACGAAAGCCTCGCCGAAGCGAGGCTTTCGTACTCTGAATCTATACGGTCTAGGGATTAACAACCTGCGTCGCGTGTGAGCCATTTGCCACCGCAGCAACGCACGTCGGTGTCCCGGCGGCTGGGAAAGGCGTGTTCTGGACATTCTTCAACGAGCCGTTGTGCGGATCCAGTTGGAGACCTGTCGTCGTATTATCCAAGTTGTTCGACGAATACAGATAAATGCCCAGCGCCGGTTCGATCGCCAGGCACATCGGTCCCGTTCCTACCTTTGTGGAACCCGATCCGACAGAACCAACTGCTGCGCCTGTCGACTGATCGATGGCGTAGGCGCCTACCGTGTTGTCGTTGAAGTTGGACACATACAAGTACTTGCCGCGAGGATCGACCGTGACCGCAACCGGAAGCAGCCCAGTGGCAAAGGGCGAGTTTTGCATCGCCTGCAGCGTGCCGCCAGAGAGAACGATGTTGCCGTAGAGTTGATTGGTCGCACGATCTGTAACGTAGACAAAGCGCGACGCAGGATCCGAAGCGATAGAACTGGGAACTGTACCTGCGCCGTAGCCACTGGCTACGGTTCGACCGCTTGCATCGACCGAAATTTTGGTGGCACCGATCGGCGTCAAGACGCCCGAGCTCGCGTTCTGGGAGAAAGCAAGAATCTGACCGAAGGCAGAGGCCGATCCGACCGCAGGTTCAGCATCGATCACGTAGACGTAGTTGTTGAAATGCGTCGCCGTGATGCCTGTCGGGTTGTTGCCCACGTTGAAGTTTGTCGGTGTCCCCAGCGAATTGTCGGCGCTGATCGGAAAGATGGTTACCCCGCCCGGCCCGGGGTTCGCAGCAGAATAGCCTGTCTGGTAGGTGTAAGTGATATAGAGAAATTTGTTGGCGGCATCGATGGCGATCGCTGTAGGACGGGTCCCCGTCTTGTAGGTATTCTTAGATGTCAGCTTTCCGTCGCTGTCGATCGCAAACTCCTGCACGGTAGAATCGCCCTGATTCAAAACGTACAAGAACAAACCATTTGTCGTCGCGACGATGGAGACTGGATTATTTCCCGCCGACACCGGAGATCCCGTGATCGCGACAAGCGCACCGGATTGGTAGTCAACGGCATACTCATTGATGCCGTTCGACGAGGTGGCATAGAGATAGGCAACCGTATAGTCGCGAGTGCAGGCGGTCAGGCCGACAACTGCGGTCAACATCATTGCGGAAGCCGCCCACGCAAAAACTGAGACCGACGTTGCGGCCTTCGCCCTGTGCATCGACCTGAAGATCTTTCCTGTCAAACTCATCTGTTTCCTTCATCCCGGCGGCAATCGCCGCCTTGCATAAAGTCTATCGTCACACGCTGCAAGCGGGTCAACGGCCGGGAATGACCGGCACGGTCACCAGGCATGTGGGTAAAGTGTTACCACTAAAAGGCGTATTCTGAATCTGCTTCAGGCTTCCATCGGAAGTATTCTGCTGCGTCCCCGAGACATTGTTGCTGAGTTGGTTGGAGGCATACAGGTAGACAGCATGTGTAGGCGATCCCGTGCTGGGAGCACCGATCATTGATACGCATGTTGGTCCTGTGCCTGCCTGAGCGCTAAAGCCCGCAGTCGACTGAACCGGTGCTCCGTTGGCAGCAAAGGTAAATCCGTTGATTGAGCCCGCGCCATAGCTGGCAACATAGAGGAATTTACCGCTCAGATCGATGGTCATGCCAGCAGGCGATGAATCCGTCCTCGCTGTAGCCAAAATGCTCGGAACTCCGTTCGCAGCGATTGCATAGCCGATGACCGTGTTCGAATCCTTGTCCGTAACATACAGGTGGCTCGCCGGAGCATCCACGATCAGCCCGGCCGGCGTTATCCCTGACTGGTATCCGGTAGAGGGAACATTGCCCGGATTGATCGTTTGACCAGGCAGTGCAGTCAAGGAGCCGTTGGACGAGTTTGCTGAAAAGCCAAAGAGGTTCGCCGTAGTCCCCGAATCTTGCGCGATCACGTAAACAAAATGATTCTTGCTGTTTGCTGAGATCTTCACCGGGTTGCGGCCCAGGTTGAAGGTGGAGGGCGAACCCAGCGACCCATCCGAGTTAATGGGGAAGATCGTCACACCGCCTGGGCCTGGATTGCCCGGCGTATACAGCTGCTGCTGCGAGCCGTCGGGCAGAATAGTGTTCTGGTACGTGAAAGTGACGTAGAGGAACTTACCCGCCGCATCGATAGACGCATCCGTCGCAAAGCTTCCCGTGATGTTGTAGGTTTTTTGCGGATAGATCTTTCCATCGGTTCCGATGAGAAAGTGAACGACGCTGGAATCGTCACGGTGAATCACATAGATCGACAGATGGTCCGGCGAAGCCACCACGGTTACCGGATTCTTGCCGCCCGTTGGAATAGGCGAGTTGGCAAGCTGAACCAGGAATCCCTGCTGGTAATCGACCTTATAGCCGTTGAGGAGACCTGCAGTGTCCTTTGCCGTTGTGGCATATACGTATCCGACGGTATAGTCGCGCCCGCACGCCGTCAGGCCGAGCCCCATCGCCACGGACACAATCGAGGCTATCGCTCTTTGGCCCACTGTCTTCAACGTCATGCGATTCCCTTACTCCAATTGCCGATCATCTCCGCAGGCTTGCTGCTTCTATTCAAACCGACTGCGGGGCTGCCGTTCCATGGTCTTCCCACGGGCTAGTTAACGTTTCCGCTGAGCGCAAGGCAGGTAGGTTGCCCTGTCGTGGGGAACGTAGAGCCGCGCGTGAGTTCTCTCAATTCGCCGCTGTTGGAATCGATTCGCCTGCCAGTAATCGTCCCATCGATGTTGTTCGATGTGTACACATACTGATTCGACGGATCTTCGACCATGCAGACCGGCCCAGCGCCTACAGCGTACGGATTTCCTGCAGACGGACTGCCGCCGGTTCCAAGGGGAAACACCTTTCCGGTCGTCGCGTCAATTGTGAATGCCGAGATGGAACTGGTCTTATTCTGTGGATCAAGCGAAGAGCGATTCAGAACATACAGCGTCTTGCCCTTGTTGTCCGGAAAGGAGTAGACCGGGTTCGAAGTCAACGGAAGATTGTTTACAGGACCACCGGTCAACGTGTTCAAAGAGCAGGCAGCGGAGCCTGATCCTACCGTATAGGGAAGGATTCGCCCGCCGGGACTGTCGGAGGTAGGCGCGGCGTCGGTCAGATACACGTAGTTTCCGCTGGTGCTGATTGAGGTGAGGTTTCCTGCGCCAGTCGTGATAGTAGAGTTTGCAGTCAGGGAAAGTTGCCCGTTTGATCCCACCGAATACGGAAAAACTGTCTGGTCTCCTCCGTTGATCGTGAACAAGCAGCCTCCGGCTACGCGCATCATCAACGGCCTGGGCCCTACGGGGAAGAACGTGAGCTGAGTCTGATTGCTGTCTTTGATCTGCTGGTTAGGTACCAGCTGCAGGCGGCCGGTATTCTGATCGATTGCGAACACAGTGATTGCGCCGAGGCCCTTGGGATTCGGATACTGCGGCGTATCGGGGTAAAGAGTGTCGAGTACGTACAGGTAGTTTCCCGTGCTATCCACCGATGCCCAGACAGGGGTCGTTCCACGGCTCGTATACGGCAGCTGGAAGGTAAGGACGCCGTCACCACCGACACTGTAAAGCGAGATATTACCGGCCGTCTTCGCATCTCCCTTATTGATTACGTAGACGTAACGTCCACCGGGCTTGACCACGAGCGCGACCGGAGTGGTTCCGTTGGAACTGAAGGGGGAGTGAACCACCTGCGTGAGGTTGCCGGTGAAGTTGTCGACCTTGTACCCGGAAATCTGGTTGTACTGCGTTCCGAGAACCCAGATGTATGCGATCGTGCCACCACCGCACGCCGTCATTCCCAGACCCATTGCAACGGACACTACCAAGGCCATTGAAAACCGGCCAATCCTGCTCAACCTCATGCGCTTCCTTAATCCTCGCGGGCACCGGCTTCAGGCGCCGTCTGTTGCGAGCAACTCTTTAGGGATAAATTCCTCTGCTAATTGTAGAAGGTGACGCGACTTTGTGCCACTTTCAGGGCATGGAATCCGCCTTCAACGTCAACGTTTTCCTCAGGATTTGGAATGGAAAATCCTTCGTGCAGGACTAGAGTCGTTTTGCTCCCGCAAATGCCCGAGCCAATGCCTGGGCATTTCCAGAGAAGACATCGAGATTTGTTACCATACGCGGCAGGCATTGAGAGGCATCATTGGCTGACCTACCTTGCACCCAAATGCTTTGCCAAACTCGTCGAAGTTCTGTACGGAGCCGTTAGCCCGCCACTCACCAGCGGAGTGTGGATCCGTCTTCGCCCGCAATCTCGCTGACTGTTCGGTTTGGTTCTGGCACCATACCTGACCGAAGCTCAGGAAGAAGCGCTGCGCTGGCGTGTAGCCGCCGATCTTCTCTGTGGCTGACGCATTTTGCTCGGCGAGCGTATCCATCAACGCCCGCTAAGCGATTCGTAAGCCGCCGTTGTCGGCAGTGTTCTCGGCCACTGTCAGCTTGCCATTCTGTGTCGGCCCCGGAGCAACCTCAAAGCTGCCATACTCCTTGACCTCGCAGTCAGTGCGCTCATCGAACTTTTTCCGATCCTCGGCGGTCCACCACATCCGAACATTACCCTTCGGATCAAACTGGCTGCCTTGATCGTCGAAGCCATGCGTCATCTCGTGGCCAATCACCACGCCAATACCGCCAAAGTTCACGGCGGGATCAATTTTGAAGTCATAAAAGGGCGGCTGTAGAATTCCGGCCGGAAAATTTATGTCGTTCATCGACGGCCTGTAATACGCGTTGACCGTTGGCGGAGTCATACTCCACTCCTTCTCGTTGACAGGCTTGCCAATCTTGGCCAGATCGCGACGATCATTAAAGGCTGCTACCTGCTGCACATTGCCGATCGGGTCATCGCGCTTGATCGTCACCGACGAATAGTCGCGCCATTTCTCCGGATAGCCGATGTTGCGCCGGAACGCGTCGAGCTTCTTCCGAGCCTCAACTTTTGTGTCCTCGCTCATCCAGTCCAGCGTCTTAATGTCCTCGGCAAGGGCATTCTCCAGCGCCGTTACCAGTTTCTCCATGTTGTCCTTGGCCGCGGGTGGGAAGTTCTTCGCCACCCAATCCTGTCCAACCGCCTCACCCAACGCACGATCGGTCGCTGCAGTGCAACGCTTCCAACGCGGAGCTTGTTCTTTCTGTCCAGCCAGCGTCGCTGCATAGAAGTTGAAGTTTTCTTCAACAAATGGATCGTTCAGGTTGGGGGCATATCGGTGAACTGTGTGCCAGCGCAGATAGCTCTTCAACGCGTCAATATCTGCGGTCTCGATCTGATGGTCAAATGCCTTGAAGAACTCGGGCGTAGCTACGTTGACGGTTGCAAGACCGCCTTGTCTCTTCGCTGCGAGATAAACCTTCCAGTCGAAGGATGGCGTCAGCGTTTGGAGCTCGGCGATGGTCTTGATGTGGTAGACATTTGCGGGGGTGCGACGATCGACACGCGGCATCGATCCTTGGGCTAGCGCCGTCTCAATCGCAAGGACGTTTTGTGCTTCCTTGGCTGCCTGTTCAGGAGAATCACCGAGCAGCGTGAACATCTTCGTCACGTGAGCGACATACTGCTCTCTCAGCTTCTTGGACCGGTCATCCGGGTTCAAATAGTAATCCCGGTCGGGAAGTCCCAGACCCGCCTGGTCAAGCTCGCCGATCTGCTTGGTGGAGTCCGTTTGATCCTGCCCCGATCCGAAGCCGAAGAAATAGCCCTGCGCGTACTTCTCCTCAGTCGTGCCCAGCAGTGTTGCCAGCTTCTTTCTGTCGTTCCAGTCGGCAATCGTCTTCAGCCCCGGCTCAATGGGTTTGGCACCCAGCTTGCTTGAAAGGTCCGCATTCATGCAGGCCGCAAAGTAGTCCCCGTACTTCTTCTGCAATGGAGTCTTCGGACCGTCCGCAGCGGCCTTCAGTTCGGAGTAGAGCAAATAGTTGTTGTACTCAGTCAATTCGTTGAAACGTCCCCAACGAACCTGATCCGCAGGAATCGGGTTGTTCTTCTTCCAGTTGCCGCAGGCGTACTGGTAAAAATCGACACAGGGATCGGCTGTCTTATCGATCGCTGCCAAATCGAGAATGATTGGCTTCTTCGGCGCAGATTTCGGACCCGACACATCTTCTGCAACTGCAGGGGACGAGATCAGGCCGGCAGCCAGTATCGACAGTGAGACAGCAGACTTCAACGACTTAACGTTCATTACACTCCTCAAGACAAATAATTGGCGATCTTTAGACGGCAGCTCAAACCTACTACTGCCATCGGATAAAGGTAAAGATGGATTCTATCAACGCGGCAGAAATGCCCGTTTTGCACACTCTCGTCCAGTCGCAAGAGCCCTTGTGAACGTGGTCCAGTGGCTAAAAAATCTTCAGATGGATGGTCAGATACTTTTTCGGATCCTTACGGATCGCTGCCACCAGATCTGAACTGCTCGTGAGCAGATTATTCATATTGGTGTGCAGGGAGTCGTCAGTCGCCAGCTTGCCGAGAGTCCCTCGGCCCTGATTGATTCCTGTGACGAGGTGGTTGACCTGAGTAAAGGTGTCGCTCA
>Ga0105248_10007885_pt1 | contig 11698 bp, 8 predicted proteins | sample KBSS34metaG_FD_81524 | JGI IMG/M metagenome (GOLD analysis project Ga0105248, IMG submission 81524) | Switchgrass rhizosphere microbial communities from Kellogg Biological Station, Michigan, USA - KBS S3-4 metaG | ecosystem: Host-associated > Plants > Roots > Rhizosphere > Soil | place...
CACCGCAAGCCTCGCGGAACTGGTCGTTTTCGGCCGCGGCGAATCGAAGATCGGCGTGGCCCAAGCGGCGAGCGAGGGAACCGTCGCCGGCTCCGACATCCTGGTGCGCCCACTTCTGCGCGTCGCCGAGCTGCTCGAGGCGGTGCCCGGGATGATCGCCGCCCAGCACTCCGGCAGCGGCAAGGCCAACCAGTATTTTCTGCGCGGCTTCAACCTCGACCACGGGTCGGACTTCACCACCTACATCGACGACGTGCAGATGAACTTCCGCAGCCATGGCCACGGCCAGGGCTATCTCGACCTCAACGGCTTGATCCCGGAGGTGGTAGGGCGCGAGGACTATCGCAAAGGCCCCTACCGCGCCGACGGCGGCGATTTCGCCCTGGCGGGGGCCGCCTACATGACCACGATCGACGGCTACGACCGTCCCTGGATCTCCGCCGAGGCGGGCTCCTACGGCTGGCGGCGGGCCGCAGCCGGCGGCACGGCCCACGATCTCGGCGGCGGCGACCTCACCCTTGTCGGCCAGGCCAAAATCTACGACGGGCCCTGGCAGGAGCCCGAGCACCTGCGGCACTACGCGGGCTTCGTGAAGTATGCGCACGAAATCTCGCTAGGCCGGCTCGAGCTGACCGCCCACGCCTACCGGGCGACGTGGCGGCCGACCGAGCAGATCCCCGAGCGGATCATCGGCACGCCGCTCTGCCCGAATGTGTTCTGCTCACCCGATCCGTCGGCGACCGGCGAGACCACGCGTTTCGTCGTGAACGCCAAGTTGAGCGGCGAAACCTGGCGCGCCAATGCCTATGCCCAGGCCTACGACTGGAACATGTCCTCCAACCCCACCTATGCCAATGCCGACGGCACGAGCGCCCAGATCCACCAGTTCGACCGCCGAAACATCTTCGGACTCAAGGCCGAGCGGAGCTGGCCACTGGCGCCCGGCCTTGAGCTCACGCTCGGGACGGAGAACCGCTACGACGATATTGGCAAGGTCGGGGTGCAGCACACGGACGACCGCGTCTTGGTCGAGTCGCTCGGCCTTTACCGCGTGAAAGAGGCGTCCGCCGCCGGCTACGGCGAGGCCTCCTGGCAGGCGACCGGCCGGCTGCGGATCATCGGCGGCCTGCGAGGCGACTCCTACCGGTACGACGTCCGGGCGCTCGACGCGGCCGCGGCCGCGATCGGCGAAGGCTCCGGTCACGATCAGATCATTTCGCCGAAGATCAACGTCGCCTATCGGCTCTTTGACCAAGTCGAGCTCTATGCCGACTGGGGACGGGGGTTCCATTCCAACGACGTTCGCGGCGCGGTGACCTCCACGCCGGTCCCGGTGCTCGTGGCCGGGACGGGCAAGGAGGTGGGCGCACGCTTCCAGCGGGCCAACCTCTCCCTGACGGCGACCTATTGGTGGCTGGACGTGGACAGCGAGTTGAAATTCGTTGGCGACTCCAACGCCGTCGAGCCGACCGGCGCCAGCCGGCGGCGGGGATATGAGCTCGTGGGCTTCTGGCGGCCGTTGCCATGGCTCGCGATCGACGCGAACTACACGGCCAGCCATGCCCGCTACGACAACGGCGACCACATCCCCAACGCCTTCGAGAACGCCGCTTCGCTCGGCGTATCCGCCATCTCCGAGCACTGGGAGGGCAGCCTGCGCCTCCGCCATCTCGGCCCCTACCCGCTGATCGAGGACAACTCCCAGCGAGACAGGGGCAGCAACGTCGTCAACGCGCGTGGGGCGTGGAAGAACCGTGACGTCGAGATCTATGCCGAGGTCCTGAACATCCTGGATAGCCGCGACAAGGACATGGCCTACGACTACGAGTCCTTCATCCCTGGGGTCGACTCCGCGCCGACCGACGGACGCCTGAGCCGGGTGGTGGAGCCCAGGACGGTGCGCGTCGGCGCCAAATACAAGTTCTGACCAATGCGCCGCGGGCTGTCGTCGGTCGCGGCCGATTGACAGCCCGCCGCTCCCTGCTTAGGTCGCTTGCGATGGTCCATCCGAGAGGATGGTGAAAAGGGAATGCCGTGCGGGGCCCGCCCCAATTCGGCAGCTGCCCCCGCAACTGTAAGCGGAAAGCCGTTCGTCAAATCGCCACTGGGTCACCCCTGGGAAGGCTGACGAGCTGCGTTCGATCCGCGAGCCAGGAGACCTGCCATCAAGACATGACTGCGAAACCGGGCGGGGCGCCTCGGTCGCGAGCGGTGCCAAATGAGCACCTCACCTCGGGCCAGGCCCAAGGCAGTCGGCGTCCCACGCTCGCGTCTCCGGACGCACGATGGAGGACCGTCGATGGCCCAGACCGCAGAGGTTTGCATCCATGTCTGCGTGACCTGCAAGGCCGACGAGGCCTGTGAGGACGACGCCGAGCGGCCCGGCCAGCGGTTTCGACATGCGCTGGATCAAGCGCGCGCCAAGGGCGACGCCGAGTGGCTTGAGATCCGCGAGGTCAACTGCCTGGCCTCCTGCGAGCGCGGCTGCGCCGTCGCGATCTCCATGGCCGGCAAGTGGAGCTATCTGCTCGGCCGGCTGAACCCCTCCAAGGCGGACGATTTTCTGACCTACGCGCGAACCTACCGCGCCTCAAAGACCGGCCTCGTCCTGCCGTCGAAACGTCCGGCCTCGCTGCACGACGCCGTGCTCGGGCGGATGCCCTCTCTCCTCCCCGCCCCGGAACCTCTCGCATGATCCCTGAGCGCAATACGGCCAAGACGCCGGTCACCCTCATCACCGGCTTCCTCGGCGCCGGGAAGACGACCCTGGTCCGCAACCTGCTCGAGCAGGCCGCCGGCCGCCGTCTTGCGGTGATCGTCAACGAGTTCGGCGAACAGGGCGTGGACGGCGAGACCCTGCAGTCCTGCGGGATCGAGGGCTGCGCCGAAGTGGACATCGTCGAGCTGTCGAATGGCTGCCTGTGCTGCACCGTGGCCGACGACTTCGTCCCGACGATCGAGGCCCTGCTGGCCCGGCCGCAGCCACCCGAGCACATCCTGATCGAGACCTCGGGCCTCGCCCTGCCCAAGCCGCTCCTCAAAGCCTTCGGCTGGCCTTCGGTGCGCTCGCGCCTGACGGTGGACGGGGTGATCGCGGTGATCGACGGGCCGGCGGTGGCGGCGGGCCGCTTCGCCGACGACCCCGCAGCCGTCGCCGCCCAGCGCGCGCTCGATCCCAGCCTCGATCACGACAATCCCCTGGCCGAGGTCTACGAGGACCAGCTGTCGGCCGCCGACCTGGTCATCCTCAACAAGACCGACCTGCTCTCCCCCGGCGAGATCGCCGAGGTCAGCCGTCAGATCACGGCGCATCTGCCGCGGGCGGTGAAGGTGATGCCGGCGCGTGAGGGCAAGGCCGACCTGGCCGCCCTGCTGGGCCTCGGCGCCGCCGCCGAGAATGACCTGGACGCGCGGCCCTCGCACCACGACGGCGCCGACGACCACGAGCACGACGACTTCGAAAGCTTCCTGGTCAAGATCCCGGAGATCGCCGATCCGGACGCCTTCGCCCTCCGGCTGAAATCCGTCGTCGAGGCGCACGACATCCTGCGGGTGAAGGGCTTCCTCGCCATAGGCGGCAAGCCCATGCGCCTGGCGCTGCAGGGGGTCGGGCCGCGGTTTCGCCAACAGTTCGACCGGCCGTGGGCGACGCACGAGGCGCGCACCGGCCATCTCGTCGTGATCGGACAGACCGGCCTGGACCGCGCCGCCATCACCGCCGGGATCCTCGGCTGAGCCGATGCACCTGCTGGTCCGGGAGACGCGCTCGCTCGACGAGGCCGAGATCGCCGAGGATCTCGGTCAGAGCCCGGCCGACCTGGTCGTGCTCTCCTTCTCCGACGCCGACCTGACCGCGCTGGCCGTCGCCTGGGGGCAAATGGGGCCCGGACGGGCGAGCCTGCGGCTGGCCAACCTGGCGCGCCTGCGCCACCCGATGTCGGTCGACCTCTACATCGAGCAGGTGATCGCCCAGGCGAAGGCTGTCGCCGTGCGCCTGATCGGCGGCCTCGACTACTGGCGCTACGGTTGCGAGGAGCTCTCGGCCGCCTGCCGGGCGAATGGAATTCCGTTGGCCCTCCTGCCCGGCGACGCCCGGCCCGACCCGCGGCTGACTTCGCTTTCGACCCTGCCGGCGGCCTGGCTCGAAACGCTGGACCTCTACCTGCGCGAAGGCGGCCCGCAGAACGCCGCGGCGGCCCTGCAGCTGCTGGCGTCGGCCGCCGGTCTCGCCGAGCCGCCCGCGACCCTCCCCGTTCGCCTGCCCGACTGCGGCGAGCATGCCCTGGCTGGCGTCGCGTCCGAGCGGTCCCCCCTGGCCGTGATCGTCTTCTATCGCTCGCACCTGATGTCGGGCGACACAGCCCCGGTCGAGGTCCTCGCCCAGGCTCTGGCGGCGCGCGGATTGGACGTGCGGGCGCTCTACGTGACCAGCCTGAAGGCGCCGGGGCCGGCGGTTTTCGTCGCCGACGCCTTGGCGCGCTGGCGCCCTGCCGTGGTGCTAAACGCCACCGGCTTCTCCGCCCGCGCCGACGACGGGCGGGGCTCGCCGCTGGACGCCGCCGACGCGCCGATCCTGCAGCTGATCCTGTCGGGCGCGGCCCAGGCGGACTGGGCGGCCTCGACCCGCGGCCTCAGCCCCGCCGACATCGCCATGCAGGTGGTGCTGCCGGAGCTCGACGGCCGGCTCGCCACCACGGCCATATCGTTCAAGGCTGATTGCGAGGCCGCGCCCGAGCTGGAGTTCGTCGGCAAGGCGCACCGCCCCGACCCGGCCCAGGTGGCGCTCGCCGGCGACCGCGCCGCGGGGTGGGCGAGGCTGTCAGCGACGCCGACGTCGCAGCGGCGGGTGGCCGTGGTGCTCTCCGACTATCCCGGCGCGGTCGGCCAGATCGGCCATGCGGTCGGGCTCGACACCTTCGCCAGCCTGGACGCCATCGAGGCCCTCCTGCGCGAGGCGGGCTACGATTGCGGCGCGATGGACGAAACCGCGGGCCGCGCCCTGCGCGAGCGACACGCCGAGCCCGTCTTGAGTCTTGACCGCTACGCCGAATTGTTCGCCGAACTGCCGCCGGCCCTGCGGGCCCAGATCCACGACGCCTGGGGCGAGCCGGTCGCCGATCCGGCCGTGGTCGACGGCGCCTTCGCCCTGCCCATCCAGCGCCGCGGCCGGCTGCTGGTTGCGGTGCAGCCGAACCGCGCGCCGCCGGACCAGCACAAGGCCGCCTACCACGACGCCGACCTTGCGCCGCGCCACGCCTATGTCGCCTTCTACCTCTGGCTCCGGCGCGAAGCGGGCATCCACGCCATCGTCCACCTTGGCGCCCACGGCTCCCTGGAGTGGCTCCCCGGCAAGGCCGTGGCGCCCTCGGCGGACGACTTTCCCGCCGCGCTGATCGGCGGGACGCCGGTCATCTATCCCTTCATCGTCAACAACCCCGGCGAGGCGGCTCCCGCCAAGCGTCGGCTGGGCGCCGTGCTGATCGGCCACCTCACGCCCGCGCTGAAGTCCGCCGGCGCGCATGGCGCGGTCGTCGAGCTCGAACGGCTGATCGACGAATACGCCGCCGCCGAGGGTCTAGACCGGCGCCGCGGCGCGCTTTTGCGGCGGGAGATCCTCGACCGGGCCGAGGCTTGCGGCCTGCTGACCGAGAGCGGAACCGACTCCCGGACCTCCGACGAAGAGGCCCTCGCCCGCCTCGACGCCTATCTGTGCGACGTCAAGGACCTGCAGATCCGCGACGGCCTGCACGTGTTCGGCCACCCGCCTTCGCCGGAGCGCCGTGACGCCCTGCTGGGGGCGCTGCACCGCTCGACGCCCGGGACCGCGGAAGCCGAGCTGGGCCGCAAGCTCGACGCCTGCGCCGCGGCCGAGCGCGAGGCCCTGCTCGCCGCGCTCGACGGCCGCTTCGTGCGGCCCGGGCCCGCCGGCGCGCCCACCCGCGGCCGTGCCGACGTCCTGCCGACCGGGCGCAATCTCTACGCCGTCGATCCGCGCGCCGTCCCGACCCGCTCGGCCATGGTCCTCGCCGAGAAGGCGGCGGAGGAGCTGCTGCGCCGCCACCTCCAGGACCACGGCGACTGGCCGCGCAGCCTGATGCTCGACCTCTGGGGCAGCGCCACCATGCGCACCGGCGGCGAGGACCTGGCGCTCGCCTTCATCCTGATGGGCGCCAAGCCGGTTTGGGACCACGAGTCCGCCCGCGTCAGCGGGGTAGAGATACTGCCGCTCGCCGCCCTCGACCGGCCGAGGGTGGACGTGACCCTGCGGATCTCCGGCTTGTTCCGCGACGCCTTCGAGGCGCAGATGCTGCTGTTCGACAGCGCCGTGCAGGCGATCGCCGCGCGCGACGAACCGGCGGAATGGAACAGCCTTGCCGCCCAGGCCCAGGGCTTGGCCGGATCCGCACTGCGGTCTGCCACCACGCGCATCTACGGCGCAGCGCCGGGCGCCTATGGCGCCGGCGTCGGCGGCCTGCTGCAGGCCAGCGGCGTCGCCGACCGGGCGCAACTGGCCGCCGCCTATTTGGCGGCCTCCCACCACGCCTATGGTCAGGGCCTGGGCGGCGGCGCGGATGCAGCCGGCTTCGCCGCGCGCGTGGCCGGCGCCGAGGCCTTCGTCCACACCCAGGACCACGCGGAGATCGACCTGCTCGACGGCGACGACTTCGCCGCCCACGAAGGCGGGTTCGCGGCCGCCGCCGACAGCCTGGGCGCACGGCCCGCCCTCTATCACGCCGACACCTCCCGTCCCGACGCGCCGAAGGTGCGGAGCGTCAAGGAGGAGATCGCCCGCGTCGTGCGCGGCCGGCTCGCCAACCCGGCCTGGATCGCCGGCATGATGCGCCACGGCTATCGCGGGGCCGCCGAGATCGCCAAGGGGGTGGACGGCCTCTTCGGCTTCGCCGCCGCCCTGCCCGAACGCCTCGACGGGCAGTTCGAGCTCGCCTTCGACGCCACCTTGGCCGACCCCCAGGTCGACGCCTTCCTGCAGGCGGAGAACCCCGAGGCTCGCGCCGCCATGGCCGAGCGGTTCCGGCAGGCGCTGGCCCGCGATCTCTGGCGGCCGCGGCGTAACAGCGTGGGCGCAATCCTGGAGGCCCCGCCCGTGGAACGCGCGTCATGACCGGACGCCGGCGCGGATGGTGCCCCTCCCTGTTCGAGCCCGTGGCTTCGGGGGACGGCTTGCTGGCGCGGGTGAAGCCGCCGCTGGGCCGGCTGAGCGGCGAGGCCGCGCGGGCGCTGGCTGCCGCCAGCCGAAGCTGGGGCAATGGCCATGTCGAGCTCACCAACCGCGCCGGCTTGCAGGTGCGCGGGTTGTCCGAGGCCTCGCTGCGGCCGTTCCAGGAAGCGATGCTCGCGGCGGGCCTGGCGCACGCGGATTCCGCGGTCGAGCGCCGCCGCAACCTCGTCGTCTCCCCGCTGGCCTCGCCCGCGGTCCTGGCCTTGGCGATAGAGCTGGAGAGCTGGATCGCCGACGACCGCGCATTGGCGGCCCTGCCTTCGAAGTTCGGCTTCGCGGTCGAGGCGCCGGGCGGCGACATCGGCATCGAGCCTGGGTCGCAAGGCTGGCGCATCCGCCTGGATGGTTGCGCGACGGAAGCCCTGACCGCAGCGCCGCTCGCTGTCGTCCAGGCAATCACCCACCGCTTCCTGAAGCTCGCGGCCGAGTCGGCCGAGCCGCCTCGGCGCATGGCCGGCCTGGTTCGATGCCATGGCCCGGAGGCCCTCTTCGCTGGGACCAACGCCTGTCTCGTCGCAGCGACCCCACCAGCTCGGCCGCCGCCCCGCGCCGGCCGCTTGGGCACGGACGGCGCTTTCGCGCTGGGCCTGCCCTTGGGCGCCTTCACCGCGGAAGAGCTCGGCCTGGCCGCCGACCTCGCGGGGCGCTTCGCTGACGGCGAACTGCGGACCAGCTCCTGGCGCGCCCTGGTCCTCGCCGGCGTCTCGGATGAAGCAGCGCTCGCAACCGCCGCCCGGGCCGCCGGCTTCGTGGCGGACCCCGACGATGTACGCCTCTCCGTCATCACCTGCGCGGGCGCACCCGGCTGCGCCAGTGCGCACGCAGCGGTCCGCGCCGACGCGGCCTTCGTCGCCGCCAGGGCCCCGCGCGGCCTCGTCCACCTTTCCGGCTGCGCCAAGGGCTGCGCTCACCCCACCCCGGCCGCCTTCACCCTGGTCGCCGCGACCGATGGCTACGGCCTGGTCCGCGACGGCCGGGCTGCAGATCCGCCCGAGCGGCGCGGCCTCACCCTGCAGGACGCGGTCCAGCTCCTGGCCGCAGAACCCGCCGAGATCCCATGACCCAGACCCTCGACTACGTCCGCGACGGGGCGGCGATCTACCGCCAGTCCTTCGCCACCATTCGCGCCGAGGCCGACCTCGCTCGCTTCTCCGCCCTGGAGGAGCGGATCGCCGTGCGCATCATCCACGCCTGCGGCATGGTCGAGGCCGCGCAGGACCTGGTCTTCTCGCCCGAGTTCGCCGGGGCCGCCCGCGATGCGATGCGGGCCGGCGCGCCGATCCTCTGCGACGCCGAGATGGTGGCCCACGGCGTGACCCGCGCGCGATTGCCCGCGGCGAACGCAGTGATCTGCAACCTGCGCGATCCGCGGACCCCGGACCTGGCGGCGAGGCTCGGCACGACCCGATCGGCCGCGGCGCTGGAGCTGTGGCGACCCAGACTCGAGGGCGCGGTCGTCGCGATCGGCAATGCGCCGACCGCCCTCTTCCATCTGCTGGACATGCTGGCTGCCGGCGCGCCAAAGCCAGCGGTGATCATCGGCATGCCGGTGGGATTCGTCGGGGCGGCGGAATCCAAGGCGGCGTTGGCTGAGCTGTCTCCCGTTCCCTGGCTGATCATCCAGGGCCGCAAGGGCGGCAGCGCCATGACCGCGGCGGCCGTCAATGCGCTGGCGAGCGACATCGAATGAACGCGACCGCACCTCCACGCGGGGCGCTGCGGGTCGTCGGCGTGGGCCCGGGCGATCCCGAGCTGATGACGCTGAAGGCGGCCCGCATCCTCGCCGCCGCCGACGTCGTGGCCTTCTTCGCCAAGGCGGGACGGCCCGGCCACGCCCGGGGCATCGTCGAAGGCGCCCTGAACCCGGCGGCCGAGCAGCTGCGCCTGGAATACCCGTTCACGACCGAGGTCGCCCTCGACGATCCCCGCTACCTCGCCGAGATGGGCGTCTTCTACGAGCGCTGCGCCGACCTGCTGGCCGAGCGGCTCGACCGCGGCTGCGAGGTGGCCCTGCTGAGCGAGGGCGATCCCTTCTTCTACGGCTCGTCCATGTACCTCTTCGACCGGCTGGCGCGGGACTACCGCAACGAAGTGGTGCCTGGCGTGACCGGCATGAGCGGCTGCTGGGCCCAGGCCAAGCTGCCGATCTGCCACGGCGACGACGTGCTCTGCATCCTGCCCGGCACCTTGGACGAAGAGACGCTGACGGCGCGGCTGCGCGGATCCGACGCCGCCGTGATCATGAAGGTCGGGCGCAACCTGCCGAAGATCCGCCGCGCGCTCGAGGCCGCCGACCTGCTGGCCCGCGCCGTCTTCGTCGAGCGCGGCACCATGGGCGACGAGCGGATCACGCCGTTTTCGGAGCTGGCGGAGGGCAAGGCCCCCTACTTCTCCCTCGTGCTCATTCCCGGCCGGCAGAGGGCGCGATGAGCGGACGGCTGTTCATCGTCGGCCTGGGCCCCGGCGATCCGTCGCTTCAGACGCCGCGCGCCGGCGAAGTCCTGGCCCAGGCCACCGACGTGGTGGGCTATGGGCCCTACGTGGCGCGGGTCCCCGAGCGCGTGGGCCTGACGCGCCACATCACCGACAACCGCGAGGAGATCGCGCGCGCACGCCACGCCCTGCAGCTCGCCGCCGAGGGCCGCAGCGTCGCCGTGGTGTCGTCCGGCGACCCCGGCGTGTTCGCCATGGCGAGCGCGGTCTTCGAGGCCATCGAGTCGGGAACGCCGGACTGGCGAGCTATCGATATCGAGGTGGTTCCGGGCGTTTCGGCCATGTTTGCCGCCGCCGCCCGGCTCGGGGCTCCGCTCGGCCACGACTTCTGCGCCATCTCGCTCTCCGACAACCTGAAGCCCTGGGATGTCGTCCTCGAACGGCTCACCGCCGTCGCACGCGCCGGCTTCGTCATCGCCCTCTACAATCCGATATCGAAGGCCCGCCCCTGGCAGCTCGGCGCCGCCTTCGAACGGCTGCGCGAGGTGCTTGGGCCGCAGACGCCTGTCGCCTTCGCCCGTGCGATCAGCCGGCCGGACGAGCGGCTCCTGACCACGGATCTGGCGAGCGCCCAGCCAGGCGACGCCGACATGAGCACCCTGGTGCTGATCGGCTCGGCCCAGACCCGCCGGATTGAACGGCGCGACGGCCGCAGCTGGCTCTATACTCGCAGAAGCCTGGAGGCCGCCTCGTGACGCACCTCCAGCCAGGCCATGGCGCCCACGGCGTCGGCGGCGCGCTGGGCGTCGAACCCGCCCAGGTCCAGCGCCGGCGGGCGTTCGACCATGATCACCGGCAGGCCGAGCGCGCGCGCCGCGGCGAGCTTCGCGGCCGCATCGCTTCCGCCGGAGTTCTTGGTCACCACCACCTCGATCCCGTGGGTTTCCAGCAGGCGCCGCTCGTCGGCCTCTTCGAACGGCGGCCGGGCGCTGATCACCTGGGCGCCGGCCGGCAGGCTCCCGGGCGACGGCGGATCGATGCTGCGGACGACATAGGCGTGCTGCGGCGCGCCGGCGAAGGGCGAAAGGTCCTTCTGCCCCACGGTGAGCAGTACGCGGCGGGGCGTTTCGCCGAGTGCGATCGCCGCGGCCGCCATGTCCGCGACGGGGATCCACTGGTCGCCGTGGAGGGGCGACCAGACCGGGCGATCGACGACCAGCAACGGGGTTCTGGTGCTGCGCGCCGCCAGGGCGGCGTGGCGGCGCATCTGAGCCGCGAAGGGATGGGTCGCGCAGACCAGGAGCTCGGCGCCGGGTTCGCGCAGCCATTGCGCCAGGCCTTCGACCCCGCCGAAGCCGCCGATACGGTGGGCGATGGGCGGCAGCCGCGGCGACCTGGTCCGGCCGGCCAGCGACAGCACTGGCGCAAAGCGGCTGTCGTTGGCGAGCGATCGCGCCAGCGCAGAGGCTTCGGCGGAGCCGCCGAGAATCAGGACGCGCATAGGGTTCATGAGCCGGCTGGAGGTCTCGGATGACGGGATTGGCGGCTGACGCGCCCTGGCTCGCCATAGTGGGGATCGGGGAAGACGGTGTCGAGGGTCTGAGCGAGGCCGCGCGCGCCCTGGTCAGCGCCGCCGAACTTGTCGTGGGCGGCGAGCGCCATCTCGCCCTGGCCGCCCCCCTGATCGCCGGCGAAGCCCTGGCCTGGCCCAGCCCGCTGAACGAAGCGATGCCGCAGATCCTCGCGCGGCGCGGCCGCCCGACGGCGGTGCTCGCGTCCGGTGATCCGTTCTGCTTCGGGGTGGGCGTGCTGCTCGCGCGCCAGGTCGCCGAGACGGAGCGGCTCTGCCTGCCCGCGCCATCGGCGTTCACACTGGCCTGCGCCCGCCTGGGCTGGTCGGCCCAGGAGACCTCGCAGATCTCGCTGTGCGGCCGGCCCTTTGAGCCGCTCGCGCCGCTGCTGCAGCCCGGCCGCCGCCTGCTCGTGCTGAGCGCCGACGAGACCACGCCGTCCGCGCTCGCCGCC
>Ga0105248_10007886_pt1 | contig 11698 bp, 5 predicted proteins | sample KBSS34metaG_FD_81524 | JGI IMG/M metagenome (GOLD analysis project Ga0105248, IMG submission 81524) | Switchgrass rhizosphere microbial communities from Kellogg Biological Station, Michigan, USA - KBS S3-4 metaG | ecosystem: Host-associated > Plants > Roots > Rhizosphere > Soil | place...
CAGGAGGCTTAGAGATTTCATGGTCTTCATTACACGTACGGGTGAGTTCATTGTTTTAAAACTCTCCGTCGAATTTGGATGGGCCTGAGCTTGCAGAACTACGGGGAGTAGAACAACGGCACGAACTGTACACAAAAGACGCAAAAAGGACAAAACAAAACTTAGATACTCTTCGTGCTTTTTGGCGCCTTTTTGTGGCTTTTCTTTACGGGCCGAAGCGGCCGCGGTATTCGTTGGAGAAGAGGAAGCCGAAGATCATGTGCCGGAAGTTACTCGGGTCGTTGGTCAAGGTTGTGACCCAGTTGTCGTACCCAATCGTATCCGGATCGCGGCGCAGGTAACCAAAATACTGCATTGCTACAAACGCCCTGATGAAGAACTTGTCTTCCGCCGCCTTGCTCTCAACGATCTCACGCAACACCTGCGCGCGCGTCTTCTGATTTCCATCGAGCGCGGCAATCAAATCAGCCTTGTTGCTGAGTGTGATCTCCGCATTCTGTTCGAGAGCATTTACATACGCGGAATTGGACAGCCCGTTATAACGATTCGTGAACTCACTGCGCTGCACAAATGCATCAGTGTAAGCCGCCTTACTCAGCAACTCTGACTGCGGTGACTGCGCACCTCCAACCTGCGCCATGTCCGGCACAAACTCCGCATACCGCGGCCGTCGATCAAACGCGACTTCATAGAAACGATATGCAAAGTAACCACGTCCGCGAAACTCGTCTGACAGGAAGAACCCAGCCGACACGTGCACACGATCACATGAAGGATTAAGGTTTTCGCCAAAGCCACCTTGCGGACAGCCACTCAGCGTCGTCACCCAATTCGCGAAGCCAACCGAATCCGGTATACGACCGAGAAAATCGATGTACTGCTGGGTGACGAAAGGCTCTACGCCGTCGATCGGATTTTGAGTCGCGGATGTTGTGTCGTCGTCTGCGATCCTCACCGTGACGTTTGTAGTAAAACTGAAACCCAACTGCGCTCCGACTGGGTCTGTCAGAGCGATCGTGAACGTTTCATTACCCTCGACGTTCACGTCGTTCACGATCGGAATCACGATTGACTTACTCGTTTCGCCCGCGCCGAAGCGAAGCGTTCCGGCTGTCGAGCCATAATCACACCGCTCGGAAGCTTTACCGTTAACGACGCTACACGCCTGCAATCCGGCCGTATCGGCTGTTGCAAAGTTGACTGTAGCTGCACCGCCAACGTTGCCGGAACGTGTAACGACGATTTCGAGAGACCCGCTGCGCTCGTCGACCGCCGCCGTTGTAGCCGTAAACTGCACGGTGTTAGCTCTCACAGCCGTGAACGTAAGATTTTGATCGCTCGTCAAAGACGGAATCTGAATTTGAGCGAATTGCAAAGAAGGACTGGGCTTCGGCTCAAAAATAAAGTCCAAATTATCGAAGATAAAAACATCGTACAACTTGTCCCTCTTTCTTTCACCAAAGCTGAAGTTTCCGTTTGCGTCAGTAAATCTTGTATCAATTGTGAAGGGTCTCAGGTTGAGATCGACCCGAACTCCGGGAACCGCTTGACCCGTGCCGGCCTCGATCACACGACCGGATATCACATTCGCCGGTTGTTTAGTGCCGACAAAGTCTCCCATCACTACGCTTGTTGTGAGGTTTTGAATGGTCTGGTTTGCCGGTACGAAGTCGTAGGCCGTGAACTGATCGGGACTGATGGTATACGACAAGTTTGCTTCTAACTTCGGGAAAGAATAAAAACCGTTTGCGTCCGTGGACGTGACGGCAGTCGGGAAACCACCTACCGCACCCATTCTGAGACCGGCGATCGGATTGCCGAAGTTGTCTTTAACACGTCCGGTGACATCAGCCACGGCTATTACCCGTGTTTGACTCGTTGAGGTGTTATTGGCGAGAAATACATCGGCTTCGTTGATTGTTGCAGTTGCCGTATTGGTGATTGTTGACGCCGCAGTCGGGGTAACGACGATCACTACTATTGCTGTTGCCTCGGGATTCAGAGTTCCGATATTGCAGTTGATCGTATTTGTTCCCGAGCAACTGCCGATCGTTGAATTTGCTGAGACGAGGGTCACGCCTGCGGGGAGTGTGTCAGTGAGCATCACGCCAGTGGCGGGGATCCCGCCGACGTTGGTAACGGCGATCGTGTAAGTCAGGGTACTCCCAATGCTCACCCCCAGAAAGGGGAAGGAAAACATAAACACTTCGACGTCCGCGGTTGGCCGTAGCTTTGCAACGAACGCGTCAGTACCGCCGCCAGTGGTGGGCTGTAGCGGATTCATCGTGGGTAAATCTGAAGAGGCGGTGGAACCAACAATGTAAATGTTGTGTGATGCGTCGACTGCTATCCCGCGTCCCGAGTCGTTGCTTGCTCCGCCGAAGTATGCAGAGTGGCGCAGACTTGAGCCATCCGCCGATAGCCTGGTTAGGAATACGTCGGTGGAGAAATCACTTCTAAAGGGTTGTGATGGGGCAAGCGTGTGGAAGTTCGTCGAGTTGGTGTTTCCTGTGACGTACGCGCTTCCTTCGGCATCGACCGCGATACCAAAACAATCATCGATGCGATCGCCGCCGAGGAACGTCGAGTAGTCCAGTTCTGAACCAGTGGCGTTTAATTTTGCGACGAATGCATCGCTTAAATTGAAAAGATTTACCTGGTAAGCGTTTACGGTTGGGAAAGAACGTGAGCTAGTGGTACCAGCGACATAAGCATTCCCGCTTGCATCCACCGCAATCGCGCGGGCAAAGTCACTACTGTCGCCGCCCAGAAAAGTTGAATACACCAGAGCAGAACCACTTGGATTGAGCTTGGTTATAAACGCGTCGACATCATTGACGTCTGCCTTGGCACGCTGAAGTGCGTTTGCAACAGGAAAGTCATTAGAGCTCGTCAACCCTGCGACGTAGGCATTGCCGGAGGGATCGACGGCAATCCCCGCTCCTTGCTCCATTGCACTGCCACCCAGGTATGTCGAATAGATCTGCGACGTTCCTCCGGCGCTCAATTTTGTGACGAATGCGTCTTCCTCGCTGCTCGTCGCGATAAAAAGAATTGAAGGGTTAGTTGGGTTGATGACCAGAGCATTGATGAAAGTGAACTGACTGTGTGGAAATCCGGTATCGGCTGTGGTCCAGATAGCTCCGCCATTGATGGTTTTCTGCAGCCCAATGGATGTGAATATGTAAAGCACTGAGCTATTCGTGGGATCTATGGCGACATTATCAGTGAAGGCGAAAGTGCCCTTGTTCAGACTCTCGCTTAGGTTGGTCCAGGTACTGCCGCCGTTCATGGTTTTTACAAGGCCGATGTCTGTCGCTGCATACACGGCGTTATTCGTTTTGTCTATGGTGATGTCGTTGACGAAGACGCTAAACCCAAGACCCAGATCGCTAGTTGTCCAACTTGCGCCGGAGTTTGTGCTCTTGGAGACGCCTTTGTTTGTAGCGGCGTAGAGTGTGGCGGGTGTATTCGGATCGACGACGAGTTCATTGATTCGGGTTACGTCAGCGATGGACGTGGAGGTCCAGCTTGCTCCAGCGTCCACAGATCTGAAGACGGTGTTGCTGAGGTTCGTACCGTAAAGAGTGGTCGGTGTAACTGGATCTATTAGTATTCTATCGCCATTTCCGGCGAAGCCGTTATTAATCGCTGTAAAGTTATTGCCACCGTCGGTGCTCTTAAACATTCCTCCAGTAGCCGCGGCATAGATTACCGTCGTGTTTGTTGAATCGATCGCGAGTTTGTTGATTGTGAGTTTTGGAGTTGTGGGAAAGGCGTTCCAAGTCGCTCCACCATCGGTCGACTTGAACAGTCCCGTATCGGCTGCGGCATACACGATCGATGAGTTGCCCGGCTGAAACACAAGATCGGTTACCTCAGAGGCGCTCATCCCCGAATCTCCCGGCGCCCAATTGCCCGCGCTGTTTGTGCTCCGAAAGAGCGGATGACCGGATCGGTTTGCCTGAATCGGATTGGTGGTTGGGAAGTTATGCGACGTAGTGGAGCCGGTTACGTACGCATTGCCGGCGCTGTCGATGGCGATTGAGCTTCCAAAATCAAGGATATCGCCCCCGAGGTAGGTTGAGTAAACAAGAGCCGATCCGGCGCTGTTCAACTTGGCGACAAACGCGTCAGCCAAACCGCGCAACGCAGGGTGCAGCGCGTTGACCACGGGAAAATTGGTGGAGTCTGTGTCACCTGTTAAGTAAACATTGCCGGCGTTATCGACTGCAATGCTTCGGGCGCTTTCGAAATCGTTGCCACCGAGGTAGGTGGAATAGACGAGCGCCGAGCCGGCCGGATTCAACTTGGCGACAAACGCGTCGGTACCAGCGCCTTTTTGTAGCTTGTAACGGCGAGCTGGTTGGAAAGTTGAGGGAGGTGGTAGAGCCGGCGATGTAGACGTTGCCCGATGCGTCGACTGCGATGCTGTTGCCTGTGTCCAGACCGCTGCCGCCGAGGTAGGTGGAATAGACCAGGATCGGATCGATCACTAGTAGTTGAGCCTTGTCGTAGTTGCCGACCTTGAATGCCACTTCACCGCGTTTCAGCGAGTATTTGACAGAAACTTCGCGTCGCTTGTTATCGATGTTTTGATAAGCCTTCGGACGCAGCAGGGTGATTGTTTGCGAGCCTGACTTGAGGATCAGATCACCGCTGCGGCTGAGTTTCACCTTGCCCGCATCGTCAAATGCAAATCTGATCTGCTTGAAACTCGCGCCCGGTGCGATCACGAAGTCATACTCGAGTTGTCGCTGATTGCCGTAATAGACCAGATCTACGCCCGGATAAATCTGCTCGTAACGAACTCGCTCGTAAGTCGGAATGCTCGCACGCCAGTCGGATGGTTTATTGCCGACGAGATAATTCGCTTTGCCGGGCAGTTGATCGAGACCCGTTATGCAAGGCGCGTTTGCAGCGTCTTGAAGACGCATGTGCAGCGTAGATCCGCCTAGTGAGAACGCTGCTCCGTCGTCGGTCAGGAAAATGCCATAGCCTTGACCGCGCGCAAGAAACCTCGCGCGCGAGTCAGCCTGACCCTGGTTAAGCTCAAAACTCAGCGGCAGCCGGCCAAGAGTGTCTGTCGCGTTTTGAGTGTGGGGAACTTTGGCCCCTTCGACTGAAGCTCCGGTCGAGTGTGGGGCAAAAATGGCGGCAACGCCCAGGACCATGAGGATCAGCAGACTTACAGATTTCACTGAGGTCTTGTTTGGAGATGACATGGTGGTTACGTCTTTCGGTAGTGAGCATCGAGAGGTTGAGCAACCGAGCTATTGAGAGTTTAAAACAACAGGCGAACTATAAGGCATCGCGGGGATGGCAGGGAAGCCTTTAGAAATACTTTTCTACTTAACCTCATTCATTTGTGAAGTCTGAAAGTTTACAGGAATTACCTTTGACATTTCACTGTTTGGTATTAGAGTCGTGCGAAAAGTAAGTGTGGTAGTAGAGTAGCACCGCCGCAGCAAGCTCGTAGCCCGATCCCACGAAGGAGCTTGAACAATGAGTACTTCAGAAAGAACAACCCCTACCGATACCAGTGTCCCCGCAGACACTACAGCCACAAAGAAAATAAGAGTCCCGGCGCCCAAAGTCGACTGGACCGTAATGGTTTTTATGGTCGGCGACAATAATCTCGAGGAAAAAGCTAAGGCTGACCTAGCCGAGATTGAGAAAGCCGGGTCGAGTGAGAACGTCACCGTAATCGCCCAAATGGATCTTGGCCCATCGGGCGGTTCGACGAAGCGCTATGTCATCAACCCGCATTCGAACAATAGTTTGGACGATGATGTGGACGAGCAATGGCCCGAGAGCCGTCCCGAGGTTTTGAGAGACTTTCTACACTGGTGCATCAAGTACCATCCCGCCGAGCGCTACATGTTGTTGCTGTGGGGCCACGGTCGCGCGCTGGACTCATTTGAGGTCAAATCGAATGTACGCCCAATTAAGCCTTCAAGTTTGTCGCGACGGGCGCAGCCGAAAAAGCCCGATGACCATGAGAAGCCTTTCTTCATTATTTGTCCGGACGATGAAGCGAGACACGCAATTTCAAACAAGGAACTCCGGTCGATTCTTGCTTCTGTGGGTCATAAGATCGAGGGAGGCAAGATTCACGTTCTGGGCCTGGTTGCTTGTCTAATGGGAATGTTTGAGATGTGTTATGAGTTGCGTGAGGGTGTGCACTACATGATTGCATCGGAGAGCCTGATTCCTTCCACCACTCTTCCTTTCGATCAGGTCATCCCTTTTCTGATCGAGAACTCCAAAATGAACGAAGAAGATCTTTGTCGTACTATCGTTCGTGAGTTCAAGAATCACTACTTGAATCAGGGCGATTTGGCCGTGCAACTCTCGGCATTCGATCTTACAAAGGCCGATGAGTTACGAGAGAAACTCGACGACCTGGCCGATCTTTTGCGGGCGAAAATCACAGTCGACACCAATACATTAAACGCCGTCCTTGGGTCGCACTTCCAGACTCAACGATATGACGAAGATCAGTTTTTTGACTTGTATGACTTCTGTTACATGCTGAAACAGAATTGCCTCGACGCGGAGATCGGGGATGCTTGCCAACAGCTCATGCAAATCATTGGCGACCAGAAAAATCCCAACTTCGTCATCGCCTCGGAATTTAATGGCGACGGAATGCAGTTTTCGTATGGGCTCGCAATCTACTTCCCCTGGGGGAACGTGAACGAAAAACGATATCGGACCCTTGTTTTTGCCGGGTCAGATGCCGCGGAGCCTGGGTCCACCTGGCTTCAGTTCCTTAACACTTATGTCAACAGCATAAGTAAGATTGAACGTAGCGATCGCAAGGAGCCATACACGGTTGTCGCCGAATGGCTGAAAGACGCGCCGCCACATTTGAAAAACGGCGACGAAACCGAGAAGAACCTGCCGACGGTTAACGTCAAAAAGCTGTTAGAGGCCGCCGTCGCCGCCGAATGGCTGAAAGACGCGCCGCCACATCTGAAAAACGGCGACGAAACCAAGAAGAACATGCCGACGGTTAACACCAAAAAGCTGTTAGATGCTGTCGCCGCCGAGTGGCTGAAAGACGCGCCGCCACATTTGAAAAACGGCGACGAAACCAAGAAGAACATGCCGACGGTTGGCGCCAAAAAACGGATAGAGGCTATCGTCACCGAGTGGATGAAAGACGCGCCACCACATTTGAAAAACGGCGACGAAACCAGGAAGAACATGCCGACCGTTGGCACCAAGAAAGCAGAGGCTAAAGCAGCCTCATAAGTAAGTTGTGCGTTGTTGGCTATGAGGCTGAAGTATGCCTCGACTTTTAAGCAATTTGAACCGCCTGTCTGTGGATTCTATTGATCGGAGCCGCAGTGTGGATTCGTCTGCACGCGGCTTCTTTCTTTGTTTGGCAGCGCTAGTTTTATCAATTCATTTTGGAGCGATTCAGATTGCAAAAGGTCAGCCAGGGTCGAAGACAAGACTCGCAGCAGAGAAGCTTTTCGCTGAAGGTGAAAGGCTGGGAAAACAAGCTAGTAGTCAAGGTTACGAAGCGGCGATCAAGAAATATGAAGCGGCGCTTCCGCTTTGGCGTGCCGCTTCGGATCCTCTTTCTGAGGCCAGGACCTTAAAGCTTATTGGCGAGCTGCATAACTTCCTCGGCAACAATCAGCAAGCACTTACCTTCGCGCAACAGTCCCTTTCTCTGAGTAGCTCCCTCAAAGACCAACCCGGAGAAGCGCAAGCGTGTTATCTCCTTGGAGAAGTCTATTACTCCCTTGCCGATTTCGATCAAGCTCTCGCTCACCACCAGCGCGCCTCAGCAATCTTTGATCATCTCCGCGATACGAAAGGCGTTACCCAGTCGCAGATTGGCCTCGGATACGACCAATCAATTCTGGGCGACACAGACAAGGCACAGGCTAGTTTTCAGCGAGCGCTTGATCTTGCCCGAGCGACGGGGGATCGGGCAGGCGAAGCCCTGGCCGCGTGCGCCTTAGCGACTCAGTACAGCATGGTTGGTGAGGCACAGAAGGCAATTGCTTTATACGACGGCGCTTTGCGGTTTTATCGGCAGACTGGGGATCGTTTCCACGAAGCAAGGACGCTCAACGGTTTGGCTTACATCTACTATCAGATTGGGGAACGCGAACGCGCGTTGGTCTTGTACCGTCAAACGCTTCCGATTTACCTCGCGCTTGGGCGTCGTGAGGGTGAGGCTGGAGTAAGAGTCAACATTGGCCAGATCTATGACGAGACCGGAAACACCCAACAGGCACTCGAGCAATACCGTCTCGTACTCTCCATCAGCAAAGAACTGTCAAACAGTCTGATGCAGTCGTATGCGTTGGGTTATATCGGAAACGCATACGACTCTCTGGGCGATTTCGATCAGGCGCTCACCAACTATAAAGCGGCGCTCGCGTTGAATCGACTAAGCGGCGACCCTCGTGAAGAGGCTTACACTCTCAGCGACATGGGCGAGGTGCTTTGGAAGAAAGGTGAACAAGTCAAAGCGATCGAGCACTACGCCGAGGCGCTTGCGCTCAGCCGGAAAGTTAATGATCTCAGGGCGGCGTCGCTCGCGCTTTACAAGATCGCGAGAGCAGAGCGCGATCGCGGCAATCTCGACGTCGCACGTGCGCGCATTGAAGAAGCGTTGCAGGTTAGCGACAAGTTTCGCGCGAACGTGGCGGCGCAGGAGATGCGGGCCACCTATTTCGCTACCGTTCACGAGCACTACGAGTTCTACGTCGATCTGCTGATGCGGCTGCACCAGCAACGGCCTTCTGAAAAATTCGATGTATCGGCGTTTGAGGCGAATGAACGCGGGCACGCGCGGTCGCTGCTTGAAACGCTCAAGGAGTACGGCACCGACATCCGGCAGGGAGTCGACGAAAAGCTCTTGCAACGCGAGCTCGATTTGCAGCGACGGCTCCGCGCAAAAACGGAACGTCGGATCCAGTTAGCCGTCGCGAAGGCGCCGGTCGAAGAGCTCGACAAGGAGTTGAGCGAGCTGTCAACGGAGCTCCAGCAGGTGCAGGGACAGATAAGAGCGACGAGCCCGCGCTACGCGGCGCTGGTCCAACCCTCGCCACTCACGCTCAGGGAGATACAGCAGCAGGTCGTCGACGCGGACACGGCCCTGCTTGCCTACGCGCTCGGTGAGGAGCGGAGTTACGTATGGCTGGTAACCGCTGATTCGATGAAGAGTTTCGAATTGCCGGCGCGTGCTCAGATCGAAGACTCAGCGCGCCGCCTTTACACGAGCTTAACTTCTCGCAATCAACGGTATGAGAACGAAACACTGGGGCAACGACGAGTGCGAATAGCAAAAGACGACGCTCAATACGTCGATGCGTCGCGCGATTTGAGCACGAAGCTGCTGGGCCCCGTAGCCAAAGATCTGCGGCAGAGGCGACTGGTAATCGTTGCTGATGGCGCTTTGCAGTATGTGCCGTTTGCGGCGTTGCCGGCTCCTTCGTCAACGTCCAGACCGCTGGTCGCCGATTATGAGATCGTCAGTTTGCCATCCGCCTCGGTGTTGGCGTTGATGCGTGAAGATCTCCGCACTCGCCCGCGCGCTTCTAAATCCGTTGCTATCCTCGCAGATCCGGTTTTTGACAAGGACGATCAACGACTGGCGGCGCTGAAGAATCGTCGCGGTGACGTTGCGAAAAACAAAACGCTACCTTTCGATCAAACTCAACGCGCGCTTAGAGATTTCGATGGTCTGAGTGAAGGCATTGCGCGTCTACCGTTTTCCGGTCGCGAAGCAGAGGCGATCATGGCGTTAGTTCCCACAGGCGAAGGCATGCTGGCGGTAGGTTTTCGTGCGAGCCGCGCCACCGCTCTCAGTTCTGAGCTTTCGCAGTATCGCTATGTTCACTTCGCCACGCATGGTCTACTCAACAGTAAGCATCCGGAACTTTCGGGCGTCTTCTTGTCTCGCTTTAATGAGTTGGGTCAGAGTCAGGATGGATTTTTACAACTGCATGACGTTTACAACCTGAAGTTGTCTGCCGATCTCGTCGTGCTGAGTGCGTGTCAAACAGCACTCGGCAAAGACGTGCGCGGCGAAGGATTGGTTGGTTTGACGCGTGGTTTCATGTACGCGGGAGCGCCGCGCGTAGTCGCCAGTCTGTGGCAGGTTGATGATGCGGCGACTGCCGATTTCATGCGCGAGTTTTACTCCGCCATGCTGACTGAGGGCAAACGGCCTGCTGAGGCGTTGCGCGTGGCCCAACTGCGTATGTCGAAACAAACGCAATGGTCCTCACCTTACTACTGGGCCGCCTTCACGTTGCAGGGTGAGTGGCGGTAAATGTTCTTTGCAAATACGCCGAAGGCGTTGGCTAATGTTAGCCCAGGGTTGGAGCGCAGCGACAACCCTGGGGACTAGAGATAAAAAGCGTTCTAACCCTGAAAGGGTTCGCCAACCCCTAACCCTTTCAGGGTTACGTCGGGATTTGAAATTATGTCCCAGGGTTCTCGTTCCTCGAACCCTGGGCTGACATTAGCCAACGCCTTCGGCGTAATTTTCAAACTTAACCATTACTACTAACCTTTGTCCGCTTTCCTTTCCACCGAAAAACAGAGAGAATTGCCCCCGAGCGCACGTCCAGACTTGGCGCGCCTCAAGTCCTTCCGGCGGCATGACCTGATCTCTTGCGGAGCATTCACAATAGGTGGAATTCCCGACGACCCCAACTAAAAAAGAGTGGGTTCTGACGAAAGAGGCGTTCGACAGCTTTCTCGCCAGACTCGACAGAGACCGCGACCGCGCCGGTGAAAAGTATGAGTCTGTCCGGCTTAAACTGCTGAAATACTTCCAGTGGCGTGGGTCTGACTCTTCCGACGCGGAAGCTGATGAGACGCTCAACCGGGTTGCACGGCGTATCGAGGAAGGCGAAAACGTCTACAACCTGAACGGTTACATTTACGGTGTGGCAAAGATGGTTTATGCCGAGGGTATGAAGCTCAGAAGTCGGAAGCAGGAGCTTGATGAAGCGTCAGATCTCGAGGCGATGACAGTGGAGGAAGAGGACCCGGAAGTCGCCGAGCGACGCAGGTGCCTGGAACGTTGTTTAGAACACCTCAATGCCGAGGACCGCGAAACCGTCCTCGAGTATTACCAGTTCGAAAAAGGCAATAAAATCGAACATCGCAAGAAACTTGCCGCCCGGTTTGGTATCTCACCTAATGCGTTGCGGATAAAAGCGCATCGGAAGCGTGTCAATTTGGAAGCATGCGTGCGGGAGTGTTTGGGGGTGTCGTGTTCGTGAAACCGATTTTCTGTTTTATACACATATAGTAGAAGTGGGGGTGGAGGTAGATCTTTGGCGGGTGAAATACACGAAGCGGCGCAACGTACCCGATTTCTGCTCGGTGTGGGAACTGAGGCTGAGCGCGAGCAGCTCGAAGCGGAGTTTTTCGCGGACGACGATGCTTTTCAGCAAATGATCGCGGCCGAAGACGACCTCATCGACGCTTACGCTCGTGGTGAGCTCACTGACGGCGAACGACGGCAATTCGAACAGCGCTTCATGAATTCTTCCGCCGACAGGGAACGTGTTTGCTTTGCACGAGCCTTTGCTGCTGCCACCGCCCCACAAACTGCGCCGGCAGCAACTCCAGTCACAACGCCGTCTCCAGGTTTCTTCGCTTCAATCTTCGGCAACACGGCAGGTTTGCGAGTGGCGTTTGCCGCGCTGGC
>Ga0105248_10007887_pt1 | contig 11698 bp, 9 predicted proteins | sample KBSS34metaG_FD_81524 | JGI IMG/M metagenome (GOLD analysis project Ga0105248, IMG submission 81524) | Switchgrass rhizosphere microbial communities from Kellogg Biological Station, Michigan, USA - KBS S3-4 metaG | ecosystem: Host-associated > Plants > Roots > Rhizosphere > Soil | place...
ACCGGCAGCCGCGCGGCGGTGCTGGGCGGCGTCACCGCCGTCTTCGAGATGCCCAACACCGAGCCCACCACCACCGACGCCGACGCCCTTGCCGACAAATTGAGCCGGGCGGGCGGGCGCATGCACTGCGACCATGCCTTCTACGTCGGCGGCACCCATGAGAACGCGGACTTCCTGGGCGAACTGGAGCGGCTGCCGGGCTGCTGCGGGATCAAGGTGTTCATGGGCGCCTCCACGGGAAGCTTGCTGGTGCAGGACGACGAGGGCGTCGAGCAGGTGCTGCGCCACGTCAATCGTCGCGCCGCCTTCCACTCCGAGGACGAGTACCGCCTGGCCGAGCGCCGGCCGCTCGCCCGCACCGGCGACTGGACCAGCCACCCCGAGGTGCGCGACGCCCAGTCCGCCATCCAGTCGACCGAGCGGCTGGTGCGGATCGCCCGCCGGCTTGGCAAGCGCATCCACGTGCTGCACGTCACCACGCGCGACGAGATCGCCTTCCTGGCGGCGCACAAGGACGTGGCCAGCGTCGAGGTCACCCCCCAGCACCTGACCCTGGCCGGGCCCGAGGCCTATGAGCGGCTGAAGGGCTACGCCCAGATGAATCCGCCGATCCGTGGGCCGGAGCATCGCAGCGGCCTCTGGGCCGGCGTGGCCAACGGCGTCGCCGACGTCCTGGGCTCCGACCACGCGCCGCACACCGCCGAAGAAAAGGCCCGCCCCTATCCGGCCTCGCCCTCGGGCATGCCGGGCGTGCAGACCCTGCTGCCGGTGATGCTGACCCACGTGGCGGAAGGCCGGCTGAGCCTGGAGCGGCTCGTCGACCTGACCAGCCATGGGGCGAACCGGATCTTTGGCCTGGCCGACAAGGGGCGGCTGGCGACCGGCTTCGACGCCGACCTGACCATCGTCGACCTCAAGGCGCGGCGCACCCTGACCCACGAGGCGATGGCCAGCCGGGTCGGCTGGACGCCGTTCGTCGGCATGGAGGCCAAGGGCTGGCCGATCGCCACCATCGTCCGCGGCCGGGTGGTGATGCGTGACGACGAAGTGACCGCCCCGCACCTCGGCCAGCCGGTCCGCTTCCTCGAAACCCTCGCCGGCTAGTGTCCCGTATCTGACGTTCGTCGTCGCTTGGGGCGCCCTCGAACGAACGTCAGATACGATAAGGACGCCAGATCGATTTCGGCATGACGAGGTTATTGCAGAGGTTGTAAGCAGCCTGTGACCTCACGGCGGAGATCCTGGATGAACGCGACGGAGGACGAGGGCAGGCCAGGCCCGTCACCACGCGTTAGCACCGCCGTCCCGCCCGCTTTGCGCCAGGACCGCCCGCCTTCGATCCGGGCGCAGCTGGTCCGGCTGGTGCTGTCCCTGCTGATCCCGGCGCTGATGCTGGCCAGCGTGCTGCTCTGGACCCTCGATCGGCAGGTCAGCCGGATGCAGGAGCGGCAACTCGCGGCCACCGCCCGGGCGTTGGTCCTGGTGGTCGACGGCCGCATCGGCGAACAGGTCGCTATCCTCCAGGCCCTGGCGGTTTCGCGCGGCCTGGCGCGCGGGGACTGGGCGGACTTTTCGAGCCAGGCGCGCATCGCCCTGCAAGGATCCGACTCCTGGGTGGCCGTGCGGCTGCCCGACGGCCAGCAACCGGTGAATACGTTCGCGGTCGCCGGCGACACGTCCCCGTCTGGGCGGCGCATCGCCGGCGCCACCTGGTCGGGATGGCGCGGCCCCGCCAAGGTGTCCAACGTCATCTGGGGCCCGGTCTCCGAGCAGCCGGTGATCGTGGTGATGAAGCCGATCGTGCTGGACGACGGCCGCGCGGCGAACCTCAGCGTGGTGACGCCGGCGGCGAGCTTCAGCAAGCTGCTTGCCCGCCAGCAGCTGCCGGCCCGCTGGACCGCCACCGTCCTGGACGCCCAGCACCGCGTCGTCGGACGAAGCCGCGACGGCGAGAAATTCGTCGGCTATCGCGCGCCGCCCCGCATGATAAGCACGCTGGAGGCCGAGCACCGCACTGTCCTGCGGACCCGCACTCTCGACGGAATTCCCGGGATCGCCGCCTACGATTGGCTGCCGGCCTACGGCTGGACCGCGGTGGTGGCGATGCCGCGGGACGAAGCCGTCGGCGATGTCCAGCGGGCGATGCTGCTGGTGGTGGTGATCGGCGCCCTGATGCTCACCGTGGCGGTTCTCCTGGCCCTGCGGATGGGCCGCCGCATCGCCGAGCCGGTCGAAACCGTCGCCCATGCGGCCTCCGAATGGGTCGGCGGCGGCGGCGCGAACTTTCCGCTCGCCACTGGGCTGTCCGAGACGGACGGGCTGAGCCGCGCCTTCGCCTCGGCCCTGGAGGTCGTCGAGCAACGCGACGCGCAGCAGAAGCTGCTGATGAACGAGCTGAACCATCGGGTGAAGAATACGCTCGCCACGGTGCAGGCGGTCGCGCTGCACACCCGCGCCGGCGCGGTCTCGACCGAGGAGTATCACGCCGCCCTCGAAGGCCGGGTGATCGCCATGAGCCAGGCGCACGAGATCCTTACCCGCACCGCCTGGGAAGGCGCCGAGCTCGGCGATCTGGCGCGCGACACGCTGAGCGCCTTCGCCGGTCCGCAGCTGAAAATCCACGGACCGCGAGCCGCGCTGAGCCCGACCGACGCGCTCAACCTGGCGCTGGTCTTCTACGAACTGGCGACCAACGCCGCCAAGCACGGCGCCCTGTCGACGCCGCAGGGCGAGGTGGAGCTGAGCTGGCGCAATCTCCCCCTGCCGGGCGGAGGCTGCGAAACCCGGATCTCCTGGCGCGAAACCGGCGGCCCGCCGGTGCGGGCGCCGAGCCGCAAGGGCTTCGGCTCCCGCCTGATCGGGCGGGCGACGCGCGATCTGAAGCCGTCGAAAATGGAGTACGCGCCCGAGGGCGTACGCTGCGACTTGACCCTGCGCTGCCAGTCCGGCCCCTGCCTCCCGCGTCCAGAGCACCCTTCCCAAGTCGGCGGGTGCTTGGAATAAACGCCTCCATGGGCCTCGGCGCCTTCGTCGCCTGCGGCGAGGTGCGGCTGAGCGCGACCGGGGCGATCGGCCCGGCGGTCACCGACGCGGTGGTCTGCGGAGAGGACCTCTATCCCAACCCGACGTGGGCGCGCGAGGCCGTCGCCGCGGCGGCGCGGACAGGGATCGAGGCGTTCAACCGCCGCACGCCCGGGGTGGCCGGACGCATCGCCCGCGCCCGCGTGCTGGCCCAGCCCCCCGACCCGGCCAGCGGCGAGATCACCGACAAGGGCTACGTCTCCCAGTCGATCGCCCGCGCGCGCCACGCCGCGGTGATCGACGACCTGTTCGCCGAACGGCCGAGCGCTGAGGTGATGGTGTTCGGGTAGGGGCGAGCTGAGGCCCTCCCTCACAGGGGCGTGACGGTCGCATAGGCCGCAATGCCCCCTCCGTCTCGCTTCGCGAGCCACCTCCGCCGCGTTGCGGTGGAGGATCTGGGCCGAAGATGCTCCACCGCGTAGCGGGGGAGCTGTCGCGAAGCGACTGAGGGGGCCTTTCGGCCTATGCGACCGCGCCGCGCCTCGGGGACCTGCCATCCCGACCAAAAGAAAAAAGGCCCGCGGGGCGAACCCGCGGGCCTCGTTCGCCAGGCTGGCCTGAACCTAGACGTTGCCGGGCAGCTTGCAGCCGCCGGCGAAGGCGCAGCCGGTGGCGCCGATGGCGCTGACGCTCGGCGTCGTGTTGTATTCGATCATATAGCCCTTGTAGCCGTCCGAGCAGGCCACCTCGACCATGACCGTCCCCTTCGTCGTCTTGCCGCTGACGCGGGCGTTGGAGACGGTGCAGGTCTTCTGGTTGAACTTGCGCAGGTCGTCAGTCAGGGCGGCGTAGCCGTTGTCCTTGGTCAGACTGCACTTGTAGCCGGCGGCCAGCGCACGGCCGCAATCCAGCACCTGGCCCTTGCCGGTGGCCGGGAAGATGCCGATGCCGCCCGAGCCGTTCTTGCAGGCCAGCTCGACGACCTCTTCGTTCCCGCGCATCGGGAACTCGGCATAGTGGTCCACGTCGCAGGTCGAGCCGGCGTTGTGGGCGAGCTTGGTGTAGAGAGCGGCCTGTTCGGCGGTGGCCTGGCGCGAGTCCGTCAGGGTGCAGCCGCCGAGGATGTTGCCGGCCTGGCCGCAGCCCCAGGTCTGGGCGAGCTGGCCGTTGGCGACCTTGTACATGTAGCCCTTGCCGTCCTGGCAGGCGGCTTCATAGAAGTCCGCGCCGTCCTTGGAGTTGCCGACGAAGCGGCGGTCCTTCACCGTACAGCCGTTGTTGGCGGCCTGGGCGAAACGGTCGACCACCGCCAGGCGAGCGGCCTTGTCGCTGAGCTCGCACTTCACGTTGCCGCCGGCGTCGTCGAAGTTCAGGCAATTCTGCGCCTCGGCGGGCTTGGCGGTGTCCAGCGGCGAGCTGGCGATCACCACGTAGCCGGCGCCGCCCTGACAGGCGACTTCCAGGAAGGTGTTGCTCTTGGTCTGGCCGATGCCGCGGGCCTTTTCCGGCACGCACTGCACGCCGGCCTTGGCCAGCAGCGGCGCGAGCTGCGCCTTCGGATCGGAGTTGCCCGGCAGGACGCAGGTGATGGCGCCTTCCTTCGGCGGCTGTCCGGCCGGCGGAGTCATCTCGATGCAGCTATAGACCGACGGCGCAGCGCCGGCGGCCGCCTGCAGGATGTAGCCCATGCCCGCGCCGCAGGCGACTTCGTAGTAGCTGGTCGCCACCTTGGTCTTGGGATCGTTTGCCTTGCCGATGAAGCGGGCGTCGCTGACCTGGCAGCCCAGGCCCGCGGTTTGCACGACCGCCGGCGCTTCGGCCATGCCCTGTTTGCGCTGGGCCTCCGAGACCGGGGCGGCGGCTTTCGGGGCGGAGATCACCGCGGCGGGCGCCAGCACCGCTGCACAGAGGGCCGCAACCAGCCCCCAACCGATTGGCCTCATGTCGCTACTCACTCCTGGGTGTTTTTGCTTCTTGGGAAGGCACATAAGCCCCCTCCCCGCGCCAGGGTCAAGTGAGGCGCCAAGGCGGCTGAACTATGGCGTAAATCCAGGGACTTAGCGGCCCGGCGAGGCGCGAAAGGCCTCTACGCCGGCCGCACCCGCAGCCGAGCGCCGGCGACGCCGGCGACGGTGACCCTGGCGCCGGCCTCGAGCGTCTCGGCGCCCTCCAGCTCGGCGGCCCACTCCTTGCCGTCGATGAACACCCGGCCGGCCCCGGCCTGGAATGCGGCGACGACGCGGCCCTCGTGGCCGATCAGCCGGGCGACATTGTCGTTGATGTCCTGGGCCTGGCCCGACAGCCGGCGCGGGACGTAGCGCCGCGCGGTCAGGGTCGAGACGATGGTCAGCAGCACGAAGATCAGCACCGCCGCGGCGAGCGGAATCTCCCGGAAGCCCTCGACCACCGCCACCACCCCGGCCGAGGCCGCCGGCCACAGCAGCCAGCCGGAGCCCGCCGCCACCTCGACCGCCAGCAGGGCGGCGGCGACGCCGGCCCAGATCCAGGCCGGGTGGGCCAGATAGAGGTCGGCGAGCGTCGCCATCGCCTCAGCCGGCCGTCGGCGGCACGGCCGCGCCGCGGGGCCGGGGTCGCGGCGGCGGGGCGGACGGCTCGGCGCCGATGCTCTTCAACAGCTCGCCGACGCCGGCGATCGAGCCGACCAGCGAGGACATGTCGGCCGGGACGATGACGGTCTTCTGCTGCGGGCTGTCGGCCAGCTTGCCGAAGGCCTCGACGTACTTCTGGGCGACGAAATAGTTGATGGCGTTGACGTCGCCCTTGGCGATGGCGTCGGAGACCAGTTCGGTGGCGGTGGCCTCGGCCTTGGCGGAGCGCTCGCGCGCCTCGGCGTCGCGGAAGGCCGCCTCCTTACGGCCCTCGGCCTCGAGGATGGCGGACTGTTTGGAGCCCTCGGCCCGGGCGATCGCCGCCTGCTTCTCGCCGTCGGCCTCGGTGATCACCGCCCGCCGCTCGCGCTCGGCCTTCATCTGTCTGGCCATGGCGTTGGTGATGTCCGGCGGCGGCAGCAGGTCCTTGATTTCGATCCGCGTGACCTTCACCCCCCAGGGGCTGGTCGCCTCGTCGATCACCGTCAGCAGCCGCGAATTGATGTGGTCGCGCTGGGACAGCACCTCGTCCAGCTCCATCGACCCCACCACGGTGCGGAGGTTGGTCATGGTCAGTTGGGCGATGGCGTAGTGCAGGTTGTCGACCCGGTAGGCCGCCTGCGAGGCGTCCATCACCTGGATGAAGACGATGGCGTCGACCTGGACGGTGACGTTGTCCTTGGTGATCACCTCCTGGCGCTGCACGTCGAGCACCTGCTCCATCAGGTTCACCCGCCGCCCGACGGTCTCGACGAAGGGGGTGAGGAAGCTGATCCCGGGCTTCAGCGTGCGGGTGTAGCGGCCGAACCGCTCGACGGTGAACTCGCGTCCTTGCGGGACGATCTTGATCGCGCCGAGGGCGACGACCACGGCGAGGATGATGAACACGACGAGAATGGTGAAGCCCATGCAGCCCTCCCGGAAACAGCCTGGAGTTTATCGCCGGCCCGTCCCTCGCGCCATCGCCGTCCGCAAGGGCCGGCGCCGGCCCGCCGCGGTCGATAGGCGAAAACAACCGGCAGCCATGCTCCCGCCCAAGTCCACGGTTTGCTAAGCCGCAGTCATGTTGCGCAAAACCCTCGTCCTCACCCTCTCCGGCCTGCTTTGCATGGCCGCCGCGCCCAGGCCGGCCAGCCGCCCAGCCCGGGCGCCCGCGCCATCGGCGGCGGCGCTCGACGCCCGCGACCCGGCGAGCCTGATCACCCTGCTCGCCAGCCTCAGCGCCAAGGCCGAGGTGGCGCGGCGCGACGGGGATGCGGTGTTCCTGTCGGTGACCTCGCCGACCGAGGTCTTCTCCGCCCAGTTCGCTGGCTGCAATCCCCAGGGGCGCAACTGCCAGGCCCTGCTGTTCGACCGCCAGGGCGCCCAGGGCTCGCCGACGCTGGTCCAGCTGAACGCCTTCAACCAGACCTCGGTGATGTGCCGGCTCTACCAGGACAAGGGCGGCCGGGCGCACGTGATCTATTCGTCGCTGCTGTCGCCAAAGGACGGGCGCGCCGAAATGCTGCTGCACCTCAACGCCTGGCGCGGCTGCATCGGCGACTTCAACGCCTTCGTGAAGGATCCGACGGGCTTCCTGGCGGGGGCGGAGTAGGAGATGGCGATGCTCCCCCTCTGGGGGAGCTCCGCCGAAGGCGGTGAGGGGGCTTCCGCTCAGAAGTCTGTTCCGGGCGGGTTTCAGCGGCTTTTGAGCGGAAGCCCCTCCGGCCCTTCGGGCCACCTCCCCCAGAGGGGGAGGATCGCGCTCTCAGGCCTTGCGCGCGGCGGCGGCCGGCGCGGGCTGCGGGCGGGTGAAGGTGTACTCGGCGGCGTTCGACTGGGCCGGAGCGAAGCGGTAGCCGCCGACGTCGAACGCCTTCAGGTCGGCCGCCTGCTCGATGCGGTTGTCGATCGCATAGCGGGCGAGCAGGCCGCGCGCCTTCTTGGCGTAGAAGGAGATGATCCGCGCCTCGCCGTCCTTCTCCTCCAGGAACCGGCAGGACAGCACCGGCAGCTTCAGCGCCTTGCGGTCGACGGCGCCGAAATATTCGCCGCTGGCGCAGTTCACCAGGGTCTTGTCCTTGTGGCCCATGGCGGCCTCGTTCAGCGCCTTGGAGATCCGGTCGCCCCAGAAGTCGTAGAGGCTCTGGCCGCGCCTGGTCTTCAGCCGGGTCCCCATTTCCAGCCGGTAGGGTTGGATGCCATCCAGGGGCCGCAGCACCCCGTAGAGGCCGGACAGGATCCGCACATGGTCCTGCGCCCACAGCAGCGCCTTCTTGTCGAGGTCGCGCGCCGCCAGCCCGCCATAGACGTCGCCGTTGAAGGCGAACACCGCCTGCAGCCCCTCCTCCGAGGCCGCGTCGAAGGCCTGGAACCGCTGGCGGTTGAGATTGGCGAGGTTCTCCGACAGCGACATCAGCCGCCGCAGGTCGGCGGCGGTCAGCTTGCGGGCGACCTTGGCGAGCTCGGCCGTGTCGGCGCCCAGCTGCGGCGTGGTCAGCGGCGCGGCCGGCGCCGGCGCGGTGAAGTCGAGAGCCTTGGCCGGCGAGAGCGCGATCAGCATGGGCGGGGTTTGCCGCCAGGCTGAGCCGTAGGCAAGGGGCGTTTGACGCTCCCCCTCCGGGGGAGCTCCCGCGCAGCGGGTGAGGGGGGCTTCCACTCAGAAGGCAGGCAAAATGCGGCCTTCATCTACATCTGAGGGGAAGCCCCCTCCGGCGCTTCGCGCCACCTCCCCCAGAGGGGGAGGATCTTGCTCAAAACAGCACGCGCGGATTCATAATGCGCTTGGGGTCCAGGGCGTGGCGGATGGCCTCAAGCGCCGCGATCTCCACCGGGCTCTTGTAGCGCCGCGCCTCCTCGGTCTTCATCGCGCCCAGGCCGTGCTCGGCGGAGATCGAGCCGCCGAGGCTGGCCACCAGGTCGTGCACCTGCCGCGAGCCGGCGTCGCGCCGGGCGGAATGTTCGGCGTCGTCCCCGCCGTCGGGCCGCAGCACGTCATAGTGGATGTTGCCGTCGCCGACGTGGCCGAAGGCGACGATGCGGGCGTCGGGAACCTGGGCCCGCACCAGTGCATCGGCCTGGCGCAGGAAGGTCGTCACCTGGCTGACCGGGACGGCGATGTCGTGCTTCCAGGTCGCGCCCTCGGTCTTCTGCGCCGGGGACTGGTTTTCGCGCAGGGCCCAGATCGCCTTGGCCTGGGCCTCGGTCTGGGCGACCACCGCATCGAGGATCAGCCCGTCCTCCAGCCCGCGCTCGAGGAAGCGCTCCATCGCCGCCTCGGCCGCGCCGGCCTCGCCCGAGCCGAACTCGGCCAGCACGTACCAGGGATGGCTGGCCGCCAGCGGATCCCGCGCGCCGGCGATGTTGCGCAGCACGAAGTCGATCCCCTGCCGGGCCATCAGCTCGAAGGCCTCGACCCCGCCGCCGGTCTCTTCCTTGGCTCGGGCCAGCAGGCGGACGGCCGCCTCCGGGCTCTCGACGCCGGCGAGGGCCACCGCGCGCGAGGCCATCAGCGGGAACAGCTTCAGCGCCGCGGCGGTGACGACGCCCAGCGTCCCCTCGGCGCCGATCAACAGCTGCTTGAGGTCATAGCCGGTGTTGTCCTTGCGCAGGCGCTTCAGGCCTTGCCAGATCTGCCCGTTGGGCAGGACGGCCTCCAGGCCCAGCACCAGGTTGCGCGCCATGCCATAGCGCAGCACCTGGGTGCCGCCGGCGTTGGTCGAGATCACCCCGCCCACGGTGGCGGTCCCCTCGGACGCCAGGCCGATCGGAAAGCGCCGGCGGACCCCGGCGGCGGCTTCGTGCACCGCGGCCAGCGTCGCGCCGGCCTCGACCACCACCACCTCGTCGTCGACGTCGATCTCGCGGATGGCGCGCATGCGCTCGGTCGAGAGCAGCACCTCGCCCTGCGGGATCTGGCCGCCGACCAGGCCGGTGTTGCCGCCCTGCGGGGTGATCGCCACGCCCGCCTCGGCGCAGATGCCGACGATCGCGGCGACGTCCGCCGTCGTCTTCGGCAGCACCAGCAAGGGCGTCGTCCCCCGCCAGCGGTCGCGCCATTCCAGCAGCTTGGGCGCCAGGCGGTCGGGATCCTGACTCCAGCCGCCCTCGCCCAGCACGGATTTCAGGCGGGAGAGGACGTCGGCGGGAACGGGCGCGGTCATGCGCCTGACGATAATCCCTCAGGCGCACGGCGTGTCGATAAAATCGCCGGGGCCTGGCCGCCTAGCGACAGAGTCGCCTGAGCACGGCCCTCGTGCGAGGAAGTCGCTTGAGAACCGGGGCCGTTTCGCCACAGCGATACCCATGGCGCGGCTCTGGCCGCATCGATCGCCGGCCGATATGGCTGCACCCCCCGCAGTCAGGCGCGGCTGGCTCGACCGGCGGGAGGGCCGCAAATATTTCGTCCGCGGCGAGCTGCGGCACGGCGAGGTGGTCTGCGCCGAGGCCGAGGGGCCGTTCGTCGCGCTGAAGCCGGAACAGCGCTGAGCTAGTGTCCCCTCACTAGCCGACAAATCCCGCCGCGCGCTTCAGCCGGTCGTTGATCGCCTCGCCCAGGCCCTCGTGGGGGATCGGCGCAACGGCGATGGCCAAGGGCGCGCTGCGGTCGGCGGCGCGCAGATGGGCGAACAGGTTGGCGGCGGCCTCGCGCAGGTCGCCGATGGGGCTGAGGTTCCACACCGCCGCGCCCGGCGGCGCCGGCCCGAAGGCGAGATAGGCCTCGCCGGGCCCGGGCGTCGCATTCAGCCGGACCGGCGCCTTGGGCGCATAGTGCCGGGCCAGCCGACCGGGCGAGCGTCTGGCGTCGTCCTGCGCCTCCGCCAGCGGCCCGATCACCGCCTCGATCTCGGCCCGCGTCACCGCGCCAGGCCGAAGCAGGCGGGCCTCGTCCAGCAGGGCCACCACCGTGGATTCCAGGCCGACGGCGCAAGCTCCGCCATCCAGAGCGGCGGCCGCTGCGGCGCCGGTCTCCTCCATCGCGTCGGCGTAGGTGGTCGGGCTCGGCCGGCCGGAGCGGTTGGCGGAGGGCGCCACCACCGGTCCGCCGAAGGCGCCGAGCAGTCGCCGCGCCAGCGGATGGGCCGGCGCCCGCAGCGCCACCGTGTCGAGGCCCGCGCGGGCGAGGTCGCACACCGCCCGGTCGTCGGCGACCGGCAGCACCAGGGTCAGCGGCCCCGGCCAGAAGGCTTGCGCCAGCCGCTCGGCGCGGGGGTCGAAACGGCCGATGCGGCGCGCGGCGGCGAGATCGGCGACATGGGCGATCAGCGGATTGAAGCTCGGCCGGCCCTTGGCCTCGTAGACCGCGGCGACAGCGCGCGGATCGGCGGCGTCGGCGGCCAGCCCATAGACGGTCTCGGTCGGCAGCAGGACCAGGCCGCCGGCCCGCAGAGCCGCGACCGCGGTCGCAAGCGCGGCGGCGTCGGAATGTGATGGCGCGTCAGACACCGCGGCTGGTTACACCGGCGGCGCGGGCCTTGTCGCTGGCTACATCAAGCCGGCCCCCGGCTCGGCCAGGCCGCGGCGTCTCTCGGCCGCCCCGCCCTGCGGCGGGATCGCCGCGGCCGGCGTCGCCCGCGACCTGTTCTTCAGGCCGGCGACCACGTCGCCTTCGCCGCGCATCATCGCTTCGTAGCCGGCCTTGGCGACGATCGCCGGGTCGTCCTTGCGGCCGCTGCCGATCCTGGCGTCGTCCAGCCCGGCGCGCACGAAAAAGTCGGTGTCGGTCGCCCCCGGCTGCAGGCAGGTCACGCTGATCCCGCTGTCCTTCAGCTCGTCCCGCAGGGCGACGGCGAAGCAATCGATGAAGGCCTTGCTGGCGTTGTAGACCGCCTGGAAGGTCCCAGGCATCAGGGCGGCGATCGAGCCGACGAAGAGGATCCGGCCGCGGCCGCGCTCGCGCATCTTCTGGCCCAGCCGGTGCACCAGATAGAGGGTTCCGGTGATGTTGGTGTCGACCACATGGCGCCAGTCGCTCAGCGCCTGGTCGAGGAAGCCATGGCCCAGCCCGTGGCCGGCGTTGGCCATCAGCAGGTCGACCGGACGCTGGCCGATCAGCGCGATCAGCTTCTCCTCGCCATCGCGCGTGGAGA
>Ga0105248_10007890_pt1 | contig 11697 bp, 8 predicted proteins | sample KBSS34metaG_FD_81524 | JGI IMG/M metagenome (GOLD analysis project Ga0105248, IMG submission 81524) | Switchgrass rhizosphere microbial communities from Kellogg Biological Station, Michigan, USA - KBS S3-4 metaG | ecosystem: Host-associated > Plants > Roots > Rhizosphere > Soil | place...
CACCGTTACAAACATACGGAATGCCGCCTCCTGCCCATTCCACGTGTGCGACTGCCACATCAGGAACCATTCCGCGCCCACGGAGAGAAATGCCACCAGCCACATCATCATGCTCATCGTCAGCGCAATCACAGGAATCTTCTTCGCAGCACTGAAAGCCGCCACTGGCTTGTTAAGCGCACCAAAAAGCGCATACACACCCCACCAGCACAGCACCATTGTGACCAGCTCCCAAGCAATGATCGAGAAATAGAACGAAAGGTGCCATGCAGGATTGGTCATTGCCCGCCACATGCCGTTGTTCCCTGGAAAGGTCGTATCCATCATCAGCACATGGCGCACGAACTGATAGTTCGAGTCGAAGTCGGTTATGTTATTGAGAACTACCAGACTATAGAAAAGTGCAATTCCCGAAAGTAGTAGAGCCTTCGCGAGCCGAGTCATCATGGAGTAGTCCTTGACTTGGTAAAAGTCTGAAAGTAAGCGGTAAGTGCAGCAAGAGTTGCATCGTCAAAATCTTCGTGAGGAGCCATCTTCGCACTCTTCCTCACAGAAGTCGGCTTCCGAACGTATCGTTGAAAGCGCTCCGGATTCGCGGCAGCAAACATGGCGAGAGTTTGCCATGTTCGTTCTGCCGACTGGCCACCCTCCCCGTGACTGCTGTGGCAGCGATAGCAATCTTCGCGCGCAATGCGGTAACCCTTCCACACGCTTGAGTTCACATCCCATTTCCCAGGTGGTTCAATGGCACCAAACACGACCTCCTCGGTTCGAAAATCCAGACGGGTAACTTCAAACGGAACATGCGGCTCATCCTTGTAAGAGAGCACTGGCTCTGAAGGATGAAATACCGGGTGCGAGATAAAGTAAGGCCCCAGCCAGGTCTTGTATTCCGAGGGCGGCCAATGATCGTTCAATTGCCCGTTCACCTTCAATACGAGAATCGGATGATGCGCAGCCATGTACTCCCGCGAATAATTGGAGCGATATTTGTCAGAGCAGATCGCCACGATCATGTCCGAATGTGCCGCCTGTCCAAACAGCTTGGCCAGTGTTGTCAGCGCGACTCCAGAGATCTCTGTTTTGACCCTGATACTGGGATCGTCCGTAACCGTGTAACTCTCCTGGTCCAGCGCAAGCAGATCCTGGTAGCGGACATACCGCACCGTGCCCTTGGGCAAGCCACTCAGTTCGCCCCCGACTGCGAGATCGTTGCGAGAGGAACGGGTTGTATGCAGCAACGACTGTGAGGTCGGGCGTGAGAGATGCTGAGAGCGAATCGGGGAAAGGCCTACCAGCGATGCAATACAGATTGCGAGTACAAAAGATCGTCGAGCCCAAGAGAGCATGGCTCATCCTAGCGTGAACCGGCTCATCGCCCCAAGCAAAATTCTCGACTGCCTTTTGCGTACCGCGGTCGCATGCTAAATTCAAGTTGCATGAACAGGGAAGATCAGCTCACAGAACTCGGCCTCGCACTCCCCGCCCTGCCCGCGCCCGGCGGCAACTACCTTTCCGCCAAGCGAGTTGGGCCCATTCTCTACCTCGCGGGCGTCATTTCTTCGAACTCCGCAGGCGCCATGACTGGCACCGTCGGCCTTGATCGCACCGTGGCAGATGGCTACTCCGCGGCGAGGGCCTGCGCACTGACACAGATGGCCGTGCTCAAACGCGAACTCGGCTCTCTCGACGCTGTCGTGGAGATCGTCTCGGTCAATGGTTACGTCAATGCCGTCTCCGGATTTGAAGATTCCCCCGCAGTGATCAATGGCTTCTCCGATCTGCTGGTTCAGGTCTTCGGTGAGGCCGGCAAGCACGTTCGCGCCGCCGTCGGCGTCAATGCCCTGCCCCGCAACGCCATCGTCGAAGTCCAAATGACCGTGCGAGTCACCGAAGCATGAGCACCCACACGCTAAGCGCAGAACCGACACACTCGCTCTGGGACCGGACTCTACCGCCTCGCATCCACATTCACCCGGGCGACACGATTCAGTACGAGTGCCTCGACGCCAGCGGTGGTCAGGTTCATCCCGGCATGACAGCCGAAGAGTTCCAGTCCATCGAGCGCACCCGCATCCACGCCCTTACGGGTCCTGTCTGGATTCATGGCGCAGAGCCGGGCGATGTACTGCAGGTCGATGTACTCGCCACGCAACACCGTGGCTGGGGCTGGTCAAGCATCATCCCGGGCCTCGGCTTCCTCAAAGAGCGCTTCCAGACTCCCTACCTCTTCCACTGGCAGCTCGACGGCAATGAAACCCGCTCCCTCACTCCCGCCGTCCTCCCCATCCGTCCCTTCCTCGGCGTCATGGGAGTAGCCCGAGCCGACTACGGAGCCTTCCGCACCCGTCCGCCCGGAGCCTTCGGTGGCAATCTTGACGTGCGCGAACTCTGTGCCGGATCGCGACTCTACCTGCCCGTCTTCAACCACGGCGCGCTCTTCAGTTGCGGGGACGGCCACGCCGCCCAGGGGGATGGCGAGGTCTGCATCAACGGCATCGAGTGCCCGCTGGATGTAACCTTGCGCTTTCACCTCCATAAAGGGCAGCCATTGTCCGGACCCATTGTCGAATCCACCGAAGCAATCGCCCGCGACACCGCAAGCGACTCGTGGATCGTGGTGGAGTCTGCGGAAGACATCGCCTCTGCCGCGCGAGCGGTAACTAACCGGATGATCGATCTCCTCGTCAGCCGCTGGGGATTCAGCGAAGTGCATGCCTATATCCTGTGCAGCGTGGCGCTCAAGCTGCGCCTCAGCCAGGTGGTCAACGAGCCGGTGTTCACCGTCAGCGGAGCCATCAGCAAGCAGATTCTTCCCGAGAGAGAACTCTTCCCAGTGCAAGGCAACGCGTCATGACCATCCTCGCCAGTGAAGTCAACCTGCCCGAAGTCCTCGCAGAGCTGCAGGAACTGTATCCACGTTATGAACAGGCGCTAGTCACCAACGACGTCGAAACGCTTGTCGCCATGTTCTGGGCCTCTCCCGAAGCGATACGCTTTGGCGTGACGGAAAATCTCTACGGCCACGACGAGTTGGAGGCTTTCCGCAAAAGCCGCCCTTCTGTTGGCCTCGCCCGCACTGTCAAGCGCACGGAGATCGTCAGCTTCGGCCGCGACTTCGCCAGCATCACCATTGAATTTGAACGGGATACCCCAAAAGGTCTGGTGCATGGGCGGCAGAGCCAGGTTTGGGTACGCCTAAGCGAGGGCTGGCGAATTGCATCCGCCCACGTCTCGCTTCTGCCATAAAAGACCACCCCCTGTGAACGTCGCAAAACATTTTTGACACCTTGTCACAAACCTCTCCCAAAACCGATCTGTAACCCACATTTCGGCCAGACTTGGCAAGCTCCAGGGATAAATTTCCATTGATTTTCACGGCAACTCCGGTATTGTATTGGTAACCCCGCAGCAATTTCACGAGCGGTTCAACAGACGAGCTTCACTCGTACTACCTTTACTTTTCCTCTTTTGATCTGCGCAACCAGCAGGTCGGTTTAGCAACCAAAGGTCTTGAATGCACTTCAAGAGCTGAGGGAAATCTTTATTCCATGAGGCCCAGCAATTGAAATCTTTTACCAGTACTTTTCCCAGTTCTATCTTTCGACTGTTAGCACTGCTCGCAGTCGCAGCGCTGTGTGTGACCCCCACGCTGGCACAGCAAACGCTAGGCGCCATCACCGGCGAAGTCACTGACACCAGCGACAGCGAAATTCCGAATGCCACAGTCACCATCTTGAGTGAACAGACGGGACTCACCCGCGTCGTCAAGACCAGTGGCACAGGCGGCTATCTCTTTGCAAATCTGCCGATCGGCACCTACACGCTCACCTACACTGCAGACGGCTTCGAGACTCAAAAGACCCCTCATATCGGTGTACAGGCTGACCGTACAGCTACGGTCAATGCCAAGCTCAAGGTTGGCGCCACCGGTGCCACCTTCACCGTAGAGGCTTCGCCCCTTCTGAATGCAGTCGATACCACCAACGGCTACGTTCTCGGTAAAGACCAGATCGAGGCCGTTCCCCTGGCAACTGGCAGCTTCACTGGCCTCGCAATTCTCACTCCAGGCGTCAACGCCGAACTTCTCGGCGGCACGGGCGCTTCTGCCGGTCTCGGCAACCAGCCAATCTGGGCCAACGGCCAGCGCGATACTTCGAACACTTTCCTGCTCAACGGCGTCGACGCCAGCAACCTCTTTAACGGCAAGAGCACCAGTTCGGTCGGCTCCAACCGTATCGTCAACAATACAGGCGGCTTTAGCGCAGGCGCAGGCGGCGCTGTTAGTAGCGCTGGGTCGGTATATCTGGCAATTGGTCAGGCGCTGCCCACTCCCGCCCCTGACACGCTCTCAGAAGTTCGCGTGAATGCCTCGATGTACGATGCTACCCAGGGCTCAACCTCTGGCGCGCATATCGACATGAGTACTGCTTCTGGTACGAACGCGATTCATGGCACCGCCTGGATGAACCGCGGAACAAACTGGCTCAATTCAGCTCCCTTCTTCTTCAAACAAGACCCAGCCATTGCCCCGGAAAACAAGAATCCCCAGTTGCATCGCTGGACTGCAGGCTTCACCGCTGGTGGACCAATCATCAAAGACAAGCTCTTTGGATTCATTAGCTATCAGCAAGTGCATGTCTCCGACCAGGAAACAGGCATCTCCCACTTAGACGTGCCGATCAATCTCACCGATGACCGGAGCGCAGCAGGATTGGCTGCCGTTGCTAACTCCGAATTCGGCGCAGGACTAGATGCGAGTTCGATCAATCCGGTAGCGCTCTATTTGATGAACTACAAGATCAATGGGCAGTACATGATTCCCAACCCATCGATCACCCTTCCGGCAGATGGATCCCTGCTTTATAACGCCACTGTTCCGGGAACCTCCTACTTTTTCACCAAGCAGGGTGTGGCAGATATCGACTGGAATGCCAGCGCCAAAGACACACTAGCCCTTAAGTACTACTACCAGTCCGATCCGGGCCGTAACCCCTATGCCTATTCAAGCGTAGCGGGTTGGACCCAAAACCTCGATGCCGGCAGTCAGGTATTTTCAATCAACAATACTTGGATCATCAAACCCAACTTGAGCACGACGCAGACGCTAGGCTTTATCCGCGAAAAAGAATATGGCGCCAACCAGCAGCCATTCTCTCCTGAAACTGCCGGAATGAGTTTGTTTGGATCCCCTGTTTTCCCAGGCATCTCGGTTGTAGATGCACTGGGTAACAACCCTGCCGGACTTAGCAACAAGGGCTTCAACATTGGGTCAGGCGGCTTCCAGATGGGCTCGTATACGGGTATCTTCCAAAACCGCTTTATGCCTTCTGCCAGCGCTATCTGGACACTGGGTCGTCATGCGGTTACCTTTGGCGGTAGTTATGCCTACACCCAGCTGACCGCGCGCAACAACCGGAGCCAGCACGGCAGTAACCCTGGCGAAGCGATGATCTCTGTAGGAAACTTTGGTCAATTCCTTGCAGGTGGCCCGCTCGGCTACAACGCCAACTACTCCTTTGCAACCAGTTCGTACATGCTGGGAGATGCGAACCGGTACTTTCGCGCTCCGCAGACCGGCCTCTACCTGCAGGATAAATTCCAGATTACGTCTACACTTAGCCTGACTGCCGGTATTCGCTATGATTGGAATGGCGCATTCAGTGAAAAGTATGGGCGTATCTACAACTTCGATGCTTCGGACTACTCCTACGATGAAACCACAGGCATTGTCGATCCCGAGCACACCGGTTTCGTCTTCGCCGGCAACTACAAATACAAGACCCCCGGCGTCAGCAATACTACGCTGACCGGCCGTCAATGGGGCATCGCTCCTAGAGTAGGTTTTGCCTACAATCCTAAGTTCATGGGATCCAAGTTCGTCGTACGTGGTGGCACAGGAATGTACTATGACCGTGGCGAACTATACTCATATCTGTCGCCTGGCTATGCTTCCGGCGTGGTGACCGGAGGTCCTTATGGTGTTTCTCAATCGCCACCCTTCGTTAAAACGCTATATCCGAATGACGCAAATGGCTTTCCCATCATCAACAACACTTCGCTCTCAGCGCCCTTCTGCGACCCAACCGCAACATCAGGCCAGCCAAATTACTGCGGAACTAAGCCTGCTGAACCTTTAGGCACTCCGGCTAGTCTCACAATTCCGAGCAAGGCAGACATTGCAGATGGCGCGCTGCTACCTACCTTCGCCGTCTACGATCGCAAGGCCAAGCTGCCCTACACCATCAACTTTACGCTCGACCTGCAATTCCAACCCCGCGCGGACATAATGATCGACATCGGTTATGTAGGCAATCTTGGCCGCCACCAGGTGATCCCGCTGCCCTTCAACCAGGCACAGATCGCCACCACAACCAACCCCGTCCACGGTGAAAACTACTCTTACGGATACTGCGCCCACGACGGATCCGGAAATCCGATCAACATGGCAACGTTGCCCACACCGAGTACGCAGGTATGCCAGAACTTCGATGGATTCTCTGGTGGCACCTTCGAAGGCGGCAACGTGGATCTTCGCGTTCCCTACATCGGCTACTCGGCAGAAGCAGAGAAATACTCCACCGTTGGAGTCTCCAGTTATCACGCACTTCAGGCCCACATGGAAAAGCGTCTGGCTCATGGACTTCAAGCCGGCGTCTCATACACCTATTCCCACGGTCTCGATGAACAGAGCGCGATGGGCCTCTTCTACAACGGAAACAACCCGCTTCGCGTACGCGACAGCTACGCATCTGCTGACTTCGACCGTACGCATGCCATTAACTTCAACTACGTCTACCATCTGCCACGCGCTGCCAATGAAAGCACCCTTCTTGGCAAGGTTCTGAACAACTGGACTTTGCAGGGAATCACAGTCCTGCAAAGCGGCCAGCCTTACAGTATTGTCGACTTCTCCGGCTCTGTTGGCAGCCTCTTCTACTCCACATCAGACGGCATCACCAACCCAATTCTTCCCATCAAGCCCGGTCTCAAACCCAAGGATGTGCTCACGGGGCACTCCGGCGCCTTTGCCTCTGTGGGTCCGGCTCTAAAGCCTGATTCCTTCTACGTTCCAGCAGTCGAAGTTGGCACCAACGGTGTCCCTCCTTGCGGAGCCGCTGTTGACTCCGGTGCAACCGTCTGCAACATCTACGAAACCACATTCACCACCGGCCAGCGCAACATCTTCCGTCAGGACTTCCAGAAGCGTGCAGATGTATCGTTGGTCAAGAATCTAACATTCCATGATCGGTATTCTTTCAAGTATTCGATTGATGTCTTCAACATTACGAATACGCCAAGCTTCGATATACCGAGCAACGAACCCAATGAAGGCTACTACAACGAGTCGCCAAGTTATGATTCCTCACTTAGCTTCGATGAAAACTTCAAAAACCAGTATCCTCAGGATCCGACTCTGGGCTTTGTTCACTCAACTATCGGCAGCGCACGTCAAATTCAGATGACCCTGCACTTCGCCTTCTAACCAATCACAAACAGCAAAGTAGAAAGGCGGCTCAATCGAGCCGCCTTTCTACTTGTCGCTTGCCATACCGATTCAAGAGATAAGTGTCACCTGTAACGTAGAAGACTCCGCCGCATGGAAAGCCTCTTCAAGTTCTGCAGAGCTGCCAAACAACTCACCAACCACATGTCGTGCCGCAAATTTGAACGTCACATCATCTTCATCAAACGGCCATGGCTCAAGCCGGAAACGCCGCGGACCGAGCGGTGTAACCTTCACCTCTGCCCTCGTGCCATCGTTCAACGACAACGCATGCAGCAAATCCGATTCGCGATCGAAAGCCACGCAGGCCAGTAGAGACATATTGTCGCATGCCTGCAAAAGTTTGAAATGCTCTTCAATCCTCGTGCGGCTTTTCTCTTCGTCAGCCAGCGCAGCATCCGCTTGAATAGCTTGAAACATCTGCTCCTGATAAGCTCTCTGCGACTCCAAGAACGCATCCAGCAGTGGCAACTGCTCCGGCATAATCGTCGAGCGGTCAGCACGCGCCGTCAGCAGGTTGTAGGTATGGAGTGCAATGAGCAGCCCTGCATATGGATCCTTCTCCGCAACGATACGTACCGCTCGCTCACGAACCGCAAGGTAATCCGCGAGGTCGATCTCTTCAAATGCCGAATACTTTCCCACCAACTCTGTAGAAAACGCCGAAGGCTTACCTTCCCGGGTAATACTCGGATGCGCGTCCCGCGTCGTCCAACCATCATCATGCGAAGCAATGCCCAGCAGCACGCGATCCCTTGGCTCCGGCTTGCGAAACTGCGCATTGCCCCAAGCTCCGGCAAACGCCCCTGCCAATCGTGCATGATCTGGATGCGTAATCAACCACCATCCTGTCTCGGACTTTACCCGCAGCATTTCACTCTCCCCATCAAAAGCTCCATCCTAATCCGCTATGTCCGAACGGCTTGATTCATGCCAATTGTGCAGAAAGTACCATTCCAAAAACATGCCGATAAAAAAGAACACAAATCCCAACACAGTAGCCGCGAAGACCAACGCAAATAAATAATCGGTTTCCAATTGTGAATTGGCATAGGTAATTGCGTAGCCCAGTCCTCCCTCGCCTACACGGTTTGAACCCGCAAAGAGTTCGCCAACAATCGCACCGATTACAGCAATTCCCGCTGAGATGCGAATTCCCACAAAGAGATTAGGCAGTGCATGAGGCATCCTCAACTTAAAGAGCACTTGCATGGGCGAAGCATTGTGCATCAGAAAAAGATGAATCAGATTCTCTTCAACGCTGATTAGCCCTTGAGTAGTGTTGGCGATGATTGGCGCCAGGCAGATAATGAACGTGATGAGCGCAATTGAGTAAAGACCAGCTCCAGCCCACATGATAATCAATGGAGCAATTGCCACGATAGGCACCGTCTGCAGCAGGATCGTATAGGGGAACAGCAGCTTTCGTAGTCCTCGCCATTGAGCAAAGACTAAAGCTACTAGCACACCTACAACTACGCTGGCGATCAGCCCCATCGCTGCCGCTTCTGTCGTAATCAGAAGAGATTTAGACAAATCGTTGAATCGCGTCACCACCGAGGTCCCAGCTGCCACTGGTCCAGGCAGCATGTATGGTGGCAAATGCAGAACTAAAACCAGCAACTGCCATCCCAACAGCAGGACAGAAAGCACAATCACGTTCTTCAGGGTCATCCAAAGATATCGGCTCATGCCTGTACTCCTTCCGTTGCACCTTCGCTCACTCGCACTCCGCGAAGCAATCGCGAAATACGAGCCACCTCCTCTTCGTACTCCACCGTCAACCGCGTCCCTGCATTGCGCGGCCATGGAAGTCGCACTGCCTCCACATGCGCCACTCGTCCCGGATGCGGGGCAAGAATAACAACTCGCGTCGAAAGAAACACTGCCTCAGCAACAGAATGCGTTACAAACATCACTGTCCACTGGTGCTCGAGATAAAGTCTCAATAGCTCTTCATTTAGCCGGTCCCTGCTCATCTCATCCAGCGCCGCGAAGGGCTCATCCAGCAATAGAATCTTCGGTCGGCTCACCAGTGCACGAGCAATCGATACACGCATCTTCATACCGCCCGAGAGTTGACGCGGATAGCGCTCTGCTACTTGCGTCAGACCGACAAGCTCCAGCATCTGCGCTACTTTTTCTCTGCGAACTGCTTTATCGCTACGCTCCAGTTCCAGGCCTAGACCAACATTGCGTTCCACTGTACGCCACGGCAAAAGTGTTGCATCCTGAAAAATAAAGCTCATCTGTGCTCGTGCATTCACAGGAGTGGTTCCATTTACGCTGACAGACCCGCCCGTTGCCCTTGTCAGCCCGGCAACCAAACGAAGCAAAGTTGATTTGCCACATCCCGAGGGCCCAAGCAGAGTAACAAACTCGCCTTTCTCCACCCGCGCCGAGACGTTCTGCAACGCAAGTGCTCCCGAGCGGAACTGCTTACTCACGCCATCCAGCAACACCTCTGGTGCAATGGCCTGCTGCTCGATTCCAGAACTCATGCAGTCGCTCCTGCTATCGGAAGATGCAATGCCGACGGATACTCTGCCGTATGCAAAATCTGTTGCGTCGACCGGCCCCAGTTCCAATTGTCTGCAAGCTGAGGCTCCACTTCTGTCGAGGGATTGCGATCGTACAACGGAAATGCAGAACTCGCGATCTCCAGGCGCACACACTCGCCCACGCCAAGCACCAATGAAGTCGGCTCCAGAGTGAACTCCCAGCGATGCACCTCATCCGCCGTATACCCACTCTCGCGAAACAACCACGAAGATCGCGCAATGCCAATCGAAACAAACTCTGCCCTGCCTGAAGGCAATACACGCACCAACTTTGCCGTCAAATCCACATTCGCCGCGGAAGTCGCTGCATACAAACTCACACGAGGTTGGCCAAAGATGTGCGTGGTCTCTGTCACCGGCGCTGCAGTGTAGACCAACAGATTGTTCCCCATCTCGAGCGTCGCCTGATCCCACGGTCCGCTCATCGCCTGCGGTCCGCCCGGAGCCATCACCGGCACTTCCGGATCATAGTTGAAGACATCCCGGGGCTCATCCGCATCAGGCGCCGAGACCGTCAACACACCATCGCCTTTACGCGAATTGGCATTGCCGCCACTGTGCAGATAGAGCGAATATCCGGCATCTTCAGGCCACTCCGCAGCCTCATACCAGGTATTCGTACCCAGAGCGAAATGTCGTATCCGCGGTTCCTTCGCGTATTCATCCGAATCTTTGAGCCAATGATGAAACCATCGCAACAACAGAGCATCCGTATCAAGATTCGCCTCCGGCCCCAGGTTCTGATCGCCCACACGATCACCCCACGGAATATGCACCCACGGCCCCGCCAGCAGATATTGATTGTCTCGCGCAAACTCACCGCCCGCCTGCTTGCGCAGCGCCACATAACCCGCAACGGATCCCTCAAGATACGTATCGAACCACCCAGAGATATGCAGCGCCGGAACTTTGATCCGGTCCAACCTAGTGCTGATATCCAGCTCACTCCAATAGCCGCCCGCCTCGCGATGCGCCATCCAATCGCGAACATAACTTGGCATCGCCGGATTGTTGATCGCGAAATGATCCGCATACGGCACATAAGTGGCCTGTGCGCGTACATTCAACCACGCCTGCTCAAGCTGGCTGCTGGCCCTGCGCAGCCCCAAGCGCCGCGCATCCTCACGCAGCATCTGAATCCCCCATCCGAGCGTCGAAGCAAGCCGTAAAGCACCCTGATGATAAAACCACCCATGATACAAATCAGCCGCAGTCATATGCGGAGCGATGCAGATCAATCCTTCAGGCTCTTCAGCAGCAGCCAACAACTGCGTCGAGCCCTGGTACGAGAAGCCATACATCCCAATGCGCCCGTTGCACGCCGCATGTTGTTGCAGCCAGGCAATAGTCTCCGCACCATCGCGTCCTTCGTGACGAAAGGCATAAAACTCACCTTCCGAATCACCGCGCCCGCGCACATCCTGAATGACGACATGATACCCATGCTGTGCAAACCACACCGGGTGCGCATACACCACCGTCGACGCAATATCGCGCCCGTAGGGCTGCCGCATCAACAACGTCGGCCAGGGTCCGCCACCATGCTCTTCAGCCGAAGGATAGTAGTGGTCCGAAACAAGCATGCAGCCATCGCTCAGCGTGCATCGCACACCTCGCTCCAGTCGCACA
>Ga0105248_10007893_pt1 | contig 11695 bp, 8 predicted proteins | sample KBSS34metaG_FD_81524 | JGI IMG/M metagenome (GOLD analysis project Ga0105248, IMG submission 81524) | Switchgrass rhizosphere microbial communities from Kellogg Biological Station, Michigan, USA - KBS S3-4 metaG | ecosystem: Host-associated > Plants > Roots > Rhizosphere > Soil | place...
CAAAATGGAATCGATTGTTTTTCTCGAGCGCAGTACTTTCAACATTGAGTTTCGACGACCGGCGTTTCTCCATGATTGGACCGATTACGAAGAGACGCTGCAGAGTGAAATCGTGTCGAGACTGTGTAATGCGACTATCGCCATTTGCAACAAGCTTCCACTTCGTGCTGAAACGTTGCGACACTTGCCTGAACTCAAGTTGATTGCTGTTGCAGCGACTGGAGTTGATAACGTTGACCTGGAGTTCTGCCGGGCAAACGGGATTGCTGTTTGTAATACACGCGGATACGCAATCAACTCTTTGCCGGAACACGCATTGATGTTGATGCTTGCGTTGCGTAGAAACTTGATTGCTTATCGTGACGACGTGAATGCAGGCCGTTGGTACCAGGCATCACAATTCTGTCTACTCGATCATTCGATCAGTGATTTACGTGGAACGGTTTTGGGGATTATCGGCTACGGAACGCTGGGACAGTCGATGGCACAATTGGCGAGTGCAATCGGCATGGAGGTAATCGTTTCTGAGCGCAAACATGTCGAGCGAGTGCGCGAAGGCAGAGCCAGCTTCGAGGAGGTTCTGCGGCGGAGCGACGTGATTTCGTTGCACTGTCCTCTCACTGAGGAGACGAAGAATTTGATTGGTGCCGAAGAACTGCTCATGATGAAACCGGATGCAATTCTAATTAACACGGCGCGAGGGGGTCTCGTGGATGATATGGCGCTGGTCGAAGCGTTAAGAACCGGTCAGATCGCCGGGGCTGGAGTAGACGTATTGCGCATTGAGCCACCGCAGGAAGGAAATGATTTGCTGAAGGCGGCGCAGCCCAATCTAATCATTACACCTCACAACGCCTGGGCTAGTCGCCAGGCCATGCAGACGCTCGCCGATCAATTAATGGATAATTTGGAGGCGTTTGTACGGGGCGAACCGCGCAACTTGGTTGTGTAAGGATGCACTCGGTTGGCTGTCGGAAGCCGAAAGTGAGCCCGCTACGACGCTGCTGCTTCGCCCACTACTTCGTCGTGATGTTCGGTGGTGTAAAGGCGAAGAATGTCTTGTCCCTGGCGTGAGCGAGGATCGATAGTACGCAGGTGTTTGCGTCCTTGCATTTCCCAGATAGCCGTAACTACACCGTCTTTCTCAACTGCGTGGTAAGTGATTTCCTCAGTGCTTGCTTCAGGCGCAACCCCTTCAGCTGCACCATTGTTTATTGCTGCTTCATTCTCAGACATACGAACTCGAACACTCTCCTCTCAACTCATTCTGTACTTGTTTATTAGTTGGTCGGATTGTTGCACAGGCTTCCACGAGTGGCAAGCGCATGCAAGGCAAGGTTTCATTACGGCTTCGCCACCTGATGTGAGGCATTCTTTTGCCTTGCCGTTCACGCCTCCTGGAATTAGGTAAGACGACTCATACGTCGAGCCAAAAGCCACGCCTCACACGGACGGCGAAGCCGACGGTGCGCTTCGCTCTGCACCGTCCCCTCGTTCAGGTTCCCATTCGAATTGCCATCTCGACAGCTTTTCTCGGCGACACCACTCCCCATCCCTGCCGATCAACTTCGACGCCGGAAACGCGCTCTGCCGTCTCAATCAAAATTCGCTTTACTTGTTGAGGCCTGAGTTTCGGGTTTGCCTCGAGCATGCACGCTACAATTGAAGCCACAATGGGCGAAGCGAACGAGGTTCCGTCAACAAACTTGTAGTGTTCGTTTATGACGTTGCCTTCGCGGAGTTTGATCGTGATGAGCTGGCGTAATAGAGGAATCGGAAGGTCCCGGCATTCATCGATATCCTTGTCGACACCCCGGTTAGCTACAAGGATATTTCGTAGTTCATCGTCGGGGGCCGAATCGAGAGTGGCGTAAAGCTGAGCTTCATCGGCGGTTGGGGTATGCGGAAGAATAGGCGCAGCAACCCAGATTCCCGGTGCAATGACTTCCGGCTTTTGCAAGCCGTCGATTGTTGGTCCATAGGACGAACGATACATTCCGCGCCGCGCTCGATTTAACGAGTTCTGATCGTCCAGTCCTCCCACTGCAATTGAGGATGGAGAGCTGGCGGGTGGCAGGACAGGGTGACCGGGCGCGAGTCCTGCATTACCAACGGCACAAACTACCACTAGTCCTTCCTTAACAGCTTCTTCAACAAGCTCGCAAAGAGAATTCTCCAGATAGGTTTGTTCGAAGTCTCCGCCCGCAGAAATGTTGACGATGCGAATCCCAAACTGATTTTTGTTTTTGAGTACCCAACGTAAACCGCTTTCAATGTTGCTCTCAGGGATTCGACCGCTCTTGCCGATTTTCACCAGTACCACGTTCGCATCTGGTGCTATTCCGCGATAAAGACCGTCGGACGAAAAGCCATTTCCTGCAGCGACTACGGACGTCATCATCCCATGCCAGCTCGCAACATCAGGTGTCTGGAGGAATGTTGGATCATCTTCGGGAGCAAAGATGCTGTGATAAGCAACGATCCGATTTGCAGGTTCAGTTAAGTCCTTATGAGCATAGAACCCGGAATCGAGGAAGGCGATAGTTACGCCGCGACCTGTGAAGCGTTCATCAGCGTCCATTCGCAAAGGTGTTGGAAGTGCACCTTCTACGTCCACGAAGATGTTTGGATGCGACTTGAGTTGCTCCTGTGCGCGCTCAAAGATGCCGACACAGTTCGCGCAGACATGGCCGTCGGACTTGGAGTTCGCCTCGACAAGCTTCTGCAGGTCTTCAGGCAAGTCATCAAAGTGAATAGGCGAACCGTCTGTGCGAGTGCACAGGCGGCATGCATGTTTAGTTTCCTGGGTCGCGTCTGTAAGAGTTTCTGACATTTGTGACAAGATGATCGATGCAAACGGGCGATGTCAAACTTCTGACACCGAGCGTCAGAAGAATTTAGACCGGCGTTTTAACGCCGTGAAAGAAATGATTTGTACCTCGTCGCGTAGCGACATGAATTCAAGCGCTGCTACGCGACTCCCGTCTGATGCAACTACGGAACCGGCTTTGAAAAGCCGGCCTAAATTCAACCGACGCTGACGCGTCGACACGGTGATTATGCCCTACATGCTTATGAAATAGGCGGCTTCTCCATTCTACTTTTTTGGATTTGGGTTCTACCGACGAGTCTCTTTGTTGTTAACTTGCAACTCGTAGGTTGAGGCTGATAATCTTCGTGTTCCACTTCCTAGCCGCCTGAAAGGAGACTAAATATGACCAAGCGAAATGTGTCTATTCTGCTGGCAACACTCTTAGTGATGGCGGGAGCTGTCATTGCCGGTAGCGGACGAAACAGCAGCGAGATTCCCGCTCCGCCGGCTATCGGCGCCACGATCGAAGAGTTTACACTTCCTGATGTGGATGGCCGCGATCACTCGCTCAAATCAATCAAAGGCAAAAACGGAACAGTGCTGATCTTTATCTCTGTGCAATGTCCCGTTTCCAACGCCTACAACGAGCGCATGGAAAAGCTGGCAGCCGACTATAAGTCGAAAGGCATTTCGGTGATTGGAGTCAACGCCAACTCCTCCGAAGATGCCGGCGCAGTTAAGGCCCACGCAACTGAAAAGGGTCTTACGTTTACGATTCTGAAAGATCCAGGCAATAAGCTCGCGGACAAGCTGGGCGCGACCCGAACCCCGGAAGCCTATTTCCTCGATGGGAACAACAAACTTCTCTATCACGGTCGTATCGACAACAGTCAAAACCCGGCTGCGATCGAGTCAAGTGATCTCCGGACGGCGCTCGATGCAGCATTAGCCGGAAAGCCGATCGAGAAGACTGAAGCAAAAGCGTTCGGTTGCACAATTAAGCGCGCTTAACCGATGCGTTTGTCGCAGATATTCCTACCAGTTGGATTGAGTATTTTGGTCGCTTGTTTCGCGGTGTCGGCTCAAAGGACGATCGGCACTGCGAAACTCGCGCCACCCGCCACCGTAAGCGTCAACATTGAAACAATTGATACCGCTGGCCTGAAGGCGCTGATCACCAAACAAAAAGACAAGCCACTGCTAGTTAACTTTTGGGCCACCTGGTGTATTCCCTGCCGCGACGAGTTTCCCGACCTGGTCAAGATTGATGGAGAGTTCAGACCAAAGAACCTGGATTTTGTGACCGTGTCTCTGGATGACGTCGGCGACATCAAGACCCTCGTGCCGAAGTTTCTTGCGGAAATGAAAGCAACCATGCCGACATATCTGCTCGATGTTAAGGACCCGGAGCCCGCAATTAACGCAGTGGATCCAAAGTGGCAGGGTGATCTACCTGCGACATTTCTTTACAACGAAAAGGGCCAGGTAGTTTTCAAACACTTCGGCCGCGTTGATTCCGCGGAGCTAAGGGAAGCGATTGCGAAACTCGTCAAAAGCCATTGACGCAAGCTACTTGAAGAAGTCATCGAATCCGAAATCCGAAATTGAAAATCCGAAATTCAGCAACCTCTTAATGATCACTCCGGAAGTCATCTCAGCACATAATCTCACTCAGGAAGAATATCAACGGATAACAGAACTGCTTGGTCGAGAACCGACTCTGGATGAGCTCGGGATTTTCTCAGTCATGTGGTCGGAGCACTGCTCCTACAAATCGTCGCGTGTTCACTTGAAGCGATTGCCAACGACAGGTGACCGCGTGATTGTTCCTCCTGGTGAGAACGCCGGTGTTGTGGATCTGGGTGATGGCTGGTGTGCGGCATTCAAGATCGAATCACACAATCATCCATCCTTCATTGAGCCGTTCCAGGGCGCCGCCACTGGTGTTGGTGGAATTCTCCGCGACATTTTTACAATGGGGGCCCGGCCTGTAGCTTCAATGAATAGTCTGCGTTTTGGTTCGCTTGACCACCCTAAGTACGGACGTCGAAATCGATCCCTGCTTGCGGGCGTGGTCAATGGTATTGCTCACTACGGTAACGCGTTTGGCGTGGCGACTGTCGGCGGTGAAGTCGCGTTTGACGATGCATATGCGTTCAATCCGCTCGTGAACGCATTTGCGCTTGGTCTCGTTCGGCACGATCAGATCTTTTTCGGTAAGGCCACCGGAATTGGAAACCCTGTTCTTTATGTCGGTGCCAAGACAGGTCGCGACGGAATTCACGGCGCGACAATGGCTTCGGCTGAGTTTGACGAAGAGGCTTTGGAAAAACGCCCAACAGTTCAGGTTGGCGATCCATTCCTGGAGAAACTTCTTCTCGAGGCTTGTCTTGAAGCGATGCGGAGTGGCGCGATCGCTGGAATACAGGACATGGGCGCAGCCGGTTTGACTTCGTCGTCCTGTGAAATGGCGGCGCGCGCCGGAACCGGCATCGAGCTCGATCTCTCTCTTGTTCCTCAACGCGAAGTTGGGATGACGGCGTACGAGATGCTTCTGTCCGAATCGCAGGAGCGAATGCTGATCGTGGCTCACGCGGGTCGTGAGCGCGAAGTGATGGACATCTTTCGTAAGTGGGATCTCGATGCAGTTGTAATCGGTCGCGTTCGCGACACTAAGCGAATGCAGGTGATTCACAATGGTCAAACGGTCGCCGACATTCCGGTCGACGCTTTGACTGATGAGGCGCCAAAGTACAACCGTCCAATGCAATCACCCGGTGTGGGACGTGTCGCGGAAAAAGTGCACAGCGCGCCACTCAAGACCGGTGATCAGACAAGCGATCTGGTAACGCTTCTCTCGTCAGGCAATATCGTTTCCAAACAATGGGTCTACCGCCAATACGATCACATGGTCAGAACAAACACGGCGATCCTCCCTGGAGCCGACGCCGCTGTCGTTCGAATCAAGGAAACTCGCCGCGCGCTGGCAATGTGTTGCGATGGCAATGGCCGTTATTGTGCTGCGAACCCTCGAGAAGGCGCCAAGCTGATTGTTGCTGAAGCCGCACGCAATGTTGTCTGTGTTGGCGCGCGCCCGATCGCAATTACTAATTGTTTGAACTTTGCATCGCCTGAGCGGCCGGAAGTCATGTGGTCCTTTTCGGAAGTTGTCGACGGAATGGCCGAAGCATGCAGAGTGTTTGAAACGCCAGTGGTTTCGGGAAACGTGTCCTTCTACAACGAAACAGAAGGTCGAGGCATTTTGCCAACACCTGTTATTGGTATGGTAGGTCTTTTGGAAGACGTTCGCCGCGTTATACAGCCAGGCTTCAAGAGTGATGGGGACCTTATCGCCATCCTCGGTGTTACGAATGACGATCTCTTCATGAGTGAATATTCGGTGATTGTCGCGGGAATGAAAGCGGAAGAGCTCATCGCGAGCGGTGAAGTACCTAAACTTGATCTCGACCGAGAACGTTCCGTTCAAAATGCTTGCTTTAAGGCGGCCGAAGCCGGGCTTCTCAAATCAGCGCACGATTGCTCTGATGGTGGGTTGGCCGTTGCGATCGCCGAGTCCTGTTTTTCTTCACTTGGGCGCGGTTCAGTCGGAGCGACTGTAGATCTGGGCGATGAATTAGCATCCACAATCCTCCTCTTTAGTGAAAGCCCTTCGCGAATTATCGTTAGTTTTGATCCGGCTGACGAGCCGGCTGTGAGGCTCATCGCAGAAAACAACAACGCACCTTTTGCCGTCCTGGGAAGTGTTGGTGGGAGTCAGTTGCAGATCACGGCCGGTGGTGAAAAAGTTGTGGAAGCTGCCATGGCCCAACTAGAATCCGTGTGGCGCGAAGGGCTCGAAAGTAAATTGCATGCTGACGCTCTGGCGGTTGTTTGATCGTAATCTGTGGATAGCGTTTTCGGCGACAAACTAAAGTTCGTCGGACATTACGTTGCACCCCGTAATCTATCTCAACAAGACAATGCTGGAAGCGACCAGGGCCCGTGTCGCTCCGGTCTCTTCAGCAATGCTCTACGGTCGCGGCGTTTTCACCACGCTCGCCATATACAATTCGAAACCCTTCTTGTGGCCACAGCATTGGCAACGTCTAACAGCTAACGCTCAGAAGCTCGATATCGATCTCAGTGGTTGTAGTCAAAAGAGTGTCGGCGAGGCGATGCGAAAGTTGATTGCTGTCAACCGTGTCGAAAATGGTCGAGCACGCGTGATCTTCCTGGCACGCAGCGGTCGCGGGAGCTGGAACCCGAAAGCTCCTGGAACGAAGCGTACGGATCTCTTGATCATGACCGGTGACGTACACAAGATTCCCAGTGGGGGGATGTCACTTGCAGTTTCACCTTATCGAATCAACACGTCCTCACCGCTGACCGGCGTCAAGAGTTTGAATTACCTCGATCGAATCCTTTCGCGCGAAGAAGCAAGGAGTCGCGACTTCGACGAAGCGGTTGTTCTCAACGAACGTGGAGAGATTGTCTCCGCAACTACGGCAAATATCTTCTGGGCCAAGAACGGCACAGTGCATACATCAAACATGAGTACCGGCATCATTCCCGGTATCACTCGAGAATGTGTCATCGAGATCGCTGCGAAGCACTACATCCCTCTCGTTGAAGGCGTTTACGAGATGACTGACCTCACGGATGCTGACGAGATTTGCCTGACGTCATCCGTGGTTGGAGTGGCGCCGGTAACGACATTTGATTTTCGAAGGTACGCGATCGAAACTAATAGTACGCTCGCGATAATCAGAGACGCGTTTAGTAAATTGACAACAACCTGAGTGCTGGGAGCGCAGGCGTCCCCGCCTGCTAACTTAGGTTTTCAGCGCTTTAGGAAATCGCGAGCGTGGCTTTCGAAATGAGGTGGGGGTTCACGCGGCAAGGAGGCGAGGACGCCTGCGGTCCCAGCACGGGCTTCACTTAGGGTCCCAAATGCGATAATTTGCAACCAAGAATACTTCTTACCCGATCGAAACCATACCAAGTAGAGGGCTTTGTTAATGAGCACTGTTATTGAAGAAACCTCAGAAGTCGTCGAACAACAAGCTACAAAATGGGTTTACCTTTTCGAAGAAGGTCCAGGCGATGACAAATCCCTTCTCGGCGGAAAAGGTGCGGGTCTCTGTGAAATGACTCGCGCCGGATTACCTGTCCCTCCTGGTCTCATCGTTACGACTCAGGCTTGCAATGCTTTTTTCGACAACGACAAAGCCTTCCCCGAGGGGATGTGGGAACAGGTGAAGGAAGGGTTGCAGAAGATCGAGGAGAAGGTTGGGAAAAAATTTGGCGATCCCACTAACCCGTTGCTGGTCTCAGTCCGATCCGGCGCCGCCTTTTCGATGCCCGGAATGATGGACACAGTTTTGAATCTTGGACTCAACGAGGAAACAGTTCAGGGTTTGGCCGCACAAACAGGTGACCTGCGGTTCGCGCTTGACGCATATCGTCGCTTCGCTGGTCTGTTCGGCGAAATCGTTATGGGTGTTGCGCACGAAAAGTTCGAACGTGTTCTCGATCGGTTCAAAAAACAGACGGAGGGGGGACGCGATACTGATCTGAAAGCCGATCATCTGCGTGAAATCATTGCCGCTGAAAAGCAAATCATTCTCGCAGAGCAACACGCCATCCCCGAAGATCCATACGAGCAACTGCGTGTTGCCATTGCAGCGGTTTTCAATTCATGGATGGGCCGTCGGGCGATTGATTATCGGCGCATCAATCGGATTCCTGATTCCCTGGGAACAGCCGTCAACGTCCAGGCGATGGTGTTTGGCAACATGGGAGCAGGCAGCGGAACCGGCGTGGCCTTTACGCGTAATCCTTCAACTGGAAAGAAGGAGTTGTATGGCGAGTATCTGCTCAACGCACAGGGTGAGGACGTTGTTGCCGGCATTAGAACTCCCAACCCGATCAGTCAACTAAAGAAGGAGCTGCCGGAAGTCTACAATCAATTTGCCTCGATCGCAGGATTGCTCGAACAGCACTATCACGACATGCAGGACTGCGAGTTTACGATTGAACGCGGCAAGCTGTGGATGTTGCAGACGCGCACTGGTAAACGCAGTGGCGCTGCTGCCGTACGCGTCGCCGTAGAAATGGTCTACGAGAAACTGATCGATAAGCAAACCGCAGTTCAACGAGTCACGCCCGAACAACTCGATCAACTTCTACACCCAACTGTCGATCCCAAGACGAACGCGCCTGTACTCGCAACTGGTTTGCCCGCCAGTCCCGGTGCTGCACAGGGACGTGTTGTTTTTAGTCCGGATGAAGCTGAGGAGATGGCGCGCGATGGCGCGAAGGTGGTGCTCGTTCGTTTAGAGACGAGTCCGGATGATTTTCACGGCATGGTTGCAGCGCAGGCGATCGTGACGGCGCGCGGTGGTATGACAAGTCACGCCGCTGTTGTTGCTCGCGGCATGGGGAAGACCTGTGTTAGTGGTGCAAACGCAATCAACGTCGACTACGCACAACAACAGTTCACCGTTGATAACACCGTCGTCACGAAGGGCGAGTGGATTACTGTCGACGGTTCTACTGGCCGTGTGTTTCTTGGCCAGATTCCTACGATTCAACCGACGTTGGAAAGCGATTTCTACAAACTAATGTCGTGGGCCGATCAATTCCGAAGACTGCGAGTCAGAGCCAATGCCGACACTCCGTTAGACGCAAAGACTGCCCGCCAGTTTGGCGCCGAAGGAATTGGACTGTGTCGAACAGAGCATATGTTCTTTGGTGATCAACGACTCGCTGCAATGCGTGAGATGATCTTGTCTGAAGGTGTTGGTGCTCGCGAAAAAGCGCTCGAAAAGTTGTTGCCCCTTCAAAAGGGAGACTTCATCGGTATCTTTCGCGAGATGGTTGGTCTGCCGGTGACAATCCGTTTACTCGATCCACCGCTTCACGAGTTTCTTCCAAACGCCGAGGAACTGACAATTGAACTGGCGGATTTAAAGATGGCGTTGAAAAAAGCCCGCTCGCTCAGTGATATGGATTTGATTCTCGACGAAATCGATCACAAACGTGCTTTGCTTCGTCAGGTCGTTCGCATTCGTGAGGCCAACCCGATGCTCGGCTTCCGTGGTTGCCGCCTGGGACTATTGTTTCCGGAAGTTACTCGAATGCAATGTCGCGCGATCTTTGAAGCTGCCTGCACCGTCCAGGGAGAACGTAGCAAAGTTGAATTAGAGATCATGGTGCCACTGGTTTCCGTGAGCGAAGAACTCAGGCAGCAGTCGGAACTTATTCACGAAGTCGCGCGACAGGTCATGGGTGAGAACGGAATGACGATCGAGTATCACGTCGGGACAATGATCGAATTGCCTCGTGCTGCACTAATGGCCGATCGTATCGCTCAACATGCGGACTTCTTTTCGTTTGGCACGAATGATCTTACGCAGACCACGTTCGGGTTGAGTAGAGATGATTCGAGCCGATTCCTTCCAAACTACATCGAACGCAAAATTGTTCCTGACGATCCATTCCAGGTTCTCGATCGCGACGGAGTTGGTCAACTCGTGCGAATGGGAACCGAACGTGGACGCAGCGTAAAACCAAAACTCAAAGTCGGAATATGTGGCGAGCACGGTGGCGATCCTCAATCGATCGCATTCTGTAATGAGATTGGATTGGATTATGTGAGTTGTTCGCCGTTCCGTGTTCCCGTCGCACGTTTGGCGGCAGCACAAGCGGCTTTGAATTCCGAAGACTCAATCAGCACCCAGGTGTAGTCAAGAGTTAGATCACTCCCGACAGTTCTAAGTGAATCAGAGTTAGATTTAGTTCTTCATTCTTTGCATCGGAAACGCCATTGATTTAGTCCCTTCGCCGCCATCAATACTTGCGGTCAAAGAATCATCGCCTATCCTTCGATAGATTATTCGTTTTGGGAAATCGTGCTGAGGATTCTCAAAGACTGCTTCGCTCGCTGAAGAACGCGTCAACCTGAAATCCGTTCCCGGACATTGAGCCTTTGGATGAGCTACATAGTAGACGCCGTCTGTCCGCTGCTCGATGCGAAGATATTCAAACTCCGCAGTTTTCTCGCCAACGATAGTCCGGCTCATTCCCATCATTGAAGCGCCCGCCGGTTTGGTCCAGTGTTCCTCAACCTGGGAGCGACTACCCGCGGGAGACTGCCAGTCGCCCGACATCCATGACAGATCGGAGATTGAACGCACGGCTGACGTTTGGGAACAAATCGAAACGGCCGAAATTGAAATCAAGCAGAGACTTGCAACTGTTAAGACCCCTACATGGATTGGGGCAAACCGCTTCATATTATTCTCCTCATCTTCGATGTAAGTGCTGGGACCGCAGGCGTCCCCGCCTGCTTGATTAGACTTTGACGCATTGATAGATAGCGATCTTTTGCTTATCGATGTTCTTATTCGGAAGCGAGCAGGCGACGACGCCTGCGCTCCCAGCACGGACCGATCTTATATAACGCTCACATCGTTGTATTGGAAAAATCCGACACGCGAGACTTACGGGTAAAGGATTCGGTCAGTGGGCTCTGTTCAGCAAACAATACGCCTGGTGTTTGCTGTGCAAACTGATTGAAGTCGCGGATCAAATGGGCTTGGTCGTAATAGCCGCATTCAAGCGCGACGGGTGCCCACGCTCCGTCGCACCGCTCAACGGCGCGGAAGACTTGCTGGAATCGAAGTATCCGACTCAACAGCTTTGGAGTCAGACCAACTTCGTAAAGAAAGCGACGCTCTAATTGTCGCGTGCTAACGCCCGCCTCTTTCGCAAGCAGGTCTACGGAAACAAGACCACCGCTCTCAACAATCCTTGCCGCAAGTGGGAGAAGCGTTGAGTCTCGTTTGCTATTCAATACACAGCCGAGTAACAACGATTCGA
>Ga0105248_10007895_pt1 | contig 11694 bp, 11 predicted proteins | sample KBSS34metaG_FD_81524 | JGI IMG/M metagenome (GOLD analysis project Ga0105248, IMG submission 81524) | Switchgrass rhizosphere microbial communities from Kellogg Biological Station, Michigan, USA - KBS S3-4 metaG | ecosystem: Host-associated > Plants > Roots > Rhizosphere > Soil | place...
ACGATCCGCCCCCAGCCGCGCTCGCGCATGCCTTCGATCACCTGTCGGGTCATGTTGAAGACGCTGTCCATGTTGACCCGGATGACCTCGCCCCACTGCTCGGGCGTCATGCGGTGGAAGACGGTGTCGCGGGTGATGCCGGCGTTGTTCACCAGCACGTCCACCGGGCCGAGCTCGCCCTCCACCTGCTGGACCGCCCGCTGGCAGTCCTCGAACACCCCGACATTGCCCTTGACCACCATCACCCCGAGCTTCTTGGCGCAGGCTTCGGCGGCGGCGTCGTTCCCGGAGTAGCCGGCGGCGACCTTGAATCCGTCGGCCTTCAGCCGCTCGGCGATGGCCAAGCCGATGCCCCGAGTCCCGCCTGTCACGAAAGCCACTCTCATGCGCCTGCTCCCTCCGTTTGGGCCGGCGCCGCCGTGCAGCCCCTGGCCTCAAGTCGATTTATGCAGATTTTCTACACAGACTGCGACACCCATCCCGCCGCCAACACAAAGGGTTGCAAGACCCTTGGTTGCTCCGGACCGCTTCAGCTCGTGGAGCAGGGTGGTCAAAATCCGGGCGCCGGAGGCGCCGATCGGGTGGCCGATGGCGATCGCCCCGCCGTTGACGTTCACCTTCGCCGGATCGAGGCCGAGGTCGCGCACCACGCAGAGCGCCTGGGCGGCGAAGGCCTCGTTGGATTCGATCAGGTCGAGGTCGGCCACCGACCAGCCGGCCTTTTCCAGCGCCTTGCGGCTGGCCGGGATCGGCCCGGTGCCCATGATCTCCGGCTCCACCCCGGCATGCGCCCAGGAGGCGATCCGGGCCAGCGGCTGCAGGCCCCGCGCGGCGGCCTCGCTCGCGCTCATCAGCACCAGGGCCGCGGCCCCGTCGTTCAGCCCCGAGGCGTTGCCGGCGGTCACCGAGCCGTCCTTGGTGAAGGCGGGCTTGAGGCCGGACAGGCTCTCCAGCGTCGCCCGTGGCGGATGTATTCGTCCTGGTCGACCACCGTCTCGCCCTTGCGGGTCTTGATCGTCACCGGGGCGATCTCGTCGGCGAACCGGCCGGCCTTCTGCGCCGCCTCGGCGCGGTTCTGCGAGGAGACGGCGAAGCCGTCCTGCTCCTCGCGGGTGATCTGCCAGCGGGCGGCGATGTTCTCGGCGGTCTGGCCCATGTGGTAGCCGTGGAAGGCGTCCCACAGCCCGTCCTTGATCATGGTGTCGACCATGCCAAGGTCGCCCATCTTGACGCCGCTGCGCAGCTGAGCGGCGTGCGGCGACTGGCTCATGCTCTCCTGGCCGCCGGCGACGACGATCTTCGCCGAGCCGTCCTGGATCTGCTGGGCGCCCAGGGCGACGGCGCGCAGGCCCGAGCCGCAGAGCTGGTTCAGCGACCAGCCGGGCGAGGAGATCGGCACCCCGGCCTTGATCGCCGCCTGCCGCGCCGGACCCTGGCCGGCCCCGGCCTGCAGCACCTGGCCAAGGATCACCTCCTCGACCTCGGCCGCCGAGATCCCCGCCCGCTCGACCGCCGCCTTGATGGCGACCGCCCCGAGCTCATGCGCCGGCAGGCTGGAGAGCGCCCCGTTGAAGGAGCCCACGGGCGTACGGGCGGCGGAAACAATGACGACGTCGGTCATGAGGAGACTCCTCGGGGCGGGGCTGGGTTTGTCACGCGGGCGTGGGCGACCGGATCGGCGGCGGCACGCCCGCAATTCGGGCGAAGGCTGAAGACGTCAGCCATTTGATATTAAGCTCGCATCCGCGATACTGCACTGCAGAATGCGGTCAAGACTCCGACGGCCGCCGAAAAATAAGGACTTGGGATGGCGAGCACCCAGGACACCGGCGCCCCGCGGGATGAGCGGGTGGTGATCAAGAAGTACGCGAACCGCCGGCTCTACAACACAGCGTCCTCCTCCTACGTAACCCTCGAGCACCTGTCCGAGATGGTGAAGCAGGGGGTCGACTTCGTCGTCTACGACGCCAAGACGAACGAGGACATCACCCGCACCGTCCTGACCCAGATCATCTTCGAGGAGGAGAGCCAGGGTCAGAGCCTGCTGCCGATCCAGTTCCTGCGGCAGCTGATCGGCTTCTACGGCAACTCCATGCAGGCCTTCCTGCCCAGCTATCTGGAACTGTCGCTGTCGACCTTCACCCAGCAGCAGGAGCAGCTGCGCGCCCAGCTGGCGGCGATCGGCCAGACCACCGGCATCGGCGCGGGAATGGGGGCGGGGATGGGCGCAGGCATGGGGGCCTACGAGGACCAGATCCGCAACAACCTCGCCCTGTTCGATCGGGCGATGAAGATGTTCTCGCCTTTCGCCTTCGCCAAGCCCGGCGAGACCGCGGCTTCCCCGCCGCCGCCGGCTGCGACGCCCGCCAAGGCCGAGCCGGCGCAGGACGAGGCGGTCGCGGAGCTGCGCAAGCAGATGGAGGCGATGCAGGCGCAGATCGAGAAACTGGCCTCGAAGAGCTGACCGCGCGCGGCCGCGAGCGTTTCTTAACCCTCGAGGGACCAGGATAGCGGCCGATGAGTTCTTCGATCGACCCCATTCGCCGCGCCGCGCGGCTGCGGCGCGCCACCCGCGCCGAGGTTGGCCGCGCCGAGGCTGGCCGCGTAGAGGCCGCCAGCTCCGCGCCGGACGCCGATGCGGCCGACCGCCCGGGCCTGCCGGTCGTGGTCGACGGCCCGCAGACGGTTCCGCCACGCGCGGAGACCGCCGCCAGCGGGGCGATGTTCGACGCCCACCTGCTCGGCCAGGACGGCCAGAAGCGCGGCCTGCGCGCAGGCCCGACGGCGATCGACAACGCCTCGGCCAGCTACAACCGCATCGAATGGTCCGGCGCCCACGACCGACGCGCCCGCAAGGGCCACATCGCCAAGACCGAGATCTGACCGGCGGCGATTGCTGCCCAGCAAAAGGCGCCGCGAAAGCCGCGGGGTCTGGCGCGCGCCTAGGGAAGAGCATGGCGCAAGTCTTGCTGGTCGGCGGGCATGCAGCTCGCCTACCGCTTTCTCGACATCGCCCTGGTGACCCTGATCTTCACGGCGTTCACGTGAATTGAACCCGGCCAGAAATCGCATTCCAGGTCATCCGGGCCGGAGCGCAGCGTAGAGCCGGGAACCAGGGCAGCCGCACTGCAGAACCCCCCAGGGTCCCGGAGCGGCCTATCGGCCGTCCGGGGGGACGGAGCGTGGGGTGGAAGCGGCCCTCCCCTACCCCTCTTCCACCACCCCCGGCTGGCGGGCGCGCGACTGCAGCCAGATCACCCCCATCAGGTCGGAGACCGAGGCCCACAGGCGGCCGAGGTTGGTGTACTTCGACCGGCCGCTCTGGCGATGGCGGTGGTTCACCGAGCGGAACGCGGTGCGATAGCCTTCGCGCAGCATCATCGCCGGCAGGTAGCGGTGGATGTGGTCGAAGTAGGGGAGCCGCAGGAAGGCCTCCCGGCGGAAGGCCTTCAGCCCGCAGCCGGTGTCGTTGGCGGTGTCGCGCAGCAGCCGCCGGCGCACCCCGTTGCCGATCCGCGAGCCGATCTTCTTGGCCCAGCTGTCCTGCCGCTTGACCCGCTCGCCGCCGACCAGCGCAAGCTCCGGCGGGCCGGCCAGCAGGGCGTCGACCAAGGCCGGCCCGTCGGCCGGGTCGTTCTGGCCATCGCCGTCGAGGGTGACGATCACCGCGCCGCGCGCGCGAAGGATCCCGGTGCGGATGGCCCGGCTCTGGCCGGCGTTCTTCGCGTGGCTGAGCACCCGCAGCTGCGGGATCTCGCCGGTCATCGCCGCCAGCGCCGCGCGGGTGGCGTCGCGGCTGGCGTCGTTGACGAAGATCAGCTCGAAGCTGCGGCCGGCGAAGGCCTCGGCCACCTCGCGCGCCAGGGCGGGCGCGGCGCCTTCCTCGTCGAAGACCGGAATCACGATGGAGACGTCTGGGGAAATGTCGGGCGCTTGAGCCATCGCCTTCCCATAGCGGAAACGGCTGATCAGGAAAGGATCGTGCTATCAGGCGGCCCATGATGCTCGAAGCTCAACTGGCGCGGCTCAGCCGCGGCTGGCGCGGTCCTGCGGTCGCGGCCTTCATCGCCTTCCTCGCCGGATTGCCCGGAATGCTGGCCGTCCCGCCGCTGGATCGCGACGAATCGCGCTTCGCCCAGGCCACCTCGCAGATGCTCGAGACCGGCGACTTCGTGGTCATCCGCTACCAGGATCAGCCGCGCTTCAAGAAACCGGTCGGCATCCACTGGATGCAGGCCGCCAGCGTCTCGCTGTTTTCCGACCCCGAGGCCCGGGCGATCTGGGCCTACCGCATCCCCTCGCTGCTGGGGGCAATGCTGGCGGCGGCGGCCTGCGCCTGGGGGGCGGCGGCCTTTTTCGGGGCGGAGGGCGGCCTGTTCGCCGGGGCCATGCTGGGGACCACCCTGCTGCTGTCCACCGAGGCGATGATCGCCAAGACTGACGCGGTGCTGTGCGGCGCGACCACCCTGGCGATGGCGGCGCTCGCGCGGGTCTACGCCGCCGCCCGCGACGGCCCGCCGGCGCCGCGCAGCGCCGTCTGGCTGTTCTGGGTGGCGATCGGGGTCGCCACCCTGGTGAAGGGGCCGGTCGGGCCGATGGTGGTGGCGCTGGCCATCGTCCTGCTGACGATCCTCGACCGCCGGCCGGGCTGGCTGGTCGGCATGAAGTGGTGGTGGGGCCTGATCATCGTCGCGGTGATCGTCGGCCCCTGGGCCGGCGCGGTGACCGTCGCCACCGACGGCGGCTTCTGGAGCGCGGCGCTGGGCGGTGATCTCGCGCCGAAGCTGGCCGGCGGCCAGGAGACCCATGGCGCACCGCCCGGCTACCACACCCTGCTGGCGCCGCTGCTCTCCTTCCCGATGACCCTGATGCTGCCGGCCGCCGCGGTCGCCGGCTGGCGACGCCGGCGCGAGCCGGGGGTGAGGTTCGCCCTCGCCTGGCTGATCCCCGCCTGGCTGGTGTTCGAAGCCATGCCGACCAAGCTGGTGCACTATCCGCTGCCGGCCTACGGCGCCCTGGCCTGGCTCGCCGCCGCCGCGCTCGTCCAGCCGCTGGGCACGCGCGTGCGCTGGACCGGCGCGGCCCTGGGGCTGCTGTTCGGCGGCCTGCTCGCCGCCGCCGCCATCCATGTGCTGGCGACCTACGGCGATCGCAGCGCCGCGCCGGCCGCCGTCGTCGCCGCCGTCCTGTTCGCCGCCGCCGGACTGGCGGGCGGCTGGCTGCTGGCGCGCGACCGGCCCCGCCAGGCCGTGGTCGCCGCCGTCCTCTGCGGCGCCCTGGGGCATGCGGTGCTGCTGGCCGGCCTCGCCCCGCGGCTCACGCCCCTGTGGCTGTCGGCGCGCACCGAGGCTGCGATGGAACGGGCCCAGCTGCTGCCGCGCCAGGGCATCGCCGACGCTCCCGTCGCCGTCGCCGGCTACGCCGAGCCCAGTCTGGTCTTCGCGCTCGGCACCGCCACCGAGCTCGACGACGCCGCCGAGGCCGCCCAGGCGATCGCCGAGAACCGCCCGGCGGTGGTCGAAGGCCGCCAGGACGCCGCCTTCCGCGCGGCCCTGAAGGCCGCCGGCGCGGCGGCGCAGCAGGTCGGCGAGGTGCAGGGCCTGGACTATTCCAACGGCGATCACATGTCTCTGCGGATCTATGAATCTCGCGGCACCGTCACCCAGGGAGGCCAGCCTTGAGCCGCCGCATCGAAATCGTCGAGGTCGGGCCCCGTGACGGGCTGCAGAACGAGAAGACGCTGCTGGACGTCGGACAGAAGCTCGAGTTCATCCATCGGCTGGAAGAGGCCGGCGCCCGGCGCATCGAGACCGTCTCCTTCATCAATGCCAAGCGGGTGCCGCAGATGGCCGGAGCCGAGGAGATCTCCGCGGCCCTGGCCCCGGACGAGGAGCATTCGCGCATCGGCCTGGTGCTGAACGAGCGCGGCTGGGACCGCTGCGTCGCGGCCGGCTGCGACGAGGCCAATGTGGTGGTCTGCGCCACCGACGGCTTCGGCATCCGCAACCAGGGCGCCTCGACCGACGAGCAACTGGCCGCGCTGCGGACCATCGCCGCCGAGCGCGAGCTGAACGGCGGCCCGCCCATCACCGCGACCGTCACCGTCGCCTTCGGCTGCCCGTTCGACGGGGAGGTCTCCGACGACCAGGTGCTGAAGGTGCTCGGCGTGATCCACGAGCTGAAGCTGCCGGAGGTGGCGCTCGCCGACACCATCGGCGTCGCCGACCCCTGGCTGGTCCGCCGGCGGATCGAGCTGGCCCGCAAGGCCGCGCCGCATGCTCGGCTGCGGATGCATTTCCACGACACCCGCAACACCGGCCTGGCCAACGCCTTCGCCAGCATCGAGGCCGGGGTGGACGTGCTCGACGCCAGTTGCGGGGGCCTGGGCGGCTGCCCCTTCGCGCCGGCCGCCACCGGCAATATCGGCACCGAGGACCTGGTCTATATGCTGGAGCGCGCCGGCTTCGAGACCGGCTACGACCTCGACAAGCTGATCGCTACCGGCCGCTGGATCAACGACCTGCTGGGCAAGGCCCCCGCCGCCGCCCTCGACCGCGCCGGGAGGTTTCCGAGCCCTCCCTCCGCTTAATCGGGAAGGAGGGCTTAAACCGCCCGCCCGGTCAGCCGCCACATCACCGGCCGGACGACGGCGGTGCAGACGATCACCGGCGAGAGCGCCCAGGCGACCACGCGCTCGGAGACCTTCACCGCCCGCTTGCGGAAGTAGCGGGCGAGGCCCACCCCCTTGTGGTACTCGACGCGCAGCGGACTGGTCTGGCTGGTACGGCCCAGGTGGATGACCTCGGCCTTGGGGTGGAAGATCACCGCCCCGCCCTGTTGGCGCACGCGCCAGCACAGGTCGACATCCTCGACGTGCAGGAAATAGCCCTCGTCGAAGCCGTTCACGGCGTCGAAGTCCTCGCGCCGCATGCAGAAACAGGCGCCGGAGATGGTCGGCACGACCGCCGGCTGTTCCGGCGGGGCGTCGCACTCCCAATGGACCTCATAGTTGCGCAGCGCCGGCACGCGGTCGGCCAGCCGGCTCAGCGAGACCAGGGCGCTCATCGGGGTGATGTCGCCGCGCCGCGCGCCGCGCTGCTCGGTGCGGTCGGTGTTCAGCACCCGACCGCCGACGATGCAGGGAGCCGGCCGATGCTCGATCTCGCGAGCCAGTTCGGCGATGCAGCCCGGCTGCAGGAAGGCGTCGGGATTGAGGAAGACCAGGGTCTCGCCGCGCGCGGTGCGGGCGCCGAGATTCGCCCCGCGGGCGAAACCAATGTTGCCGTGGCCGCTCAGCAGGGTCACGCGGGCGTCGCGCTCGGCGAGGTTGCGCAGCCGCGCCGCCTCGCCCGGCGTCGAACCGTTGTCGACGACCACGAATTCGTCGACCAGCGGATCGCTGAGCACGCAGGCGACGCTCTGCTCCAGCGCCTCGCCCGTCATGTACACAACCATCACGACAGAGACGCTGGGTCTGGACCTCAAGAAGTCCGGTGTCAGCGCCGGCTCTGCAGCGACGATCGGTGCGACGATGCCGTTCATCCAGCCTCCAAGGCGCCGACTGCCTCGCGAGCCGATGAATCACCAACTCGCGCGACCGGGGCAACATCAGGCGGACTCGCCTGTAAGGCAAGTCCGTTCGCCGCCGCTTCGAGGTCTAGAACCTCTTGCCGGTCAGAACCCAGGCGCCTCAGGGCGACCTGTCCCAGCTCGGCTTCGCGACGACCAACCACAGCAATAACGGGAACCTTGGCGAGACTGTGTTCTCTCACCTTATAGTTGATTTTCTCATTACGCAGGTCCGTCTCGACCCGCAGCCCCTTGGCTGTCAGCTTCGCGGCGACCTGGCGAGCATAGTCGTCGGCGTCCGAGGTGATCGTCGCCACCACCACCTGCACCGGCGAAAGCCAGAGCGGGAAGGCGCCGGCGTAGTTCTCGATCATGACGCCGATGAACCGCTCGACCGACCCGAAGATCGCCCTGTGCAGCATCACCGGGCGCTGTTTGGAGCCGTCCTCGGCGATGTAGGTGGCGTCGAGCCGCTCCGGCAGCACGAAGTCGAGCTGCAGCGTCCCGCATTGCCAGGTCCGGCCGATGGCGTCGCGCAGGTGGAACTCGAGCTTGGGCCCGTAGAAGGCGCCCTCGTCCGGCAGCATCTCGACCTCGACGCCGGCCGCGCGGGCGGCGCGTTCGAGCTTGGCCTCGGCGATGTCCCAGACCTCGTCGGTCCCGGCCCGCACCTCAGGACGCAGGGCCAGCTTGACGCTCGCCAGCTCCATGTCGAGGTCGGCGTAGACCTGCTCCAGCAGCTTCACGAACTTGGTCGTCTCAGCCTCGATCTGGTCGTCGCGGCAGAAGATGTGGGCGTCGTCCTGGGTGAAGGCGCGCAGCCGCATGATGCCGTGCAGCGCCCCCGACGGTTCGAACCGGTGGCAGGCGCCGAACTCGCTCATCCGCAGCGGCAGGTCGCGATAGGATTTCTGGCCCACGTTGAAAATCTGGATGTGACCGGGACAGTTCATCGGTTTTACGGCCAGCTCCTCGCCTTCCGTCGTTTCACAGACGAACATCGCCGTACCGAACTTTTCCCAGTGGCCGGACCGCTCCCACAGCGAGCGATCCATCACCTGGGGCGTCTTGACCTCTTGGTAGCCGTCGGCGTCGAGCCGGCGCCGCAGATAGGCTTCCAGCGTACGGTAAAGCGACCAGCCCTTGGGATGCCAAAAGATCATTCCCTTGGCTTCTTCCTGCAGATGGAAGAGGTCCATGGTCTTGCCGATCTTGCGATGGTCCCGCTTTTCGGCCTCCTCGATGCGGCGCAGATAGGCCTCGAGCTCGGCCTCGGTGGCCCAGGCGGTGCCGTAGATCCGCTGCAGCTGGGCGTTGCGATGGTCGCCGCGCCAGTAGGCGCCGGCCAGCTTGGTCAGCTTGAAGGCCTTGCCGGCGAACTTGGTCGACGGCAGGTGCGGCCCGCGGCACAGGTCCTTCCAGTCCCCCTGGCGATAGACGCTGATCGCCTCGCCCTCCGGCAGATCCTGGATGATCTCGGCCTTGTAGGCCTCGCCGATCGACTGGAAGTGGGCGATCGCCTCGTTGCGATCCCATTCCTCGCGGCGGATCGGCTCGTCGCGGTCGACGATCTCCTTCATCCGCTGCTCGATCTTGGCCAGGTCATCCAGGCTGAAGGGCTCGGCGCGGGCGAAGTCGTAATAGAAGCCGTCTTCGATGGACGGGCCGATCGTGACCTGCGTTCCAGGGAACAGCTCTTGCACCGCCTCGGCCAGGATGTGGCTGACGTCGTGGCGGATCGTCTCCAGCGCCTCGGGGCTGTCGCGGGTCAGCAGCTCGAAGCGGCCGCCCTTGGGCAGCGACCGGTCGAGATCCAGCAGCTCGCCGTCGAGCTTCACCAATATGGCCTTTTTCTCCAGGGACTTGGAGATCGAGGCGGCGATCTCGCGCCCCGTCGCTCCGTCCGCGACTTCGCGTCTGTTCCCGTCCGGAAAAATAAGTTCGATCATGTTTCACACGTCCACTTGTGCGTCGGGGCCTGAGCGTCGCGCCCCGGGCCCTCTGGGCGCCGGGGCGGCGGGTCGAAGCCGGAACCGCCCCAGGGATTGCAACGGCACAGCCTGCGGGCGGCGAAAGCTCCACCGCGCCACGGGCCATGGCTGATCAGGACCTCGGCCGCATACTCCGAACAGGTCGGAAGGAACCGGCACTGCCGCCCGATCAGCGGCGAAAGCATCAGCTTATAGGCGCGGAGCGCGCCCCTGACGCAGCTTTCGTAGAAGGTCATGCCGGTTGCGGGCTGAAGGACTTCGGACCCAGCGCTTACGCCGGGGGCCGCGCTGGATCAAGCCGCGCCGGCGGGGCTAGTTCGCGTCGCAGCCTGGCGGACGGCCGCGGCGGCGGCCTCGAACGCCAGCAGCGTCGAGGCGTGCCGAGCCGGATAGTCCTTCACAGGCGCGAGCATCGATAGATCCGCGAAACGTCCGTCGGGCGCGGGTGCGCCAGTCTTCAACATAGCACGGAACTGGTCGCGGGCGAGTTCCAGCTCCTCGGCGGTCGCGCCGATGACGTGCTCGCCCAGCACCGAGGCGGCGGCCTGGCCGAGCGCGCAGGCCTTCACCTCCTGGGCGAAGTCGGCCACCCGGCCTTGCTCGACGACGACGTCGACCAGGACCCGGCTGCCGCACAGCTTCGACACCTTCTCGACGCTGGCGTCCGGCCGGGCCAGCCGCCCGCTGCGCGGCAAGTTGGCCGCCAGTTTCAGGAGCTTCGCCGAATAGAGGTCGTCGATCATGAGACTTAGTTCGTAGCGGACGGGGCGGATGTCAAATGCGGCCTGCCTGCGCCGCTTGGGAAGGCGCCATTTGAACCACGGAAGACACGGAACGGGTTCTCTCCCGCCGGGAAGGACGGATCGGCCCTTCCGTGTTTTCGGTGATTTCCGTGGTTCCAAAAAACCTAGCCGCCGGCTAGCTCGGTCCCTGCCAGCGCGCCTCGGCCTGCGCTTTCAGCGCCTCGTTCATGCCGCGCAGCGCCTTGTAGATGCGCGGCCCCATGCTTGGCGCCATCCGCTGGCCGATGAAGCCGCCCATGATCTCCCCGTTGGCGACGATGCAGCTCGCCTCCGCCAGCTGCTCGATCTCGACGTAGCGGGTGCCGACGACCAGGCCGCCCAGCCCCCTGGTCTGGTAGTGCAGCTGCTCGTTCGGCACCCATTCCAGCACGGTGGCGCTGACGTCCTGCGGCTTCATGCCGGGCAGGGCGATGGTCAGCTCGAGCGGAGCGCCGATCCGGATCACCCCACGGGCCTTGAGATAGAGCGGGTTCCACTGGCTCCAGTTGTCGATGTCGTGGATCAGCCCCCAGACCGTCTCGGCCGGCGCCTGGATGCCGATGCGATGCTCGATCCGCACCCCGCGCGGCCCGCCCGCCGCCGGCGCGCCGCCGCCCGCCTGTTTCGGCCCGCCGACGGGCATTCTTCCGAACATGCTGGCCTTGAGCTGAGGGGTGGGGGCGATCGGCATCGTCTTCAGGCTTGTTCCTTGATCCGCCAGGTGGCTCCGGTCGGACCGTCCATGACTTCTACGTTCAACTCCGCAAGTTGGACGCGGATGCGGTCGGCCTCCGGCCAGTCCTTGGCCGCCCGCGCCGCGGCGCGGGCGGCGATCAGGGCCTCGACCTTGGTCTTCAGGTCGTCGCCCGCCGCGCCCTGGAACCAGGCGTTCGGATCGCTCTCCAGGAAGCCCATCAGATTGGCCGCCTTGAGCAGGGCGGCGCGCTGGCTGGCGACGCTGTCCCAGTCGGGCTGGGACTTCATCAGTTCGGCGCGGACGCCGTTCAGCAGGGCGAACAGGCAGGCGAAGGCCTGGGGCGTGTTCAGGTCGTCTTCCAGCGCCGCCATGAAGCCCGAGGCCTGCAGATGGTCGCTGACCTCGGCGGCGTGCGGATTGGCCAGATCCTCGCCGTGGTCGCGGGCGATGCGGCCGGCGTCGACCAGCAGCTGATAGAGCCGGTCCAGCGCCCGCTTGGCCTGGTCGATCAGCTCGCCGTTCCATTCCAGCGGCGCCCGGTAGTGGCCGGCCAGCAGGGCCCAGCGGATCGCCTCGCCGGGGTAGGATCGCAGCAGCTCGTGGGCCAGGGCGACATTGCCCAGGCTCTTGGACATCTTCTCCTCGCCCATGTTGA
>Ga0105248_10007898_pt1 | contig 11692 bp, 10 predicted proteins | sample KBSS34metaG_FD_81524 | JGI IMG/M metagenome (GOLD analysis project Ga0105248, IMG submission 81524) | Switchgrass rhizosphere microbial communities from Kellogg Biological Station, Michigan, USA - KBS S3-4 metaG | ecosystem: Host-associated > Plants > Roots > Rhizosphere > Soil | place...
AGCCTGATTGCCGCGCTGCTGATCGCCACGCTGTTGCGTGGCGGCGGCGGGCGCGCCGCATGGTCGTCTTCCCAGCCGGCCGATGACGGTCCGGTCCCTCGCGCACGCCAGGTTGCGCACACAACCAATCAACGGAGCTTTTGAAAATGGCGATGCCCACTATCCGGCACGTGCGTGCCTTTGTCGTCCGCGGTGGCGGCGCGGACTATCACGATCAGGCCGACGGCCACTGGATCGACGATCACATTGCCACGCCGATGGCGCGCTACCCTGAATACCGCCAGAGCCGCCAGTCGTTCGGCATCAACGTGCTCGGGACGCTGGTGGTCGAGATCGAAGCGAGCGACGGCACCGTCGGCTTTGCGGTGACCACCGGCGGCGAGATCGGCGCATTCATCGTCGAGCGGCATCTGGCGCGTTTCCTCGAAGGCCAACTGGTGACCGACATCGAGAAGATGTGGGATCAGATGTATTTCTCCACGCTTTACTACGGTCGCAAGGGCGTCGTGCTGAACACGATCTCGGGCGTCGATCTCGCACTGTGGGATCTGCTCGCGAAAGTGCGCAAGGAACCGGTGTACCAGCTATTGGGCGGACCCGTGCGCGACGAACTGCAGTTCTATGCGACGGGCGCGCGCCCTGATCTCGCCAGGCAGATGGGTTTTATTGGCGGCAAGTTGCCATTGCAGCACGGCCCGGCGGAAGGCGAGGCGGGCCTCAAGCAGAACCTCGAACGGCTGGCCGACATGCGCAGCCGCGTCGGCGACGATTTCTGGCTGATGCTCGATTGCTGGATGAGTCTCGATGTCACCTACGCGACGAAGCTCGCGAAAGGCGCGCACGAATACGGCCTGAAATGGATCGAAGAAGCTTTATCGCCCGACGACTACTGGGGTTACGCCGAACTGCGCCGCAACGTGCCGCACGGCATGATGGTGTCCACCGGCGAACATGAAGCGACGCGCTGGGGTTTCCGGATGCTGCTCGAAATGGGGTGCTGCGATCTGATCCAGCCGGATGTCGGCTGGTGCGGCGGCATCACCGAGCTGATCAAGATTTCCGCGCTGGCCGATGCGCACAATGTGCTGGTGGTGCCACACGGTTCGTCGGTGTACAGCTATCACTTCGTGGTCACGCGGCATAACTCGCCATTCGCCGAGTTTCTGATGATGGCGCCGAAAGCTGACCAGGTGGTGCCGATGTTCACGCCGCTGCTGCTCGACGAACCGGTGCCGGTGAACGGCCGCATGAAAGTGCCGGACACACCGGGCTTCGGCGTGCGGCTCAATCCCGAATGCGCGCTGGCGCGGCCGTATCCACACTGAGCCACACCAGGCCGTATCGCGCGCATCGATGGAACAACACGGACAGGACTTCAGGGAGACGCAAGTGCTGTTGAAAGACAAAGCGGTGATCGTCACCGGCGGATCGCGCGGCATTGGCCGTGCGATCGCGTTGGCCTGTGCAGCAGAAGGCGCTGACGTTGCGCTCAATTACTGGGGCGATAACGACGCTTCATATGGGCGTCGTTCTGCCGTGGGCGAGGTCGTTGAAGAAATCGAAGCGCTGGGCCGCCGCGTGATCGCGGTGGAGGGCAACGTCGCGGAGCGTGCAACGGGCCAGGAACTGGTGCGCCGCACGGTCGAAGCATTTGGCAAAGTGGATGTGCTTGCGAGCAATGCGGGCATCTGTCCGTTCCACGCATTTCTCGACATGCCGGCGGACGTTCTTGAAACCACCGTCGCGGTGAACCTGAACGGTGCGTTCTACGTGACGCAAGCCGCCGCGCAGCAGATGAAGGCGCAGGGCACTGGCGGCGCGATCGTTGCGACCAGTTCGATCAGCGCGCTGGTGGGCGGCGGCATGCAGACGCACTACACGCCGACCAAGGCCGGTGTGCATTCGCTGATGCAATCGTGCGCAATTGCGTTGGGGCCGTACCGTATCCGCTGCAATTCGGTGATGCCCGGCACGATCGCAACAGACCTTAACGCAGAAGACCTCGCCGACGAAGCGAAGCAGGCCTACTTCGAAAAGCGTATTCCGCTCGGCAGACTGGGCCGTCCCGACGATGTCGCCGATTGCGTGGTGTTTCTCGCCTCGGACAAGGCGCGTTACGTGACAGGCGCTGCGCTGCTGGTGGACGGTGGGCTGTTCGTGAACCTGCAATGACGCGCGCTCAATGCGCGGGTACGGTGCGCGGGTTCGCCGACGTGCTGGCCGCGTCGGTATCGCGCGCGAGCGTGGCCGAATGCAGACGCAACAATTCGATGAAGTGTGCCGCCGGTTCAGCGAGCGCTTCTTCCTTGCGCGTCAGAATGCCGAAACCCGCGAGGCTCTTGCCGATCTCGACCGGCAGCGCGACCAGCAACTTGCCGCGCATATGATCGCGCACCACCGATTCAGGCAGCATCGCCACCGCATCGTAGTGTTCGAGCAGTTGCAGCGTCGCGAAGATCGATGCGCATTCGGTCAGGTTGGTCGGTGTGGTGAGGCCGGCGCGCGCGAGCTCTTCTTCGAACAGCACGCGCGCGGGGCTCGTGACCGGCTGTGCCACCCACGGCCATTGAACCAGTTCCGGCAGCGCCACCACCCGGCGCCGCGCCAGCGGATGCACGGCACGCACCACCAGCAGCAGCGTTTCGCGTGCCAGCGGCTCGAAGCTGAAATCGTTGTGCTGCAGCGGATTGGTCAGGCGGCCGAGCGCGAGGTCGACTTCGCGGCGATGCAGCAGTTGCACGACCTGGTCGCTGGTTTCGCCGAGTATGCGCACGTTCAGCAGTGGCCGCTCGGTTTTCAGCGTGGCGACGGCCATCGCGAGCAGATCGGGCGCGGCGCCCATGATTGCGCCGACCGTCAGCTGGCCGTGGCCGCCTTTGCGCTTCACGTCGAGGTCTTCGGCAAAGCGGTTCAGTTCGGCAAGCGCGCGGCGCGCATAAGCGAGCGTGACGACACCGAGCGGCGTTGGCTGCATGCCGCGCGCATTGCGTTCGAACAGCAGAAAGCCGAGCGCTTCTTCGATGTCGCCGAGCATGCGGCTCGCGCTCGGCTGCGCGACGTTGATCGCGTCGGCGGCCTGGTGCACGTTGCGCGCGTCGTCGAGCGCGACCAGCAGCGCGAGGTGCTTGAATTTGAGCCGGTTGATCAGGGCGATGGACGCAGCGTGCTGGCTCATGGTCGGTGCGATTCGGTTTCTGTATCGCCCAATCCCAACTTCGGATTGAGAGGCTATCGATGCGCGCATTATAGTCGCTGCAGATGCTTTATCGCGCATCACACCCGGCACACAGAAACGGGACTCAACCAACGACTGGAGACGGGCCCATGGAGACGATCGCTTTCCGGATGGTGCTGAACCCCGGCATGCGCGAAGAATACGAGCGCCGGCATGCGCAGATCTGGCCGGAACTGGTTGATGCGTTGCATCATGCCGGCGTGCACGAGTACCGGATTTTTCTCGACGACGCCACGCATCATTTGTTCGCGGTGCTTACGCGCAGCAACAATCACACAATGGAACAGTTGCCGCATCTACCTGTGATGCGCAAATGGTGGGATCACATGGCGGACATCATGCAAACCGCCGCCGACCACACGCCGTTCCAGCAGCCTCTCGCACAGCTATTCCGGTTGCCGGATGCTCCGGCTTGATCACGCCCATCGGGCGGAGGACGCTTCATGCAAGTTGTCGACCCGCATATTCATCTGTGGGACCTGAAAGCGCTGCACTATCCGTGGCTGGCGAATCCGGGCGTGTCGTTCGTCGGCGATGCCCGCGATCTGCGGCATGACTACCTGCTGCAGGATCTGCTGCACGACGCACAGCCGGTGCAATTGCTGAAAGTGGTGCACGTCGAGGCGAATCACGATCCGGCGGACCCGGTTGCCGAAACGCGCTGGCTGCAACGTGTTGCCGATGAACCGGCGGCGCGCAGCATGCCGAACGGCATCGTCGCGGCAGTCGATCTTTCTGCCGGCAATGCCGCGGAAGTTCTCGAAGCCCATGCGGCGTTCGCCAACGTGCGCGGCGTGCGACAGATCCTGAATGCACATGAAAACAAGCTGTACGACTACATCGGCAAGCATCTGATGCGCGATGCGGCGTGGCGCGACAACTTCGCGCTGCTGCGTCGCCATCAGATGACGTTCGACATGCAACTCTATCCGTCGCAAATGGATGATGCCGCGCAACTCGCGCGCACGCATGCGGACACGCAGTTCATCGTGAATCATGCCGGCATGTTCGTCGACCGCGATAGCGTGGCCGGCTATCGCGCGTGGCGCGACGGCTTGCGCAAGCTTGCCGCGTGCGCCAATGTCGCGGTGAAGATCAGCGGCCTCGCGATGTTCGATCATCAATGGACCGTCGAAAGCCTGCGGCCGTACGTGCTCGAAACGATCGATGCGTTCGGCGTCGAGCGTGCGATGTTCGCATCGAATTTTCCGGTGGACCGGCTGTTCGGTTCGTATGAAGCGTTGTGGAATGCCTATGCGTCGATTGTCGGTGGCGTGAGCGAAGCAGAGCGCGATGCGTTGTTCGTGCGTAACGCGGAGCGTTTGTACCGCATTTGACGCGCTGCGAAGTGCGCCACCTACGCACGCACACGCGCGGTAACGGAAATTCGCGGCAAGCGGCAGCACGTTACGCGGCAAACGCGCTGACACCGCTGCCCGTTGGGAGGAGGCACGACAGTGCAACAAGAAACGAAAACAGAAACTCAAGCGGATGCAGTGCCGAGGCTCGAACTGCTTCACGCAAGCAAATCGTTTGGGCGAGTGCGTGCGTTGTCGGCCGGCGAACTGGTGTTGTGGCCGGGTGAAGTGCATGCGTTGCTCGGCGAGAACGGCGCGGGCAAATCGACGCTCGTCAAAATTCTGGCGGGTGTGCATCAGCCGGATACCGGCGAGCTGAAAATCGATGGCGCGCCGCGCCGTTTCGCAACGCCCGCCGAAGCGCGCGACGCAGGTCTTGCGGTCATCTACCAGGAACCGACGCTGTTCTTCGATCTGTCGATTGCGGAGAACATCTTTATGGGCCGCCAGCCGGTCGACCGGATCGGCCGCATTCAATACGAGGCGATGCACCGCGAGGTGGACGAACTGCTGGTGTCGCTCGGCGTCGATCTGCGAGCGGAGCGGCTGGTGCGCGGCCTGTCGATCGCAGACCAGCAGGTGATCGAAATCGCCAAGGCGTTGTCGCTGAATGCGCGCGTGCTGATCATGGACGAGCCGACTGCCGCGTTGTCGTTGCCGGAAGTCGAGCGGCTGTTCACGATCGTACGCAAGCTGCGCGAGCGCGACGTCGCGATCCTGTTTATTACGCACCGGCTCGACGAAGTGTTCGCGCTGACGCAGCACGTGACGATCATGCGCGATGGCGCGAAGGTGTTCGATGCGCCGACCGATACGCTTTCCACCGAGGCGATCGTCGCGAAGATGGTGGGACGCGACCTCGAAACCTTCTACCCGAAGGCCGACGTGACGCCAGGCGAAGTGCGCCTTGCGGTGCGCGGCCTGACACGGGTGGGCGTATTCAAGGATATTTCGTTCGACGTGCGCGCAGGTGAAATCGTCGCGTTGGCAGGCCTCGTCGGTGCAGGGCGCAGCGAAGTGGCGCGGGCGATCTTCGGCATCGATCCGTTCGATGCGGGCGAAATCCGCATCGCAGGTCAACATCTTGCGCCGCGTCGACCAGCTGCCGCGGTACGCGCCGGGCTTGCACTGGTGCCTGAAGACCGGCGTCAGCAAGGTCTGGCGCTGGAGCTGAGCATCGCCCGCAATGCATCGTTGACGGTGCTGGGGCGGCTGGTGCGGCACGGGCTGATTTCATCGCGCAGCGAAACGCAGCTAGCGACGAAATGGGGCACACGCTTGCGCCTGAAAGCCGATGATCCAGGCGCGGCGGCCGGCACGCTGTCGGGCGGCAACCAGCAAAAAGTCGTGCTCGGCAAATGGCTCGCAACGAATCCCAAAGTGCTGATCATCGACGAACCGACGCGCGGCATCGACGTCGGCGCGAAAGCGGAGGTGTACGGCGCGTTAGCCGAACTGGTGCGCGACGGCATGGCGGTGCTGATGATTTCGAGCGAACTGCCCGAAGTGCTCGGCATGGCCGACCGCGTGCTGGTGATGCATGAAGGCCGCATCAGCGCGGAGATCGCGCGGGCCGATGCGAGCGAGGAGCGGATCATGAGTGCGGCGCTTGGGCAGAACGCGCCGCTGGGACGGGCCGCATGATGCGCCATACTTCAACGCATGCCGCGCCGGTGGGCACACCGGCGGCCAAACGCCACGCACCGCGTGCAGGCGGTTTGCTCGGCGCGCTCGCCAGAAGCCGCGAAACGACGCTGTTCATCGTGCTGGTGCTGCTGGTGGTAGGCACGTCGCTCGCGCGTCCGCAGTTTCTGAACCTGCAGAATCTGCGTGACGTGCTGCTGAACGTATCGATCATCGGCCTGCTGACGGCTGGCATGACGGTCGTGATGCTGATGCGGCACATCGACCTGTCGATCGGCTCGACAGTCGGTATCAGTGCGTATGCAGTCGGCAGCCTGTACGTCGCGTTTCCGCAGATGCCCGTGCCGGTCGCGCTGGCTGCGGGCGTGGCAATCGGGCTGGTTGCCGGCGGCATCAATGCAGTGCTGGTAGCGGTGGGACGTGTGCCTTCGCTGGTTGCGACACTATCGACGCTGTACATCTTCCGCGGCGCCGACTATGCGTGGGTGCATGGCGGCCAGATCAACGCGACCAGTCTGCCGGAGGCATTTTCACGGCTCGCCACCGGCACGTTATTCGGCGTACCGGCACTCGCGCTGATCGCCGCGGTGGTGCTATTTGCGCTGTCGTTCTATCTGAAACACTTCCGCGCCGGCCGCGAGCACTACGCAATCGGCTCGAATCCTGAAGCCGCGCGGCTGGCGGGCGTCAATGTCGAACGGCGCCTGATGGTGGGCTTTCTGCTGTCCGGTGCGATTGCCGGCTTCGCCGGCGCGCTGTGGCTCGCGCGCTTCGGCACCGTCGATGCGAGCACGGCAAAGGGTATCGAACTGCAGGTGGTGGCGGCCGCGGTAGTCGGCAGCGTCGCGATCACCGGTGGTGTCGGCACGATTCTCGGCGCGACGCTCGGCGCGCTGGTGCTCGGCGTGATCAGCATCGCGCTGGTGGTGCTGCACGTGTCGCCGTTCTGGGAACAGGCAATCGAAGGCGCGCTGATCGTCGCGGCGATTGCTGCCGATACGCTGCTCGCGCGCTCCGTCGCCAAACGCATGATGAGGAAACGCGACCATGGCTAAACCCGATTCCGCGCTGCTCACCCGCAAGCGTGCCACGCCGCTGCGCTGGGAAACGCTGCTGGTGATCGTACTGGTTGCATCCGTGCTGCTTGGACGTGTGCTGTCGCCGGTGTTTCTGACCAGCGCGAACCTCGCTAACGTGCTCGCCGATCTGACCGAAATCGCGTTGATGGCGCTGCCGATGACGCTGATCATCGTGGCCGCGGAAATCGATCTGTCGGTGGCGTCGGTGCTCGGTGCATCGAGTGCGCTGATGGGCGTGCTATGGCACCTCGGCGTACCGATGCCTGCGGTGATTGCGCTGGTGCTGCTGTTCGGCGTGCTCGCCGGGCTCTTCAACGGGCTGGTGATCGTCAAGCTGAACCTGCCTTCGCTGGCGGTAACGATCGGCACGCTAGCGCTGTTTCGCGGTCTGGCGTATGTGCTGCTTGGCGACCAGGCGATCGCCGATTTTCCGCCGGGCTACACCGCATTCGGCATGGATACGTTGTGGCAAAGCTTCATTCCGCTGCCATTCGTGATTGTGATGGTGTGCGCCGTGTTGTTCACGGTGCTGCTGCAGGCCACCGCATTTGGCCGCAGCCTGTATGCGATCGGCGCAAATCCGACCGCGGCGGCGTTTTCCGGCATCGAGGTGGCGAAGATCCGCGTGTGGACCTTCGTGCTGTCCGGCGCGATCAGCGCGCTGGCCGGCATCGTCTATACGCTGCGTTTCACCAGCGCGCGCGGCGACAACGGCGAGGGCTTCGAGCTGTCGGTGATCGCCGCAGTGCTGTTCGGTGGCGTCAGCATTTTCGGTGGACGTGGCTCGATGATCGGTGTGCTGCTGTCGCTGCTGATCATCGGCATCCTGAAGAATGCGTTGACACTCGACGACGTATCGAGCGAAACGCTCACCATCGTCACTGGCGCGCTGCTGCTCGCGTCGGTGCTGATACCCAATCTGGTCGCGCGCTGGCGGGCGCTGCGCGACCGGCGCTTCATTGCGAAGTCCGCTTCGTCGAGCTGAGCGCATCCACTAAAAGAACCGCACATTGTTTCTCACGGTATCTCGCACCACACCTGAAACCCGGACCCACGCGGTCCTGCATATAGAGAGAGGAGACACAACATGCAAACACCCCTGCGTCACAAGCTCAGTGCGGCCGGTACGGCGCTGCTGTGCGCGACGCTGCTCGGCATCGGCGCCGCGGCACATGCGGCGGATCTGAAAAGCGGCCTGAAAATCGCCTTCGTGCCCAAGCAGATCAACAACCCTTACGAAGTGATCGCCGACGATGGCGGCATGGCCGCGATCAAGGAGTTCAAGGGCGATGGCAAGGTGGTCGGGCCGTCGGATGCAGGTGCGTCGTCGCAGGTGCAGTACATCAACACGCTGACCACGCAACGGCAGGACGCGATCGTGATCGCCGCCAACGATGCGAACGCGCTGGTGCCGTACCTGAAAAAAGCGATGTCGCAAGGCATCAAGGTCGTCACGTTCGATTCGGATACCGCGCCTGAAGGGCGGCAGGTGTTCGTCAATCAGGCGAATGCGGAGAGTATCGGGCGCGGGCAGATCCAGCTGGTGTCGAAGCTGATGGGCGGCGAGGGCGAATTCGCGATCCTGTCGGCCACGCCGAACGCGACCAACCAGAATACGTGGATCAAGTGGATGCAGGAAGAGCTGAAAAAGCCCGAGTACGCGAAACTGAAATTGGTCAAGATCGCTTACGGTAACGATGACGACCAGAAGTCGTTCGTCGAAACGCAAGGCTTGCTGCAGGCGTATCCGAACCTGAAGGCGATCGTCGCGCCGACGTCGGTCGGGATTGCGGCGGCAGCGCGCTATATCTCGACGTCATCGAGCAAGGGCAAGGTGGCGGTGACGGGCCTCGGCACGCCGAACCAGATGCGCGCCTTTGTGAAGAACGGCACCGTCAAGGCGTTCCAGTTGTGGGATCCGGGTCAACTGGGTTATCTGGCTGCTTATGCGGCCGCCGGTCTTGCATCGGGATCGATCACCGGCAAGGAAGGTGAATCGTTTGATGCGGGCAAACTCGGCAAGCGCACGATCGGCGCGCACGGCGAAGTCATTCTTGGACCGCCGACCACGTTCGATGCGGCTAATATCGATAACTTCAATTTCTGACGCACGAAGCACTCAGCACGCAGTACGAGCCGCGCCGGTTGATGCAACCGGCGCGGCTTTTTTCATCAGACCAGCCGGTTGACGCGCGCATAGCGGATCACCTCCGCGTGCGTGCGAATGCCGAGCTTGCGCATCGCATGCGCTTTTTGTGTGGCCACGGTCGACACCGAACGGTTAAAGCGCGCGGCGATTTCGGTGAGTGAAAGGCCGAGGCCATACAGGCGCAACACCTCAATTTCTTTTGCGCTGAGCAGCGACGCGCTGGCGCCCGGCTGCTCGACGGCCGGCTGCGCGAGAATAGCTCGCACTGTCGGCGACCGATAAGGGGTGCCCTGCAATGCGACGTCGCGCAATGCCTGGATAAACGCGACGAGGTTGTCCGCTTTCGATACGATGCCGGCCACGTTCATCCGGTCGAGTTCGAGCAGCACGTCACGATTGGTCAGCATCGTGAACACAATGACTGGTACGGCTGGATAAAGCCGCTTTAGCTGTGCGATCAGGTGCAGGCCGTCATGGTCGGACTGTGTGCCATGCATGGCCAGATCGGTGATGACCAGCTGGTGCGGGTTGGCGCGTAGCGCGTCGAGCAACTCTGCTCCTGAGGCCGCGCTCGCCGCGACGCACAGGTCAGGCACGTGCGCGATCGCCACACGTAGCGCGTGGTGGATCACAGGATGGTCGTCGGCGATGGCGATCCGCATTTCGTATTCGGGATGTTTCATGAAAAAGCGTTGCGTTCCGGATGCTGCGCGTCATGCGCGTACCTGAAAACGCCGATGATTTTATCTATCGCATCGACACGGTGGCGAGTGCTGACGATATTTTACGGAGCATGCGGCAACTATCGAATAAATCCTATATCGGGTAAGGAGTGTCGTGCCGATACTGCTGTTCTTCGCAGCGAACGACCCGTTCGATTCTGCGAAGATTGCATGACCTTTCTATTGGAGCTTTAACATGAAAAAAATCGATCGCGCTTCGTTGGCTCAAGTTGGCCTCGCAGGTGGTTGCGCCAAGCAGGCTTCGTCGACGACGAACAACGTGTTTTATCGTTGATCATGCAGAAAATCGGCCGTACTGGCTTGACTCAGGCGGGCATGGCGGGCGGTGCATGTAAAAGCACTTCCAGCTGCACGTCTACTTCGGTGACTAACGTGGTGTGTGTGTCGAAGGGTGTCTCGACTACTACCACGTGCGGTATGCCGCCTCCGTGCAAGCAGGTCCCGCACTAAGCCGTTAGCAGCCGCTTCAGGCGGCAGCCTTGCCGCGGCTGGCTCTCCCGATTGACGAGGGCTGGCCGCGGCCTTGCCGCCTCGCCAGACATCGAATCGATGAAAATCTTTATCTTCCTGTGGCATCGTGTGTGGCGATGGAGTGCGGTAGCGTCCAACCGGATTCGCGCGCATCTTCTGTGTCGCATACCGCTCTGCGCGATCCCGCAGATCGCGTCGGCTGCCACGTTGCTGCGCAACATGGTTAATGCGCGTGCGCGTTGGGCAGGTATCGAGCGGTGGGAGACAGGCTGCGACCTGTTGAAGTTGCACGGGTTGAACCGGCGCGCTGTGCTAAGCGGCGTGTGTCTCGAGCACCTGCTCGATCAACGGTTGCATTTCGGCCGGCAGCGATGCCGCGGCGAAGTGTGGCCAGATCTGCAGGCTACTGCCGCAGCGCTGGCACGACAGATTGCGCAGCTAAAAGCACAGGCCCCCGCGCGCCCGGTCATCGTCGCGCCGTTTCACTATGTGTCGCAGTACGCGAACATCTATGTGATCGACGAACTGCGCAAGCTGCTAGGGCTCGAATCGATCGGCGTGGTGTCCGGCGTGCCGCGCAATCTGTACGGCGACGACGATGCGATGATTCCGGCAATCGAGATCCTGCATACGCACAGTGGCGAGCATCGCAACGCGCTCGGGCTGCGCGTTGCGCGCTCGCTGCGGCGCAATGGCGTGGTCGTGCTGTTTGCCGATGTGCCGCCGTATATGTTGGCGCGCTATCCGATGGAGACAGTCGGCGTCACGATGTTCGGTCGTGCGGCGCGGATTCACCGCGGCGTGTTCCGCATCGGCGCGCCTGTCGATGCCTGGCTGCTGCCGTTTTATCTGCGTTTCGAACGGGGGCGCTTTGGCGCGCAGATGTGCGACGCGATCCAGCTTGCCGCCAACGACGCGCCACAACGTGTCGCGGATTGCATCGTCAGTGCGCTAAAGGACAACTTCGCGCGCTCGCTCGTGACCAGCCATCCGTCGATGTACGCGTTTTCCCC
>Ga0105248_10007899_pt1 | contig 11691 bp, 14 predicted proteins | sample KBSS34metaG_FD_81524 | JGI IMG/M metagenome (GOLD analysis project Ga0105248, IMG submission 81524) | Switchgrass rhizosphere microbial communities from Kellogg Biological Station, Michigan, USA - KBS S3-4 metaG | ecosystem: Host-associated > Plants > Roots > Rhizosphere > Soil | place...
CGCGTATCGGTGATGCCGAGCATTTTCGGCGAGGATGCCGTGCTGCGTATCCTGGACAAGCAAAGCCTGGCGGACCACGTGAAGGGACTCAGTCTCGATGCCTTAGGGTTCGACGATGCATCCGTGGTAACTTTGCGCAGACTCTCCTCCGAGCCTTACGGGATGCTATTGGTCACCGGTCCTACCGGTAGCGGCAAGACGACCACTCTGTATGCAGCCATTACGGAGATCAACCATGGATTCGACAAGCTCATCACGATCGAGGATCCCGTCGAGTATCAGCTTTCCGGCGTGCTGCAGATCCCGGTCAATGAGAAGAAGGGTCTGACCTTCGCCCGCGGGCTGCGCTCCATTCTGCGTCACGACCCGGACAAGATCATGGTGGGTGAAATCCGCGACGCGGAGACGGCGCAGATCGCGGTGCAGGCCGCGCTCACTGGCCACCTCGTGTTCACCACCGTGCACGCCAACAACGTATTCGATGTGCTCGGACGTTTCATGCACATGGGCGTGGATCCTTATAGCTTCGTGTCCGCCCTCAATGGTATTGCCGCGCAGCGGCTGGTACGAGTCAATTGCAGCTTCTGTGCTCAGGACATCGTGCCCGATGCGCAACTGGTGGAGGAGTCGGGGTTGAGCGTGGAAGCGGTGCAGGGCTGGCGGTTGCGCGCAGGGCGTGGTTGCGGGCACTGTCGCGGTACAGGGTTCCGTGGACGCAGAGCGATTTCGGAGATCATGCTGTTGAACGACGAGATCCGCGAGCTGATCGTCGCGCGCGAACCGATCCGCCGGGTCAAGGAGGCTGCGCGTTCCAACGGGACCAAGTTCCTGCGGGACGCTGCGCTCGAAGTCGTCAAAGTCGGCCACACCACCTTTCAGGAAATCAATCGTGTCACGTTGGTGGGCTAATGTAGCTTCATGGCCTGGACTGATCGCATAGAGGTAGTGCTGCGACCGAATGAGCTCCGGCTGAATCGTCGCTCGGCGCCGTGGCCTTGGCGGGGTGTGGTGGAGGCACGTGCGTTCAGCGTTGTCCCCGTGTCGTCGGGTGAAGCGTGGCGGGCGAGCGTCGACCGCTTGAGCACCGCGCTGCGTGAGATGCGACCACAGCATGCCGGGGTCGATGTGTGGTTGTCCGATCATTTCGTGCGCTATGCGTTGGTGGCGTGGAACGCCGGTCTGGTCGGCGATGCGGAACGGCTGGCGTTTGCGCGGCTGGCATTTCGCGAAATTTACGGATCGCTTGCGGATACCTGGGACTTGTGTCTGGCCGAACAACCGGCGGGCGAGGCATCGCTCGCTGGTGCCATCGATCGGGCTTTGCTGCAGGCACTACGCGACACGGTGCGTGGGGAGGGTGCGCGCCTGCGGTCGGTGAGTCCATCATTGTCTGGCCGCATCAACCGTCACCGTGCCGCTCTCAAAGGAGCAGATTTCTGCTTGGCCAGTGTGGAGCCAGGTCGCCTGACGCTGGCGTTCCATGCCGACGTGGGATGGCTGAGCGTGCGCAGCCGGCGTCTGGATAGCAGCGCTGCCGAAGAGCTGCCTGCGATGTTGAAGCAGGAGGCTGCCGCAGGCGCGGTGGCCGAGGGTGGGACACTCTATCTGGCCGGAGAAGACACAACGGCCATTGCGTCTCTTCGCGTATCTGGCTGGCGAGTTGCTCGCCTGGCTGAAGACGTCGTGCGACCGATTGCCGTCGCGCCATTGGTGTCGGCGGGCGTGGCGAAGTGAATGGCACGCATTAGCTTAGTGCAACTCGATTTTTTGCATCCTGCCGGGCGGGGGTCGCGTGCTGCCCGCATCTTGCTGCTTCTGGGAGTGCTGACGGTGACAGCTATGGTTGCCTTTCAGCAGCAAATATCGACCGAGGTGCGCGGCCGCGAAACTCAGTTGGAGGAGTTGCGCGGGATGTCGCGGAGGGGATTGCCGGCGATCTCGGGCCGTGAAGGTGACAGCGCGGAGACTCGCGACCAAATCAAGAAAGCCAACTCGGTGCTGGCACAGATGAACGTCCCCTGGGAAGGCTTGTTTTCTGCCATCGAGTCGGCCGAAGACGGTAACGTCGCGCTGCTGGCGGTTCAGCCCGACGTGCGCGGCCGCGGTCTTATGATCGGTGGAGAAGCTCGCAGTCTGCCGGCCGTGCTCACCTACATGGCGCGCCTTCAACAGAGTCAACGACTGCGCAACCTGGTACTCGCCAGTCACGAGGTGAAAGTCAAAGAGCCGGGGCAACCGGTGGAGTTCTCGTTGTTGGCCAGTTGGGTGGAAGCGCCATGAGCGCCTCGCGCATGGCGTTACCGCGTGTTGCATTGGATCGCAAATCCGGGCCGCATATCGCGTGGTCGTTGAAACGATGGCTCGTAGGCTTGCGCTGGCCGGGTATGTTGGGTTTGGCGCTGCTGATTTTCGCAGGAGCCTTCTATGTGCTCGCGGTGCACCCGGCGCGTGGGCGACTGCAAGCGCTTGCGCAGGAGCGTGCTCAGCTTGCTACCCGGCTAGGTAGCCGTGGCGCGGAAGCTGCGCGACCGACCGAGCGCAGTCAGCTGTCGAATTTCTACGCGTTCTTCCCCTTGACGCAGGCGGTGCCGGAGTTGCTCGGGGAAATCGCTCGGGCCGCGCAGCGCAACGGCTTGTCGTTGGACAAGGGCGAATATCGCCTCGGTCAGGATAAGGAATTCCGGCTGGCCCAGTATCAGGTGACGTTTCCGGTTCGCGGGACCTATGCGCAGGTGCGAGGTTTCGTGAACGCTGTCCTGGACGCGGTGCCGGCGGCCGCTTTGGACGAGATCACCCTGAAGCGTCAGGCGATCGGCGACCAGAATCTGGAAGCGCGCGTGCGCTTCACGTTATACCTTGGGGTCGAATAGAAGCCATGAGCCCCAAGCTGCGTGTTGCCGCTATGATTGTGGCGCTGGCGGGTACCGTCATTGCGGTGTACTGGGCCAACAGTCTAACGGACGTGCAGGAGGGCGGTGCGGGTGCTGTAGTGGCTCCGGTTGCACGAAGCGCGCGTCCCCCTCAGGCCAACCAAGGGATCGCGCCAGCAAAACTGGATACGGTAGTCGCGCAAGCCACATCACCTGCGACGAAGGAAGCGCCTGGGGCCTTGGATCTTCGCAAGCTGCAGCGCCCCCGTAGTGCGGGTCCAACCGGGGAGATATTCGGCCCGCGTGATTTCCGGCCGGAGCCTCCTCTACCAAAGCGTGCGATTGCGCAGCCCGGTTCGGCCGCGCAGGAGGCGGCACCTCCGCCTCCGCCTTCGGCGCCGCCATTGCCGTTTGCCTACATGGGCAAGTTGGATGAAAGCGGGGCGACGATCGTGTTCCTGGCCATGGGTGACCGCAATCTGGTCGTCAAACCCGGCGACGTAATCGACAACATGTATCGCCTGGATCAGGTGAGCGATAACGCGGTGATGCTGACCCACTTGCCCACGGGCATGCAGCAGTCCCTGCCCATCGGAGTGCAGTAATGAGCCTATTCCGCATCCTTGCGATCGCTACGGTGTGCGCAGTGCTCTCGGCATGCGCTGGCTATACGGCTTACGAAGATGCGCGGCGCATGATGATGCGCGGCGACACCGATGCCGCGCTGGCGAAGCTTCAACAAGCCGTGCGAGAGGCGCCGAACAACGCTTCCTACAGGGCCGAGTACGAACGCGAGCGTGCGATTCTTGTCAGCAAAAATCTATCCGAAGGTGATACGGCCCGTACGGCCGGCCGCCTGGATCAGGCGGAGCTCCTGTACCTGAAGGCCTTGAAGCTTGATCCCGGCAATGCGCGTGCAGAAGCAGGGTTGAAAGTCGTCGGGCAGCTGCGCGAGATTCAACTCACCGTGCGCCAGGCGAAGACGGACATCGAGGCGGGGCAGTTGAATGATGCGGAAGTCAAACTCAGACGAGCCCTTGCCCAGGAGCCTGGCATGCGGGAGGCGCGCGAACTGATGGCGGTCATTGCCGGCCTTAGATCGGAGGCGCTTGGCAAGGGGCAGGACATGCCACCGGGTATCAAGTCGCCCTACGCCAAGCCCATCACGCTGGAGTTCCGCGATGCCACCCTCAAGTCCGTGTTCGAGGTGATCTCGCGTACTTCCGGAATCAATTTCATATTCGATCGAGACGTGCGCGCGGACACCAAGATCAATATCTTCGTGCGCAACACCACACTCGATGATGTCATCAAGCTGATCCTCCTGACCAACCAACTCGAGCGCAAGGTTCTCAACGAAAACTCCGTACTCGTCTATCCCAATACTCCAGCGAAACAAAAGGAGTATCGCGAGCTGGTCATGCGCAGCTTCTACCTCGCCAATGCCGATGTGAAACAGGCGCTGAACCTGGTGAAGGGCATGATCAAGAGTCAGGATGTGTTCATCGACGAGAAGGCCAATCTCCTGGTGGTCAAGGACACGCCGGAGGCGATGCGGGTGGTGCAGCAGCTGGTGCGTTCTCTTGATATCGCCGAACCGGAAGTAGTGCTGGATGTCGAGATTCTGGAACTCGCGAGCAATGTCCTGGACCAGATCGGTGTGCAATATCCGCAGACGGTCAATATTGGGAGCCCTGCAGCGGCAGCCGCGGGAGCCGCTGGCGCGCCCGGCAACTTCGTGCTCGGCACCGACACGCTCAAAGGCTATGTCGTCAACCCGCCGATCATTCTAGACATCAAGGCGACCGATGCGGACGCCAAGGTCCTGGCCAATCCCAGTATCCGGGTCAAGAACCACGAGAAAGCGAAAGTGCACATCGGCTCCAAGGTGCCGGTGATCACCACGACTTCCACGGCCAATGTCGGTGTCTCGTCCTCGGTGAGCTATCTTGATGTTGGATTGAAGCTGGACGTCGAACCTACTATCTATCTGCGCGACCAAGTAGCGATCAAAGTTGGATTGGATATCACCAACATCATCAGCCAGGTGAACGTGAGTGGAACGATTGCCTATCAACTTGGGACCCGCAGTACTGCGACAACACTTCAACTTCGCGATGGCGAAACGCAGATTCTCGCGGGCCTTATCAGCGATGCCGATCGGGAGAGCGTCAACAAATTCCCCGGTCTAGGCGACGTCCCAGTCATCGGGCGCCTGTTCTCTTCGCACGGTACAGATCGGCAAAAGACAGAGATCGTAATGCTGATCACGCCGCGTATCGTGCGGACTCTCGATTGGGTCCAAGTCACGCTCGCCGATCTGCCAGTGGGTACCGACGCGTCCATAGGGTCGGCGCCCGTACGCATCAATGCAACCGCGCCCGGCTCGCTGACCATGGCGCCTAGTGGTACGCAGCCCGGAGTTGCTCCTCTGCCACGCCAGCAGGTCAACCCTGCTGCACCCCCGGTCGAGCAGGCGCCGCCTCAACCCGGTGCTGGTGGGCCACCCGGTGCGCAGAACCAGGCTGCGATTGCGCCGCCCCCACCGAATTCGGGTGGCGCCATTTTGTTGTTGTCTGCTCCTCTGGCGGCAAGAGCGGGAACCGAGATCATCGTCAGCCTCAGCCTGGCTCCTGGAGGAGGCGCGGTGCGTGCAACCGCCGATATCGGTTACGACCCGCAGTCGCTGGAACCCGTTGGCGCGCCCACTTCTTCGCCCGGACGTCTGGGCTTACGTATCGAAGGCTCTGCGGCCGTGCGCTTCAAGGTTCTGACGACTGCGGGCCGCGCACAAGTGCGAGTCGACAACGTGGTAGGAGTCGATCCTGCCGGCACGACCGTCCCGGTGCAGGGACCAGGGCCGGTGGATATCGCGATTACGCCATAGAAATAAAGGCGAGAGGCTAGAGGCAAGAGGGCAAAGCTAAGGCGAGGAAGGTGGGTGATCGTGAGCAAAGGTGGATTTCGAGAATTGCAGGTGTGGCAGAAATCCAAGGAACTTGCTATTGCCGTTTACCGCGTCGCGAATGAAGGGGAACTGTCGAGGGATTTCGGATTGCGGGAGCAAATGCGTCGAGCCGCGGTGAGTGTCTGCAGCAATATCGCGGAAGGCGATGAGCGAGAAACGGACAAGGAATCGATCAGATTTTTTATATCGCGAAAGGATCGACAGCCGAATTGATTGCTCAACTGGAAATTGCCGAGGGGATTGGATATCTACAGCAGACCGAAGCGGAGGAGTTCCGATTGGCGTGTGAAGAAATCTCAAGAATGCTCCGAGGCCTCATCAGCGCGCGCTCTATCTCGACATGAGCATGCCGCACTCTATCGAATCGCTAGGATGTCACGTGCGTGTCACGCCTTGCTTCACCCTCTCGCCTCTCGCCCTTCGCCTCTCGCCTAGGCGCAGCCCGCCGGCTCAGGGCGCCTCACCCTCTCGCCTCTCGCCTCTCGCCTCTCGCCTAGTAAAACCAGCGAATGCTGGTTTTACATTGATCGAGCTCGTAATAACGGTCGCAATCGTCGCCATCCTGGCGAGTGGATTGATTCCCCTGACGCAACTCGCCGCACAACGCTCCAAGGAGCAGGAGTTACACTCCTCCCTGCGAGAAATTCGCACCGCTATCGATGCGTACAAGAAGGCGATCGACGATAACCGCATCGAGAAGAAAGCCGACCAAACTGGATATCCGCCCAAGCTGGATGTTCTGGTCGAGGGAGTGAAAGACGTGAAGACTCCCGACGGCGGCAAGATCTACTTCCTGCGACGTATTCCGCGCGATCCATTCTTCGAGGATTCGACTGTTGCAGCGGCCAAGACTTGGGGCCTGCGCAGCTATGCCAGTCCGCCTGACGATCCCAGGGAAGGCGAGGACGTTTTCGACGTGTATTCGCTATCGGGCAAGGTTGGGCTCAATGGCGTGCCATATAAGGATTGGTGATGGCACCACCTCTCGCCTCCCGTCAGATGAAGCCGGCGACTGCCGGCTTCACGCTTATAGAACTTATCGTCGTTTTCGCAATCCTAGCGTTGCTTATCTCAGTTGCCGTGCCTCGATACTTTTCGCACATCGAGCGAGCGAAGGAGGCGACGCTGAAGCAGGATCTAAGCGTGATGCGGGACGCGATCGACAAGTTCTACGCTGATAAGGGCCGCTATCCGGACACGCTAGAAGAGATAGTAAAGGAGCGCTACATACGGGAAGTGCCAATCGACCCCTTTACCGACAGCGCGAGCAGCTGGACGGTCTTGCCGCCCGCCGACGGCAAGGAAAAAGGACAGGTCTACGACGTGAAGAGCGGGGCCGATGGCAAATCTTCCGACGGCAAAGCGTATTCAGAATGGTAGTGGATGGGAGAAGCAAGTCTCCGCGTCCGCAAGATTCGAGTAATGAGGTAAAAGGAGTGTTATGAAATCCACCGCTAAGATTGTTTTCGCAGGTGTTCTGTCGGCGCTGATTTCTTTCTCGGCCTCGGCCGATGAGAAAGAGGTACGGGAGGCGGTGACCGCTGCGTTGCAGGGCGCGAGGATCGGCCCCATCACCAAGCTGCCCTACGGCGATCTGTATGAGGTCATCATCAATGGTGTCAACGTCCTCTATACAGACTCCAAAGGCCAGGTCGGTCTATTCGGGAATCTCGTAGAGCTCAAGACGCGCAAGAACCTTACCGAACTGCGCAGGGACGAGCTGTTGGTGGTCGACTTTTCCAAACTGCCGTTGGATAAGGCCATCGTGAAAGTGAAAGGCAATGGTTCGCGCAAGCTTGCCATTTTTACCGACCCGGACTGCCCGTACTGCAAGCAATTGGAGAAAGAGCTGACCAACGTCACCGATGTGACGGTCTATATATTCTTGTTGCCTCTGACTCAGTTGCACCCGGATGCGTCGCGCAAAGCGACGGCCATCTGGTGTTCAAAGGACCGGGTGAAGGCATGGGACGACTTTATGCAATCCGGCAAAGAACCCGGGGAGGCGAAGGCGGAGTGTGCCACCCCGATCGCCGATATTGCGAAGCTAGCACAGCAACTCAACATCTCCGGTACCCCGGGAATCGTTTTCAGCAACGGCAAGCTGGTACCGGGTGCGGTGCCGGCGGAACAGATCGAAACCATGCTTAATGCGGTACCGAAATCCTAGACGAGGCGCGCCCGTGCGCCTGGACTTGTGCTCGATGAGCGCGTTCGCGTTGACAGAGTGAGTGTCCAGTGATCGCCATGCGAGAACTCCGGATTCAATCGTCTTCTCTTTTCCTCCGCACCACCGCGTGCAGGTGGGCGGGGCGGAGTTCGCATGTTGGAATCGCAGCCGGTTTCACCTACCTGGGGGTCCTCTTCCTGATCGTGTTCATGGGCCTGGGGCTTGCCGCTGTTGCACACGTTTGGCACGTGACAATTCAACGGGACAAGGAAGCGGAACTGCTCTTCATTGGAAGTGAGTTCCGCAATGCTATCCAGCGCTATTCGGAGATCAGTCCGGGGAACGCCAGCAAGCAGGAATATCCGAAGAAGCTCGAAGATCTGCTGGAGGACAAACGCTTTGGGGCCTTTACTACGCGTCACCTGCGCAAGCTCTATGTCGACCCGATGACGGGCAAGCCCGATTGGGAGCTAGTCGTATTACCGGGTATCGGGATCGTCGGAGTACACAGCAAATCCGACGCAACGCCGATCAAGGCTTCCGGATTTCCGGTGGAATTCGACAAGTTCTCTGAGGCTAAGAACTACACGGATTGGGTATTTACGCCGGGGACTGCCACAACGAGTGCTCCGCCCGCTGGATCTCCGGGTGTGCCGGCAGCTGCGCCTGTGAGTGCTGCAGGTGGCTCCGTCAACACCATTCCGATCCCCAGCGGTATGCCAACTCCCGGCGGTATGCCGATCCCAGGAGCGGGGCCGACACCCGTTCCCGGCGCGGGTTTGAACCCAGGTCCTCAGTCGCTGCCAGGAAACGTGCTTGTTCCACCTGGAGCAAAGAACTGACCGAAGGAGTATGCGAGTCGAATTGCGCAATGGGGACGAAGCAGTGCAACGCTGCAACGGACCCGGCGCGAAGATCGATGGTCACAGCTAGCTTAACCGGGCTACGCAGCAAATTAAGCGAGTGCACGAGTCGCCTCTGAATCATTCTTCCTGCGGCTCCGTCCCTGACTCGTAGGTCCTGCTTTCTACCTTGTCTCGACTGTCTTCCCTGGTTGCGCGGACAGGTTGATTACGTCATCGCTCTGCGGCGTTCGCTAGTTCGTCATGTCCCGTGGAGTATCCATACGCAGATCGGCAGGAGGCTTGTGATCTCCCCGTCGACATAAATCCGAAATCTTGCGGCAACGTTTCCTGTGCATCATGAGGGCCATATGGCCTCATATGCGCAGGCCAGGTGCATGCACTATGGCGCTCTTGCTCCGGATCCATCCGCGCCGGACCCAGGTCTATGACGGAAGACGAAATCCTGATCCGGAGCCGCACGCAGCTTGACGTATTGCTCGTCAACATTGAGACGGCAGTCAAGATCAAACGCCGGTCGGATTTTTTCTCCTGGGTTCAGGGCGTATTTCAAGGATTGCTTGCGCATGAAATCCTCATCTGCGCGCTGTTCGACCCGGCCGCACGTTCCTACCGCATGGAGTCGATGTCCAGTCACCCTCTGGATGAGCAACGGCTTGCAGGCCTCTGTGGCACCAGTGGTGCGCTCATCTACCGGTTGATTGCCCTTTGGGAGCGTGACGATCGCCAGCCCATTGCAATAACAGCGGGCGGCGGGGCACTGAGCGCGACCGAGCAGTCGTTGGCCGCGGAAGTCCAGCGCCTCGAACTGGACAACGTGCTGGCCCACGGCATTCCTGGTATCGACGGACGCGCCGCCGGATTCTTCTGTTTCTCGAAGCTGGTCGGAGGACTCGGCGAAGGCGCCAATTCCACGCTCGAGTTACTTGTTCCTTATTTATACGCGGCCTGGGTGCGTGCCAATTGCGAGGCCCCTCGGCAAGAAGGACTGACCCCGCTGTCGACTAAGGAGATTCTGACCGCACGCGAGGTCGAAATCCTGACCTGGGTGGAGCAGGGCAAGAGCAACAACGAGATCGCTCAAATCCTTAGTATCAGTCCTCTCACGGTAAAGAACCATATCCAGAAAATCCTGCGCAAACTCAATGTACAGAACCGAGCCCAAGCTGTGGCGAGAGGGATGGTGCTCAAGCTGACCCGCAATGCAGAGGGGTCCAGCAGGTACTGAGCGTCTCGAGATCGCGATGCGAGAACTCCGCATTCAATCCTCAGCGCCTTCACCCTGTGTTCTAGTGCGCATGGAAGAGGACGCTGCTGGAAAGTCGGCGTGCTGGCCCTTAGCTACTGCTCAACGAGGTTCGCGTGCCGAGGCTCTGGTTCGCTACGTCGAGTATTGCGCATGCCCGTTACTCGCGGGTTCGGATAAGCCAGGGGCATTAACACATCTCTTACAAATCTTGCTGGCCCAACGCCGCGAGATCATTCTGTCGTCAAATAGCAACGAATTTGGTTTGACGGATTCCTTCCGTCGCGCTACCGCCCGATAAGTGATGCCCCCGTCCCTCGCATGAGCTCGAATCGAGGCGACGGCGCTTCCTTGCGAGCGCCCTTAGAGTTGTCAGGGATCATGGTGTTTCGTTTAAATCCGCTTTGGGTATTTGGAGTCGGCGCGGCATTGGTCTGCGCAAGTATCGGCACCACATACGCGGCCGTGTTCACCTCTTACAGCTTGAGCCTGAGCACTGGTGCCGCCGCTTCTGACCTCCAGGTCACATCGACTCCCATCGATCTAGGTGCCCTTGCCACAGCGTTCGAAGCGAATTCGTCCCTCGACGTGACGCTGACTTCCGATCCAGGTGGAGCGGCCTTCAACAAGTCTCCTGCATCCCAGGAAGCGCTGCAGATCATTCAGGGGTGCGCCAAAGCAGCGGCTTTATGCGGTGATTTGGACTGGTTCGATCTCATCGCGTCCGGATTGTCGCTAGGCGGGAACGCTGTTAGCAAACCCGGAAATCCCCCAAGCATGGCGTTCACATTCGAGAGCGGTCAGCAGGTTGTGGCTGCTTCTGTGCAAAGCCTGCGCATATTGATAGGTGGAGAACTCACGCCGAATGCTCGCATCGCCATGACCGGGACATTAGACGTGAACCCCATTCCAGAACCGGGAGCATGGGCGATGATCTTCGCCGGCCTGATCAGCATTGTCTACATCGCGCGACGCCGACTCGGGTAGGCGACGCGCACCGCTGAGTAGCCGCAGTCGGTATTCTGACTGCGGTTTTTTTTTGTCTCGCCCGAGCATGGCGTCTTATTTCGCTGTCTTGATGACCCATGAGGGTGCCTGCGTACGGAGTCGCTTTTGGTCGAGTTGAAGCAAATGCAGGCTAAAATAACTCGATGCGCGATTTTCACCTCATAGCCCTTGATTTCCGAGCACCGGCGATCGCGCGGATCGTTCCGTTCGGTGTCTTCATCGCCTTTATCGCGCTGGACAGCACCCTCACGGAACTCGCACCGACACTCGGGATGGATCCACGTTGGTGGTATGCCATTCGAGTTCTAGTCGTAGCGTGGCTTGTGATCTGGTATTGGCGCAGCTACGTAGAACTCGCTTCGGCTCGACGCGTGTCTGCGGTTCAATGGGTTTTGGCGCTACTCGTTGGCGTGGTCGTGTTTGCCCTCTGGATCAATCTGAACTTCGAGCCGTTGGCATTTAGGATGACTAACGGCTTCGATCCTCGCAAGGATGCGGGCGAAATAGACTAGGCTCTCGTCGCGACTCGGCTGACTGGCGCTGCGCTGGTGGTTCCCGTCATGGAG
>Ga0105248_10007906_pt1 | contig 11686 bp, 10 predicted proteins | sample KBSS34metaG_FD_81524 | JGI IMG/M metagenome (GOLD analysis project Ga0105248, IMG submission 81524) | Switchgrass rhizosphere microbial communities from Kellogg Biological Station, Michigan, USA - KBS S3-4 metaG | ecosystem: Host-associated > Plants > Roots > Rhizosphere > Soil | place...
ACGGTGCTTGCTGCCGACATCGCGAAGACCATCGACAATGCCAAAGGCAAAGCGGTGATGATGACGGTTGGCGGCCAGACGTTCTCCGCGGCCAAGGACGGCAATGACATCGTCCTTTCCGATTCAGCGGGCAACAAGGCGCGCGTAACCAAGGCCGACGAGCAATATTCGAACGGCGTTGTTCATCATATCGACGCGGTCCTGACGCCGCCCGGTCCGGGATCGAAACCGAAAGCCGGTCAATAGATCGCTTCATCCCCACTTCCGCGCGCGCGAAGGCTCGCTATAACGGCCTTCGAACGCGTGGACTGATGGGGTGAACGACCGATGAAAGCGACGATTGAGCGGGCGACACTCTTGAAGAGCCTCGGCCACGTCCAATCGGTCGTGGAACGACGAAATACGATCCCGATCTTGTCCAACGTGCTGATCGAGGCGCGCGAAGACGGATCGATCAGGCTCATGGCCACCGACCTCGACCTTCAGGTCGATGAAAGCGTTCCCGCCAACGTGACCCAGGCTGGCGCGATCACCGTTTCGGCGCACACCCTGTTCGACATCGTCCGCAAGCTGCCCGAAGGCAGTCAGGTTGAGTTCTCGGCGGCTGAGGGCAAAATGCAGGTCAATGCCGGCCGCTCGCGTTTCAGCTTGTCGACTCTGCCGCGCGACGATTTCCCGGTGATCGCCGAGGGCGAACTGCCGACCCGCTTCGAGCTGCCGGCCGCGACGCTCCGCCAAATCATCGAGAAAACGCGGTTCGCAATCTCCACCGAAGAAACGCGTTACTACCTGATGGGTATATTCCTCCATCTGATCGACGACCAACTGCGGGCGGCGGCGACTGACGGTCACCGGCTGGCGCGGGTCACCGTTGCCAAGCCCGATGGCGCCGACGGCATGCCCGACGTGATCGTGCCGCGCAAAGCGGTCGCCGAACTTTATCGGCTGCTTGAGGAAGTGGAGGGCACGGTCGAGGTTTCTTTGTCGGCGACCAAGGTTCGCTTTGGCCTCGGCAGCGCCGTCCTGACCAGTAAGCTGATCGACGGCACGTTCCCCGATTACAACCGGGTGATTCCGACCGCGAATGACAAGCTGCTGAAGCTCGACCCCAAGAGCTTTTCAGCCGGCGTCGATCGCGTTTCGACGATTGCCAGCGAAAAGACCCGCGCGGTTAAGATGAGCGTCGACCGCGACAAGATCACTTTGTCGGTGACTTCGCCTGAGAATGGCGTCGCGACCGAGGAGATACCCGCCGATTATGGCTCCGACGGGCTCGAGATTGGGTTCAACGCCCGCTACCTGCTCGACATCCTTTCGGAGATCGAAGGCGACACGGTCGAGGTCCACCTCGCCGATGCCGCGGCGCCGACCCTGCTGCGCGAGAGCGACAAATCCAATGCGCTCTACGTGCTGATGCCGATGCGGGTGTGACGATCTGCCGCCAATGGCGGGGATGGACCACTGCCGAAAATGCCAAAAGGTATGAGCGGATTGTCCGCGAGAAGGTGATTCCTGGAATCGAGGCGCGGCGCATTCCGGGCTTTCGCCACATCGACCTGATGCGGCGTGATGCCGGCGACGAGGTCGAGTTTCAAACCCTCATGTGGTTTGACGGTCTCGATGCGATCAAGGCGTTTGTCGGGGACGACTATGCCGTCAGCCACGTGCCCGAGGCCGCACGCGCGGTGCTCAAGCGGTTCGAGGAGCGCGCGGGGCATTACGAAGTCATCGACCGGCGCGAACAATAACGGCTAAGCCCCGCGGGTGCCTGTTTCGCGCCTGATCCTCACCGATTTCCGGTCCTATACAGCGGCGACCATCGAGCCGGGACCTGGCTTCGTCCTGCTCTCGGGCGAAAATGGTGCGGGCAAGACCAATCTGCTCGAGGCAGTATCGTTGCTGAGCCCGGGGCGCGGCTTGCGCGGCGCGGCGCTGTCCGAGATGGCGCGGATCGGTGGCGATGACGGGTTCGCAGTGGCCGCGAAACTCGGCGACGTCGAGATCGGCACCGGAGCGACGGCCGCGGCTCCCGAACGGCGGCAAGTGCGGATCAACGGCGCGCCAGCGGCGGTCAACTCGCTTAGCGAATGGCTGTCGGCGTTGTGGCTCACTCCGGCGATGGACCGGTTGTTCCTGGGGTCGACGGGGGACCGCCGGCGGTTCCTTGACCGCCTGGTGCTGGCGCTCGAGCCGGCCCACGCGCACCACGCCGCGCGCTACGAGGCGGCAATGCGGGCACGCAACAAGCTCCTTGCCGACGAGAGTTTGGATGAAGCCTGGGTGGCTTCGCTCGAGGCCGCGATGGCCGAGCACGGTGCGGCAATTACCGAGGCGCGAGCGCGGACCGTGGCGGCGCTCGATGAGCGCCTCGACCATGCCCCGGACGATCAGTTCGCGCGCGCCGCAATCGCCCTCGAAGGATGGGAACAAGGCGACCTTGCGTTGGCGCTGAAAGCCAATCGCGCGCGAGACGCCGCCGTCGGCCGAGCGACCCTGGGCCCGCATCGCCAGGATCTCGCCGTGACGCACCGCACCAAGGCAATGCTGGCGGCGCGGTCGTCGACCGGGGAGCAGAAAGCGCTGTTGCTCGGCCTGATCCTCGCCCATGCTGAATTGGTCACTGAACGCCGCGCCGAGCCACCCATTTTGTTGCTCGACGAGGTCGCCGCGCATCTCGATCCGCGGCGTCGCGCGGCGCTGTTCGAGCGGCTCGCGGGCCGCGGGCAAGTGTGGATGACGGCGACCGAAGCCGCCTTGTTCGAGGGTATATCGGCGGCCAGCCACTTCCACGTCGAGGCCGGGCAAATCCAGATTGTCTAGCGCCAAGCTGGACTTTCTTAAGAACCGCTCTATATTGCAGTGCAACATGAGGCGCTTTTTCAAGCGGCGTGATCGGCCTTCAGGGCCGAGCCCGCGTCTCTCCGCAATCATCCCAATTCACGCGGGGGTGTAATTTCCCCGCCGCCGACGCGCGTTTCTGCGCGTCCCGGCATATTCAAGGTATTTCATTTTGTCTTTTGCAGACCTCGGGCTCTCGCAGCCCGTTCTCGATGCGCTTGCGCACGCCAATTACTCGACCCCGACGCCGATCCAGCGTCAGGCGATTCCGACCGTTCTTACCGGCCGCGACTTGCTCGGCATTGCCCAGACCGGCACCGGCAAGACGGCGGCGTTCGTCCTGCCTTCGCTCGACCGGCTCGCGGCCAACCGCACTTATCTGAAGCCCGGCCAAATCCGCATGCTCGTGCTCGCGCCGACGCGTGAGCTCGCGGCACAGATCGCGGCCAGCGCGAAAACCTACGGCCGCTTCATGAAGCTGTCGGTCGGTTCCGTATTCGGCGGCGTCTCCAACCACAAAAGCGTGCGCGAAGTGTCGCGCGGGCTCGACGTGCTGGTCGCGACGCCCGGCCGCCTGCTCGACCTCGTCGACCAGCGCGCGCTCAGCTTGCGCGATCTCGAAGTGCTCGTGCTCGATGAGGCCGACCAGATGCTTGACCTCGGCTTCATTCATGCGTTGAAGCGCATCGTCGCTTTGGTCCCGGCCAAGCGCCAGACCCTGTTCTTCTCGGCGACCATGCCGCGCGCGATCAAGGAACTGGCCGATCGCTATCTGACCAACCCGGCCGAAGTTTCGGTTGCTCCCGCGGCCACGACCGTGGAGCGCGTCGTGCAATCGGTGACCATGGTCAATCAGCCCGAAAAGGCCGCGCTGCTCGCCCATTACCTCCAGGCTCACGAAATCGAACGCGCGTTGGTGTTCAGCCGCACCAAGCATGGCGCGGACAAGATCGTCCGTCTGCTGATCGCGGCCGGCATCGATGCCAATGCGATCCACGGCAACAAGTCGCAACCCCAGCGCGAGCGCGCGATCGCAGCGTTCAAATCCGGGCAGATCCGGGTGCTCGTAGCGACCGACATCGCCGCCCGCGGGATTGATATCCCCGGCGTCAGCCACGTCATCAATTTCGACTTACCCGACGTGCCCGAACAGTACGTCCACCGTATCGGCCGCACGGCGCGTGCTGGCGCGACCGGCATTGCGATTGCGTTTTGTGCCGGCGAGGAGCGCGGCAACCTGCGCGACATCGAGCGGACCACGCGCCAGAAGCTGGCGATTACGCCGCTCCCCAGCGACTTCGCGACTGCGCTAGCAGCGTTCAAGGCGCTGCGTCCGGCTCCCGCCCCGCGCGAAGAGCATCGCCCGCATTACCGACAAAATCGCCCGCAGCGCGCCCATACGCCGAACCGGCATCCGGCGCACCGCGGTGAAGGCGTCCGGTCGAGTGGGCACCCAGCGCATCGCGCCGACGGCTCCAGGCCCACTGGTCATTCGGCGCATCGCGGCGAAGGCGCCCGCCCGGAAGGCGCGCGTCCGTCAGGCCGGCCGGGCGGTAATCGCCGTCGCGGCGGCGGTCGCCCAGCCCAGGCTCGCGGCTAACCGATTCCACGCGCGAAGTCTCCGGTCTTCGCGCGTGAGCTTTCGCGCGCGCGTACGCGCACGCGCGTGACTTCTCGGCCGAAATCGCTATATCTGGTCCATGGCAACCGACCCCAATCAGAATGAATATGGCGCCGAGAGCATCAAGGTCCTCAAAGGCCTCGATGCCGTGCGCAAACGCCCCGGCATGTACATCGGCGATACCGACGACGGGTCGGGTCTCCACCACATGGTGTTCGAAGTCTCCGACAACGCAATCGACGAGGCGCTGGCCGGTCACTGTGACCGCATCCTGATTCAGTTGAACCCCGACGGATCGGTGACCGTCGAGGATAATGGCCGCGGCATTCCAACCGGCATCCACGAAGGCGAAGGCGTGTCGGCGGCCGAGGTCATCATGACCCAGCTCCACGCCGGCGGGAAGTTCGAGAACACCTCGGACGACAACGCCTACAAGGTTTCCGGCGGCCTCCACGGCGTCGGCGTCAGCGTTGTCAATGCGCTCAGCGAATGGCTCGATCTGACCATCTGGCGCGATGGGGAAGAGCATTTCATGCGCTTTCGCCACGGCGATGCAGAGGCACCGCTCAAAATCGTCGGCAAGGCGCCCGATGGGAAGAAGGGCACGAAGGTCACCTTCCTGCCGAGCCCCGCGACCTTCAAGATCACCGAATTCAATTTCGAGGAGCTTGAGCACCGCTACCGCGAGCTTGCGTTCCTCAATTCCGGGGTCCGCCTGATCCTTGCCGACGCTCGGCACGAGGAGCGGGTCGAGCACGAACTCTATTACGAGGGCGGCATCGGCGCGTTCGTCAAATATCTCGACCGCGCCAAGACGCCTTTGTTTCCCGAGCCAATTGCCATTTCGGCGGTCCGCGACGGGATTGGCATCGACGTCGCGCTCGAGTGGAATGACTCCTACTACGAGAACGTCCTGCCGTTCACCAACAACATCCCCCAGCGCGACGGCGGCACGCATATGGCCGCGTTCCGCGCCGCACTGACCCGGACCATCAACAATTACGCCGACAAGTCGGGCATGCTAAAAAAGGAAAAGGTCACGCTGACCGGCGAGGACATGCGCGAAGGCTTGACCGCCATCGTCTCGGTCAAGCTGCCCGATCCCAAGTTCAGTTCGCAGACCAAGGACAAATTGGTCAGTTCCGAGGTTCGCCAGCCGCTCGAAAGCTTGATGAGCGACAAGATGAGCGAGTGGCTCGAGGAAAATCCCGCCAACGCCCGCTCGATCATCCAGAAGGTGATCGACGCCGCCGCGGCGCGCGAGGCAGCGCGCAAAGCGCGTGAGGCAAGCCGCAAATCGGTGATGGGCATTGCGTCACTGCCGGGCAAGCTGGCCGATTGCCAGGAGCGCGATCCGGCCCTGTCGGAACTATTCCTCGTCGAGGGCGACAGCGCCGGCGGGTCGGCCAAGCAAGGCCGCAACCGCCAGAATCAGGCCATTCTCCCGCTCAAGGGCAAGATCCTCAACGTCGAGCGCGCGCGCTTCGACCGGATGCTCGGGTCCAAGGAAATCGGGACGATGATCCAGGCCTTGGGGACTTCGATCGGCGCGGAGGAGTTCGACCTCGAGAAGCTGCGTTATCACAAGATTGTGATCATGACCGATGCCGACGTCGACGGCGCGCACATCCGGACATTGCTCCTGACCTTTTTCTATCGCCAGATGCCGCAACTGATTGAAGGGGGGCACCTCTTCATTGCCCAGCCACCGCTTTACAAAGTCAGTCGTGGCCGCTCCGAAGTCTATCTCAAGGACGATGGTGCGCTCGATGACTATCTCGAAAGCGCCGGGCTCGAAGGATTAATGCTCGACGGTGCTGAAGAGCAGCGGACGGGCCAGGACCTCAAGACGCTCGTCGACCATGCCCGGCGCATGCGCACGCTGATGCGTTATGCGCCGCGCAAATATGACCCGGCGCTGATCGAAGCGCTGGCGATCAACGGCGCACTCAAGCCGACGCTCGACAAGGAAGGGCGCGCGAAAGCCGTCGCCAAGGTCGCCGAATGGCTCGGCGCCGGCGATGAGGAAGCGGTCTGGTCGGGCGAGATCTCAGCCGAGGGCGGTTATTTGCTCCGGCGGCTGTGGCGCGGTGTCACCGACGCCATGATCTTCGAGCCGAGCTTTCTCGTTTCGGCCGAGGCCCGCAAGCTCGATTCTCTCGCGAAGGAGCAGGCCGCGGCTTATGCTAGGCCGTCAATCCTGCGCACGCTCAAGAAGGGCGCGGCTACCGAGGAGCCGAAGCCCGAACCGACAGAGGACGCGGACGGCGACGACCAGCCAGGCGAGGCCGAAACCAAGGGCAAGCCGGTCCCGGTTACGCGCCCGTCCGAACTGCTCGAGGCGGTGCTCACCGCTGGCCGCAAGGGTCTGTCGGTCCAGCGCTACAAGGGCCTTGGCGAAATGAACGCCGAGCAGTTGTGGGAAACCACGCTTGATCCGTCGAACCGCTCTTTGCTGCGGGTGGAAGTCGCCCAGGCCGATGTCGCGGACGAGATCTTCACGCGCCTGATGGGCGATGTGGTCGAGCCGCGCCGCGAGTTCATCCAGGACAACGCGCTCAACGTCGCCAACCTCGACGTCTAGGAACCTATCGCCGGTTGCGGCTATTGGGGGCAAAGTGAGCGTTTCCCCCTGCATTACCGTTGCCAGTTACAACATGCGCAAGGCGATCGGCCTCGACCGGCGCCGCGACCCGCAGCGCATTCTCGATGTGCTCCACCAGATCGACGCCGACGTCGTCGCACTTCAGGAAGCGGACAAGCGTTTCGGCGGGCGCGGATCAGCGGTCCCGCACGAGCTCATCGACACCCACGGCATTTATAAGCCGGTCCATCTTGGCGTGAGCCACAAGCGCCCACTCGAAAAAGCGCGCAAGCACGCCGAGAAGCTGTTTAAGGTCAGCACCCGCAATATCGGCTGGCACGGTAACGCTCTGCTGGTGAAGCGGCACATCGGGGTGCTCGATTGTGCTGCGCTCGAGCTGCCGATGCTCGAGCCGCGCGGCGCGGTGATGGCGGAGCTGCTGATCGGAGACCAGGCCATTCGGGTCATCGGCATGCACCTCGATCTGTCGGGATTGTGGCGCCGGCGTCAGATCCGCTGCATTCTCGATGCTATCGCTTCACGGCGGCAGCAAATGCCGACGGTGTTGATGGGCGACACCAATGAGTGGCGGACCGCGGCCGGCTGCCTCAAGGATCTGGAACCCGATTTTCACGTCGCACCGACCGGCCTGAGCTTTCACGCCCGCCATCCGATCGCCGCGCTCGATCGGATCATCGTTCACAAGGATCTCAATATTGAAGCGGCCGGTGTCCATGCGAGCGCCGCGGCACGGCGCGCGTCGGACCATTTGCCGGTCTGGGCGAGGCTCAGCGTCTAGCCGCCTGAGATTTTTCGAAGACGTCGCCGTTGGATCGACGAGCCGATTCCCATCGCCTCGCGATATTTGACCACGGTCCGGCGAGCGACATCAAACCCGCGCTGCCTGAGCAGCACCGCCATCGCATCGTCGCTCAGGATTTCCGTTTCGCCATCGATGAGCTCGCGGATAGCGGCTTTGACCGCTTCGGCCGCGGCGCCGTCGCCACCGTCGCTCGAAACCCCCGAGCCAAAGAAATATTTGAGCTCGTAGAGGCCGCGGTCGCACAGCAAATATTTGTTCGAGGTCACACGGCTGACGGTCGATTCGTGCATCTCGATCACTTCAGCGACTTCGCGCAGGGTCAGCGGCTTCATCGCTGAAACACCACGCTCGAAGAAACCCTCCTGCCGTTTCACGATTTCGCTGACGACCTTGACGATCGTTCGCGCGCGCTGATCGAGCGCTTTGACCAGCCAGTTGGCGCTGGCCAGGCATTCGCTGAGCCACGCGCGCGAGCTTTTGTCCTGTGGTCCGGTCTTGAGCTCCTGATAGTAGCGGCGGTTGACCAGCAGGCGAGGCAGGGTCGCCTGGTTCAATTCGACCGCGAAGCCAGCGCGCAAGCGGCGCACAAAGACATCCGGGGTGACGTCCTCGCCGGCCGGCGCGGAATAGCGGCAGCCGGGCTTGGGATCGTAAGCGCGAAGCTCGCGGATCATGTCGGCGAGATCCTCGTCATCGACCCCGCAGATCCGCTTGAGGTCGGCCGTTCGGCCTTTCGACAGCAATTCCAGATTGTCGATCAGGCGCGCCATGGCCGGGTCGTAGCGGTCGGCGGCCTTGGCTTGCAGCGCCAGACATTCCGCAAGCGAGCGCGCGCCAACTCCGGCGGGCTCAAGCCCCTGGACGATCGCCAGGCCCGCTTCGACTGTGGCCAGCGGCGAGCTGGTCAGGTCGGCGACGTCGCTAAGCGGGACCGTCAGATAGCCCGTCTCCTCAAGCATCTCGGCGATCGTCCGGGCAAGATCACCTTCGGCACCGGAATAGCCGTGGAGCTGATCGAGCAGATGTTCGGCGAGCGAAGCAGCCGAATATTCGAGGCGGTCGAAGTCGAACGCTTCGTCGGAGCCGCCCGACGTGACGACATCGGAGAAACTGTCTGTTTCGAGCGCTTGCGCGGTCAGATCGAGGTCGAGCGGGCGGTCATCCTCCGCCTGCTCCAGGATCAGGTTGTCCGCCCCCGGATCGTCGGGCGCCTCATTGCTGTCGAAATCGGGATCGTCCGAGCCTGACGTTATGATGGGCACTTCGGGCTCGTCGTCGGACCGGGCCTCGAGCAGGGGGTTCTTGGACAATTCCTCGGCAATAAACGCCTCAAGCTCTAAGTTGCTCAGCTGGAGGAGCTTGATCGCCTGGGTCAGCTGGGGCGTCAGCACCAGCGACTGGCTTTGGCGGATGCTTAGACTTGGCCCGAGTCCCACGACCGGGCCCGCTACAGTGCGAAGCTTTCGCCGAGGTAGAGGCGCCGGACCTCCTGGTCGGCGACCAACGCTTCGGGAGTGCCTGCGAATAGCACCTGACCGTCGTAAATGATGCAGGCGCGGTCGACGATGTCGAGCGTCTCGCGCACGTTATGATCGGTAATCAACACGCCAATATCGCGCTTCTTGAGCTCCCGCACGAGCTCGCGGATATCGGCGATGGAGATTGGATCGATGCCGGCGAAGGGCTCGTCGAGGAGCATGATCGATGGCTCGGCAGCGAGGGCACGGGCGATTTCGCAGCGCCGCCGTTCGCCTCCGGATAGCGCCATTGCCGGGGCGTCCCGAAGCGCAGTGATGCCGAATTCGTTCAACAGCCGCTCAAGGCGCTCGCGCCGGGCATGGGGCTCGGGCTCGGACACTTCGAGAACGGCCATGATATTTTGTTCGACCGTGAGGCCGCGAAAGATCGACGTCTCTTGGGGCAGATAGCCAAGGCCAAGGATCGCGCGCCGGTACATCGGCAAATCGGTGATGTCCTGCGAGTCGAGGAAAATCCGGCCGCTGTCGGGCTTCACCAGACCCATCACCGAATAGAAGCAGGTGGTCTTACCGGCGCCATTGGGTCCAAGCAGGCCGACGACTTCGCCGCGATGGACGTCAAGCGAGACGTCGTGAAGCACCGCGCGGCGGTCATAAGCCTTGGCGATCGAGCGGACTTCGAGCCCGCCATCGGTCCGCTGGGCCTCGACCGCCGGACGCACCTGTGTCGCGGCTTCGTTCATTCGGATCCTACGGCTTCTTTCTCTGGGGCACAGTGAAGTGGCCGGTCACCCGGCCGCCGCTCTGATTCACGCCTGGTGGCCCGCCGTCGATCACCGCGCGACCGGTATCGAGATCGATCACCAACCGCGATCCATTGACCTGATTGTCGCCTCGGTTGAGCTGGACCGCGCCGATCAGCGTGATCAGCTTGCGGTCGAGGTCGTAGATTCCGAAATCGCCCTTGGCGGTCTCCGAAGGGCTGCGAACGACGACGCCGCCGGCGGCATCGAGACGCTGGATCTGGACCCCGTTGTCACTCGAATAAGCGACCGTCAGCCGTTCGGTGTCGAGCGACAGTTCGGCCTGCTTGACGTGGACATTGCCGGCGAACATCGCGCGATCGGCGCGATCCTGAACTTCGATGCGGTCGGCGCTGACGTCGACCGGGGCATTGCTGTTATGACCCTTGAGCGCCGAAACTGGCCCCTGTGTCTGCGGCGCCACCGCCGCAGCGGCCGCGATGCCTCCGCCCAGCAACGACGATGCAAGGATGATGCCGAACGTGCGCATAGTCATCATCTGACCGCCCCTTGGACGATTTTCAAGCGAGCACCACCATCAAGGACCACTTTATGCTCGCCGAGATCGGCCCGCAGCCGTCCGGCCTGGAACTGCCCGAGCCGCATCTGTCCCGACACCGGGCCCGCGCTGGCGAGCTGTCGCGACTTGAGGTCGACCAGCACGTCGCGGGTCTCAAGCCGGTAGCCGTCGGGACCGGCCACACGGACCGGCCCGTTGACCGAAACCTTCTGCATGTCGAGGTCGTAGCGCCCCTGATTGGCGGCAATCATCAGCGGGCCGTTGGCCAGCGCGAGCTGCGCGAACATCCCTTCGATATCGACGATCGGCACGTTGGAACTGCGCTGGATCGCGCGCTGGGCCGTAATCTGGAACTTCTGTCCCTTGTTGTCCGCCCCGACATAGCGAGCGGTCTCGACCCGCATCCGCTCGGGGGCATTCTCAACCTTTTTCTTGTCGAGGATGAAGCTGACGTCGCCCTTTTTGTCGAGCGGTGCGAGCGCGAGAATGGCGATGAGCACGCCAACCGCGCTCGGCAGCACGACTTTTGACCATCGGACGATCTTGTCGTGGGCGCTTCCCGGGACTGCCCAGCGTTGTTTGACCGCGCGTTCACGGGCAGCTGCCTCAGACATGCCCGATCCTAACCATCGTGCGCGAAGATGTCCTGTTCGTTCCAGCCGGCGATATCGAGCATCGCGCGCGCGGGCAGAAAATCAAAGCAGGCTTGAGCCAGCGCCAGGCGGTCCTCGCGCTGCAGCCTTTCATCGAGCCTGGCCTTGAGGGCATGGAGATACCGCACGTCGCTCGCGGCATACTCCCGCTGGGCGTCGGAAAGGTCGTCGGCGCCCCAATCGCTGGTCTGCTGGGCCTTGGACAGGTCGATGTTGAGCAATTCCTTGACCAGGTCCTTGAGACCATGCCGATCGGTGTAGGTGCGGACCAGCCGTGAAGCAGTTCTAGTGCAATAGAGCGGCGCCGCCATGAAGCCGAGATACGCTTGGATCATCCCGACGTCGAACCGCGCGAAATGGTAGAGT